>Ga0315899_10000664_pt1 | contig 40970 bp, 29 predicted proteins | sample LakEriMetagenome_2_FD_203518 | JGI IMG/M metagenome (GOLD analysis project Ga0315899, IMG submission 203518) | Freshwater fungal communities from buoy surface, Lake Erie, Ohio, United States - Buoy 4 MA112 | ecosystem: Environmental > Aquatic > Freshwater > Lake | place: USA: Lake Erie, Ohio...
TCCAACTTGATTTTCATTGCTATTTTTAAAATTCCAATAATAGCCAGAAAAAAAGATATCGCCCGTTTCCTTCTTTGGTGGCGGATCTCCTTGTTTGCATCCTACTGCAGACAAAACAAGCAAACATGCTAATAATCTATTCCACATAAATTAACTTTTTTTGTTGGTCAATCATAAGTTCAATAAAGCCTGGTTCCGTAACACGTTGGTTATTTTTATTGATAAAGCTGAAACTATCCGAAGTTAATTCTAGCTGTATTTCTTTTTCCTCATTAGGCTCTAACATTACCTTTTTAAAAGCCGTTAATTTTTTTACACTTGGCGTTATCGAAGCTACCAAATCATTATAATACAATTGAAGTACTTCTGCCCCACTTCTTGCACCGGTATTTTTCACTTTACAATTTACTAAAATTTTGGAACCTTTCTTTAAGGTATCTGCAGAAAGATTAATAGACGCATATGTAAATTGAGTATATGATAAACCAAAACCAAAATCGAAACTAGGTTGATATGCTTTCATAGAAAAGTCGATGTCTAAATCTTCTGTTCTTTTTCTATCATAATGTACAATGTCGTTACTTGCAGCAGGGTATGTAAACGGCAGTTTGCCACTTGGATTTATTTTTCCAGTTATGCAATCGGCAATAGCTCTACCACCCTCATCACCCGGCAAATAAGCATATACCAGAGCATCTACTAAAGGTATAATAGGTGCTATAATTCTTGGTCTATTAAAACAACAAACTAAAATAATTGGTTTACCCAAGCTCGCTAATTGTTTCACCAATTGTATTTGCGCCTCTGGCAAGTCTAAACTTTTTATATTACCTGGCACTTCAGTGCTTGGTAATTCGCCCAAACAAACTACAATTTTATCCGCGCTGTTTGCTTTACTTAATAACTCTTCTGTATTGATGAGCGCATCTAAACTAGCGCCTTGTGCATAGGTTAATTGATTTCCATATTGCTCTTGTAATGCTTGTAAAATAGTTTTCTTACCAGGCGTATTGGTGGTAGTATCTACACCTTGCCAAGTATGTGTCCATGCACCATTTAATAAATTCAGGGAATGTGCTGCTGGTCCACATACAAGAATCTTATCTTTCTGGGCTACTAAAGGCAATACTGCATTTTTATTTTTTAATAAGGTAAGGCATTCAGCCGCTGCTTGATAACTCAAATTACTATGATCCACAGAGCCAAATGCAGGATAATCTTTTACAGCATAAATAGGATGCTCAAACAAACCAAGATCTCTCTTTAAACTTAAAATTCGCTTTACCGAAAGATCTATACGACTCATGGGTACCGTACCTTCTTTTATCAACTCAACTAATAAATCACAAAACTGAAAATCGTTAGGTACCATGCTCATATCTACACCAGCCATGATAGCCATGCGCACAGCTTCTTTCTTAGTTGCCGCTACGCGATGCAATTGTTCTAACTTATAAATATCTTCCCAATCGGTAACTGCTACCCCTTTAAATTTCAATTCGTCGCGCAATAAGGTTGTTAGGATATCATAATTGGCATGCACTGGCGTGCCATTAATATCGCCTGAATTAATCATTACAGTTTTGGCACCTGTAGCTATAGCTTCTTGGAATGTAGGTAAAAAGTAAGCTCGCATTTCACGCTCCGATAACCACACCGGTGTACGATCTTTACCACTTAATGAAAAACTGTAACCCAAGAAATGTTTCATGCAAGCGGCTACCTTGTACTTGCTTGACACATCATCGCCTTGCAAACCTTTAATAGCAGCTCGTGCCATAGCGCTTGCTAAACAAACATCTTCGCCATAGGTTTCAAAAAAACGCGACCATAAAGGTTGTCTGCCTAAATCTAAAACCGGAGAAAAATTCCAAGGAATACCGCTCGCTCTTGTTTCATAAGCAGATACGGCATTTGCTTGCTCTACCAATGCTGGATTCCATGTTGCCGCTTGTGCAATTTGCTGTGGAAATAAGGTTGCTCCTTTGGTATAATTTGCACCATGAATTGCATCGATGCCATATAGAATTGGAATTGGTAATCGGGCATTTTTTTTATTTTCTTTAATAATTGTTTGATGTATCACATTCCAATTAGGCCCACTAATAGTGCCACTACCACAACCTACATTAAGAATAGACCCTATTTTATATTTACCTATTGCTTCTTGTAATTTGGTAATATCAATGCGTTGCGGTTGTTTTAAATTACAAATACCTCCTTCTGCTACCACTCCTAAATCAATTTGCGTCATTTGCCCCACTTTTTCTTCTATGCTCATCTTTGCAATCAATGAGTCAATAGCTAAATCGCTCCATTTCTGTGCGAATATAGAAGTTGTTGCAAAAGCAAAAACAGTTAAAAAGAAGAGTACTTTAATTTTCATTCTTCACAATTTTAATAGCATCTAAATATATATCTCCGTCTGCTTCTAATTGAATAATCAATTGCTTCACTTTACTTACATCCGCATCTTTAGCTTTGAATGGAAATTTGCTCAATGGAATAGTTACCGTAGTCCATGCCGTATCTGTAAATACTCCCGATGCTAAGCTTGCATTAAAGCCGTAATAGGTTTGCACATTCGTATAATCTTCTATAGCAAAAGCTACTGGAAAATTTTTAAAGCTTCCTTTCACCGAACGCACTTTCATTTGAATACTTGCCAAGTCTACTATTTCTGAAAAATCTTTGGCTTGCCAATTATTCCAACCGAAACCAATACCTATCCAATTACATCCACCGGTGATCTTATCCCATTTTACATGTAAAGCTTCCGTGCCTTCAAAAACTATTTTATTTTCTTTACTTAAGTTTACACATTGTTTTTCTGGCGACGACCAAACGCTATTATCTAAAGTATTAGCATAAATAGAAACCGCCTTAAAACCCATAATAGCATTCGTATCTGCCGCAGGCATAACATCATACAAGGCTATGGGCTTCATTTGCACTTGAGCTAACTTAGCCACCTCGCAAGAACTAAAGCCAGCGAGCACACACAAACAAATTAGGGGTCGTGCAAATTTCATTTAGAGTTCTAATGGAGCTGATGTGAAACAAATAAAATCAATTTTACATGCCGCAGCACCTAGTGCTTTATCGGCTAAATGCAACATTGATATTTTACCAATCTTATTGGGATTATGAATGCTATTTCCTTTAGGAGTTACCGGCTGACCATTAACCAATGCGGTGATATCCGAGTACTTTATAGAAACTAATTTCCAACCTGTCCAGGTTACATCGATATTAAAGGCATACTCATCCTCATTATTAGCATTAAATACGCCATCTGCATTTTCATCTTCTTTAAATTGGAAAAGCACTTTAGACATATTGGTATTGGGTACACCATAAACTAAGCAGTTGAAATAAACTGCATCTGGATTCGCATTTAAATTCAAGGTGTTTGATGTTGTAGAATATGCCGATGCTGGATAATCAATCAATCCAATCAACCAATCCCAATTTACCGTTCCGGCCATATTTAAATAACTATTACCTTGTACTTTGCTGCTATCTGATTTAATATTAAAATCCATATTAGCACCAGTTTGTACAAACTTTACCCATGCTGGATTGAAACCATTCTCATAATCGGCAATTACTAATGAGGTATTAATAACGCGAGTATTTTTGATTTTAATAGGCACTTGAAAAGTATCCGTAACACCATCAATGGTTAGCTTGGCAATGCAATTTTCAGCTGCAAATAAAGGGAAATAAGTAGTAGTGCCATTCCAAACAGTTGAAGCAGCATCTATACTTTTGCTTTGACCGCTAAATACTTTTCTTGCTTTAGAGGTAGTGCCGGTAATCGTAATTTTCCAACTTACAATTTTATTAAAAGTAGCCGAAAAACCTACCGTAGCTCCGCTAGCAAAATCAACAGAATCTTTATTGGCTTTAAAATTAGCAAGCATTTTAAAACTGCTATACAATTCTTCGATACTTGGGCCATCTATTTTAGTAGCATCTTTTCTACAAGAAAGAAAAGTGAAACCCAAAAAGCATGTTGCTATTAGTATAATTTTTTTCATTAGAATGTCATGTTATAAATTAATAAAAATTGATTCATCGTATAATCTGGCATAACTAATAATTTATCTTTATAGTTTACCGATTGATATAATGCCGTTATATAGGATTTAGGACTAAAATTGCATTTCAAACCTAAAGCAGTCATTTGTTGCGCCACATCCATCTTTTGATTGGTATAATAATCTACTGTAGTATATACATTTCTGTCAGCTTGGAAATCATTTCCTTTCGATTGGAACCAAATTAAACCACCAATAACTTGTAATTTAGGCGCAAACTCGTAGGTACATCCCGCTTGAAGAGCAAGAGATTTTAAATCAACGTCTTCAACCGCTACCCTACCTGTACGTTGTGTATTTTGAAATCTAAATCCTGCTTGAAATAAGAATGGTTTTTTAGTGCTCATCAACTCATGCAATTTGAAAGTCGATTGTACTTCTGCTTGCAAAAATTGTTTGAGCTGCGTAGTTCCTTGTCCTCTTACTTCTGATAATTTATAAACCGTAGCCTGCAAGCCTACCGATTTAAAACCATTATACGAAGCTTTCCAATATGCTCCTATTCTGTTGAACGTAGCTAAGCCATAAGGTAGGATCGCATTGTAAGCCAATGAAGGTCTCATCAAATTAGAAGTAACCCCAGTGGTATAGATATTTTCGCTTCTAACTAAATCCATGATAGATAAAGGTCTGCTTAATTTATCATTGGCATAACTGTTATAATAATTGGTGCTCGCTTGGAAATTTATATTCATGCTCTGCGCTCCTACACTTCTAAAATCCGGACCAACATTCAGATAGGCCAAAGTCGATTCCCATTTATTATTAGGTGCTACAACATGCATATGTGCATGAATGAAATAATCTTTTAACACCGGCGCCAAGGCATCGTGTGAGTATTTAGCTACACTATTACCAAGTTCTAACTTAAACGTACTTAAGTGGTTTTTAATAAATACTTCTTGCTGTGCAAATACAGTAGTTACATTATTACTGTACATATTACTATCTAATACGGTTCCTTTAAGATCGAAGGTGGATACTTTATGTAAACCAATACTTCTGCGCGCTGTTTGTTTGATAGCAATGGTAAAACCGCCCAGTAAACGATCTGGTATAGCATTGAAATCAGTAGCTCGCAAACGCGTGATATAGGCATTTACATCTATGGATTGTATATACTTATTAAAGCTCAACCCCATATCTACATTGGCTCCTTGCTGACGCCAGGTATTGTTGGTATAAAATTTCTCGTAGCTGATAATGTTTTGTTGCAATTGAAAAACACTAGGCATAGAGTCTAACAATTGAAAACGATTATTGTGTAAAGTAAATGGCGTTTGTTTTAAATTCAAATCGCCCAATTGATAACGAACTACATTTCCAATAATTCCTTTTAACCACAATTGACGAACATCAAAACTTACACCCGCACCCCAAAAACCACCATATTCATTTCGGATACGAAACATACCCATGATTTCTGTTTTATCGTTCGGACGGATATTAACACCCAAATCGATTAATGCATAACCACCTGTATTGCGTTTTAAGGTAGTAGTGTCGGGCAAACTATCTTGTACGCTAAGCTGACTGTTAGACATATACGAGCGGGCGCCGCCAATAAAATCGACTGTTTTCTTCTGCTGCGCCTGAAGGCTAGCAACAAAAAACAAGAACAGTACTAAAAGTTGTAAATGTTTCATCTAAAAAAATATTTTTATTTCTACAGTAGTTTCAAAACCTTGATATGCGTCTTTACTAAAATTAGCATCTTTATAATTCATCCATCGCTGACGCAAGTATAAGCCTGCACCTTTACTCATTCTAATATCTAAACCCGTAGCTATACTATAACCCGTTTGATTTTTTGGTCGAGCCGATACATCATCGGTTTTAGATTGATAATTAGCCAATATGCGTTCAAAACCTAAATAATTGCTCCACACCAAATTATTGCTCACTTTCATATATCCCTCTAGCTGATGGTAATACGTGCGCAACAATGCTTTTTCACTAAAGACAGTAATGGGTGAAAAATTGGTTTGTGCAGAACTGAATTGACCTAAATAAAAGAAATAACACGGTTTATTAAAAATGCGATTCTGATATTTGGCATTCCATTCTATAGCATTGAAATGTTTTTTAAACGTAGGTAATTTAGAGATCGGATCTACATCGGTTAATTCTAAAGTTTCATAAACCGTTCTATAGATTTTTGATAAATTGTTGTACGGACCTACATTGCTCGGAAAATCCCATCGCCAAAAATGAGCTAAGGCCAAACTATTAATAGGATGCGAATAAGTTATTTTTGAAGACACCGATTGCAACTCACTACTTACACTCCAACCAATTGAAGATTTTAATCTACCGATATTGATTTGTGCATTTAAATCTATACCCTGGCGATTATTAATCAATTGACCAATAGGCATCATACCGCTCGCTACCGCAGGCAAAACCGGCTGCACTGTAGACGTGTTCGACAATACACTTACATCAATAGAAGAATTGATAAAGGTTGCTGAATTATTAATTACATGCGGACTGATTCTATATAGATGTATTTCCGTTGGAAATTTAGCAAATAAATCGCGCGCTACTTTTATAGAGATGGCTTCTCCCCATGGCTGATTGCTATTTTGCACAAAATAACGGCCCATACCTATTTCCCCATTAATCGTATAAGCTCCAAGAATATTTTTAAATTCTAGCGTAGCGATATTAAAACCGATTCTGTCTTTTTGAGAAGAGTCTTTAAAACTTATATTATTGAACGTATTAAGGCTGATAAAATTCATGCCATAATCTTTTCTCAATTTGCCACCAACAGAATTATTGGGCAAGGGCGATAAGCCACCATTCAATTGCGTTTTGCCATACATAAACGAGCCCGATAAGCCATGAGGCATACGAGCGCCCTCTACAATAAGCCCTTGAAAAGCTTGCTGACCCCAACGCTCATCTTGATTGATAGCACCTGAATTATAAAAAGTAGTATAACGGTCTTCAATGTTTTTAGTATTCGGATCCCAAGGATTGCGTTCAAAAATACTGTATCTGTTATAACCTTTATTAGCCTGAAAGGTCATAGCCGATAAGGCATACCAATTGATACCTCCTGCTCTAATATTAAAATCGCCAAAGCTACTAGCATAGCTTCCGTACAAACTTATACCTAAGTTTAATCCCTTTACATTTTCTGCTTGCCCCATACCCGTCATAGGCGACCAAATAAATAAATCGGTACCAAAAGAAGTATTAGGTGCTACACTACCGCTAATGTTCATCATCAATTGCGGTATTTGACTATCATCGCCAATGAATAAATTATTAGGATTGTTTTTGTTTACCTCATAAGCTTTGCTGAGCGCTCTATAATTGCCCACAAAACGATAATAGCCATTAATAGAAAATTGATCTAAAAGCGCTTTAGCTTCCTTTGGAAAATTACCAAACTGATCAACTTCTCTGGTATAAGTAACCGAGTCGGCACCAATAAATTCGCTAAGCTTAATCGATTTCGAATTTTGTGAAAACGATTTACCCGATACCAAGATCAAGGCCAAGCTTATATATCCGGTTAGTTTATTCATTAGTTGTATCAAAGGACGACATGTCTTTTTGTTTCATTTGCATAAAGCGGACTTGCTTAGCGCCTTCTTTTGCAGGGTTTACATAAAAAGGTATATTGGCATAAGCCACTTTATGATGGTAATATATACTCACAAATAAGCGATATGCGCCCGCTTTATTCGGTGCTCTAAAGCTAATATCTGCTTTACGTTCGTCACGGATTAAACCATGTATTTCTTGAGCAGCTTCTTCCACATCACCACCTGATTTCTTATCATCACTCTCTGCTAATATTTTCCAGGCGTAGGTAAATGCGGGCAAGGCTGGTCCGTAAGTAGCAATGCCAGTAGGCAATACCGCTGTAACCGATGCTTGTGCTTTCTCCGAAGCATCTAAATAAATAGAAGCCGTTGCTGGTGTATTATTGATTTGAATAGCGGTAATAGCAGGTGCTGCAGCACTTGGAAAAGTACCGTTAAACACATATTCCAAAGCATCGATAGGCTCGGTAGGCATGTTTTCTTTAGAAAATAAACCATACCAAGTTTCGGTATATTCTTGCTTAGCGCCCCATAAAAAAGCATAAGAGCCTAAACAATAATTTTTGTTAGCCGCTATATAATCTTGATAACGTTGGTAGTATACATTTTTCTTCTCTGTACTGGTTTGTTCTAGGGCAGCATTCCATTTAGTTGTTGGCGATTCCCAATGGCCATTTGGTCCCCACTCCGTAATCATATAAGCGCCTTTCCAGCCATAACTTTGCACCTTGCTTACGGCATGACCAATATCGCCATAAGTATTTACCGATAAGATATCAATATTGGGTGCTTGCTGCACAATATGTTGTACTACACTAGAATCTAAGCCCGCAATTACCGTGCTAGTAGGATGATTAGGATCTACTTGATGGATATAAGCTGCAATATCTTCTACTGCATTCCAGCAAGCCGGATTGGTATATTGTAAGTTGAGCTCATTACCTATACCCCAAACTAATAGGGCCGGATGATTTTTAAATTTATCAACGATGGATTTATAATAATTGAGCTGCTTAAGTACTTTGTCTTTATTGTCGTAATCGAAGCCATGACGCTCATGCTGTAGCCAAAAACCGAGCATAACGCTAAGTCCTCTCTTTTGCGCTTCGTCTAATACTTGCTGTGCGCGCTCAACGCCCCAAGTGCGGATAGAATTGCCACCAATTTTTACAATAAGATCAAGATTAACATCGCCACCTAAACCTTTTACATAATAAGGTTTACCATTGCGATACAGTTCATAACCCTCCATCGTTTTCTTAAGCGTGGTTTGCGCATAAGTAAAATTGGGGATTAATAAACCCAAAAACAATATAATAGATATCTTTTTCAAAGAGTTAGGTAAAATGCTTGGACAAGTTAATTAACAATTGGTTTAAATAGAAATCAAAATTATTTAACGTTTAATTTAAATTTGAATTCTTCAATTTAAAAATAAACAAAAATTAATTAAACCCCTAATTATTAAGAAATTAGACGACCTAGAAATAAAAAATACGCATTTTCCCTTAGCCCTAAAAAAATAGAACCGTTTAAGCTAGCGCTTTATAGTAAAAAGGAGTGTTTATAGGGCTTTTATAAATAGCCCTTCTTCTTAAACCAACGATAAATGCCCAAGGTAATGAGCAACATAAAACCTAAAGCAAGATAGTAACCATTGGCCCATTTGAGCTCGGGCATATGCTCAAAATTCATACCATAAATGCCAACGATAAAGGTAAGCGGTAAGAAGAAAGCCGAGAACACGGTAAGCACTTTCATGACATCATTGCTCTTTTGGGCATTGATTGATAAATAGGTATTGAGTATGGTATGTGCGTTATCCAAAACCTCTTCATAAACCAAAACCAAATTGAGCATAGAGTCATGAATATCCGCGAGGGCCGATTTATGCGCTGCGCTAACTTCAACTTGATGCAAGACTTGCTGCGTTATCTGTAAGAGTTTTTTAGTGATGCGCGTTTTTGTTTTTTGAAAATAGAGTTCGGTTAAAGATATCTTTTTATAATCGCGCAAAAAGATGGTTTGCTCCATGGCATCTATCTGATCGCTCAATAATTTAGAAGGCTCATTATAGCTATCTACCATAGCTTTTATCATAGCCAGCAAAAGCGATTCGCAAGAAGGGTAATCACTTTTTAAATCGGCTAAAAAAGCAAAAGGAGTTCTATGAATGGTGATGAGTTGATCTTCTTTGTAGAAGAAGGCAATTTTATTTGAGATATCAGCAATGCTGTTTACCCGATCTGTAGGCTGAGCGGTATAGGCACGAAGAATTAAGAAATTATAGCTGGCTTGATGCTCGTATTTAGGCAAATGCCCCACTTCTAAGCTATCCATAATCTGAAAATAATCCAATTGATATTGGCTAGCTATTGCTTGCAAATCAGCTGTTGTAGGATTACAAAAATCATACCAGCTAAAGCTAGAAAAGGATTTTATGGTGGAAGATGCCTGCATATTCAAATGTAAGGAATTTGATAAAATATAAAAATAATAATTAGGGTTTGAACAAGATTATCTAATCACTTTTAATAACAATAACTAATAAATTAATTTGGTTTATATCATAAACTAATTTACATTTGTAAAATTAAAACCAAAGTAAAATGGAAAATACACCTCAACAACAACTTGATTTGATTGCTCAAATGATTAAAACAGCTCAACGTCGTTTTTATGATGACAGTCCTTTCTACATTATTTGGGGATCAGCTGTGATGATAGCTAGCCTTATACAATATGTATTATTACTTAACCACAACGAATATAATGCTATCGGATGGGCTATTCTAATTCCAACAGCTACTTTACTTCAACTAGTATTCATCAGAAAACAGCAAAAAAAAGCAACAAGTAAAACTCATATTGAGCAAGTATTAAATCATATGTGGTTTGCTTTTGGCATCAGCCTATTCATTGTGCTTATAAATGCCAATAAATTACAATTGAATACCTACCCTGTTGTTTTATGCCTTTATGCAATAAGTACCTATATTTCGGGAAGTGCATTAAAAATAAGCGCATTTATAGTTGGATCAATTATTTGTTGGATTGCAGCAGCTATAGCTTTCTTTGTATCTTTCGAAACGCAATTACTTTTATTAGCAGCAGGTGTTTTATTTGCTTATCTTATCCCAGGAATTTTATTACGTAAATTAGAAAAAGAAGCAGCATAAACGGATTAGAAAAAATGTTTAAAGAATTAGACCCATTATTGCATTCGCAACTACGCTTGGCCATCATTTCGTTACTAATAAGTGTGGAGGAAGCAGAGTTTTCTTTTATAAAAGAGAAAACGAATGCAAGTGCTGGTAATATCAGTGTACAGTTAGACAAACTCCAACAGGCTCATTACATTAAAATTGAAAAATCATTTAAAGGAAAGTATCCTTTGACAACTTGCTCAATAACTCAAAAGGGAATTAAAGCATTTAAAGATTATACGCAGACACTTCAGCAATACATTCAACCTACAAAAAACAAATAAAGAGAAGTTTTTTATGCGATTTTTTATATGCAAACAAAATAGATTTTGCCTATAACTAAAATTTGTGTTTTGGGTGAAAAAGGGCAACAAAAAAGCTCAAAAAGAAACATAAACAAAGCTGTTTACTCTTTTTGAGCTTTTTTACGTGATCCCGTTTGGATTCGAACCAAAGACCTACAGCTTAGAAGGCTGTTGCTCTATCCAGCTGAGCTACGAGACCATTTTTGAGAGCGCAAATATACACCCATTTTTTTATTTTCAAAGCATTATTTTGTAGGCGCTTCTCCGTCTTTCAAATTTAAAGCCGGCATAAAATCACTCACATATTGCCAGTGATCTTCCTCCCATCTAAAGCCATCGTACTGTCCGCTAGGCACATAGGTATATTTACGATTAGGATCATTAACTTGAGAAACCAATTTATCGAAATAGATCATCTTCATCTCCTTATCGTAATTCAAGGATGCTTGCACGTCTTTTTTATACTCCATCACAAAACGCTTTCTGTAAAACTCTGATCCGCCAAGGCTGTTCATGCTAAATAATGGATATCCAAAAACGGGTCCTTTATCGGTCATCACGAGCACATCTAAGAGCTTTTTATTGCTCACCATAGCCTCCGCATTTAAGCCAAACAAGGTATATACGCGCTGCCCCTGCACTTCTTGGGTGATGATTTTGTAATACAAACAACCAAACCATTTGGTATTGCTATACACGCTATCGTAGTCTTTCTCTTTAATTTCGGTTGAGTAATCGACCAAAGGAAACAATTTTAAAGCCGCTTGCTCTAGTTGTATAGCCCCATAATAACGCAGGGTATTATCGGTTACCGGCACATTCCAGTTGATTATTCTAAACCCTCCCGCCTCTGGGCTTAAAAAATTGACATAATTGCTTAAGGTAGGAAAGGTATAGTAATACGAATTAGGGGTTTGTAATGCTGTACGTAAACGCTTTACAAATTTGATATTATAATCGCTTCTAATTTCGGGCATAAAGGCATGAAACATAGAATCGGCCAATACGACTAATTCCTTTTCTTCTGCTTTTAAAAATTTAAGGTCATCGGCACTAATCTCTTGCGCCTTACTTGTTTCCCAGCCTAAGAAAGGAAACAAAAGCATAATCATGAGCGTTTTTTTTAGCATCTGCATACTTTTTTCAATTTTCTACTGCAATTTAATTCACATTGCTCAACAAAACTATGTTTTTATTGGAAAAGCGCTTATTTTAGTGGCATAATTTTTAAAGTATGGTGCTCGCTCAACAAGTTCTCTTCCTTTTAGTTTCCATTTTTGCCATTGGATTGTTTGCTCGCAAAATGAGCAGCCTTCGAAGAACCATCTTTTTGGGTAAAAAAGAGCCAATCAACGACCGCAAAAGTGCGCGTTGGAAACAAGTTGTTTTATTGGCTTTGGGTCAGAAGAAATTATTTAAAAAACCTATTCCAGCTATCTTTCACTTTTTTGTATACGCTGGTTTTATTCTTATCAATATAGAAGTTTTAGAAATATTAGTAGATGGTATTTGTGGCACGGAGCGCGCCTTTGCTCCTTATCTCGGTAGCCTCTACCCTTTGGCAATCAACTTCTTTGAAATCTTAGCGGTATTGGTTTTGGTAGGTGTTATTGCGTTTTGGCTAAGAAGAAATGTAATGCGCTTAAAACGTTTTACCTCACCCGAATTGCAAGGTGCTCCGCTAAAAGATGCGAATAGAATTTTATATATCGAAATCGTGCTCATGAGCATGTTGCTCTTAATGAATGCTGCCGATCCGCATGCCCATTTTTTAGTGAGCCAACATTTGAAAGGCTTATTTACAGGTTGGTCGGAAAGTAATGTACATCTCTTTATGCGCCTTACTTGGTGGGGCCATATATTAGGTATCTTTGCCTTCCTCAACTATCTCCCTTACTCAAAACATTTGCACATCATCTTGGCTTTCCCTAATGCTTATTATAGCCGATTAGAGCCGCAAGGCACCTTGTCTAACATGCCGGAGATACAGCAAGAGGTGTTGTATATGATGGATCCATCATCTGCTCCTGCGAGCACCGATGCTGCGCCTGTTAGCTTTGGCGCTAAAGACGTTACCGACTTAAGCTGGAAACATCTTTTAGAAGCTTATGCCTGCACCGAGTGTGGACGATGCACGGAGCAATGCCCAGCTAATATTACGGGCAAGAAATTATCGCCAAGAAAAATCATGATGGACACGCGCGATCGTGCAGAGGAATTGAGTGCCCGCATGGATAAGAACGGCAACATTGAAGCTGATGGTAAGAGTTTATTGCATGATTATATCAGTGTAGAAGAATTGCGTGCTTGCACTACGTGTAATGCTTGCGTAGAGGCTTGTCCGGTAGGTATAGAGCCGCTATCTATCATTATGCAATTGCGTAGAAATTTAATTATGGAAGAAAGTAATGCGCCGCAAGAATGGAATATGATGTTTGGTAATATTGAAAATAATATGGCCCCATGGAAATTGAGTCCGGATGACCGCGACGCATGGACCCAAGCTTAACCTATTAAAAATCGAATTATGAATATAAAAAGTATGGCAACATTTGCCGCTGAAGGTAGCTCACCAGAGATTTTATTTTGGGTAGGATGTGCCGGTAGTTTCGATCAACGAGCACAGCGCGTAACAAAAGCTTTTGCGAGCATTTTAGAAAAAGTGGGTATGAGCTTTGCTATTTTAGGTAAAGAAGAAATGTGTACCGGTGATCCGGCACGCCGATCGGGCAATGAATTTTTATTTCAGATGATGGCGTACAACAATATTCAAACCATGAATGCGTACAACATCAAAAAGATTGTTACAACTTGTCCGCATTGTTTCAATGTACTTAAAAATGAATACCCTGCTTTGGGTGGCAATTACGAAGTTGTGCATCATACCACATTGATTCAAGAATTGATCAACGAAGGACGCATACAGCTGAAAGAAGGTGGCACCTTTAAAGGCAAACGCATTACCTACCACGATAGTTGTTATTTGGGCAGAGCCAATAATGTTTATGAAGCACCAAGAGCTGTTTTAGAAGCTTTGGATATTGAATTAGTAGAAATGAAACGCTGCAGAACAAATGGCCTTTGCTGCGGTGCTGGTGGCGCTCAAATGTTTAAAGAAGATGAGCCGGGCAATAACCGTATCAATTTTGAGCGTAGCGAAGAAGCTTTAGCAACAGGCGCCTCTATCATTGCATCTAATTGTCCGTTTTGCACGACCATGCTTAGCGATGGTGTTAAGAAATTTGAGCAAGAAGAGCAGGTGCAAATTATGGATATTGCAGAATTAGTAGCAGCGAGTTTAAAATAAGGAATATGCACACGCCAGTAGCACAACAAATACCTCTCGATTTTGCCCCTGATGCACGCGTATGGGTGTATCAATGCAATAGAGCTTTTAGAGAAAAAGAAGTTATTGAAATTAAGGAGCAACTTTTACAATTTTACGAGCAATGGGAAAGCCATGGCAAGAAAGTAAAAGCGTGGGCTGGTATTGTTTTCAATCAGTTTATCGTATTGATGGCCGATGAAAAAGCTAGTGCCTTAGTAGGCGGATGCAGCATTGATAGCAGCGTGCGCATTATTAAAAGTTTAGAGAAGCAATATGGCATTCAGCTATTCGATCGTATGAGCATTTCGTTCCTTATAGAAGATAAAGTGCAAATGCTCCCTTTACAACAATTGAAATACGCATCCGAAAAAGGCTATATCGATAAAGACACCTTGTTCTTTAATAATGCCATTACAACAAAAGAAGAATTGCTACATTCGTGGTTAGTACCTATTCACGAATCGTGGCTTGCCAATAGAATTTAAATTTATACGATGTCGACAGATTTATTAGATAGCAACCAAAACAGTTCGGTACATATCCAAGATATGTATAAGAGCTGGTTTTTAGAATATGCTAGTTATGTTATATTAGAACGTGCGGTGCCGGCTGCAGAAGACGGACTAAAACCCGTACAACGACGCATCTTACATGCCATGAAAGAAATGGATGATGGTCGTTATAATAAAGTGGCCAATGTAATTGGTCAAACGATGCAATACCACCCGCATGGCGATGCCTCTATTACCGATGCTATGGTTAATATTGGTCAGAAAGACCTCATGATAGATACGCAAGGTAACTGGGGCGATGTGCGAACTGGAGACGGTGCAGCTGCTGCGCGTTATATTGAAGCTCGCTTATCTAAGTTTGCTTTAGATGTAGCCTTCAATAATAAAACCACCCAATGGCAACTAAGCTATGATGGTAGAAAAAACGAGCCGATAACCTTACCTATGAAATTTCCTTTGCTATTGGCACAAGGAGCTGAAGGTATTGCCGTAGGTTTGTCGACCAAAATTTTACCTCACAATTTCTGCGAGCTTATAGAAGCCGCAATCAAATATTTGAAAGGAAAGAAATTTGAGTTGTACCCCGATTTTCTTACCGGCGGCATGATTGATGTAAGCAATTACAACGATGGCGCTAGAGGTGGCAAGGTAAGGGTGAGAGCAAGAATTGAAGAAGTAGATAAAAAAACATTGGCTATTAAAGATGTTCCTTTTGGTATTACTACCCAACAATTGGTAGATAGTATTTTAAAAGCGAATGATTCGGGTAAAATAAAAATCAAAAGCGTTACCGACAATACCGCAAAAGATGTAGAGTTGATTGTGCAATTGGCACCGGGTATTTCAACCGACCAAACCATTGATGCTTTATATTTATTTACCGATTGCGAAGTATCCATCTCTCCCAATGCTTGTATCATTTTAGACGAAAAGCCGCAGTTTTTAAATGCTAGCCATTTGTTAAAACATTCGGTAGATCATACCAAAGATTTATTATTACAAGAGCTACAAATAAAACTAGGCGAATTAGAAGATGATTGGCATTACGCATCTTTAGAACGCATCTTCATAGAAAAGAAAATCTACAGAGACATAGAAGAACAAACTACTTGGGAAGGCGTTATAGAAGCTATTGACAAAGGTTTGAAACCTTATGTGAAGAAATTTAGAAGAGCCATTGTAGAAGCAGATATTATTAAATTAACGGAGATTAAAATTAAACGTATTTCTAAATTCGATTCCTTCAAGGCCGATGAACATATTAAAGCGGTAGAAGAGCATTTATTAGAAGTACAAAACCATATCGATCACCTCAACGATTATGCTATTGCTTATTATGAGCAATTGCTTAAAAAGCATGGCAAAGGAAGAGAGCGCAAAACAGAAATAAAACTTTTTGAAAACATTCAAGCTAATGCTGTAGCAATTGCTAATGCTAAATTGTATGTCAACTATAAAGAAGGATTTATAGGTACGAGTCTTAAGAAAGATGAATTTGCCTTTGATTGTTCTGACTTAGATAATATCATCGTTTTTAGAAAAGATGGTAAAATGGTCATTACCAAAGTGAGCGACAAAGCCTTTGTAGGTAAAGACATTATTTACTTGGCGGCCTTTCAGAAAAACGATGAGCGCACTACCTACAATGTTATTTATTTAGATGGCAAAACTGGTATTGCTTATGCCAAACGTTTCAATGTAACAGGTGTAACGCGCGATAAAGAATATGATTTAACCAAAGGCAATCCGAATAGTAAGATCATATACTTCAGTGCCAATAGCAATGGAGAAGCAGAGAAAGTACAAATCAATTTATCGCCAGGTAGCAAAGCGCGCAATAAAGAATTAGATTTTTATTTCGAAGAAATTGAAATTAAAGGTCGCAGCGCTGGTGGCAATCAAGTAACGAAGTATCCGGTGAAATCGGTGAAGTTTAAAGAAGCCGGTCGCTCTACCCTATCTGCAGAGAAAATTTATTTCGATAGTTCATTTGGTCGTCTCAACAAAGATGGCAACGGAATATTATTGGGTAATTTTGAAGAGCAAGATCGCGTGATTGCTTTTTATAAAGATGGCAACTACGAATTGACTGATTACGAATTGACGAATCGTTATGATGTAGATCAATTATTATTGATAGAGAAGTTTAATCCAAGCAAAGTATTCACTTGTATTTATTTCGATACCAAATCTAAATTCCATTATGCTAAACGCTTTGTTATAGAAACACAAACCTTGAAAAATAAATTCTTATTTATCAAGGAAGGCGAAGGCAATGAAGTGAAATATATGAGCTCACAAGCAGAGCCTGTAGTTATTTTGCGTAGTGGCAAGAAAAAAACAGAGTGGAAAGAAACCAGTGTGGCTATGCATGAAACCTATGATATCACCGGATGGAAAGCCGTTGGCACAAAAATTGCAGCTGATGATTTAAAGGAAATTGCAACGGTGCAGCCCGCTTCAGAGCAAGGAGAAACCCCGCTTTTGTTTTAATATAAATACTTAATTTTACACATAAACCCGTTTCTATAAAGATCCTAAATGAAGAAAGTTGCGTTAGAAATAGTAGCCTTAAAACACAGTGTAGCTCAAACAAAATCGTATGCAGTGGTATTAGCTGAGGTAGATGGCGTTAGAGAGCTGAGCATTGTTATAGGAGATGCCGAAGCAAGAGCAATTGCTATTGCTATTGAGCATATGCCTATGCCCCGACCCTTAACGCATGACTTACTGATTAATATGCTCGATCAATTTACGATTGAATTGAAAGAAGTATTTATTTACAAATTAGAAGAAGGCACATTCTATGCTTATTTAATTTGCAATCAATATGGCGAGGAAACTGCTATAGATGCGCGCACCTCAGATGCCTTAGCCGTTGCGGTACGTGTAAATTGCCCTATTTATATCGATGAGCACATTCTTAAAATTGCCAGCAAGAAAACTAAGGAAACAAAAGCTAGCGATAAAGCACCTCAAAATCCATACGCATCGATGAGCACGGCTGAATTGCAAGCCGAATTAGATATTTATTTAGAAAATGAAGAGTACGACAAAGCAATTCCGATAAGAGATGAAATTAACAGAAGAAACAATCAATAATTTAAAACTCACCATTATGAAATACCCTACAACAGTTATCGCCCTATTTTTAAGCATCCTATTTCTATCAATCCATACAGAAGCTAAGAAGCCCAAATGTGGTGCTCAGCTCATCCATGCAATCATTGCCAAAAAAGATCCTGCTTTCTTCAGCAAGCAAGCAGCAAAAAGACAAGAAGCACAACAAAATTTTCAATACAAGCAAGGCGCTTTTATGAAAACAACTGCGCAAGTTACCATTCCTGTTGTTTTTCATATTGTATTAAATCAAAATCAAATTAATGCTATCGGTGGTATTGCTGGTATCCAAAAACGTATCGATTCTCAGATGATAGTTATCAATAGAGATTATGGTAGAAGAAATGCGGATAGCACTACAATACCTAGTGCCTTTAAAGCACGCTATGCTAATACCGGTATTCAGTTTTGTTTGGCTCATAGAAAGCCAGATGGCACGAGCACTTCAGGCGCAGACATCATCACGCTACCTAGCACAACAAGAAAGATAGAAGAAACCAATCCAAGCGGACAAGATTTATTTTATGATGCTAAATTCACCAATGGTGCTTTCAATACTTGGGATCCTTCAGCGTATTTAAACATATGGGTATGCAATGCATCTCTAGGTAATGATACTAACGGCATTTTAGGCCTCACGGTTCCTCCTTATTTCCCTAATACATTTGGTTATAACCCTAATGAAGTGGGTATTATTTTAAACTATCGAGCTTGGGGCAAACGCTCTACCGGATTTGAGCCCTATATTAGTGGTTGCGATAAAGGCAGAACACTTACGCATGAATTAGGTCATTATTTTAATTTAGAACATATTTGGGGCGATGATAATGGGTCTTGTCCAGGCGATGCTGGTTATAGCGATGATGGTATCAACGATACTCCTATTCAGAAAGATGAAAACTATGGCTGTCCTACGTTCCCAAGCGTAAGCTGTAGTGTAAGCGCGCCTAATGGCGACATGTTTATGAATTATATGGATTACTGCGACGATATCTGTTTAACGATGTTTACAACTGGTCAGGTAGCGGTAATGCAAGCAGAAGTGTCGACTGGTGGAGAGTCTTATTCCTTAACACAAAATAACAATATCTGTAATTGGCCAGCGGCTATACCTTCGCTACAAAGCACTACACCCATACAAGTGGCACCAAATCCTTGTACACAATACTGTAATGTAAGTTATAATGAACAACCAACTCAAATTAGTGTTATCAATACCCTAGGGGTGCAAGTATGGAGCGCAGCTCCAAGTGCCATAGGTAACACTAACACATTCATCAACACACAAACACTTGCTAGTGGCATCTATTATATACACGTACAATTTAAAGATGCTATGCAAATACAAAAAATAATCATTGAATAATGACCAGCGCAATACATAATATCATAGCAGATCCAAATTTCGACCTTGCCTTAAAAGCCGTTGCAGAAAAAGTACTCGATCACAAACGAATCAATGAAGATGATGCCCTCCTCCTTTTCGAGAAAGGTAGCCTACCCTTCGTTGGTGCATTAGCTAATTATATAGCTCAATCGTTACATGGCACTACGGTTTACTACAATCGTAATTTCCATATAGAGCCCACCAATGTGTGCGTCTATACTTGCAATTTTTGTTCGTATTCCCGCCAATACAAACATCGTGATGATGGATGGGAATTGAGCATTGAGCAAATGTTGGATATGGTAAAAAAATACGATGGTCAGCCCGTTACAGAAGTACATATTGTAGGTGGTGTGCACCCAAAAATGAACTTAGAATTTTTCTGTGAGTTAATAGCGAAAATTAAAGCGCATAGACCTGATTTGCATATTAAAGGTTTTACGGCAGTAGAGCTCGACTATATGTTTAGAAAAGCGAAACTGAGCACTCAAGAAGGATTACAACAATTAAAAGATGCCGGTTTGCAATCTTTACCTGGTGGAGGTGCAGAAATATTCGCACCGCTCATTCGTGCACAAATTTGTCCAGACAAGGTAGATGGTGCTGGTTGGTTAGCGATACATCAAACGGCTCACGAATTGGGCATGCACAGTAATGCAACCATGCTTTATGGCCATATTGAAAGCTATAGAGATCGTATAGAACATATGCAAGCATTGCGCAACTTACAAGACCAAACAAAGGGTTTCAATTGCTTCATACCGTTAAAGTTTAGAAACGATAATAATGATATGTCGTACTTGCAAGAGACGACTACCGTAGAAGATTTACGCATGTATGCAATTGCGCGTATCTACTTAGATAATTTCAAAAACCTTAAAGCATACTGGCCAATGCTGGGCAGACAAACAGCTCAATTGAGCTTAGCTTTCGGCGTTAATGATTTAGATGGCACCATAGACGATACTACTAAAATCTATAGTATGGCGGGTAGCGAAGAACAAACTCCAAGTATGAGCACAGAGGAATTGCGCGAGTTAATCAGCAATGTGGGTAAAACACCTGTTGAGCGCGATACTTTGTATAATGTCATCCAATAGATGAATACTAAATCATGAGGAAACAATTAATCCTGATTTTTATATTGATAAGCAGTCTGCAATCTTTTAGTTATGGAGAAAACAATCGACTCCATTCCTCAAACAGCATTGCTTGGTTTAGCTTTCAAGCGACCACAAGTTTAAAAAACCAATGGAGCCTGCAAACAGAATACCATTGCAGAAGAGCTGGGGGCATTGAAGAATGGCAACAAAGTTTATTAAGGCTCGGTATCAATTATCGCTTAAGTAAGCAAACAAGCTTACGCGTTGGATATGCCCTTGTTGAAAATTATGCTTATGGCGAATATAGCATTAATGTATATGGCAAAAACTTTGCAGAACATCGCATGTATGAAGCCCTACTCCACAATCATAGCGAAGGCAAATTTAGTTTTAGCAATCGACTGATGCTAGAGCAACGATTTGTTGGGAAGTATAGCTATGCAATGGCCACAAAAGAAGATTCGTATGTCTATGCCAATAGATTGCGTATGATGACGAAAATACAATATCCATTAAAAGGCAACACTATAAAAGATAAAACACCTTATGTAAGTTTATACGATGAATTATTTATTGGCTTTGGAAAAAATGTAAATAATGTTTTCGATCAAAATCGATTAGGTGTTTTATGGGCTATAAAGTGAATAAACACACCCAAATAGAGATGGGCTATTTGAATCAACAATTACAATTTAATAGAACGATTAATAATTGGAATGTGTTTCAAGATAATAGCGGATTCATCAGTTCTATTAATTTGAATTTTTAATCACCCTTTTATGATTTAATATCGTACATTAGACAAACAAAGGGATTAACAAAGCCCTAATAGAGCCCTATTAAGTATATTAGGCATAAACGTTATTAACTATGAAAAGAATATCAAAATTGGTAATCATTACCTTAGTATTCAGTAGTCTTATATTGAATGCATGCAAAGAAAACAATCAAGTTATTTATAATGACAAAACACTGCAAAAGAAGTTAACAACTAAAACTACTGCAGTTGAAACCGTGTATTTCGACAACATGGAGGAAGTACTTTATTGGTTTGATGGGCTATACGAGAATGGTGATTATATCAATTTGTCCATAAATAAAAATAATCAGAAAATAGTTATAACAAGTTCTGGTAATTCGGGCAATACGGATTCGGGTAACAATGCTAAACACACTTATACTAGTGACAGCAAAAAAACATTTGCAAAATGGTGTAACGAGTATTTAAAGAAAGGTGGATGTCTGAAAATTGGATATGACAAGTCCACTGAAACATATTGGGCAGACAGCATACCTTGTTAAGTCTGTGCAATTAATTAAATTACTAAAATAAAAATGCCCCGATGTTTCGGGGCATTTTTTATTTGGGGAAGGAAATCCTATTCCTCATCGTCGAATTGTAATACATCGCGATTAGACAATAATAAATTCACTTCTTCTTTACTTCCTACGATCATATCATTGTACACTCTCGCACCAGTACCCGCTGGAATTAGATTACCCGTGATAACGTTCTCTTTCAAGCCCATTAGGTTATCTACTTTACCATTGATAGCTGCTTGAGAAAGCACTTTGGTAGTTTCTTGGAACGACGCTGCAGAAATCCAACTTTGTGTACCTAATGATGCTTTGGTAATACCTAACAACATTGGGTGTGAAGTAGCTGCTTGCGCATCGCGATACTCAATTAATTTTTTATCAGATCTACGTAAGATACTGTTTGCCTCACGAATTTCTCTTAACGTAACGATACGGCCTGGTTCGAATTCTTCTGAATCGCCTGCATCAACAACAATTTTCTTGTCATAAATCCAATCGTTTTCAATTTGGAATTCTAATTTATCAACCACATCATCTTCTAAGAACTTCGTATCACCTGGCTCAACGATATTTACTTTACGCATCATTTGACGTACAATAACCTCAACGTGTTTGTCATTGATTTTTACACCTTGTAAACGATAAACCTCTTGGATTTCATTTACTAAGTATTCTTGTACTGCAAACGGACCTTTGATAGCTAAGATATCGCTTGGTGTTGTAGCTCCTTCAGATAAAGGCATACCTGCTTTTAAGAAGTCGCCATCTTGCACCATGATATGTTTAGTTAATGGAACTAGATATTTTTTGATTAAACCTTCTTTAGATTCAATTGAAATCTCACGGTTACCACGTTTGATATTACCGAAGCTTACTACACCGTCAATCTCTGCAATGATTGCTGGATTGCTAGGGTTACGTGCTTCAAATAATTCAGTTACACGAGGAAGACCTCCCGTGATATCTCGGCTACGACCCATAACACGTGGAATTTTCACGATTACTTGCCCGTTGCGTACGCTATCACCTTCACTTACAATGATATGAGAACCTACTGGTAAGTTATAAGATTTTTCATCTTTACCACTTACTTTAATAGAAGGTATTTTTGTTTTATCTTTTGATTCGATAACTACTTTTTCACGGTGACCAGTTTGCTCATCCGCTTCTTCACGATACGTTACACCATCGATAATGTTTTCCAATACGATTTTACCCGTACCTTCTGAAATGATAACCGCATTGAACGGATCCCATGTACAGATAACATCACCTTTTTTCACTTTTTGTTTATCTTTTACTTTCAATATAGAACCGTAAGGTATATTGTTAGATGTATATAAACGATCAGTTGCTGGATCAATGAAACGAACTTCACCGGTACGACCGATAACTACGATTTCATCAACACCTTCATCGTTGGTGTATTTGGTAGTACGTAATCCGTCGAACTGAATAGTGCAATCAAATTTAGAAAGCATTTGAGACTCAATAGCAGAAGAACCTGCTACCCCACCCACGTGGAACGTACGTAAAGTTAACTGTGTACCTGGCTCACCAATTGATTGAGCAGCAATAATACCAACTGCATCACCCATTTGTGAAGTATAACCGGTAGCTAAGTTTTTACCATAACATTTAGAACAAACACCACGTAAACTTTCGCAAGTTAATACCGATCTGATTTCCACCATTTCAACACCTCTATCTTCAATTAATTTTGCTGAATCTTCTGTAATCTCTTCGCCTGCTTGAACGAGTATTTGACCAGAAACTGGATCTACTACATTTTCCAATGAAGTACGACCTAAGATACGATCATATAAAGGTTCTACGATTTCCTCATTATCTTTTAATGCAGTAGTAGCAATACCACGTAAAGTGCCACAATCTACTTCATTAATAACTACATCTTGCGCAACATCCACCAAACGACGTGTTAAGTAACCCGCATCCGCTGTTTTCAAGGCCGTATCCGCAAGACCCTTACGAGCACCATGCGTAGAGATAAAGTACTCTAATACCGATAAACCTGTTTTAAAGTTCGACAAGATTGGATTTTCAATAATCTCTGAACCAGAAGAACCAGAACGACGTGGTTTAGCCATCAAACCTCTTAATCCCGCCAACTGTTTTACTTGTTGTTTAGAACCACGAGCTCCAGAATCCAACATCATATACACAGAGTTGAAACCTTGTTTGTCGGTTTTCATTTCATGTAATAAAGTTTCTGTTACACGCGTATCTACACGAGACCAGATATCGATGATTTGGTTATAACGCTCATTATTGGTGATTAAACCCATATTGTAGTTATCCCAAACTTCGTCTACTTCTACTTGTGCATTAGTGATTAATTCTTCTTTAATATCTGGAACATTCAAATCTTTAATGTTGAATGATAAACCACCACGGAATGCCGTACGGAATCCTAAAGTTTTGATATCATCTAAGAATTGAACAGTTTCAGGTATCGTTGTATTTTTTAAGATATTACCAATGATCTCACGAAGTGATTTCTTAGTTAATAACTCATTTACATAACCATTTTGTTTAGGTACAAATTGATTGAATAATACACGACCAACCGTTGTTTCGATTAATTTGTATTCCAATTCGCCTTGTTCGTTACGCACATTTGCTTTTACTTTAATCCAAGCATGCAAATCTGCACGACCTTCATTATGCGCAATGATTACCTCATCTGCATTATAGAACGTCATACCTTGACCTTTAACGATTTCTGTTTCGGTTGTTTTCTTACCTTTAGAAATGTAGTACAAACCAAGAACCATGTCTTGTGAAGGAAGGGTAATTGGTGTACCGTTTTGTGGATTCAAGATATTGTGAGAAGCCAACATTAATAATTGTGCTTCTAATACTGCTGCATTGCTCAACGGCACATGCACCGCCATTTGGTCACCATCGAAATCGGCATTAAACGCAGAACAAACTAATGGGTGCAATTGGATTGCTTTACCTTCAATTAATTTTGGTTGGAATGCTTGAATCGATAAACGGTGTAATGTAGGGGCACGGTTTAATAATACCGGATGACCTTTTAATACATTTTCTAAGATATCCCAAACTACAGCTTCTTTGCGCTCAACTAATTTCTTAGCGCTTTTCACTGTTTTTACAATACCTCTTTCAATAAGCTTGCGAATGATAAATGGTTTGAATAACTCTGCAGCCATATCTTTAGGTAAACCACACTCATGCAATTTCATCTCCGGACCTACCACGATAACCGAACGACCAGAATAATCGACACGCTTACCTAATAAGTTTTGACGGAAACGACCTTGTTTACCTTTCAATACATCTGATAATGATTTTAATGCACGACCACCTTCTGCTTTTACAGCATTAGATTTACGGCTATTATCAAATAGAGAATCTACCGCTTCTTGCAACATACGTTTTTCATTACGTAAGATTACTTCTGGCGCTTTAATCTCTATCAAACGTTTCAAACGATTGTTACGGATAATAACACGACGGTATAAATCATTTAAATCAGAAGATGCAAAACGACCACCATCTAAAGGAACTAATGGACGTAATTCTGGTGGAATAACTGGTAAATAATGCATTACCATCCACTCTAATTTATTTTCAACGCGCTCGTTTGCTTCACGGAACGATTCTACAACACTTAAGCGTTTTAAAGCTTCTTGTTTACGTTGTTGAGAAGTTTCGTTAGCAGCAGCGTTTCTTAATGCGCTAGATAATTTGATAAGATCGATACGAGCAAGCAATTGGTGAATTGCTTCAGCACCCATTTTAGCAATAAATTTGTTTGGATCTTCATCCGGTAGATATTGATTTTCTTTAGAAATGCTATCTAAGATTTCTAAGTACTCATCTTCTGTAAGCAATGCTTGGTGCGTATCTTCAGAATCTTTTAAGTTTAATTTTTGACGTATTAAATCTTCTGCTTCACCCGCTTGAATAACGGCAAAACGCTCGTAATAAACGATCGTTTCCATTTTTTTGGAACTCATTCCTAATAAGTAACCAATTTTGTTTGGTAAACTTTTGAAGTACCAAATATGTACGATAGGAACAACCAATTTGATATGACCTAAACGCTCACGACGAACTTTCTTCTCAGTAACTTCTACACCACAACGATCGCAGACGATACCTTTATAACGAATACGCTTGTATTTACCGCAATAGCATTCGTAATCTTTTACAGGTCCAAATATTTTTTCACAGAAAAGACCATCTCTTTCTGGTTTGTAAGTACGATAGTTAATCGTTTCTGGTTTCAAAACCTCTCCAAAAGAGCGGTTTAAAATAGCATCTGGAGATGCTAAGCTAATCGTAATTTGATTAAATCCAGCTTTCGGACGGAAATCCTTTTTATTTGCCATATCTAAAAAGAAGTGTTTTAGTTTTAATTAATAGGGTTTAGTGATGTGCTTATTCAAGCCATAAAATAAGGGCGTGTTGCGTAAGCAACACGCTTCTTATAATTAATCAAATTTCAATTCTAAACCTAAGCCACGTAATTCATTTACCAATACGTTAAATGATTCAGGTATACCTGTTTTAGGTATATTATCACCTTTTACAATAGCTTCATATGTTTTAGCTCTACCGATAATGTCATCCGATTTAATGGTTAACAATTCTTGTAGAATGTTTGCAGCACCATAAGCCTCAAGAGCCCATACCTCCATCTCACCAAAACGCTGACCACCAAATTGAGCTTTACCACCCAATGGTTGTTGTGTAATCAACGAGTATGGACCGATAGAACGTGCGTGCATTTTATCATCAACCATGTGATGTAGTTTAATCATGTAGATGATACCCACGGTTGCTTTTTGGTGGAAACGCTCTCCAGTTTCTCCATCAAACAAGTGTGTGTGACCAAATTCAGGTAAACCTGCATTAGTGATTAATTCATCGATTTCAGCTACGCTTGCACCATCAAAAATTGGCGTTGCAAATTTCACATTCAATTTCTCACCAGCCCATCCTAAAATGGTTTCATAGATTTGACCTAAGTTCATACGAGAAGGTACCCCTAGTGGATTCAATACAATATCTACTGGTGTGCCATCTTCTAAGAAAGGCATATCTTCTTGACGAACAATACGTGCAACAATACCTTTGTTACCGTGACGACCCGCCATTTTATCACCCACTTTCAATTTACGTTTGCTAGCTAAGTATACTTTTGCTAGTTTCAATACACCGGTTGGTAATTCGTCTCCAATAGAAAGATTGAATTTCTCACGTTTAAAACGACCAATTTCTTCGTTGTATTTAATATTGAAGTTGTGTAATAATTGGTTTACTAAATCATCCGTAGCTTGATTGCCCGTCCATCCTAATGGATTTACATTTGCGTAATCAATAGACGATAATGTTTTAGAATTGAATTTACCACCTTTACTTAATACCAATTCGCCATAAGCATTACTAATACCAACTGATGTTTTGTCTTTCAACAATACTTGTAGTTTTTCGATTAATAATTCTTTGATATCTTCTAAATTTTTCTTGTGAGCCGCTTCTATTTTTTCAACTGCAGCTTTTTCATTCAATTTAGCTTTCTTATCTTTTTTAGCGCGTTGGAATAATTTTTTCTCAATCACCGTTCCTTCAATTCCACTTGGTGCTTTTAAAGAAGCATCTTTCGCATCACCTGCTTTATCACCGAAGATGGCACGTAATAATTTTTCTTCTGGAGTAGGATCTGTTTCTCCTTTTGGTGTGATTTTACCAATTAGGATATCACCTTCTTTAATGTGTGCTCCAATACGAATGATACCATTTTCATCTAAGTCTTTAGTAGCTTCTTCAGAAATATTTGGAATATCTTTCGTTAATTCTTCTTCACCTAATTTCGTATCACGAACTTCTAATTCATATTCATCAATATGAATTGACGTAAATAAATCGTCGCGCACTACTTTTTCATTAATTACAATCGCATCCTCAAAGTTGTAACCTTTCCAAGGCATGAATGCCACTTTAAGATTACGGCCTAATGCTAATTCACCATCTTTAGTTGCATAACCTTCGGTTAAGAAATCACCTTTCTTAATGCTTTGGCCTTTTACAACGCAAGGGCGTAAGGTAATAGACGTACTTTGGTTGGTTTTCTTGTATTTAGTAAGCGTATAGATTTTTAAATCATCTTCGAAAGAAACTAATCGTTGATTTTCTGTTCTTTCGTAGCGAACATGAATCTCGTTTGCATCTACATACTCTACTACCCCTGTGCCTTCTGCATGAATTTGAATACGTGCATCTCTTGCTGCTTTTGCTTCTAAGCCAGTACCAACGATAGGCACTTGCGGGCGAATCAATGGAACAGCTTGACGTTGCATGTTTGATCCCATTAGGGCACGGTTAGCATCATCATGTTCTAAGAACGGAATCATTGAAGCCGACAAACCAACAATTTGGTTAGGCGCAACGTCCATCCATTCTACATCTGATTTCTCTAAAATAGGGAAATCACCAGTTTCTCTTGATTTAATTTTATCGTCGATAAAGTTTCCTTTTTCATCGAGCGGGGCATTTGCTTGCGCGATTCTTGCCAAATCTTCTTCTTCAGCACTTAAGAATTTAATATTCTTAAGATCTACACGACCATCTTTTACTTTACGATAAGGCGTTTCGATGAAGCCCATATCATTGATTTTAGCATGTACGCAAAGCGTAGAAATCAAACCAATGTTTGGTCCTTCTGGCGTTTCAATAGTACATAATCTACCATAGTGAGAATAGTGTACGTCACGCACCTCGAAACCAGCTCTTTCACGACTTAAACCTCCAGGGCCTAAAGCAGAAATACGACGTTTGTGCGTAATTTCTGATAATGGATTGGTTTGGTCTAAGAATTGAGATAACTGAGACGTTCCGAAGAATGAATTGATAACAGAAGAAAGTGTTCTTGCATTAATCAAATCAATTGGAGTAAATACTTCATTATCACGAACGTTCATACGCTCACGGATTGTTCTAGCCATACGCGCTAAACCAACACCAAACTGAGCGAATAATTGCTCTCCTACGGTACGTACACGACGATTGCTTAAGTGATCGATATCATCGATTTCAGCTTTCGCATTAGTTAAACGTACTAAGTATTTGATAATAGATATAATGTCTTGTTTGTTTAAAACTTTTGATTTTAAAGAAACATCTAAACCTAATTTTTTATTGATTTTATATCTACCTACTTCTCCTAAATCATAACGTTTGTCAGAGAAGAATAATTTTTCAATAATACCTCTAGCTGTTTCATCATCCGGCGCTTCACTACCACGTAATTGTTGGTAGATATGTTTTACCGCTTCTAATTCAGAGTTAGATGTATCTTTATTTAAGGTATTGTAGATGATAGAATAATCACCACTCATTTCTTCTTTTTGTAAGAAAACAGTAGCGATACCCATTTCTACTATCAAAGCTGCATTGTCTTCGTCTAAGATACTATCGCGATCTAAAACTACTTCGTTACGCTCAATAGTTACTACTTCACCGGTATCTTCATCAACGAAATCTTCTGTCCAGCTACGCAATACTCTTGCTGCTAAACGACGACCAATATGAGGTGCTAAGCTTTTCTTATCAGCTTTCACTTCATCAGCCATTCCAAATAATTCTAAGATATCTTTATCTGTTTCGTAACCTATAGCACGTAATAAAGTCGTTACAGGGAATTTCTTTTTACGATCGATATATGCATACATTACATTGTTGATGTCTGTAGCAAATTCCATCCATGCTCCTTTGAAAGGAATAACACGAGCAGAATATATTTTAGTTCCGTTAGGGTGAACACTTTGTCCAAAAAACACACCAGGAGAACGGTGTAATTGAGAAACAACAACACGCTCAGCACCATTGATTACAAACGTACCACGTGGTGTCATGTATGGGATATTACCCAAAAACACATCTTGAACGATAGTTTCGAAATCAACGTGCTCTTCGTCGTTACAGCTTAATTTTAATTTAGCTTTTAACGGCACCGAATACGTTAATCCTCTTTCCATACACTCTTCGATAGTGTAACGAGGTGGATCGATGAAGTAATCTAAGAATTCTAAAACGAAGATGTTACGAGTGTCGGTGATAGGGAAATTCTCTTGAAATACCCTAAACAATCCTTCATTGTCTCGCTTATCTGGCGTAGTTTCTAATTGGAAAAAATCTTGAAACGATTGAAGCTGAATAGCTAATAAATCAGGTGTTTCAGCTACGTCTTGAATTTTCCCGAAATTAATGCGACCGCTTGCGGTTCTCTTTTTCGTAATTGCCATAGTAAATGTATCTCCTTTTTATCTAAAACAAAAAAATCCTCAACACGAGAATAGCTCCCCGAGTTCAGGTTTAAATGTATTAATTTGACAGATTTTTGATCAAAATTTGTTTTTGCACGTGCTTGCTTTCCCCAAAAAGGGACGCAAATATACTAATACCCGTTGGAAATAACAAATTCTAGTTGACTTTTTCCCTTTTTTAGCAATTTTTAACAACTAGAAATTAATATATACTTTACCTATTAACTATAATTCATTTATTATCATTAACTTATGAAAATAAACAGCACTATACAATAATTATACCAAAATTACTCTTGCTGGCTTTTTTCAATTATCAGCTGCGCTTGGCTATAATATTTCTGAGCCGTTTGGGTATCTCCTTTAGCCTGATACAATTGCATGGCAATTTGAAGGGCGTCTAAATCCTCTGGGTTCATTTTAAGCACTTGCTCTATATAGGCAATGGCCTTGTTCATATCACCCACATTTGCCGCTGCAATGGCCGCATTGATATAAGCAGTCTCGTTATTGCTATCAAAGGTCAATGATTTATCGAAATACGTAAGTGCGTTGATAAAATCCTTTTGGGCTAAACATTGTGCTGCCTTATAGGCATTGCGCTCTGGATCATTTTTAAGAATAGCATATAAAACCGTCTCGTCGGCATTAACGGACGCTACCATACTTTTTGGAGGGAAATACCCACCCTGTAATAAGTTTTTGTCGACAAAACGAGAAAATAAAATACAGTAATCCCAAGCTTTGTCATAGCGTTGTCCATAACGAACATAATCTACAATCCAAGGCAAATGCATGCTCTTTACATATTGTTGTAGTGGCTCGAAACAATTCGTAGCAACGATTATTGAATCTTTAGATGAACGTGTTAACTCGTGCAACTTAATCGTTGCTTGTTTCATTCCATTCATATAATAATCCGTTTCAAAATATCCAAAAGCACCATTTACCCCACCTTCTAATTCGTTGAAGTAAACTATTTGATGCGGATGATTTTTCATCATCCATTTCAATGGTAAAAACATACCAAGACCAACCAAGGCAATGATTATTACAGAAGCATATGGCTTAGGCAACCATTGTTTCAAACTTATGAAACTTAAAGTTGCTAAAACAATTAACATCGGATATACAAACAAAACATGACGCCAACCATCATAAAGCGGAGCATGTTTATAGATGATATACATTACCGGGAAAAAACAAGCAAATACCACAAACAACCATGCTTCTTTTTTAAATGTTTTATTCCAAAAGGTAATAGGGAAAACACAAAAGGCTATGACCACGACTACAGGTGCACTAATAAAAATATATTTAGGGATATAATACCAGGGCACTTGTGAACTTACGATATGGGCATCATCGAATAACATTCTAATATTCGTAGAAAAATTAGACATTTCTGATAAAGCAATAAATGGATTGCTAAGTGGCGCTTGTAAGGCAAATGGCCAAAATATTAAACCTAAAAAATAGGCAATAACAGAAGCTAAGATAGATTTCCATGCAATAGCTTTCATTTCCGAAGAAAACAATCCAAAAGAAGTTTTCCATACTAACATATACTGAATACCCAGTGCAACTGCTAAGTATGGGATTAACAACAATCCACCTACACGAATATTAATCGCTAAGGCTACCGATACAATAAAACCTATAAAGTCAGTCCATTTTACAGTTGGCATTTTTTGCACTAATCGTAAAATATAATAAACACCCATGGTCATGCCTAAGGCAAAGGGAATATCTTTTGGGTTGTTCATACACTCGCCTAAAAAACGAGGCGAAAGGGCAATCAGTACTGTAGCAATAAGCGCGCCTTCCCATGAAGCAAAACGTTTAGCAATAAGTGCTGTAAATAGAATAGCTAAAAAACCAAACAGAGCATTGATCGCATGTCTTGTTTCAAAAGGATCGGCATGCGTTAATTGCTGAATGGCTACGCATAATCCATCATAAAAACCTCCGTAATAAAAAACATTATTATTTCTATTATTAAATACGAAATGCACGCAAGTGGTATCTGCTCCGGCTGTTTTATAATAATTGTAAACACTTTCACCATAGGCTTGCTGTGTTACCTCATCACCGGTAATACCAAAGTCTTTGAAGCTTAGCATCATAAAAGAAAAAAGACCTATCCACAAAAGATAAGTTGCATACTGCGCCCAAGCACTTTTCATCTTGTCTAATTGCATGTTCTAATTTTTTTTGTTTTATAAGACCATTTAATTTGGGTACTTATTCGCAACACTTCAAAAAACATTTTAGCACCATCAACTAAAACATTGATTTTGCTGCCTTCTATAGCGTGCCATTCAATAGGCATTTCTTTAATTTGCAATCCTAATAAATGTGCTTTGTATAGAATCTCTACATCATGCGCCCAACCATTAGTTTCTAAATCTTTGAAAATTGTAGAGGCCCATTTGACTGGGTATAATTTAAAGCCACATTGTGTATCTTGAATACGAAGTGGCGTTAATAACTTAACAATAGCATTAAAGATATGCCCAACTGTTTTCCTGTTAGATAATTGAAAAATAGTAGACTGCGCATGTTCTCTCGAACCAATATAAATGGTGTTGGCATTAAAGTTATTTTCAATGGCCAACCAATTCAATAGCTCTTTGGGATGTGTAGCCATATCGGCATCTAAAGTAAGCACATAATCTCCTTTCGCTATCAAACATCCGTATTTAAGCGCACCGCCTTTACCCGTATTATCTTGATGTAAAATTCGAATACAATCAGCATGAGCAAGATAAACCGGATGGTCTTGCAACAGTGTAGCCGTAGCATCGCTACTACCATCATCTACAATAATAATTTCTATAAACGCATCCCATTCTTTTATAAATGAAGCTATACCTGCATACATTAAATCTACACGTGTAGCTTCATTATAGCAAGGAATAATTAAAGACAATCTAGGCAAGGTGCTTATAGCATTCATTTGTTTTTCTATCACTTAGTAAAATAGATGAACAAAAATAATTAAATTTGTCATTAACACTAATTTCGAAAGCAATTAGTTTAAAAATACACCAACATGGATTTAAAAGAATTAGAAGCTGGCATAGACCCTTCTACGCATTGGTATTATCAAAGTAAGAAATTACCTATGCTTTCTTATGTACAAAAGCAATTGCAAAAGCACCAACCTTTACAAATTATAGATGTAGGATCTGGCTCAGGATTCTTTGCTTATGAAATTGAGAAAACCTTTTCATCGCAAATCAATAAAGTGTATTTGGTAGATATTGGGTATACGCAAGAAGAAATGCAAGCAACGAGAGATCAGAAAATTGAAAAGGTACTTTATATCCCAGAGCGCATAGAAAACAGTGTGGTAATTTTAATGGATGTTCTTGAGCACATTGAAGATGATATTGCTATGCTTCAATCTATTAAGAAAAATTGCGTGGGCGATAATAATTATTTTTTCATTACCGTTCCGGCTTTTGAATCGCTATGGAGTGGACATGACGATTATTTAGGACACTACAGACGTTATCGTATCGCTAGCCTTAAGCGTGCTTTAGCAGCAGCTGATTTTAAAGTGACCAATAGTTACTATTTGTATGGCACCTTATTTCCTCTTGTGTGGACGATAAGAAAAATAAGCAATCTATTTAAAAAAGGAGCAGCACAATCCGACATGAAACCAAGCAGTGCTTTAATTAACGCGCTACTATTAAAATTCAATGCAGCTGAAATGCGCATTGCAAAAAACAATAAGTTGTTTGGTGTAAGCTGCGTAGCACAAGGAAAAATCTAATTGCTAAACTTTTACGCATAAAAAAAGGCTACCTATACGGTAGCCTTTTTAAATATACTTCTATGCTTATTCAGCAGTTTCTGTAGTTTCGTTAGTTTCAGCAGGTGCTTCAACAACTTCTTCAGCAGGTGCTTCTTCAGCTGTTTCAGCTTCTGCAGCTGCCGCTAAACTAGCTGCTTCTTTTGCTGCGTTTTTAGCTTCTACTAATTTTACTGATTCTACAACAGCTTGTGCTCTTTTATCAGATTTGTGTTTTAAATGAGCTTGCTCACGAGCTACTACTACTTGCTCATGTTCAGCATTCCATTTTTCGAATTTTTCTTGTACCGCTTGCTCATCAAACAAACCTAATGCTACACCACGATATAAGTGTTTTAAGAATAACACGCCTTTGAACGATAATATACGACGACACGTATTTGTTGGTTGAGCACCATTATTTAACCAATGTAAAGAACGTTCGCGATCTAAACGGATGGTTGCAGGAACGGTTAATGGATTGTAAGTACCTAATTTCTCAATGAATTTACCATCACGAGGTGAAGTACTGTTGGCTACTACGATAAAGTAGAATGGTCTTTTTTTAGACCCATGACGTTGAAGTCTGATTTTAACTGACATAAATAATAGAAATTATTTTGTTTACAATAAATTTTGGAGTGCAAAGATACGATTATAGCCCGAATTTCCAAAAAATCAGGGATTATTTACCAAAAGGCATGCCTGGCATAGACGGCATACCGCCCATTCCCTTCATTTTGTTCATCTGACCCATCATTTGTTTCATTTGCTCAAATTGCTTCATAAAGGCATTTACATCGGCAATTTCCTTGCCCGCACCTTTTGCTATACGCTTACGGCGACTAGCATCGATACGTTCTGGATTGTTGCGCTCAAATGGAGTCATAGAATTAATCATAGCCTCAATACCTTTAAATGCATCATCACTGATATCAATATCTTTAATCGCTTTCCCTACCCCAGGTATCATGGCTAATAAATCTTTGATATTACCCATTTTCTTAATTTGATTCAATTGCTCTTTAAAGTCTTCGAAGTCAAATTTATTCGCTCTAATTTTCTTTTCTAATTTCTTAGCCTGTGCTTCGTCAAATTGTGCTTGAGCGCGCTCTACCAAAGTAGTAATATCGCCCATACCCAAAATACGCTGTGCCATACGATCTGGATAAAACACATCGAGTGTATCCAGTTTTTCGCCCATGCTCACAAATTTGATTGGCTTTTGTACGGTATACTTGATCGACAAGGCCGCACCACCTCTTGTATCGCCATCTAGTTTAGTAAGCACAACACCTGTGAAATCTAAGCGATCATTGAAGGCTTTAGCCGTATTAACTGCGTCTTGCCCCGTCATGCTATCTACTACAAATAAGATCTCATTAGGATTTACAGCTGCTTTTATCTGAGCTACTTCCTGCATCATTGCCTCATCTACCGCCAATCGACCCGCCGTATCTATAATAACAATACTGTTGCCGTCGCGCTTAGCTTGAGCTACTGCATCTTTAGCAATTTGTACAGCATCTTTAGTTTCACGATCTATATAAACAGGCACTTTAATTTGATCGGCTAATACTTGCAATTGATCCATCGCTGCTGGACGGTATACATCGGCAGCAACTAGTAAGGGGTTTCTTCCTTGTTTTGATTTTAAATAATTGGCTAATTTACCCGAGAAGGTAGTTTTACCCGAACCTTGCAAACCGGCAATAAGAATAATAGTAGGTTTGTTTTTGATATCCAATTCACTTGCCGATCCACCCATCAATAGGGCCAACTCATCTTTAACGATTTTAACCATCAACTGACCCGGAGAAACAGCCGTAAGCACTTTTTCCCCTAACGCTTTTTCCTTAACGGTATCGGTGAACTCTTTCGCAATTTTAAAATTCACATCGGCATCTACCAAAGCTCTTCTAATTTCTTTGATGGTAGTAGCAACATTAATTTCGCTAATTCTTCCTTCACCCTTTAATTGCTTAAAGGCCGATTCTAAACGTTCACTTAAATTATCAAACATGGGGTATTTTTTTGAATGCTGGCAAAGATAATTTGTTTTTATGGAAATTGCGTGTGTATCCGCTACGATTTCATTTTTTTCTACCCGCATAAAATGTATCTTTGCTAACGAAAAAATTAAGCATGATTTCTAAGGAACAAGGATTAAAAGCCTATCGATTAATGATGAGTGCCAAAGCAATGGCAAACATTTATGAAGCTAATAGGCACCTATGTAAATATGTACACAGCACCTCTCGTGGTCATGAAGCCATTCAAATAGCTACGGGTATGCTGTTGAAAAAAGAAGATTATGTTAGCCCTTATTACCGAGATGAAAGCATGATGTTGGGCATGGGTTTTAGACCCTATGAAATGATGTTGCAATTATTAGCAAAAGCCGATGACCCTTTTACGGGAGGTAGAGCTTATTATAATCACCCCAATAGCAGACGCGAACAATTCCCAAAAATCATCCACCAAAGCAGTGCCACAGGTATGCAAGCAATTCCTACCACCGGCGTTGCTCAAGGGATAAAATATATTTTAGAACACCAATTACAAGACTTTGACAAGGCACCTATAGCCTTGTGTTCATTAGGCGATGGTAGTGTTACAGAAGGTGAAGTGAGTGAAGCTTTCCAATTTGCCGCATTGCACCAATTACCCATTTTATTTTTAATTCAAGATAATGAATGGGGTATTTCGGTAAGTAGCGATGAGGCCCGCAGTATGGATGCTTATGAATACATTGGCGGATTCAAAGGATTTCAACGCATGCGTATTGATGGCACTAATTTTGATGAGTGCTATACCCAAATGGAATATGCCATTGATTGGGTACGCAGTGAACGAAAACCCTTTTTAATGCACGCCAAAGTACCTTTAAACGGACATCATACCAGTGGTGTGCGCAAGGAGTGGTATAGAACGGAAGAAGATTTGGCTAAGCATTTAAAAGATGATCCAGCTCCAAAATTATTCCAGTTTTTAGTAGATAAAAAATGGGCTACGGAAACGGAATTAGCCGCTATTGAAGAAGAAGAATTTGAATTTATTACTCGGGAATTTGAAGCGGCAGTTGCTGCAGCAGAACCCGATCCAAATACCGTATCGGATCATGTATTTTTACCTACACCGATTACAACTGAGGTAGGCACACGCCAACCAGCTGGTAAAGAAAAAGTAGTAATGGTTGATGCTGCATTGCATGCTGTGGAAGAAATTATGCATGCCCATCCGGAGGCTTTGTTTTATGGACAAGACGTAGGCGGACGAATAGGTGGTGTGTTTAGAGAGGCTGCTACCCTAGCTCAAAAATTTGGTGATAAACGTGTTTTTAATACCGCCATTCAAGAGGCCTATATCATTGGTTCTACTGCCGGAATGAGCGCTGTAGGATTGAAACCAATCGTTGAAGTGCAATTTGCAGACTATATTTATCCAGCTCTTAATCAATTAGTTACAGAGATTAGTAAAACTGCTTATTTAAGTTGCGGCAAGTTTAATGTTTCCTGCATTATCCGTGTTCCCATTGGAGCATATGGAGGTGGCGGACCTTATCATAGCGGTAGCGTAGAAAGTACCTTAGCTACTTTTAAAGGCATAAAAATTGCTTACCCAAGCAATGCAGCCGATATGAAAGGACTTATGAAAGCGGCTTATTATGACCCTAACCCGGTTATTATGTTAGAGCATAAAGGGTTGTATTGGAGTAAAGTGCCGGGCACCGAAGATGCAAAAACTATAGAACCCGCTGCTGATTATATCTTACCCCTAGGCAAAGGCTGTGTGAGCTTGGCCGCAGACGATACCTGCGTTGAAAACGGAGATAGCGTTTGTGTAATTACCTATGGTATGGGGGTACATTGGGCAACGCAAGCAGCTAAAGATTTTGATGGACAAATTGAAGTCATTGACATAAGAACTATTTATCCTCTAGATGAAGACTTGATCTATTCTAGGGTAAAAAAGCACGGCAAGTGTTTAGTGCTCACCGAAGAGCAGCTTAATAATTCATTTTGCGAAGCCTTAGCCGGCAGAATTGCACAACATTGTTTTACCGCATTAGATGCTCCTGTTTTCACGATGGGTGCACTCAATCTACCTGCAGTTCCAATGAATATACATTTAGAAGCAGCAATGCTTCCTAATGCTCAAAAAGTAAGTGAACAATTAGCTCGCATTTTAAACTATTAAGATGCAAGAACAACTACTCTATCATAAAATCTACCAACACCCTAGCAGTCAAGAATGGGTGGTTTTTGTGCATGGAGCCGGTGGTAGTTCTTCTGTTTGGCATAAGCAAATAAAAGCCTACAAAGAGCATTTTAATATTGTATTAGTTGATTTGCGTGGACATGGTAAATCAAACAATTTACTCAAAGCCGTTTGGGAGAATAAATATACCTTCAAGCAAGTAAGTCAAGATGTTATTGAAGTCATAGATGCGTTACAAATAGAGAAAGCTCATTTTATTGGAATCTCCATGGGCACTATTATCATTCGCACTATAGGCGAAATTGCCCCAGAACGTGTTCGCTCGCTCATCATGGCTGGTGCTGTTATACAACTAGATATCCGTTCAAAATTTTTGGTAAAAGTGGGTAATGCACTGAAGCAAGTACTCCCTCATATTTGGCTCTATAAATTATTCGCATTTATTATCATGCCCAAAAAACAGCATGAAGAATCGAGAAGTTTATTTATAAGAGAAGCACATCAATTGACTAAAAAAGAATTTATGAAGTGGTTTAAATTAACCGCTGAATTAAATCCGCTACTTAAATATTTTAGAGTACAAGAATTAAAAGTCCCTACTTTATATGTAATGGGAGAAGAAGACTATTTGTTCTTAGCTGCTGTGCGCAAAGTAGTTGCCGGCCATTCCTTCTCTTCTTTGCAAGTAATTGCCAATTGCGGCCATGTGGTTAATGTGCAAGCACCCGATCAGTTTAATACCCTTACCATAGATTATATAAAAGGCGTTTAAGATTATACACCCACACTAATTTAAGAGCAAAGTAGCGATGCGCATAGACCAATTAACTTTTTTGAGATTTATTGCTGCTATAGCTATTGTAGTTTATCATTATGGTGCTACCATTGCGCCCTTCCATTTTACAGCTATTAGTTTTTTATTTAAGCAAGCCAATTTAGGCGTAAGCTTTTTTTATGTGTTATCTGGCTTTGTAATGATGCTGGCATACATGCATAAAGCACCCATTAATGCAAAACTGTTTTTATGGAATCGATTGGCTAGAATTTACCCTATTTATATATTAGCCTTACTAGCCGTGTGTGTATTTTTCTTTTTTGTGCATGTACCTATCAATTGTAAAGATTTTATATTAAGTCTATTCTGTTTACAAGCATGGGTGCCAAGCGCTGCATTATCGATCAATAAGCCAGGTTGGTCTATATCTGTCGAGGCTTTATTTTACATCCTATTCCCTTTTATCTTAAATAGATTTTATGCCTTGAAAACCCAAATACCATATACGGTTATGGGTATTATTATCATCTTCTTTTTATCGCAATTGGGTTTTCATTATTTCCTACATGCTTATCCTATACATACCCATCAAGAACTTCATCATTTTGTTTATTACTTCCCGCTTTGGCATGTAAATGAATTTTTAATAGGTACTTTGTGTGGATGGTTTTTCTTGCAGCAAAAAAAACAAGCTGCCAAAAATTATGATCTAAGCATCCTTTTTCTCTTTGCTTTATTGGTTGTGCTTTTAAAATATCCTTTAGGTATGAATTATCACAATGGACTATTGGCCGTTTTATTTGCTCCCCTTCTCCTTTTTATGAGTGCCAATACTGGCATCATCACTAGCATTCTTACTAAGCGCCCATTAATTTTCTTAGGCGAAATCAGTTATGGTATTTACGTGTTGCAATACCCTATTTTTATCATGGGTAATAAATTGGGCAAATGGATTGGCTTTAACGCTGCTCCTCAGTTTTTTTATTTCAATCTATTACTGCTCATTGGGGTAGCTAGTTTGAGTTATCTCTATTTTGAAAAACCAATGAGAAAATACCTATTGAAATTTATAAAAGCTTAAAAAGTGTAGACCAATTGTAAGGAAGCGTTTCTTGGGGCGATAGGGTTTAAACTATTATCATCATGAACATGATAACTCAATTGGTTGAATACATTAGATAATTTAGCATTGCATTTCCATTGCTTCCATTTATAAGACGCAACAAGATCTACGACCATAAATTCTTTTATAGGAATCAATTGAAATCGATCGTTATTTATCGTTAGTCTAGTAGAACGACCCACATAGCGCAAGCCCATATATTGAGCGATAGCTCCAACTGATAAATTTTTTAAAGTTCCTTTTGAAAATTCATAATGCATACTTGCATTGGCGGTATGGTTAGGATTGTAGCGCAATGCGCTGCCCACGATATAGATATTGCTAGCTGTATATATCGTTTCATTAAAACTATAGCCCATCATAAATGCTATATGCTTCTGTGGAATATACATTAGGTCTATTTCTACACCAGCGCTTCTGGTAGCACCAGCCAATTCTTTAATATTACTGTTAGTGTTACCATTAGCAAGAGAAGTCTGAGCAAGATTGTCATTATGAATGATATATCCCGTAAGATTGCATTGCATTTTACCATCCCACATTTTATTCTTAATGCCTAACTCATATTGATCAATAATAGATGCTTGCAAAGCCTTACCATTGATATCTACCCCCGTATTTTGGGAGAAGGAATTAGAGTAGCTCGTAAACAACATATGGGCAGCATTAAATGCATACACGATGCCCAGCTTTGGTGAAATAGGCCTGTCTAAAGTATTGCTTAGGCTTGTTGATTGTGTACTGTATGCAAGCACATTCGTATTCGTTTGAATAGTATTCCATCGAG
>Ga0315899_10000665_pt1 | contig 40938 bp, 28 predicted proteins | sample LakEriMetagenome_2_FD_203518 | JGI IMG/M metagenome (GOLD analysis project Ga0315899, IMG submission 203518) | Freshwater fungal communities from buoy surface, Lake Erie, Ohio, United States - Buoy 4 MA112 | ecosystem: Environmental > Aquatic > Freshwater > Lake | place: USA: Lake Erie, Ohio...
GCCGAGTGCCAGACGTAATCGACTCCCCATTCGATGGGGCGTGTATTGAAGGGGGTCGCAAGGGTCGCATCGATCAGCGTTTCGACGTTGTGTCGTTTGCCGATCGAGACGAAGGCTTCGAGATCGATTACCGAGAGGTGCGGGTTCGTCGGTGATTCGCTTACGATCATCTTGGTGTTGGCATTGATCGCAGCTTCCATGGCTTGCATGTCCCCGGTTTTCACTTGGTGGGTAACCACCCCGAATCGGGAGAGATGCTTCGAGCAGAATTCGCGGCTGCGGTGGTAGCATTGATCGAAGAAAACGATTTCGTCTCCGGCACTGAGTTTCGTCATCAGCAACCCGACTATAGCTGCCATGCCGCTCGAGTAGATGATGGCGTCCTCGGCGCAATCGAGGGCTGCGAGTTTGCGTTCTACGACTTTCTCATTCGGATTCCCGTAGCGACCATACTCCTCGCGGTCTTGTTTCTCGTAGATGTAATTGAGGATGCTTTCGGTGGACTCAAAAGTGTAAGTGCTCGAGCAACAGATCGAATCGGTGATCGCATTGCTGGGTTTTTGACGGGCTTCTCCAGCGTGTACGCTTTTGGTGCTCAGGCCCAATTGTCCATTTTGGTTCGAAGTGTTCTTGGGGTTCGAAGCGCCAGCGGAAGAAGAATCCGAGGTAGAGTCAGTGGGGAACGTCATGAATCAGGTAGCCAGAGTAGGCTTTTGGTTAAGCGAGGAACGGGTGGTAAAGGAATAACCGAGTGGAGCCCGCGATCCGCAACACGTCTTGATGCCGGTTGTGCTTGAACCATTACGCCTTGGATCCATTGAAGCAACCTAAAATTTAGGTGATCGGATCCTATAGACAAAAAATGGCACTTTAGCAGTGAGGCTGCAATCGGCCGCAAATCCCTGAACTCGTGCGTTGATTTTACACATGCCCGGGGAACTGAGCAAGTTCGCCAGGCGGATTAACTCGGCTGGGTTTCTAGAGTACACTGCTACGTTGCTAAGGCGATTGTCGATTCTAAAGGCGGAATATGCCAGCGATGCTCAAAAACTTATTTGACAGGTGCCAGTGGGCTGGGTTACCGGGAACTGGGTTTCAGGGGGCTGGGATCGCGCTCGTCGATTCTGCGCATGGATCTGGAAAGCCTAGAGTCGCGGTCGTTGTGGTTGCTTGTGCGGTATTTTTTGCATCAGCGACATTGGGGGTAACGCAAGAGCCCGAGCAGATTGCGAAGTGGGTTGCGGAGCTTGGTAATCCGAAATTCGAGGTCCGGGATCAGGCAACTGGTCGATTGAGTGGGTTGTCGACCGATCAGCTAGAGTTGTTGCAAACGATGCAAGCTAGTGCGAGCGATCCCGAGGTTAGGGTACGTTTGGGAAGTGTGATTGCCAAATTAAAGTCCGAGCGTCAGCAGCAGATTATCGGCGTTTTTTTGCGTGATCCAACGATGCAAGAGGATCACGGATTGAAGGGTTGGAACAGTTTCGCGCGGGTTGCCGGCGCGACCCGCAGTTCGAAGCGATTGTTTTTGCAGCTTTATGAGCGACATGCAGAGTTGGTCGAGAAAGAGATCCTCGACAGCGATCAGGGAGCAGAGATTGCGAGGAAGCTGGTCAGTCGGATTCAGGAGTCCGAGATTCGCCGAGGGGACGGAGTCGATAAATCGGACGGTTTGGCTTTGCTTTACACTGTTTGTGTTTCAGAAGGAGATAAGAAGACTCCTTTGAACGCTTCTGCACTCCGCTTGTTATTGCGAGCACCATTCAATCAAGCGCTTCGGGACCCGCAATCGAAGCGATCCGTCGAAGCGATGATGGAGCGATGGACGACGACGCTTGACGACGGTTACGAGCAAACTGTTGCGATTCAAATCATGGTCGAAGCCGACTTGAACTCCGCGAGGCTCCTGTCTCGCAGAATGCTTGAGCGAGCTGCCGCCGGATCTGAGATCGAGCCCGGGGATTTGCTGCGAGCTTTTCAAGTCTTCTTTCGAAGAGGAAAGCCAGAAGATATTGAGCTTCTGGAGGTATGGCTTGAACGGAAGGAAGTATGCGAGGAGAGTATGAGCATCGCAGGAGGGTTTCCACCAGCTGGGCAGAATCCAGGAAATCGAGGAGGGGCGGACGGAGGGGCACCGGGTCCGGGTGATGCGAGGTTGGTGTCGACCGTTGAGTTAAGAGATGTCGCCTTGCTTGCTTGTATGCAAGTTCGCGGGATCGATTATAGACAGTATTTTCCGACGATCCTTATCTCGCAGTTGTGGGGATATATTCCACGTTCAATCGCTCTGCCACCTACTTCGGAGAAGGTGCGGGAAACTAGGCTTGAGGCTTACAGGAACTTGGTGCTGAAATCCGGTTCGGGGCAATAAGCGGGGTATAGAGAAAGCAGTGGAAGAAAAAGTGGGGGTTACACGTGCAGCGTGAATGGGACTTTGAATCCGAGCCAGAGGGTTCGAATTGGATGAGTGATGAGTCCTCGATGCGGCGAGCTTTAGCGTTAGCACGTCGGGCGTCGGAAGAGGATGAAGTACCGGTCGGCGCATTGATCCTCCATGAGAATCAAGTGATAGCAAGTGCTTATAATCAGCGTGAGCAATTAGCGGATCCTACCGCGCATGCGGAGATGATTGCGATCACGCAAGCCGCATCGCAGCTTGGCACTTGGCGTCTATTGGACTGCACGTTGGTGGTAACGCTTGAGCCATGTCCGATGTGTGCCGGCGCGATTTTGCAGAGTCGCATACCGAGAGTGGTTTATGGGGCTAGGGACCCGAAAGCTGGTGCGGTCGATTCGCTGTATCGATTGTTGAATGACACGCGGCTGAATCATCGTTGCGAAGTTGTATCAGGGGTATTGTCCGTCGAGTGTGGAATGGTGCTGACGGAGTTTTTCGAGCGGAAACGCAGGTTGGGCAAGAAGTAATAGCATGTTTAGGTAATTGGCGGATTTTGGGAGATTGGCTGGTTCTGGGTAGCCTGCGTAAAAATTGCGGCTTGTTCCGTGAGAAATGTTTATTCCCTTTGCACCGATTGTGCAGTTACTAGGCGTATCGATCCGATAGGACGAAGGGACCCTCTGTTTTCAGGGGTGTGCCTGGTTCGATGACGCGTTAGTTAGGGGCTCGCTATGAGCAGGATTTCTCGGAACACGATCAGTGGGTGGATTATCAGGGGCTGCATCGGCGGCGTTCTGCTCAGTGGATGTCATCCGGTGGATCGTTTTCATTCGTGGCGAGATTCGAAGAATGTTTCCTACTATCAGGATTTCGTTACGCGGATTGAGGAGCCGAACATTGAAAACTGTGTCGATCCTCAGGTAAGCGAGACGGTCAATCCGTTGGCGGTTGAGAATCCGGCGGATTTGCCCACCTTGGAGTTGCGTTTGCAGGACGCGATCTCGATGGCTTTGCAGAGCAGCGAAGTTTTGAGAAACATCGGTGGCACGGTGGTCTCGGCACCGCAGGGAACGCAGACTCAGATCGATCCTGCGTTGACGGATTTGAATCCGTTGGGTGGTACACAAGCCGCCTTAGCAGCATTTGATGCAGTAGCAACTTCGCAGTTGTTTTGGCAAAAGAACGATCGTCCTGTAAACGTTCGTCCGCAACCTCCTTTTGATCAGTTGTTTGTGCCTGCATCGCGTCAGACGGCCGGTACGCAGATCAACCAAATACAGAAGCGTACGGCGACGGGTGCGACTTTTGCACTTCGAACCAACGTTCTATACGATCGGAATAACAACCCGACGCGAAATTACCGCAGTGACTTCAGCGGGTTCCTTGAAGCTGAGTATCGACAGCCATTATTGCAAGGTGCGGGGACGACCTATAACCGCATCGCTGGACCGAACGGGGTGGTTGGTCAGTACAACGGGGTGCTCATTGCAAGGATCAATACCGACATCAGCTTGGCGGACTTTGAGTCTGGCGTGATTCGTTTGATCAATGACGTCGAGACGGCGTATTGGGAGTTGTACTTCGCGTACCGCGCACTCGATGCGCAGATCTCGGGCCGCGAGAATGCATTGAAGACTTGGCAGCGGATTCGCGAGTTGCAGAAAGTTGGGTATCGTGGAGGTGAAGCCGACGCGGAAGCCCAAGCTCGGTCCAATTATTACTTGTTCGCTTCGCAGTTGAACGATGCTTTATCGGGGCCTAACGGTCTCTACGCTGCGGAGCAGCGACTTCGGTACATCATCGGTTACCCTGCTACCGATGGAAGGCTAGTCAAGCCGGTCGATGATCCGATTCAAGCTGAAGTGATCTTCGATTGGCAGTCGTCCTTAGCGGATGCGGTGAACCGTCGAGTGGAAGTGCGAAGGCAGGAATGGTCGATCAAGCGTCGAGAGTTGGAATTGATTGCTGCACGTCTGAACAAGCGACCACGGCTCGATGCGTTGACCTTGTACCGATACCGAGGTTTAGGTGATCATTTGCTGGGCACGCGTAAGCCAAATGAATCTCTCGATAACTTCTTTACGAGTCTCGGATCGGGTGATTACCAGGAATGGCAAGGAGGTTTGGAGTGGTCCTACAACGTAGGGTTGCGACAAGCTTCGGCGGCCGTCCGACACGCTCAATTGAATTTAGCGAGGGAAATGGCTTTGCTCAAAGAGCAACAGTTGCGAATCTCGCATGATTTGAGCAACTCCGCTCGGCAGATTGCTCGAAGCTATGAGCTGATGCAGATCAACTACAACCGGATCGAGGCTGACAAGTTGCAGGTTGAAGTCTTGAGAAATCGCTATGAGAAGGGCTTGATCAACATCAACTTCTTGTTGCAAGCTCAGCAGCAATTGGCAAATAGCACCAGCGCATTCTTCCGATCGCTAGTGGATTATAACCTTGCGATTCGAGACTTCCATCGCGAGAAGGGTTCGCTGTTGATGTACAACCAAGTGAACCTTTCCGAGGAGCCCCTCAACGGTTCGATGCTAACGGGTGCTTATCAACGGGGTCGGTATTTCACTCCTCGCGATAATCCGGAGCAAGTGGTTGTTCGGGACCGGATCAGTGCAGGTGCGTTTGATCCGAGTACGGTGGGAGGTCCTGTATCGGGGGCTCCGATGGAAACGGTAGTTCCAATGGAGACAATAGCTCCAATGGAACTCTCGACACCTATCGAAACCGCAGTACCTGCTCGAAAAGATGCGCTGGGTACTTTGGAAGAACTCGGCAATCAACCCTAAGTGTGTTCTTGAGAAAAGACCAACGGAGAGTCAGTTCGCGCGGAGCTTGGTGAACTGACGGACTTGGTCGGTGATCGCCAGTTCGGTAGGTAGTCGTTCCATCGAGCTCGCACCGTAGAATCCATCGACGGATCGGCAGTTTGATAGGATGAACTGTGCGTCCTCGGGGTTTGCGATCGGGCCACCATGGCAGAGCACAAGGCAATCTTCGCGAAGTGTTTTGCAAGTGTCGGTGATAGCTTGAACTTCTTGCACACAGTCGGAGAGTGATTTGGCACTTTTCGCTCCGATCGAGCCGCTGGTGGTAAGTCCCATGTGTGCGACAACGATGTCCGCGCCGGCCTGCGTCATGAGTTTGGCTTCCTCGACGTTGAACACGTACGGGGTTGTAAGCAAATCGAATTCGCGAGCTGCGGCGATCAACTCGACTTCTTGCGAGTAGCTCATCCCCGTTTCCTCGAGGTTTGCGCGGAACAGTCCGTCGATCAGTCCGACGGTTGGGAAGTTTTGGATTCCCGCAAAGCCGAGTTCTTTGAGTTCTTTCAAGAAGACGTCTCGGATCATGAAGGGGTCGGTGCCGTTTACCCCTGCAAGCACCGGAGTGTGTTTGACGGCAGTGAGGACTTCGTAAGCCATTTCCTTAACGATTTGGTTTGCGTTTCCGTAGGCGAGCAAGCCGGATAGGGAGCCTCGTCCGGCCATGCGATAGCGTCCGGAGTTATAGATGACGATCAAATCGATACCGCCGGTTTCTTCGCATTTTGCGGAGATACCCGTACCGGCTCCTCCACCGATGATCGGTTCGCCACGGGCGACTTTAGCGCGAAGGCTATCAAGGATCTGCGAACGGGTCGGTCGTTTAGTTTGCATCTTTAGGATTCTTTGCTGCGTTGTTGGAGTTCATGGAAAGTTCATGGAAGACTTCGATGACACGCTCAATGAACTTCGGGTCGTTGATATGAGCATCGACGCGTTCGACACGGATATGACTGAGCCCGTCAAGTGCTTTCTCAAGCTCATCGAAGAGTGTATGGTTTGCGGATGGATCGAAGAATGGTTTATTGGGTGCATCGAGTGCGGAGAGACCTTGGGTTGGTAAAAGAAGGTGTACAGGGCTGATGCTTTTGGCAAGCTTAGCTGCCATCCATTGGGCGCATTTTCGATTTTCCTGGGCCGTCGTCCGCATGAGAGTGACGTTGGAGTTGTGAATGTGCAGGTTGCGGTTTTGAAAGGGGGCGGGGACGGTTTGCATTGCGCCGAAGTTGACCATGTCCATTGCGCCGACGCTCATGACGCAAGGGAGTCGCCGTTCGGAGAGTACGTCAAATCGTTTGGGGCCGGCCGGAAAGACTCCCCCTACAACTTCGTCTGCAACTTCTGTGGTCGTCAGATCGATGATGCCTTTGACGAGCCCGCTCGATACGAGGCTTTCCATGGCTTGACCGCCGATCCCCGTTGCGTGGAAAACCAAGCAGTCGTAACCGGCTTGTTCGAGAGCTTGACGTACTCCGGTGACGCACGGGGTTGTGACTCCGAACATGCTCAGAGCGATAGCGGGTCTGGTGGGGTGGTCAGGGGATGGTCCGTTGGCCATTCCGATCATCGCATTGGCGGCGTTCGATAAGATACGGGTGGAGACGGCATTGAGGCCACTTACATCGACGACGGAAGGTAGAACCATAACGTCGCTTGAACCTACATACGGGGCGATATTTCCCGATGCGACGGTGGAGACCAAGAGTTTTGGAAGTCCGATCGGAAGAGCGCGCAGGGCGGGCGCGATCAAGGCTGTCCCGCCACTTCCTCCAAGCCCTACGGCTCCTTGCAGCGAGCCTTCGACATATTCATCTTTGAGAAAACTGACCAAAGCTAGACTCATGACTTCGATCGCTTGGGCGCGGTCGAGGGAAGCGAGTTCTTTAAGGCTTTCTGAGCAGATTTTCTTTGACGATGCTTTGGCGAGGAGTTGTTCTGCTGAGATATCGGCAGGTCGTGCCGTAATTGCGACTTGGGTCGCATCGGTAGTGCTAACATCGACGGTTTGGACGTTGAGTCCTGATTTACGGATGATCTCAGCCACGTATTGGATTTCCGGCCCCTTGGTATCCATGGTGCCGATAACATAGAGGGTCGGGTTGGAATTCTTAGAATCCATGATGTCTCGGGATGTTTTCTGGTGATGGCGTTACAGCTAGGATGGCAGGTATTATAAGTTATAGGATCGTAGGTGACGGCTCTTGGGAATCTAGCCGAGACTTGGACATGTCCATTATAGCGAGTTGAAGGAGTTACCGGTGAGTCACGAGCAAACGAAGCTAGATAGCATGATCGCGCAGATGCTCAATGCACCGATTCGCAAGACTGGATTGTCCTTGCAACGACGGATCGATTTGTGCAATGCCTGTATAGCAGCGGTTCAGTCAGTGGTAGACGAATGGGTGCATGTCGGTGCGCAGATCAAGCGAGGAAGCGGAAACACGTCAGTGATGGCTGAAGAGCTTCTCACAGGACCGTTGATTGCAGTGCGATTACTGCGGTTGCTAAGGGACACTTTCGAAGATTTCATTACCCATGGTTTTTCTCGGCTGCCGACGCTTCATCCCGTCGAGACTTATTCATCGATGCGGCGTCGAGTTCGAGTGCCGATATTTCCAACGCGACAGCTTGAAGATAAATGGTTATTCCCTGGGGTTAGTGCCGAAGCGGTGTTATTGTCCGAGTCTCCTTGGAAAACCCGGCATGCCGCGTTCCTTGATATGATCTATGCGACGAAGGTCAATCGTATCTGCGCAGTTCTCGGAGCGGGAAACGTTTCCTCCGTACCTTTTTCAGATACTGTTCACAAAGCCTTGGTATTGGGTACTCAAGTGATTCTGAAGATGAATCCAGTGAATACCGCGTTGACTACCGTGTTTCAAAAAGCATTTGCGCCCCTGATCGCAGTTGGGCTGCTCTCTATCGTCGAAGGTGATTCGCAACTCGGAGCGGAATTGGTGGAGCATGCCGGCGTAGACGAAGTTCACTTAACGGGTTCTCTTGCGACATACAACCGAATTGTTTGGGGAGCGACGCCGACGGAACAGCTCGAGCGCATGCGACGCGAGGATCCTAAGTTGCGTAAGCCTGTCACTAGCGAGTTGGGAAATGTCTCACCTTGGATCATCGCACCGGGCAAATACACCGCTAGGCAATTGCGAAGCCAAGCTTGTCATGTCGCAGCCTCGATAACCAACAATGTTGGATTTAATTGTTTAGCGACACGGGTCATCGTCACCAGCTCTGCTTGGAGGCAACGCGATGAGTTTTTACGATTGGTACGAGAGGCGATGCAAGCGACTCCGGTGAGGAACGCTTATTACCCGGGAGCTGTGGATCGCTATGAGCAATTCACCGGTCAACGGGTTGAACCAGATCAAAATGGGGCTTTGCCGTGGTCACTTTTGGAATCGAAATCACCTGATCAGGATCCGATGCTCTTTACGGAGGAGTCTTTTGCGCCGGTATGTGTTGAGACGATGATACTGAGCGACATGGGAGAAGATTTTTTTCTCAAGGCATCCGATTTTTGCAATCACCGACTCATGGGTTCTCTGTGCGCGTCGATCACGGTTCCGAACAATGGACCTATGGCGCAAGCAAAGCAGCTGAATCAGTGTATCGATCGACTTCGTTATGGCTGCGTCTGTGTGAATCAATGGAGCGGGTTGGCTTATAGTTTACTAACGCCCGGATGGGGTGGCAGTCCACTGCACAAGATCGAATCCAGTGGTGTCGGGAGCACGCCGAGTACTGAGAGCGGACAAGGTTTCGTCCACAACACGTATTTGTTGGATGGTTTGGAGAAATCCATCGTGCGCGGGCCACTTGTGGACTGGATTCGCCCGGTGTGGTTCCCATCCCACCGCTATCCATTGGAGTTGGGGCGAGCCCTCTTTGATTTTTATGCTTCGGATTCCTTGCCCGAAGAATATCAAGCGAAAAGGAGTTCCTTCTCAAGTTTCCGGAAGCTGTTGCGAGTCATGATGTACGGTGCGATCGGTAGTCTGAGGTAATTCCAACAGTGTATCAAGTTTGAAACAATTCTGAGGCATTGGAACGCCAGTGTTTCCAGGATTACTTTGGACTCGCATGGTGCATACGTTTCGCAGCGATTACCGCTTGGCGACGGACTTCGATGGCCTCTCCGATTTCGGAGGCCAAGTTTGTGGAGCGGTTGATCAAGCTATCCATTTGTTCGGTTGGGAGTTTCAGTAGCGTCAGGTCTTTCTCCGCGCGGATGATCACATTTTCGTCGGAGGAACCAGCAGTGATGCGATCTCCGAAGCACTCACCGGATTCCAAGTTCGCGACGATGGATTGCTGGCCATCGGAATGGAGCAACACTAGGGAAGCTCGTCCGCTGAGGATCAGAGCACACTGCGTAAATGGCCGACTCGGTGAATGGATAACTTCGCCTGCTGTATACTCCACTAATGTTGATTGGTCTTGAGCAGCACCACTTGCAAGGGCTTCGAATCGGCGATGATTTTGTAACCACTCCGAGGCAGACTTTTGTGGTTTGCTTGGGTTTTCCGATGGCCCGTATTCCATTTGGATCGGGAACGGAATTGTAAGTCCTTCACGACGCGCCATGTACCAGAGTCGGGTCATGAGCTGGTCGCGAGTCATCGCAAGGACTTCTTGGCTTTCGACCGTAAAGATCATTCGGTAGATGACCGAGAAGTCAGCATAGTTGACGGTCCGTACCAATGGACCGGGAATGGACTTGATGCCAGGAGTGCTTTTTAGCAACTCTTCGAGAAGCTGTTTGACACGATTGGGTGGATCATCGTAGCTAAATCCGACTTCGACGACCTCGGTTCTTTCGGTCGTCGGACGGGAGAGATTGCTGAAGGCACTTTTATAGAGAGAGACGTTTGGCACTACTCGGATTTCGCGTGTGGGGGTTTCAATGTGAACGCTTCGCCAATTGATTTCCACAACCTTTCCAGTCACTCCATCTGCTGTGATCCAATCGCCGACATTCAATGGGCGTTCGAGCAAGAGCATCAGTCCCGAGACTATATTTCCTAGGGGTTCTTGCAACGCGAGCCCGAACACGACCGATCCGACCCCTAGGGCGGTGATCGCGCCTTGGACTTCCATCCCCCAAACTTTGCTGTAGATAACCATCGCGCCTAGAGCGACCAAGGCGAAGCGTGCGATATCTCGGAAGAGTTTTGGAACGCGTTCGCTCAAGGAGTTCGCGCCTCCCAAGCCGAAGACGATATCGTTGATAACGCCGAGCAATGCGTATAGGAGCGCGATCCAAAAAATGGTTTCCGTCCAGCGAACGGCAACATGGTCGTTTGGAAGTTCAAGAATCCAGCGGACGAACAACAGCACGGCGAGTGCGGGCAGAACTAAGGTCCGAAGGGTACGAAGATTTCCGGCGAGCGGATTTCCTCGTCGTTCGAATGCATTGATGCATTCATTGAGGATCAGCAAACAGACCGGGAAACCGATCGCAAGCCAGATAGCTGGCCAGAGTGGCAAATTCGACATGTCGGTCAACGAATTCATGATAGCACCTGCCAGACTTCAATAGGCGCACGTCCTTCAACATCGTTTTGCGATGGTCCGAGATGTTGAGGACCTTGAAGCTGGAATTGATCGCCGATCCTTTCGTGCACGCTCTGTGTTACTCGGATGGCAGAAGTGCTACTACCGAGCACCAATCGCTTCGCGATGGTCACAGTATCCCCCCAAAGATCGTAGAGAAACTTCCGCTTGCCGACCACACCACCGACAACAGGACCGGAATTGATGCCGATAGCCACGTTCAATTCGGCTTTGGATTCGCGATGTGCATGAGTGACAATCCGAACGGCTTCTAAAGCGAATTGTGTCATGCGTTTCGCGTGATCGGGTCGCGACACAGACAATCCGCAGACCGCTAAATATGCTCCGCCGATAGTTTTCACTTTTTCAATTCCGTACTTATCTGCCGCTTCGTCGAGACGTGCGATCAGATCCCCAAGAACTTCCAAAGCTTTCGATTCACCCGCTTCTGCGCTGAACTGTTCAAGACCGATAAGCTCGGCGAAAATAACTGAAACATCAGTGAATTTTTGGCTTGCTCTCTCATCCCCCTCGCGTCGCTGTGCAATGGCTGATGCGGGTAGGATGCTCTCTAGTAATTCTTCGTTTTCGCGTACTTGCTGTTCGAGTTGATCGGTTTGGGATTGGATGCTTTTCGACATCCCATTGAAGACATTTCCAAGGACACCGAATTCATCTCCCGAATTCACGGCAACTTGTACGCCTGTTTCACCGTTTCCAATGCGTTGCGCCGCATCGGCAAGAAGTTTCAATGGTCGGATCAACCAGTTTGAGAAAACTAGCGCAAGTAGACTGCTCAGCAGCGCCATACCACAGGCTGTAAGAAGGACTTTGCGCCCAAATTCACGAATCGGAGCTTGGGCCTCGTCGGCATCAATTTCGGCAAGAAGGCCCCATCGCAAAGAGTTCAGTTCGATCGGCCCATACGCGCTGATTACTCTCTCACCGCGAATATCTGTGATCTCCTGAATACCACTTTTGCCTTGAAGGGCGAGTTGCGCAGAAGACGTTTGTACCGGCAGCACTCCAAGGGTGTTTCCTTGACGCTGGATCTGTTCGACGATTTTTGGACTCAAGCTCGATTGACGCAGAATCCCAACGTATTTCTCAGGGGCCTCCATCATGAATCGGTTGCGACTGCGCATGGTAAGGTCTGGGCCAACCAAGTAGCATTCACCAGTCTCCCCAAGTCCTTCTTCTTTCCATTTACCACCGCCTGTCATCAGTTGATTGAAACTATCAACAGGGAATTGCAACACGAGAATTCCGATCATCGCCGGCCCATCAAAGATGGGACTCATGACGAAAGCCATCGGCTTGCCTAAACTTGGGCGGTAGGACTCAAAGTCCACCACTTTGTAGTTGTCGCGATCTTGGGAGAATTGGAGCTCTTTAGCTTTTCGAGCAAGCTTCGTGTTGCTGTAAGGACCATCTTCTAGATTGGTCGCAAACTCGCTTGTCTTCGCGTAGCTGTAGACGATATCAAGCGTTCTTGCATCGATTAGCATGAGGTCTTCGTAGCCAAATATCTTTACGGCTCGCGAAAAGAGTGGGTGAAACTGCTCGTGAACTTTTCGATATCCACTGGTGTCCGTCGGCGCAGACTCCAAGAAATGCTTCGAATCGTAGTTGTGTGGATTTGCTGCGACGTAGTGGTATTGAAGATATCTTGCCGATGAATTGCTGGGCAAATACTGTTCGATTACCGGGTCGGCATCGATGTTTTTGCGCAAATCCGGGATAAACGAATTGGCGTAAAACATGCGGAGCCCTTCGTCTACATCGCGGCTGGCGGATTCTGCAGGAATCTGCTCAAAAGCCTGATCGAAAGCTTTCATTCCCTCAATCACCATGCGGCTGTCAGACATGGAGATGACTTGGTCGCGTAGAGACTCAAGCTTTGTTTTCAAAGCCGAAGTCTTCGCGACTTGGATACCGCGTAGTTGATTCTCCACGGCACGCTCCAAAGCGGACTTGCCACTCTGAAAGCCGATCCAAGCCATGGTGGCAAGGGAACTTAGAGCGACGGCTAACAAGAGGAGAATCATCTTGGACTGAATACTCAGTCGGTTGAGTCCAAACATAGAGATAACTTGCCTGCGAGGTTAGATTGTGCCGATTGGGTCTGATATGGTCGGACGTAGATCTGGTAGGGTTTGAAGTTGGAACGGGCGTTTGCAAGGATATCTTGCAAGCCGTAGGTGCAATTTGTAAATCGCTATTTCAAGTTCGATTTTTCGGTTAGGATCAAGTGATTGCGTGGGCATTTCGGATTGTTCTATTTGATCGGATTATTCCATGTTTTTCTTGTTCGACAAGTTTTCCTTTGTGTGGTTTTTGCCTTTGTTCCTCCTTTTGAGTAGTAACAACGTAGCTCAAGAGACCGAGGCCAAGGGCAATGATTCTTCTGCCACTTCAACGTCCCGATGGAAATATCGAGAGACTCAAGTCTTGGGCTGGACCGTTCGCATACGCGAAGAGCTCGATTCAGATTCTCCGGAGGCAATGAACGAGGCGATCGAACAGCTCAAAGAACAGCTTGCGGAAATCGAAAAGGTCGTTCCCGGCGAGGCGGTCGCAAAGCTCAAGGGAGTTGTGCTTTGGTTTTCACCGGAATACACCCAAGGTCAGCCGCGAGCCGAATACCATCCAGGAAGGGAATGGTTGGTGGACAACGGAAGAGATCCGGCAATGGTCCGAGGGGTTGAATTCACGAATGTTCGTGTGTTCGCGGCAGAACGCAAACGGATGCCAAACTTTGTGCTGCACGAATTGGCTCATGCTTACCATCACCAGTTTCTGACCGATGGATTTGAAAACAAGCGGGTTGCGGATCTCTATCAGCGCGCGAAGAAAGCTGGGATTTACGAACAAGTCGAACAGCGTTTCGGGGACGGAAGTAGCAAGGTGGTAAGAGCTTATGGAATGAATAATCCCGCCGAGTACTTCGCTGAAAACTCGGAAGCGTATTTCTCAACAAACGATTTCTTTCCCTTTGATAGGGAGCAATTGCTCAAGCATGACCCGGCAATGCTAGAAGCATTGAAGAACCTGTGGGGGAACTAACTCTGTGTTCTATGTGACTCTGTGTTTCAAAACGACCGCGCAACCGAGCCGGGGAAGACCATTGGAAACACAGAGACACAGAGGCACAGAGAATGGAAAGAAAACCGGTGGGGTGAATCTCTCAAGACACAAGAACGCTCTCCTCCGTGTTCTCTGTGACTCTGTGTTTCAAAACGACCGCGCATCCGAGCCGGGGAAGACCTTTGGAAACACAGAGACACAGAGGCACAGAGATTGGAAAGAAAACCGGTGGGTTGAATCTATCAAGACAGAAGAAGGCTCTCCTCTGTGTTCTCTGTGACTCTGTGTTTCAAAACGACCGCGCATCCGAGCCGGGGAAGACCATTGGAAACACAGAGACACAGAGGCACAGAGAATGGAAAGAAAACCGGTGGGGTGAATCTCTCAAGACACAAGAACGCTCTCCTCCGTGTTCTCTGTGACTCTGTGTTTCAAAACGACCGCGCATCCGAGCCGGGGAAGACCTTTGGAAACACAGAGACACAGAGGCACAGAGATTGGTAATAAAAAAAGGCGACTCGAAATGAGCCGCCTTTTTCACTTGCACTAGGATTCTACGCTGTGCAATCCACGCGTAGGAAGGGTTGAACTACTTGAGTTCGACAGTCGCACCGGCTTCGGTGAGTTCCTTCTTGACCTTCTCTGCTTCGTCCTTAGCGATTTGTTCCTTGATCTTCGAAGGTACACCTTCGACCAATTTCTTGGCATCGATTAGGGACAAACCGGTAAGGTTCTTGACGACCTTAACGACGTCGAGTTTCTTATCGCCGAAGCTGGTAAGAACAACATCGAATTCGGTCTTCTCGACAGGGGCTGCTGCGGCACCACCTTCTGCAGGAGCTGCCATAACAACGGCACCACCAGCAGCGGCTTCGATACCGTGCACATCCTTCAGATAATCGCTGAGTTCCTTGGCTTGTTTGAGCGTCAGGCCGACGATCTTCTCGCCTAAGGACTTGATTTCTTCCGCGTAAGCGGTTGCTGACTCGGACATTTCTACGTTCCTCAAAATGGTAAGAACAGACAAACTAAACGCACCGGCGAGAATGATAGACCGGCTGTTTCACACACATACACGATTCGGAAACCTAAGGCTCTGTTGAGCGATCGACTTTCAACAACTCGATCGCAATATAGGACACTAGGATTCCATTTCCTCCGGACCGTCGCGTGAGCTAAAGTGCCGGAGATTGAATTTGATTAACCTTCGCTGGCAGGACTCGCGTCACTACCTTCGCTAGCGGGACTTGCATCCCCATCTTCGCGGTCTTCGATCATCTTCTTGACTTGACCAGCGATGGTGCTAGCAGGTCCAACCAGTTGGCCAGCGAGAGTGCTGCCTGGCGAGAGGATCTGTCCGACGAGCATTGAAATCTGCTCGCGGCGATTCGGCCATTTAGCAACCTTCTTGACTTGCTCGGCGTTCATCGCCTCGCCGTCCATTACCCCACCCTTAAACTCGAGTTTCGGGAAAGCTCCCGAGTCAGCGAGTTTCTTGATGGACTTCACTAGCGAGACGAAATCTTCGCAGCCCCAAAGGACAGCGAGGCTTCCGGCCTGGTTATCGAATGCGGGACGAAGGCTGGTGCCTTCGGTAGCCATTGCCGCAAGTGACCGCTTGACGACGAGCAAGGAGATACCTTGATCGCGTAGGGTTTTGCGGATGTTATAGTTTTCGTTTCCGGTCATGCCAACGATGTTGGCGACGACGGCGTCACTAACGCCATCGAGCTTGCTCGAGATATCGCGAGCGATTAGCTTTTTGACAACTTTGCTCATGGTTCACCTGTTCCTTAAACCGTAACGCGTACGCTTGGAGACATCGTCGCGCAGATTGCGATGGATTTGATGTAGGTACCTTTGACGGCATTGGGCTTGACCGACTGCACATAGGAGATGAATGCTCCGATGTTCTCGATCAGCTTGTTGGCGTCGAAACTCATTTTGCCGACAACCGCATGAAGGTTGGAGCCTTTATCGTTTCGGAACTCGACCTTACCGGCCTTGTATTCCTTCACGACGCGAGCGACGTCGGTAGTCACGGTACCTGCACGTGGGGAGGGCATCAATCCGCGAGGACCGAGTACCTTACCGAGTGGACCGACCATACCCATCATGTCTGGGGTAGCGATACAGACGTCGAAGTCGAGCCAACCTTCTTTGATGCGTTTGGAAAGCTCTTCAGCGCCGACAGCGTCCGCACCGGCTTCCTCGGCGGTTTTGGCCAAGTCACCTTTTGCGAAAACGATAACGCGTTGTACTTTGCCGATCCCGTTAGGTAGTACGACCGAACCGCGAACGATTTGGTCAGCTTGGGCTGGATCAATCCCGAGATTCATATGGATTTCGACGGTTTGGTCGAACTTCCGTCCGCTGAATTGCTTGAGCAATTCGACGGCTTGTTGCAATGGCAACGGATCTTTTCCCGGAGCCTTTGCCAACATCGATTTCATTGCCTTCGTTGGTTTCACCATTTGGAAATTCCCCTCGACTATCCTACGATCTCAATGCCCATGGAACGCGCGGTACCTTCGATCATGCGACGGGCATGTTCGAGGTCGCGTGCGTTGAGGTCGGCCATTTTCTTGGTGCAGATGTCGTCGACCTGCGCTCGGGTAACCTTGCCGACCTTTGTTTTGTGTGGTTCTGCTGAACCGCTTGCTACCCCTGCCGCCATCTTCAGCAATGCAGAAGCAGGAGGGCTTTTGGTGATAAACTCGAAACTGCGGTCGGAGTAGACGGTAACCACAACAGGGATGGGTGTACCGTTGAACTCGCGGGTCCGGTCGTTGAACTGCGACACGAACTGCCCGAGGTTGATCCCGAATTTACCAAGGGACGTACCGACCGGTGGTGCCGGCGTCGCCTTGCCTCCCGGCACTTGAAATGCCGCTTTTCCTACTACTTGCTTGGCCATATCCCACGAAACCTGTATTTGACGGATTTCAAACGACAAACGCTCTGCGAACAACCAAACCCACTGTTTGGATGCTGATAAGCGTCTGGACTACAGCGACTCAATCTGCCAGTGATCTAGCTCGACCGGGGTGCTGCGCCCGAAAATATTGATGATGACGGTCACTCGTCCGTTCGCTTCGTCGATGCGGTCTACATCGCCCTCGAGACTCTGGAAGTTCCCTTCCTTAACTCGAACGCGATCACCGGGTCGAAACGGAATCGAGGTCTTGGGTGCTTGTTCTTGATCCACGTCGGGATGCACGAGCTTAATAATCCGCTCGACATCCACGTCGGTCATTGGGGTCGGTTTCCCGTAAGTGCCGGTGAAATCGCCGATGCCCGGTGTCTCGCGCACAAGGAACCAAGTGTCATCTGATATGATCATCTGGATCATCAGATACCCGGGGTAAAGCTTACGCTTAACTATGCGTTTCTTACCCGCACGGGTGAACTCCACGACATCTTCGGTCGGCACAAGAATCTCGCCGAAGTATTCTTTTAGATTCGACAGCTTAATACGCTTCTCAAGCGCCTCGCGGATGGAGTCCTCTCGGTTGAAAGCAACCTTGAGAATGTACCATTGCGGTGCACTCGGCAAACTATCTGTCGTATTAGTCGTGGTATTACTCACTCGAAAACCTAGCGCCAGTACATGCGAATCATCAACCGATCCCCGCGACTATCGCGAAAACCGCCGATCAATCTCCTGGCTGTTGGTCGGCCACTAAAAAGCTGCCGACTCGCCAAAAAACTAACTAACTCCTAGCAAATCAAACAAAAACTGCCAAATCGCATCGTAGCAAAAAAGCAGTAGTGCTAGAAAAGCCATCGTGAATATAACAACCGTTGAAGCTCTGTAAAGCTCAGTTTTCGTCGGCCAAGAAACCTTGCTCATTTCTGCTTCCACAGCAATGAGAAAATCGGCAAATCTGGGCCAATTCACCAAGCGATACCCAAGCCACATTCCGGCAGCCACCAATCCAGCAGGCATCCAATAACGAGCGCCGCTCCAGAAGCTGCTTGCATCCGGCGATCCTGCCGGTGCAATCCATGCTCCCATGGTTTCGAACAACTGCCAGCCACCAAGCCCACAAGCAAGCCAAATGGCCAAGCATGTCAATTGGCGAACCACTCGACCTTGCTTTTGCTTGTATCTGTTATTCGTCAGTAACTCGCTGGTAAACGAGCGACCGAGGGAATCTTCTGAAATCGTTGCCATACTCCAAGCCGCCTTCCGAGCCGCCAGACTACCAAGTTTACAGGCCTAATTCATAAGCCTAGTATCTCGGCCATACTAACTTGATTTAGCAGGGGCGGCAGGAATCGAACCCGCAACCCCCGGTTTTGGAAACCGGTGCTCTGCCAATTGAGCTACACCCCTAAAGTCAAGTCGCGGGTCGATGCCCGCAACTGAACCGCCAACAACCTGATCATTCAAGCCGTTGGCGAACTTTGCCAAGATCCCTTTTGGCCAATTGGATTTCAAATCGGCCTCGAGATCTTACATTTAATACCGAGTACTACTCGATGATCTTGGTCACAACGCCCGAACCGACGGTCTTGCCACCTTCGCGGATAGCGAAGCGAACGCCGTCATCGATCGCAACGGTCTTTTGGAGCGTTACGGTTACGCGAACGTTGTCACCAGGCATGCACATTTCGGCACCGATGAGATCGGCCGAACCGGTCACGTCTGTAGTTCGGAAGTAGAACTGTGGGCGGTATCCACTGAAGAATGGGGTGTGGCGTCCACCTTCGTCTTTGCTCAAGCAATAGACTTCGGCTTCGAACTTCTTGTGTGGGGTGATGCTGTTCGGCTTGGCCAAAACTTGACCTCGCTCGATTTCTTCACGCTTCACACCGCGGAGCAAGCAACCGACGTTTTCCCCTGCATGGGCTTCTTTCATTTCCTTGCGGAACTGCTCGACACCCGTGACAGTGGTCTTCTTCTTTTCGTCCATCAAGCCGATGATTTCGACTTCTTCACCAACCTTGATCATACCGCGTTCGATACGACCGGTAGCAACCGTACCGCGACCTTCGATACTGAAGACGTCTTCGATCGCCATCAAGAATGGCTTGTCTTCTTCACGGGTTGGTTGTGGGATGAAGGTATCGACAGCGTCGAGAAGATCGCTGATGCACTTCGAAGCAGCAGGATCAGCTGGGTTGTCGTACGCGTTACGTGCGTTTCCACGGATGATCGGGGTTTCTTCCCCTGGGAAACCGTACTTGGAAAGCAGTTCGCGGATTTCGAGTTCGACGAGTTCCAACAATTCTTCGTCGTCAACCAAATCGCACTTGTTCAAGAATACAACGATAGCTGGAACGTCAACCTGACGTGCGAGCAGAACGTGTTCCTTGGTTTGTGGCATCGGGCCGTCCGCAGCGCTAACGACGAGGATTGCGCCGTCCATCTGTGCCGCACCGGTGATCATGTTCTTGATAAAGTCAGCGTGACCAGGGCAGTCGATGTGAGCATAGTGACGGTTTACTGTCTCGTACTCAACGTGCGATGCTGCGATCGTCACGGTCTTGGTCGCGTCGCGAACGGTACCGCCTTTGGCGATGTCCGCATATGTCTTGGGAGTTGCCAGCCCCTTGGCTGCTTGTACCGCCAGCAACGCACCCGTTGTGGTGGTCTTGCCGTGGTCGATGTGTCCAATCGTTCCAACGTTGCAGTGGGGTTTCTCGCGTTTAAATACCTCTTTGGCCATTTTGTCCTACCAACACCTAAATAAAAACCCTGAAAACCGTCGCCGTGAAGACACCACCCTTTGCGGCCATCACCCACGCGCAACACACAGAACTACACTTGACTGTTCCCCAAGCATAAGCAAATTCTATAAACCTGCAATGCTTCAAGCTCTCGTCGACGACAAAAGCTGCTGATGGGACTTGAACCCATGACCTCTTCCTTACCAAGGAAGTGCTCTACCAACTGAGCTACAGCAGCGAGAACAGCAGAGCGGGTGAAGGGAATCGAACCCTCGTATTCAGCTTGGAAGGCTGCTGCTCTACCATTGAGCTACACCCGCAACCACGTTTGCACTGCCCAACAAGCTAGACGGGCAGAGCCGAAATCTTACCGAAATCTACGGCTATCGACCACCCGAAAAGAGGATCTCCTGCACGCAATTTCTGCTTATTTCAACTTCTCAACCCGCCGGGTGCTCGCTGGCACTGCCGACGTCCCCCCGGGAGAATGGAAGCCCCGGAGGAAATGGGAGGTGTAGGATTCGAACCTACGTAGCCGAAGCAACGGATTTACAGTCCGTCCCCTTTAACCACTCGGGCAACCTCCCGCCCAATACTTCTGTCAACCTTGGCTTTCGTCCGCCGCAATCTGACTCGCGACTTCTGTGTCTATCCAAGTTGCTCTCTGTACCAAACCCGACAAAAGCCGGCGATGGGACTCGAACCCGCAACCTGCTGATTACAAATCAGCTGCTCTGCCAATTGAGCTACGCCGGCATCAGTAATTGGATCGACAACCCGTAACCCCACCCCCTTAATGCTTGACGCTGGGACGTCCGACCAACTTAGCCGATCGACGTCCCACTCTCAAAACATGGCGGTGGGTTTGCGAGTCGCACTAGTGTACTGATGTCTAGTTCGCTCGCAAGGCGACTTTTGGATGAAACAACCGTTCGAGTCGAACTATCTCTTCGGTTTATTAGGCTGCTCTCCCCAGCAAAAGAATGTTTTTATCGGGATTGGTTCAAGATCAATCCAAGTATTTCTGCTCGGGAGGACAAGTTTTCGCGGAAAACCCCTCGCATCGCACTCGTCGTGCACGAAGCTCCTCCCTTGCGAATCCCTCGCATGCTCATGCACGAGTGACTCGATTCGATCATGACGACTACCCCGCGAGCCCCAAGTTTTTCTTCGATCATGTTGGCGATCGTCTCGGTCATACGCTCTTGTACCTGCGGACGACGTGCGACCTCGTCGACCACTCTGGCTAGCTTGCTCAACCCAACAACCTTGCCGTTGGGCAAGTACCCTACGTGGGCTTTGCCAGTAAAAGGCAACAGATGGTGCTCGCACATGCTATGGAATTCGATGTCGCGAACTAGCACGATTTCATCGTAATCTTCAGTAAATACTCGCTTCAAGTGAATGCTGGGGTCTTTGTGAAGCCCCGAGAAAATCTCGGCATACATCCGGGCGACGCGGGCCGGGGTCTCCAAAAGCCCTTCTCGGTCTGGATCCTCGCCAACGGCAACGAGAATTTCACGCACCGCTCGCTCAATCCGGTCGTGATCCACCCGGAAAGCACTCCGCTCAATGGCCTTGTGTTCACTGCCTTGTTGACTCATCCCGACGTTTTTCTCTGTCACAGACTTCTTCCGTTTGTTGCTTTGCTCTTTGCGAATTCCTGCCGCTGGGCCACCATCCTGAGTTTCGTTGCGTCCCGATACACGCTTGCTACTAATCATAACCCCATTCTCCCAATTCAAGATCCCAAAAACCGCAGTTCGCCTGACCGCGTCCCGCCTCAGAACGCCCGGTATGGTAGGGTCTTGCCAAGCCTCCGAGCCCCAAGTCTGACCGTTTTTGCTTGCCTAGTACCCCTTGTTTGCAAAAGGGAGGCTCACCCTCACCGCTAGGAAAATCGCTACACTTTGATTATCGAAGAATATCGAAAACGGTTCGCCTGACCATTCGTTGAATTCTCTCGCAAAAGCCCCTACGGCCTGATACTCGGTACGGACGGGGTGCACAGCCATCATCCTAACGTTGGGAATTTTGGCTGTTGGGAATTCTGGTCGACTGGAATTCTGACCAATGACTTAACTTTTTCGGCTACTTTCAGTACTCGAGCTTCACTTCCACTATGCAATCCGGCTCCAACCAAAATCAATCTCCTTCTAGCAACGGACATGCGAAGGTCAGCATCGAAGACTTTCAGCAACTGATCCATCGCATGTACTACGAAAAGGATCTTCAACGGGGCATCCCTGGTACTTTCATGTGGCTCATGGAAGAAATCGGTGAACTCGCTTCGGCCCTCCAAACAGGGACTGACCGGGATAACCTCGAAGAAGAATTCGCGGACGTGCTCGCTTGGCTGGCAACCATCGCAAACGTGGCTAACATCGACCTCGCAGCAGCTATCACGAAAAAGTACGGCCACGGATGCCCGGGCTGCGGGCTGCTGGTGTGTTTCTGTTCCATCGAAGAAAAACCCTAGCACCTAAAGCGTATTCTCCCCTGGATACGGAAAACTGAATTGTTGGGTCTCTCGCTCAATGGGAATTGGCTCAACAAAATCTGGCCCAACAGAATCTGGCTCATCAAGAAATAGCTCACCAAGAAATAGCGCAAGGAGTCCTTAACAAATGATCGACGTTTCCGCTGTCAACCAACTGCATACCTCCACCGTCGCTCGCTGGCACTGCGAACCGATCGATCACCCTTACGGGGATCCAAACAATACGGAGCTCACCCCCTCTGATCCTCTTCCGATCATCTGCCAACAACACCAGTTCAACTACTTGTTATGGCACGAAGAGGACATCGCGCGATCACCCGATGTGTCGGATTCTCAGATCGCTTCGGTCAAACGCAACATCGATAAGTACAACCAAGCCCGCAATGACTGGATCGAGAAAGTCGATGACTGGATCACATCCGATCTCGAACGTCGCGGTATTACTCCAAGCCTCACCGCGAAACTCAATACAGAAACGCCAGGTTCTGCGACCGATCGGCTCTCGATTATGTCTTTGAGAATCTATCACCTCGAAGAACAACTTGAACGCGAAGGGATCGACCAAGCTCACATCGACAAAGTCTCGCATCGACTCGCGGTCTGCCGCATGCAATTTGCCGACCTTTCAAATTCTCTTCGGGAACTGCTCGCTGATATCTACTCGGGCGCAAAACGACACAAAACGTATCGCCAGATGAAGATGTATAACGATCCGAGTCTGAACCCTTACTTGTACAATCGGACGAAATAGCCCCGAGGGGCAACAAATTCAAAGGTAAAGTCGAAGTCGAAGGCAAAGGTAAAGGCTTGAATCTTTTATCGCCCATATCGACGGTTGTTTATTAACTGGCATTCATTAACTGGCATCGCTTACTATGCAACGACTGATTCCACTTTTGGGTATCGCGGTTTTCTTGCTAGCCGCTTGGGCTTTGAGTTCTCATCATCGCCGTATCCAATGGCGTATCGTGATCGGTGGAATGCTGATGCAGTTCTGCTTAGGTTTGCTGGTTCTGCAGTTTCCAGCAGGCCAATGGGTTTTTGAATCCATCGGTGCGGTCTTTACAAACCTTTTGGACTGCGTTGACAAAGGGGCTGGCTTTGTCTTCGGTGATGGACCTGTGAAAACCCCTAGCTTCGACGATCCCGAAGCGACCTCGCCAGCCTTCAAAGTCCACTTCGTGGCGTTCAAGGTTCTGCCAACGATCATTTTCTTTAGCTCCCTGATGTCGGTCCTGTACTACCTGGGAATCATGCAACGACTCGTCGGTGCGATCTCACTGGTCATGCAAAAGACCTTAGGTACCTCCGGTGCTGAAACGCTATCGACCGCCGGGAATATTTTCGTCGGGCAGACCGAAGCCCCTTTGTTGGTGCGTCCCTATCTGAATTCGATGACCAGATCGGAGTTGATGGCGGTTATGGTCGGAGGATTTGCGACAATCGCCGGCGGGGTAATGGCTGCTTATGTCGGTATGGGAATCAGCGCCGTGCATTTGCTCACCGCAAGCTTGATGTCGGCTCCAGCCGCATTGGTGGTGGCCAAACTGATGCAGCCAGAAGTCGATACACCGGTTACCCTCGGACGTGTCGAAGCCACTCCGCCGATGGAAGCGACCAACGTGATCGATGCGGCGGCACGTGGTGCAAGCGACGGCATGAGTCTTGCCCTTAACGTCGCCGCAATGCTGATCGCTTTTCTTGGATTGATCTACATGCTCGATTCGATCGTTGAATACTCGATCGGTTTGGTGTCGCAACAACTTACCGGTCAACGCTGGAGCTGGAACTTTACGAAAACTATGGGGCTACTCTCCTACCCGTTCGCTTGGCTGATGGGAATCGAAACAAAAGATTGTTGGATTGCTGGCCAAATCCTTGGAACCCGTATCGTGGGTAATGAATTCATCGCCTACCTTCAAATGACACCTTCAAATAAGAACTTTGCAGAAGCATCGGAAAGAACCAAAACGATTTTAACTTACGCACTCTGCGGTTTTGCAAACGTGGGATCGATCGGCATTCAGCTCGGAGGCTTGGGTCCCCTTGCTCCCGATCGCCGAGCGGACTTGGTCAAGCTCGGAGTTCGCGCGATGATCGGCGGCCTGCTGGCTTGTTATCTCACGGCTTGTTTAGCGGCATTGCTGATCCCCTGATACAAGCGGAATACGAAATGGATGAGTCCACCCCCCCTGCCCTGCCGAAGCGAATTCGAGAAGCGATCGAGCGAGCTCGAGAGATTGCAAGCCGTGCGCACTGCCCTTACAGCCAGTTCCATGTCGGTTGTGTTCTGATCGATGCTTCTGGCCGATGGTTCGAAGGCTGCAACGTTGAGAATGCTTCCTATAGCGTCACGCTGTGCGCGGAGCGAGTCGCGGCTTCTCAAGCCGTCGCGCAAGGCTCAAGGGATTGGAAAGAAATCATCATTGTCTCGCCGACACGAGTAAGCCCATGCGGGACCTGCCGGCAATTCCTTTTTGAATTCGCTCCTGACATGCAAGTCTACCTCGGAGATCTGACCACGGATGACGTGATCGGGCCCTTAGCTCTCCGCGACTTCTTGCCGATGGCGATGACGCTTCAACAAACCGAACTACCACGCCGCAATTCATAACGACATGTCCGATTCACAACCGACGCAAGCGTCAGCTTCCGCTCTTGATGCTGCTTTCGAACCCGTCGCATCCCGCTTCATCGTCGGTATCGACTTGGGAACCACAAACTGTGCGATGGCTTTCGTGGATACCAAAAGCCGTGAGCCGACCAAAGTCGAAATTTTTCAAATCGAGCAACTCGTCGACTTCGGAACCGTTGATCAACTTCCTACGCTACCGTCGTTTCACTATGAACTTGCGTCGAGGGAACTCGAAGGCGTTGATCCTAAGTTCTGTTTTGGAACGAGCGGCGATGCAGCAGCAAACGCTGCTTCGGTAAACAGGGCAGCAGCAAACAGGGCATCAGTAAACGCTGGCGCTTGTATCGTCGGGACCTTGGCGCGCGAGCGAGTGATCCAAGCTCCCGGTAGGGGGTTCGGTTCAGCCAAGAGTTGGCTCTGCCATGCTTGGGTCGATCGCACTAGCGATTTGCTTCCGTGGCAAGGGGACGATACGGTCGAGAAGATATCTCCGGTCGAAGCATCTCGGCGATACCTCGAGCATTTGCGGCGAGCTTGGGACCGCCGCTTTCCATCGAACCCGCTAGCGGAACAAGAAGTCGTTATCACGCTGCCCGCTTCGTTCGATGAGGTCGCAAGGCAGCTTACGTATCGAGCCGCACAGGGAGCCGGATTGGAGAACGTCTTGCTGATCGAAGAGCCGCAAGCGGCCTTTTATGCTTGGCTCGATCGACATCAAGGAGATTGGGACGAGTTGTTCGCCTCGGGCGAGAGCATCTTGGTTTGCGACATCGGGGGTGGTACGACGGATTTCACATTGATCCGCGTACTCGACGCGGTGGAGTCGACGAGCGAAGCAGGTGGGCTTGCACCCACCCTCGAGTCGAAGCGAATGTTGCGCTTGCATCGTGTTGCGGTTGGCAAGCACTTGATGCTTGGCGGGGATAACATGGACTTGGCCCTGGCTAGGTTATTGGAAGTTAAGTTTAGCGGCTCGGAGCAACTCTCTGCGCGGCAATGGGAGTCGTTGATCGGGAACGCACGGAAGGCGAAGGAGGTGCTGCTGGGCCAATCATCAACGGGCCAATCATCAACGGGCCAGTCTTCAACGGGCCAGTCTTCAACGGGCCAGTCTTCAACGGGCCAGTCTTCAACGGGCCAGTCTTCAACGGGCGATTATTCGATCACCCTTTCCGGGGGTGGATCGAAGCTGATTGGTGGCAGCAAGACGATTGTTGTCGAGCGGGACTGGGCGCAGCGTACGCTTATTGACGGATTCTTTGGCAAGGTTCCTTTAGATGCGAAGCCGGCGGAGAACCAAGAGGGGTTTCAGGAGTTTGGATTACCGTATGAGAACGAGCCGAATGTTCATGTTCATTTAGCGAATTTTCTTTGGGAGCACCGGTGGGATGGGCGCGTGCAAGCACGTGTTGAGGGTCACCCTGATACACTAGGTCCGGGTGTTGAGCCGGGGCAAGGAGTCGATGGTGTTGCCCGGGAGGTTGGCAATGCCCGGGAGTATAGTGTTAAACCGGAGTACGGTAATGCCCAAGAGAAGAGAGCGGCGCGACCGGATTGGGTACTGTTCAACGGCGGGGTGCTTGAGTCATCGTTGGTCCAGCAAGCGATCCTCGAACAGATTCGCGAGTGGTTTGTCGATGCGGATGATCCGAATTGGAAACCGAAGGTGCTTGCGGGCAATCGATTGGACTTGGCGGTTGCGCAAGGAGCGGCGGTCTTTGGTTTGGTTCGCAGAGGGGAAGGGGTTCGGATTGATGCGCGGTTAGCGAAGGCTTACTACATGGTGGTCAGTCAGGAGCCGAAGCGAGTGGTATGCGTGATGCCGGCAACGGCGATGCCTTTGGATCGTTATCGGTTAGATTCGCAACCTTTTGATTTGTTGGTTGGAGAGCCGGTGCAGTTCCCGTTGGTTTCGAGCAGTTCGCATTTGAATCATGGGTTTGGAGAAGTGCTTGCGTTTGATTCGGCGAGCATGACCGACTTGGCACCGATATGCACGGTGCTTGAAGAGCCGGGGCGCAAGGGAAGAGAGTTGATTCGAGTGCAGCTTGAGACCGAGTTAAGTGAGATCGGGACGCTCAAGCTTTCGCTTGCTCGAGTCGATGGGCAGCAGCGGTGGAACTTGGAGTTTGACGTTCGTGGTGCTCGAGCTGCTGGGCACTCGTCGGGGGGTGCTAAATCGCAAGAGCCTGCAAAGTCGCAAGAGCCTGCAAAATCGCAGGGGCTTGATAATCGCGGTTTGGATCAAGCAGTACAGCGGGTTGTGCATCAGGAAGTTGTAGTGCGGGCATATTCCGTGTTGGATCAGATATTTTCCGAGGAGGGGAAGGTCAAGCCGAAGGAAGCTTTTTCGATGATTGCGAAAGAGGTCGGCATAGCGAAGCGGGATTGGCCAGCATCCTTTTTGCGAGAGGTTTGGCGAGGGTTGCTCGATCGAAATTCCGGACGAATGAAATCGGCCGAGCATGAAGGAAGGTGGTTGAATTTGGTCGGTTGGTCACTTCGTCCTGGGTATGGTTTTCCGGTCGACGATTGGCGAGTGCAAGCGACATGGAAAGCGGTGCACAACAAGTTGGCACATAAATCGGCAGCGAATGTTTCCGAAGCGATTGTATTGTGGCGGCGCATATCGGGAGGGTTTACGGCAGGGCAGCAGCAAGCGTTGTTTCAAGACACTTGGCCGCGAGTACGAGGGATGTTAACTGGCGGTGGGCAGGAGCAACTGAATCTCAATGTAGCGATCGAGCAACTGCGGCTGCTCGGTTCGCTTGAGCGGCTTAAGGTGGGAGACAAGTCATCGATGGTCGAAGGAGCGTTTGCGGGGCTTGGCAGACGGAAGCTTGAGCCATTGTACGACGGGATTCTGTGGATGATTGGGCGGCTTGGTAATCGAGTACCGGTGTATGCGACGATACAGCAAACGCCATCGATAGAGAGGGTCGAAGGTTGGATCTCGAAGTTGCTTGAGTTGCCGCAGAGCGTTCAATCAAAACCTGCTTATGGGTTAAGTTTGATGTTGTTAGGAAGGCTGACAGGGGATCGATATCGGGACGTGCGGGTGGGTTGGCGAGAGCGAGTCGAAGCGAGGTTAGAGGAGTTAGGCCATGTTCGATTAGCGAGTCTAGTGATTCAAGGTGGTGGGTTGGATCAAGAGCAGTTAGACACCGTCGTCGGCGAGTCGCTCCCATTGGGTTTTACGTTGTCTTCTTGAGATTGGTGTGGGTTCGAGTCGCAGCCTACCCCCGTAGCCTGGCCCTCTGTGGCCGGGCGAGGGGGGCGAGTGGCTCACGCAAAGACGCGAAGACGCAAAGAAAGAAGTTCCCCTGTTGGTAGCCCAAGGGAAAGAATTCCCTATTAATTCGTTACTCCCCTTCTCCTCCCAGGGGAGGAGAAGGGGTTGGGGGATGAGGTGGGGAAAAACGCGCAATTTGTGTTTTGCGAACATCGTATGAAGCGATAACTATCCTCCTAACCTATCTCATGATTGACCCGCAGCAAGCAGCTTTGAGCGTCGTCCAGTGCTCATCCCACCCTCATCCCCCCCGCCCCTTGCTCCCGCCCGCGGGAGAAGGGGAGCCAAGACAGTTCAGTAACACAACTCCGAAGCGACTCTGTAGCACGACGCTGTAGTGTCCCCGTAGATAGTGTCCCCGTAGCCTGGCCCTCTGTGGCCGGGCGAGGGGGGCGAGTGGCTCACGCAAAGACGCGAAGACGCAAAGAGGACATGAGATCCTTTTGTGTTCGCGTGCGGACCGGAACCCGGTGAAATCGTTACTCTCCTTCACCTCCCGGGGGAGGCGAAGGGGTTGGGGGATGAGGTGGGGAAACACGCGCAGTTTGTGTTTTGCGAACTGTATGGGGTGCGACAACTATCGCCCTAACCTATCCCCTGTTTGCCCCGCAGCAAGCAAAATGGTGGGTTGTCCAGTGCATTGCCCCCCCTGTTCCCCCCCCCCCCCCCCCCCCTTGCTCCCGCCCGCGGGAGAAGGGGAGCCAAGACAGTTCAGTAACACAACTCCGAAGCGACTCTGTAGAGCGACGCTGTAGTGTCCCCGTAGATAGTGTCCCCGTAGCCTGGCCCTCTGTGGCCGGGCGAGGGGGGCGCGGCGACGTTGCGCGGACGCACGGTGGTGGAAGGCCATGCTACAAGGCGTTGATACTAGCCGGTGTTGCGAGTGGGGATCGGGCGAGGTTGTATACAAAACATGTCGCATTGTATACAATCGCAGGCATGAACACGCGACGCACGCAACCTGCTAAGAAGCCACCGAAATCCTCAGAGGACCAATCGCCGACCAACCGCCCTAGGATCGTCGAAGGGATCCTCAAAGGGATCTTTGATGGTACCTACCTTCCCGGCGATCGACTTGTTTCTGACCGACTCGCGAAAGAATTCGGTGTCAGCCAAACTCCTATCCGCGAAGCCATCGGTACCCTCGCCGGTATGGGGGTCCTCCATGTGAAACCGAACTGCGGAGCCGTCGTCCGACGGTTCTCCCCAACCGAAGTTCGCGATATCTGCCAAGTTCGATCCGCTCTGGAATCCCTCGCTATCCTCTCGGCGTGCGGCCGAATCCCTAAACCCTTCCTCGAAAAACTTCGCGCAAAACTTGTCGAACAAGCGAACTTCTCACCTCCCATCCGCACCAAACATGTCGAAGCAGTGAAAGAAACCGATTCCCTCCTGCACGATGCAATTCGAAAAGCTACCCGAAACCAATTCCTCGCAGATGAACTGCAACGTATCTCCTTGCTCGTTCGCGCCATCCGCGATGCCGCTTGGAATCGTCTCCTCGAACAAACTAGCCCTGACCTTGATTTCGTTATGCAAGAAGCCAAAGAGCACCTTGCAATCGTCGATGCACTCCTTGCGAATGATCCCAAACTTGCCCGCCGCGCCTTGAGAAATCATCTTATGAGCGGCTCTCGATATATCGTCCGTGCCGTGGAAGCTTAAAGGTGTCCTCTATGTTGCTATCCGCTTTGTCCAATACCTCGGTGACCCGCTCTTTAGTTGCTCGCTCGCTGGTTTCTCGCTTGCAACGCACGTATTCGATCGGGTTTTTTGTAAGATGCAGCGCCGTTGGGTTCATGATGGCATCCTGGTTCGGTTTCGCGCCGATGATCTGTAAGGCGCAAGAAAATCCAGAGATCGATTTCGGATTGCAAATACGACCCATCCTGGCCGAGCATTGTTTCCACTGCCACGGTCCGGATCCGGCTCACCGCGAAGCGGACTTGAGACTCGACGAAGAGGAGTCTGCAAAGACTTTGCGCGAAGGAAAGAGAGCCATCGCTGCGAGCGATCCAAACGCAAGCGAGATTCTGCATCGAATAGCAAGTGATGATCCCGATTTGGTGATGCCTCCTCCATCCGCACGAAAAACGGTTACCCCCGCCCAGCGAGAATTATTGCTCAAATGGATTGAACAAGGTGCCCGTTGGGGAAACCAATGGTCGTTGAACAAGCCTAAAATTGCACCGCTCCCTGAAAGTGCAAAGGATCCTTGGGGCAAGCACCCAATCGATGCTTGGGTCCTTCAAGCGATGCGCGATCGCGGTTTAGAACCGGCCCCGCCCGCCCCGCCCGAAGTCCTCGCTCGGCGACTGTCGCTCGACCTCGTCGGCTTGCCCCCCGAATCGCATCGCGTTGCGAGGTTTGTCGAAGAAGTTCAGCAAGGACGATCGGTTGCGATTGCTCGTTATGTCGATGAGCTGCTTCAGTCCCCGTCCTTCGGAGAACACTGGGCAAGAATCTGGCTAGATCTTGCACGCTATGCGGATACCAAGGGGTACGAGAAGGATCTCAAGCGAGATCTTTGGCCCTACCGCGATTGGGTTATTCAAGCTCTCAACGACGATATGCCCTACGATCGATTTACCATCGAGCAACTCGCCGGTGACCTACTTGATCAGCCGACCACCTCACAGAAAATCGCGACCGCGTTTCATCGTGCGACCTTGAGCAACGACGAAGGTGGCACTGATGACGAAGAGTTTCGAGTCGCTGCTGTGAAAGATCGTGTCGATACGACTTTGCAAGTCTGGATGGGGCTGACGGCGGGGTGTGCGAAATGCCATTCCCATAAGTACGATCCGATCTCGATGGAGGACTATTACAGCTTCTATGTGATCTGGAACCAAACGGAGGATGCAGACCGCTACGATGATGAGCCTCGCATGCCAGTCCCAAGCTTTGAGCAACAATCGCAGTTGGCTTCTCTGCAATCCGAACGACAACGCTTGACCTCGCAACTCGATCGAGCCCAACTGGAGAATCAAGCGTTGGTCGAACAGCGTTGGACGCTTGCGAAGCCGACGGCGGTCGATTCCGAAAGTCATGCTCCGCTGTTTATCGAGGAAGATTCTTCGGTGCGAGCTGCTGCTGATCGCCCCGCTACTGACACGTATATCCTCGAAGTAACGCTTCCGCCGGGCACGTATCACGCTCTGCGCATCGAAGCGTTGATGGCCAAGGCGACTCCAGAGGATCCATCTCCTCGGCTTGGGCTAAACAGCAAAGACCCGAACTTTGTCATCAATACGCTTGAAGTGTTGCACGGACCGATCCAAGCTCGCGTCGGTTTGAAAGCGAAGAAAGTAAGCTTTGAACAGAATGGCTGGCCGTTGACCGGAGCGGTCGATGACGATCCGAAGACAGGTTGGGCAATTTCTCCGAAGCAGCAGCAATCGCATTGGGGGATCCTTGAATTAGCCCAGCCGTTGGTTGTCTCTGATAAGGTGGGGGATGCGGAAGAGAAATTGGTGGTTCGCATCGTGCAGAGTTACGGCGGGCACTTGATGTTGCATCGCGTACGAATCGCGTTCGCAACCGATACAACGGTTCCATTGATTGTTGAAGAGTTACCAGCAGTCGAAGCGATAGCGAAACGCTCGCAGGAACTCGACAAGCAAATCCAATCGTTGCGAGAGTCGATTCCTAAGTTACCAGTGATGCGCGAATTGGCGAGCGCGAGCAAGCGTCAGACGCGATTGCACCGCCGAGGCAGTTTCCTTGATCCAGGCGATGCCCTCTCCCCTGCCCTGCCCCGCTTGTTTGATGCGGAGGAAGCGGGCGTACCAGACCGATTGGCCGCAGCTCGCTGGCTTGTCGACCCCCGCAATCCCCTTACGCCGCGAGTCGCAGTCAATCGCGTGTGGGGGCAAATTTTCGGGCGCGGCATTGTCGAAACTGAGGAGGATTTTGGTTCGCAAGGAATGCTCCCCACACATCCGGAATTGCTCGACTGGTTGGCAATAGAGTATCGCGATACGAAGCATTGGTCGCTCAAGGAGCTTCTTAAGACGATTGTCTCGACAAACACCTATCAACAAGCTTACGTGCAGGATGAGCAAAGGAAGGAACGCGATCCGCGAAACCTTTGGATGAGCTACAGCCCTCGATTTCGTTTGTCAGCCGAAGTGGTGCGAGATCAAGCGTTAGAGGTTGCCGGATTGTTGTCACGCAAGCGTGGTGGTGCTCCGGTGATGCCACCGCAACCCGAGGGGTTATGGCGATCAACCTATTCCGGCGCTCAATGGATCACAAGCCCTGGAGAGGATCGATTTCGTCGAGGTATTTATACGTTTTGTAAGCGGACCACACCCTACCCTTCGATGGAAGTCTTCGATGCCACGACGCGCGAGGTCTGCCAGATTCGAAGGATTGCGACGAACACTCCGCTTCAAGCGTTAGTAACGTTAAACGATCCGGTGTACGTCGAAGCGGCTGTCGGGATGGCGAAGCGTTGGATGAGCAGCAGTGATTCGCAATCAGATCGAATTCGCACTGGATTCGCTCAAGCCCTTTGTAGGCCAATCGAACCTGACGAACTCGAACGCTTAATGTTATTGCTTAGTCGAGCAAAAGAGCATTTTGAAGCTTCTCCCGATTCCGCGAAAGCGTTGCTAAGCGATATTCCATTTGCGATCGAAGGAGATGTTCGTCCAAGCGAACTTGCCGCATGGTCGATGGTCACTTCTGCGATTCTCAACCTCGATGAGATGTTGATGCGACCGTAGTATTGTACGGAGAAATTTCCCGACAGTGAAATTTCAGGGCGGCGAAGTTTCAGGACAGCGAACTCGGGCGTTGATGCATTCGGTCGTTGATCAACTGGGTTATTGATACAGTAGATCGGAGATCAACCGGGGCAGTGACAAACCGGGGCAGTGATACAAGGTACAGACTTTTACGCACAGAATTTTACGTAGAGACTTTTTACGGAACCACCAGCGATGAGAACAAGAGCAGCAGAAACGGAGCAGCGAACGGCAAGTTCGCTTCAAGCAATCGAGTTCGATACGCGTCGAACCTTTTTATCCAGATCGGGAGTTGGTCTTGGAGCGATGGCATTGTCGTTGCTAGGGAGTTCATCGCGTTCTGGCGTTATGGCTGCGGATACGAAGCCATTATCGCCGAAGGCTCCGCCGCAAGAAGCCCGAGCTAAGCATGTGATTTACATCCACTTGGCAGGATCCCCTTCGCAACTTGAACTCTTCGACTACAAGCCTGCTCTTAAGAAGTTCGACGGCAAGGAGTGCCCAAAGGAGTATTTGGAGGGCAAACGCTTTGCGTTTATCAAAGGGGTCCCGAAGATGCTTGCCCCGATGTTTTTATTCGCTCAGCATGGTCAAAGCGGACAATGGATCTCGGAACTGCTACCTAGTATTGCCAAGCATGCCGATGATGTCGCAATCATTCGTTCCATGCAAACCGATCAGTTCAATCACTCTCCGGCGCAGTTGTTAGTTCATACCGGGCAAGCCCGCTTGGGCTACCCAACGCTGGGAGCTTGGACGACCTATGGGCTTGGGAGTGAGAACGAGAATTTGCCAGGATATGTGGTGTTGCTTAGTGGTGGGAAGACCCCTGATGCGGGAAAGAGTCTTTGGGGAAGTGGCTTTTTGCCGACGGTGTATCAAGGTGTTCAGTGTCGCACGTCCGGAGACCCTGTGTTCTATTTGTCGAACCCCAAAGGGGTCGATCGCGGGATGCGAAGAGAGGTTCTCGACGCGATCAAGGATTTGAATCAGAAACAGTTTCAACGCCATGCGGACAATGAAACGTTGACTCGCATCGAGCAGTTTGAGTTGGCTTACCGAATGCAAGAGTCCGTACCTCAAGTGATGGACTTGGGGAATGAAACCCAGGAGACGCTCGATATGTACGGCGCGAAGCCGGGGTTTGTATCCAAGGCTGAATCGGAGAGCGATCCACGAGCGTTCTACCGTGGGGATGATCCGACGATGGCTAACAATTGTTTGCTTGCTCGCCGATTGGTCGAATCGGGTGTTCGGTTCGTTCAGTTGTTTGATTGGGGATGGGATCATCACGGTTCTTCTCCTGGAGAGTCGATCGACGAAACCTTGCCGATCAAATGCCAACAGCTTGATCGTGCCGTGGGTGGTTTGTTGAGCGATTTGAAACAGCGAGGCTTGCTCGATAGCACGCTCGTCGTGCTTGGAGGTGAATTTGGACGAACACCCATGTCGCAGAACAACGTGCGGGATACGCCGACGAAAGGGTTCTTTGGACGGGACCACCATCCATACGCCTATTCGATGATGCTTGCGGGTGGAGGCGTTCGGGGAGGGACTTCGTACGGTCAGAGTGATGAAATCGGTTATTATGTTGCAGAAGACCCGGTTACACCGAAGGATCTACAAGCGACGATATTGCATCTGTTAGGCTTTGATCCGTACCGCTTTGGGTATGACTACCAAGGATTATTCAATCGCTTGATCGGGCCGACGGATGAAGGCAAAATACTACACAAGTTGATAGTCGGTTAACGGCCCGTTAGCAGTTGTTCAGCAGTTGGTTAGCAGTCGTTCAAGGATTGACTACTTCGAAAAACTCATGAAGCACTCAAGCCGGTGCTCCGATGGAAAGCGACAGAAGAAAAGATGAATCATTCCGAGAGCGTATTTGAAGCGGCGGCGAAAGTGTTGCGGCGTCGTTGGTTTATGCGTGATTGTTCCGTCGGTCTTGCTGGACTTGCTGCCACGGAGCTGTTGCAAGGTGAGCAGATGGGGCACTGTGCTGCATCCTTTGGTGGAGAGTATTCGGGAGATTCCACCGGTGAGAAGTCTGGGCCGTTGGCACCTAAGCCGCCTCATTTTCCGGGAAAGGTCAAACGTGTGGTGTACATGTTTCAGGCCGGAGCCCCAAGCCAATTGGAGCTTTATGATCCGAAGCCGGAGTTAGCGAAACGCAATGGGCAATTACCGCCAGCGGAGTTGCTCAAGGGATATCGGGCAGCATTCATCAATCCGAATTCGGCTTTGTTGGGGCCGAAGTTCACGTTTGCACCTAAGGGGCAATGTGGCATGGAGTTGTCAGAAGTTTTGCCGCAGATCGGCGAGATTGCTGACGACATCGTGTTGATTCGCACGATGCAGACCGATGCAGTGAACCATGCACCGGCTCAAATGATGATGAACACAGGTTCGCAACAATTCGGTCGACCGAGTTTGGGGAGTTGGTCGCTTTATGGTTTGGGATCGGAAGCGAGTGATTTGCCAGGTTTTGTCGTTTTGACAAGCGCGAAGGGAACCAGTGGTGGTGCAAGCAACTACGGCAGTGGTTTTTTACCCACAACGTACGCCGGCATCCCGTTTCGCAGCACGGGAGATCCGATGTTGTACTTGTCGAATCCCAAAGGGGTCGATGGGCAGACGCAGCGGGAGTCGATCGATACGATTTCCAAGCTCAATCAACTCGCTCTCGAGCAGATCGGCGATCCGGAGATCGCTTCGCGAATCCAAAGCTATGAGCTGGCTTACAAGTTACAAACCAGTGCACCGGAGCTGATGGATCTTGGGTCGGAGAGCAAAGAAACGCTGGAGCTCTATGGTGTAAAGGATCCGAAGGAAGCTTCGTTTGCCCGAAATTGTCTTTTGGCGCGTCGGTTGTTACAGCGAGGGGTTCGGTTCGTGCAGTTGTTCCATGAAGTGTGGGACCAGCATGGGGATTTGACCAATGGGGTAAGAAACAATGCGGGGGCAACGGATCGCCCGAGCGCGGCGCTGGTCAAGGACTTGAAGCGACTTGGGATGCTTGAAGATACGTTGGTGATTTGGGGAGGTGAGTTTGGTCGAACACCGATGGTTCAAGGAGGGAACGACGGTCGAGACCATCACAATCGGTCCTATAGCGTGTGGATGGCCGGTGGTGGATTGAAGAAGGGGTTGGTGTGGGGCAGGACCGACGAGTTAGGGTTTAATCCGATTGAGAATCCGGTGCATGTGCATGACTTGAACGCAACGATCCTTCATCTGCTCGGTTTCGATCACACCCGTTTGACGTTCCGATTCCAAGGCCGCGACTATCGCTTGACGGATGTTCACGGAAATTTGATCCAGGGTGTTTTGGCTTAACCCCTGCGCCCTATCCAGCAACGACCGGTTTAATGACATTTCCGTACACATCCGTGAGTCGGAAATTTCGGCCGGCGTATCGATAGGTAAGTTGTTCGTGGTCAAGTCCTAGGAGGTGCAGGATGGTGGCATGCCAGTCGTGGATGTGGCATTTGTTCTCCACCGCTTCGCGGCCATGTTCATCGGTAGCGCCGTAGCTTAAGCCACCTTGTACGCCACCGCCGGCCATCCAAGTTGTGTAGCCTTTATTGTTATGGTCGCGGCCATCACCATTTTGAGCATCTGGAGTCCGTCCGAATTCGCCACCCCAGACGACGAGGGTTTCTTCCAGGAGTCCGCGTTGATGAAGATCTTTTAGTAGGGCTGCGATCGGTTGGTCGATTTCGCGGCATTTCTCTGGCAAGACGGTGCTGAGGCGTTGATGATGATCCCAATTCCCATGATTGAGTTCGACAAACCGCACGCCGGCTTCGATGAAGCGTCGTGCGAGAAGGCATTGACGACCGAATCCGTCGGTGGGTTGTTGATCGATGCCGTACATCTCCAAAGTTGCAGCCGATTCGCCGGAGAGATCCATTAGTTCCGGCAGTGTGTCTTGCATACGAAAGGCGAGTTCATACGATTCGATGATCCCCTCGACGTTGGAATCTACCGGATTGTTGGCGAGGGATTCCGCGTTTAGCTTTTGGATGTAGTCGATTTGCGAGCGTTGGCTCTCGCGCGAGAATCTAGGGTTGCTGATGTCGGGAATGATGGAAGAATTTCCGCGAGGAGTATTCCTTGCCATGCCAGGCCGAGGGCCTTGAGGACGTCCGACCTTTGTTCCTTGATAAATGGCAGGGAGGAATGCACTCCCATAGTTTTGTGCCGCGGCTGCTTGGGGATTCAGGGCGATGAAACCTGGTAGATTTGCGTTCTCAGTACCGAGACCATAGAGGGTCCAAGCTCCAAGGGATGGCCTGACAAACTGGGCGTTACCTGTGTGCATTTGGGTCATTGCACGAGGGTGGATTGGTTGATCGCAATGCATGGAGCGGATCAAGCACATTTCGTCGGCATGTTGACCGAGCTCGGGAAAGAGTTCGCTGATCCACAGACCGCTTTTCCCTTTTTGTTGAAAACTCCAAGGTGAAGGTAGCAGCTTTGCGCCGTTCGCTCTTCCGACTTTCCCTGCGTCTTTTTCTAACTGCGGCTTGTAATCGAATGTGTCGATGTGCGATGGGCCACCTTGCATGCACAAGAAAATTACTCGTTTTGCTTTCGCAGCGAAGTGAGGAGCTTTTGCGGCAAGTGGATTGGTGCTTGATCCTCCGATTCCATCAGAGCGATTCCCTTCGTCGGCCAGCGCACGCCGTGCTTCGGCTGTGCTAAGCGATGCGAAGGCAAGGTATCCGAATCCGGCCGATACGTGTCTCAGTATTTCGCGTCGAGTATTCATGAGTGTTCGGAGTGGAAAGATGGAAAGATAGGGGGTTGCAAGACTGGAGAGTTGACAGTGGAGAATTGACAGTGGAGAGTTAGCGAATCAATCGGAATTCAGAGGAGCCGAGTAGCGATTGGCACATTTGACTCCAAGCTTGGAAAGCGATTTCCTCGAAACGAACTGGACGTTGGGCACGGTTTGCATCCGATTGGGGGTCACGTTCAAGATCCGATTTGGCTTTGCGAAGGTATTCCAATGATGCGTTTAGTTCTCGATTCGATGGAGAGCGTCCATAGGCGAGTTCGAAAGCCAAGGCGACGCGACCGCGAGAATCTTTGGTTGAGCGAATTACTCGACGAGCGAAGTTATCGCTTAGTTCAAGGACGAACGGGTTGTTAAGCATGTAGAGGGATTGTTCGGCGGTGTGCGACGTTTCCCTCGTTCCGACAACAAGGCTTGGTTCCGCAAAATCGAAGGTGTCCAGGGCTCGGACGAGACCATTGCGCACGATGGGTAGGTAAACCGAACGATGGTAATTGGGAAGTTCCAGAGGGTTGATGTTTGGGTTGCGAAAACCTCCCATTCCCAAAGGCCCCGGCATACCTGGCGTACCGGGCATACCTGGTGGGTTGGTAGGTGAGTTTGGGTTAGCGAGAATCAAGGGGATATTCATTGGTCCGTTCGGGCCGATAGTCGATGAACCAAAGGTTGCCACGATCGACCCTCTAGGTCGCTTTGAATCGAGCAGCCCACTGACGGCAAGCATTGCATCGCGGATCGCTTCGGCTTCCAAGCGTTTGACGTTTGCCCGTGCGATCCATAGGTTTTCTGGGTCCGACTCAAGTCGATCTTGATCGCATACCGAGGAAATTCGATAGACTCGCGATGTTACGATCTTGCGAATCAGCGCTTTGGTTGACCAGCCGTTTTGGACAAGCTCTGAAGCGAGTAGGTCTAAAAGTTCGGGGTGGGTAGGTTCAGGCCCGGAAGCACCGAAGTTGTCTGGTTCTCGCACGAGGGCTTGTCCAATCAAGTGTTGCCAAACTCGGTTGGCATAGACGCGTGGCGTTAATGGATTCTGTTCGGAGACAAGCCATTTTGCGAATTCAAGTCTTCCGGAGGAATTGGCAGGCAGGCGTACCGGTAGGTTGCCGAGAACTTGGACAAATCCTCGGGGTACTTCTTGGGCGGGTTGGTTGATTTCGCCTCGGACAAGGATTCTGGCGTTCTGTGGAACATCGCGGTCTTGGGCCCCCATGCATAGCGATAGTGGTCGGCCTTTAGAATCGACGCTTTGAATCCGGTCGGAGAGTTGCGCGACGACTTGTTCGAGGATGTTTGGATTCAGCAGGCGATCATTCGGGGCGGGTTGTTTGCCGGATCGCTGTAGACGTCGGGCTTCGACAAGATCCTTTTGGCGTTGCTCGAGATCATTCTTAAGTCCTTCAAGCTCCGATTCTGGGATCGGTTGGCCGATCGGGTGGGAATCTTGGGCAGGTAGAACGATCCAATTCGAGGGTTGTCGATTGCGGTTGCTTCGAACACCGCCGTAAAACGTTTCAGTGCTTTGGAAGATTCCGGCCAGGGCGTAGTAATCGGTTTGTGGGATGGGATCGAATTTGTGATCGTGGCATCGAGCGCATCCGACGGAGAGTCCGAGAACGACGCGCGTAGTGGTGTCTATTTGTTCGTCGACTAAATCCGCTTGAAATTGCCTTGGGTTCTGCTCTGTAAGGCTTTTGGGGCCCACGGCCAGAAAACCTGTCGCGATCAGATGCTCGTTCCATTCCTCGTCGTTCGAGGCAGGCAACAGGTCCCCTGCGATCTGCTCGATAAGAAAGCGGTCATAGGGCTTATCTTTTCGGAAGGAGTCAATGACGTAGTCGCGGTATCTCCAAGCAGTTGGAAACGCCACATCGGATTCTTTACCGCTCGATTCAGCAAATCTTGCGACGTCGAGCCAGTGACGGCCCCAACGCTCGGCATAAGCATCCGACTCGAGCAATGTGTCGGCGAAGGAAGCGATTGCGTTCGTAGGGTTTTCAGTCCAGTTTTCTTTGAACGCAGCGAGTTGGTTTGGAGTGGGGGGTAAGCCGGTGAGGTCAAAGCACAAACGTCTTGCGATCGCGTTTGAGTCCGCTTCGGCATTGGGTTGTAGAGCGTGGGATTCCCAACCGCGAGCAATTAGGGTATCGATCGTGGTGTTGGATTCAGATGCAGCGAGGGGTTGAAATGCCCAGTGCGATCTCCCCTTTTGAATATCCTCGTGGGTTACTTTTGAATGGACAACGACCCCTTCGTTGATTCGCGGATCGGGGGCTCCCATTTCGATCCAGGTTTTGAAGTCATTCAAAATGGAATCGGGGAGTTTACCGTTCGGAGGCATGCGATAATCTTGATAGTTCATCGCGTTCCACAAGATACTCTCTTCCGGTTTACCGGGTACGACCGCTGGTCCCGATTCTCCGCCTGAGTAGAGTGCATCTCGGCTATCGACACCAAGTCCCCCGCGGATGCTCTGACCGTCGGCGCTATGGCACTTGTAGCAATGCTCAATCAGAACAGGTCTGATCTTGGTTTCGAAAAACGCGACTTGTTCGGTTGTTAGTTTTTCGGAGGTGGCATTGGAGTCCAGATCGCTCTGTTGGCTCATCGCCTTGTGCGTCGGAGAGCACAAGGTCAACGTGCAGGCGAGGATCGCGAATAGCTTGTACACGAGAAATCTTAGTGTATGGCTCATGGTTAATCGTTATGCCTTATTTGCTGCTGGGTCAGCTTGTGGGCGTCTTGGCTGGATGTTTTGTCCACCTGTACCTGGACGATCGGGACGATTGCCTGGTCGCATGCCTTCGAGTCGTCGCATCGCTTGTTCAATTTCAGAGCGCTCGATTTGTCCATCGTTGTTTTGATCGATGTTGCTGAGTCTCTCCCGCATTTGGGGAGGGATTTCATCATCGGTGAGTTTTCCATCTTTGTTCCGATCGCGGCCTTCGAACATCCGCATCATCAGTTCTGGGTTTGGCGGATTGTTGGGCTGGCCATCTGGAGCGAACATCGGCATTTGAGTCGGATCGGGTCGCATTTCCTCGGCGCTGAGAATTCCATCGCCGTTTTTATCGAGTTTGATAAGGGACTTCGAAGCGTTTTCGATTTCTGCTGGCGAGAGTTGGCCGTCTTCATCGACATCGAGCGTCTTCATTACAGGCAGGTTCCGAAAAAATATAGCCATCGCTTGCGGCGAAATCCCTCCCCCACCAGGTCGGCCTTCGCCCATGGCACCCGGTCTGCCTATGCCGTTCTGGCCCGGACGATTTCCCCCTCCAGGGCCTCCCTGCCCCCCTCTTCCTTGCCCGGGTCTCTGCAGCATCCCTGGTCTTTCGCGGTTAGGTCTATCGGCATTGGGACGCTCGCCATTAGCCCGTTGACCATTAGCCCGTTGACCAT
>Ga0315899_10000666_pt1 | contig 40838 bp, 41 predicted proteins | sample LakEriMetagenome_2_FD_203518 | JGI IMG/M metagenome (GOLD analysis project Ga0315899, IMG submission 203518) | Freshwater fungal communities from buoy surface, Lake Erie, Ohio, United States - Buoy 4 MA112 | ecosystem: Environmental > Aquatic > Freshwater > Lake | place: USA: Lake Erie, Ohio...
GACAGACTATCGAATATCGGCGCTTGCAACACCGCAAGATCGCCGCCTAATATCAACCCAATAGATGAGGCCAAGGCTCCACTAATTTACGCAGCCATCAGTGCCAAATGTTCTGACGACGGACACTTCTGCGCCACAGCGCGACCATGATTGCCTCGGCTCAAAATGGGCACTGAAATTATCCCTTGGCAAGCGAACACAAGATATAAGAAGTATGGATTGAACTCGCGCGAGTGCCGGGGGCGTTTTGGGCCCCGTTAAGCGCAGACAGGGGGGGATGTGGAAGCCGATTTTGTGATTATTGGCGGCGGATCGGCAGGCTGTGTTCTGGCCAATCGCCTATCGGCAGACCCGCGCAATAGCGTGATCCTGATAGAAGCTGGCGGCAGCGGTAAATCATTCCTGCTGTCCATGCCTGCTGGATTTGGCGTTACGGCCAATGGTCCGGGCCATTCTTGGCATTATTTTGGGGCATCTGAGCCATCTATTCAGGGGCGCAAGATGTTGCTGCCCCGAGGCAAAGGCCTTGGCGGCTCCTCCAACATCAATGGTCTGCTCTATGTGCGGGGCCAACAGGCTGATTATGATAGCTGGAGCAATTTGGGCGCCATTGGCTGGGGCTGGGCAGATGTTGCGCCGTATTTTCGCAAAAGCGAAAGCTATGCGGGCGGGGGAACTAAGCTGCGCGGTGATGAGGGACCGTTGCGTGTGGAAGAAGTGTCGCACCGCAACCCCACAAATGATGCAATTATCTCTGCCTTTGCTGATATTGGGGTGCCGCGATCAGACGATTATAACGGCGCCGATCAATTTGGTGCCTTTTATTATCAAACAACAGTGGCCGATGGCCGCCGATGCTCCGCGGCAGACGCCTTTTTGCGCCCGGCGATGAAGCGGCCCAATTTAAAGGTTTTGACGGGGGCTGAGTGTCGCCGCATTGTCATTGAAGATCATCGCGCAACGGGCGTCGAAATTGACGGCGCTCAGGGCCTTCAGACGATAACCGCGCGGCGTGAAGTTATTTTGTCGGCAGGGGCGTATCATAGCCCTAAGCTGTTGCTGCTGTCAGGCATTGGCCCAGCGGCGCATTTGCAGGACATGGGCATTCCCGTGGTGCAGAATAGCCCAGATGTGGGCCGAAACCTGCAAGACCATTATATTTTGACGATGAGCTGGCGTCTGCGTGCGGGTGTCTACAGCTATAACCAAGAATTGTCGGGCGGTCGTCTGTTGTGGAATGTGCTGCGCTATGTGGCACGGCGCGATGGCGCGATGACTATTCCTGCCGCCCAAGTAGGGGCCTTTTTGAAATCTGATGCCGCGCTGGATCGGCCAGATATTCAATTCCACTGCCTGCCTGTGACAGGAGATTTGGACGCAGCCGCTACGGGTGAAAAATCTGCGCTGTCGCCATGGCCCGGATTAACCCTTGGCCCAAATGTTTTGCGCCCCGAATCTCGCGGTTATGTGCGGCTGAACAGTCCCAACCCTAAAGAGGTGCCCGACATTGTTCATAACTGGCTGGATGCGCCAGAAGATCAAAGATTATCCGTGCGTGCAATGCGGATCGCGCGCGACTTGGTTAGCAGTCCATCCTTAGCGCCATTGGTTGAGTATGAAGCGTGGCCGGGCGCTGCCTGCCAAACGGATGATGAGTTGGTGGAATATGCCAAAGCCTATGGCAATACGGGCTATCACCCTGTGGGCACCTGCCGCATGGGGATCGACGCGACGGCCGTTGTGGATCCCTCTTTGCGCGTCAATGGCGTCACTGGGCTGCGCGTGGTTGATGCCTCTGTCATGCCACGTCTGGTGTCTGGAAATACCAACGCGCCTGCAATCATGATTGGAGAAAAGGGCGCAGATTTAATCTTGCAGGCCTAAACATCCCTCCACCTTGCCTTTGATGTGTTGGGCATAGTTAGAAGAAGGAACTGGCTCTTGAAACTTGTCCAAGCGGAAAAGATTGACAGTGTTGAGGATTATCGGCTGGTTGAAGCGCCCCGCCCGACCCCGGCAGAAGGCGATGTCCTTATCCGCGTGAAGATGTGCGGCATGGGCTATGTGGACGCGCTTGTGGCGCTTGGGGGCTATCAAGTTAAACCACCTGTTCCCTTCACCCCGGGGCAAGAGATTTCGGGTGTTGTCGAGGCTGTTGGCGCGCAGGTGCAGTCCGTAAAAATTGGTGACCGCGTGATGGCCAATTCCTTTGGGGGTGGGCTGGCAGAATATGTTGTCGTTCCGCACGCAATGGTCACGGCCATTCCTGACCAACTGGCTGATGCACAAGCGGCTGGCTTTCGAGTTAACTATCTGACGGCCTTGCACGGCCTGCGGGATCGCGCCCAAATACGCTCAGGTGAACGTCTCCTCATATTTGGCGCAGCCGGTGGTGTGGGCAGTGCTGCCATTCAAGTGGGTAAAGTGCTGGGTGCGCAGGTCATTGCCGTTGCCTCAACAGAGGAAAAACGGGCCTTTGCTCTTCATCTTGGTGCGGACGCCACGCTTGATACCAATGAAGATGGCTGGCGCGACAGGCTGAAGCAAATCTGTGGCGGGAAAGGCGTTGATGTCATTTTTGACCCAGTGTCCGGGCCATTATTTGAGGCGGCATTTCGTTCGCTCAATTGGGGTGGGCGGCATCTGGTCGTCGGATTTGCGGGTGGGCCAATCCCAAAGCTTCCCATTAACTTGTCCCTGATGAAGGGGGCGTCGTTGGTAGGTGTCGATGTTCGGCAATTTCTTTTGTACGAAAATGCGCATGCGATGCGCCATTTGGACGACCTGCTTGCTTGGGTCGCCACTGGCAAAATGATACCGCCAATTGGCCGGGAATTCGCATTGGACGATTTTGCAGATGCAATGCGCTTTGCCATGTCAGGCTCAGGGCTGGCCAAATCCGTTATTCGTGTGAGCGATTAAGGGCCGCCAAGCTGGTAACCCTCCCGTCGCGTCTTCATAAAGCGGTACTCTCGGGGGCGAGCAGGGCACGCCATGGCGCTGTCAGCACGGTATCACACGCCGCGCGCGCCTCTGGCGCAAGGGCGGCATATCGGCTGCGCAACTCCCGCAGGCATTTGACCTGATATTTAAACGTGCCTTGGCCATAGGGCAGGCCCATGGCTTCCATGGTAAAGGTTTCCGCGCCTTCATTCGCTGCTGCTGCATTGGCCAGTAGAAAGGGGGCGTACACCTCTCCGGCAATACGCACCAATTCGTGCACCACAGGTGCAAAACCGGGTGTCCAATCGCCCTCAACGCCACTCATATCATCAATATGCGCCAACCAGCGATAGGTGTAGGGATAATCGGCACGCATCATGGCCTGTGGGGTTGGGTCCGTCCCCAGCTGAGAGAGCTGGCCATAAAGGCCAAATTCAGCCAGGCTTGGGCGTGTACCAAATAAGCAGTGCTGATTAACAACATGGGCTTCCAATGCGGCGAGAACCGCGCGTGTGCTGGCTTCAATCAGCGGAAAGTTTTCGCGCGTGCAGCCCACCAGCGCCATGCGGGACACTTGGCGGTCGCGGAATTGCGCGGCAAAGCCTTGGCTCCGCTCCAACCCGCCGCCCTTCATATTGTCAAAGGCCAGCCAGCGGCTCATCTGCAGCTGATCAATCTCTTCTAGCCAGCGATAGCCAAACATTGCCTTGGTGAGCCATTCATCGCCAAAATCTTCCAAAAGATGCGCGATAAAGGCTTGGGCCGGATCACTGGGCACAACCGCGCGCTCGGCATGACGTGCTTCGAGGTCATAGATGAGCGGTGTCGTATCGTTATCATAATGCCCATCTGGATAACGTAAGACGGGGATCACTGGCGCGCGGACCTGTGTCAAAGCCTCGCGTGCAGGGGCGCCATCCACCCAAATATGGGCCAGTCGCCGGTATCGCAGCACAGCGCGCAATTTGATGGAATAAGGAGAGCCGAGCGCGCCAAACACAGTGTAGCTCATCGGGTCGCGTTCCTTTCGATGGATAAAGTGATCACGAAGGCGTGTGTCGAGGCCAAGGCTCAATCTTGCCTGAGGTGAACTGGCATGGCGGTGAAGCCATGCAGGAAGGGGCTCGCCAGCCGCGTTGGCGCGGCTTGCGGCACAATCTGGAGGCGCCTTTGGGCAATTTCTTCAATCAGCGTGCCGACTTGAATTTCTGCAAGTCGCGCGCCCACACAGCGGTGGATGCCATGGCCAAAGGCAATATGGCGGCGAGCATTGGCGCGGGTGACATCAAAGCGATTGGCATCAGGAAAGATGCTCTCATCGCGGTTGGCTGAAATATACCACATCACGACTTTTTCGCCCTTGGCAATTTTCTGCCCGCCAAGGTCCGTATCCATAACAGCCGTGCGTCGCATATGCGTGACCGGGGATTGCCAGCGGATAATCTCTTGCGCCGCATTGGCCGCAAGGCTGGGGTCGGCACGTAGTTTATCCAGTTCGCCCGGGAATTTTTGAAATGCTTCGACAAGCGCACTCATCGAATTGCGGGTTGTGTCATTCCCGCCGACAATCAGCAGCGCGATGTTGGACAGCCGCTCAATGGGGCTCATATTGCCCATGGCGTCTGAATGGACCATTCGGCTCAACAGATCGTCGCTTGGCGGCAAATTGCGGCGCGCTTCCATAAAGCCATCAAAGCGCTCCAGCATTTCCATCATTTGCCCCATAAAGGCAGCTCGATAGTCTTCGTTTTGGGTTTCCGGACCAATATTGCTGGCCCAATCGGACCACCGCTTAATATCGTGGCGCTGCTCCCACGGCATGTCGAACAGAATGCAGAGCATACCAATGGTGAGGGGGATGGACACTGTCTCCACCCAGTCAAATGTCTCGCCAATGGGCAGCGTATCCAGCAAAGCCCGCGTCCGGGCCTGCACCTGATCTTCCAACTTACCCAATTGGCTTGGGCTAAAGGCTGGCGTGATGACTTTGCGCTGCGCCGTGTGAATTGGGGGGTCTTGCGCGATAAAGTTCTGTAGGTTGGACTCCGGGGCCGGATCTGCAATCGTGATATTGCCATGCATCCAGCTGGAGGAGAAAATCTCGGGGTGCAGCTCAACCTCACTCACCAGGCCGTGAGTCACGACAGACCAATATCCCCCATAGGGGCTGTCTGGGCGCCAGCTTACTGGCATTTCGGCGCGCAGCTTAGCAAAGGGTTCGTGCCATAGATCCTGAGTATAGAGCGCCAAATCACTGACATCTATCGGGGTGATCGCACGTGTTGCCATGCCTTCTGCCTCTCTCTTGCCCGATTACCGGGCTGGGCAAGACTATGTGTAAGCATCAGGCCAATGTCTAGTCGCCTTGCAGGGCCTTGATCCGCGACATCTCCACCCAGCGTATATACCAGGCTCCTCTGGGGTAGGATGAGAGTGGAGGCCTATCTCATCCTGTGTGATGGCGCGGGGACAATCCCTCCGTTCCACAATCGCTATTGTCGCGATTGTGGCTCCCGAAGCCCAGTTTCAAAAACTTAGCCGAAATCCAGCATTGGTCGTCACTGCTTGGCTCTTCGCAAGTGGAAGGCGTCATGACGCATAGCATTGGGGAGGGGGGGCAGGGCCGTTAACCCTTACTCTTATGACCATTTTTCCTCTGCTTTCTGCAAGGCTCTTGTCAGGGGGAAAAGCAGCATTTAGCCCATCATCCACAAAGTCATGGCATGACGGAAAGGCCAAATTATGCGTGCATTAACGGGGCTGGCCACTGCTGTTGCGGCACTTCTCTTCTTGGGGGAAGCCGCCCGTTTTTGGGGTGATGCCCGCTTCTTTCCTATGGCCTTTGATGAGCTAGGCGTGGCGGCGCTGCTTGTCTGGGCGGCAACCCGCGCGCCACATAAGGCTGTGCCATGGCATTTGGTGGCATGGGGCACCTTTTGTGGCATGATTATGGTTCTGCTGGTTGAAACAGCCAGTCACCAAATCCATGGGCCCCAGAAAGCCGCAGGGCCTGTTTATCTCGTCGCCTTGGGCACGCTGCTTTTGATTGGGTTATGGGCGCTTCGGCGCGCCTTTGCCCTCATGGGCCGCCACCCCATCCGGTAACGTAACAGAGACGAGGAAGGGGTTGCGCACATTCCCAATGCTGTACCGTGCATCTGTTAAAACAACGCGCTTCCCCTTGGCCGTTTCTTCAAAGCGCGCATAAGGTAGCCTTGACCAATAAAGAAAATCGGCCACCTCTTTCGAGGCGCGTGCTTTGGCAATAAGCGGGTTGTCCATCTGTGTGGGGATGGCTGTTTTCTCTAAAGTGACGTGCGGCGCAGGCAGCCAATTCACAACACCCAGCCCATAGCTGTCATTTGCGACAAACACGACGTCCCGTCGAAACGGATTGAGGGGGACTGGGCTTGCCACCACCTCCGTCACGGGGCCACGACCTGCGGCTTCTGCCGTCACGCGCGTCATATCTTCGGCAATCAGGCTGCTGGCGCCCATAGCGCCAATATAGGCAATACTAAGGGCAAGGCTGATCCGAGCAGGCTGATGTGTGCCGGGCCGCGTCTGCTTTTGCCGGCGGCGTGACCACAAGACGCCAAGCCCGAGCGCCAGCCATAGCCAAATATCGATGATGAATAGCGTATCGCCGTAAAACCATCGGTCAGACAATGGCATCAGCAGGCGAATGCCATAGGTATTCAGAAAATCGAGAGCAGGGTGGGACAGCCAGCCAATATAGGCCAAACCTAGCAGCCACCCGACATGGATGGGCAAGCGCCCAGCCGGCCGGGTCCCGCGGCGCGCTTGCCAGCGATCAAAGAGGATCATGGCGCCGACCAGTAACGGGGGCAGCACCAGCATGGCCAGCGGGCCATGCGTCCAGCCTCGACGCCAGGCGAGATTCTCGCCAATCAGCAATCCCAAAACATCAATGTCAGGCAAATTGGCGGCGATGATAAGTGTAGCCATGCCTAGGCCAGTCTTGTGCTTCAGACCGGCCTCCCCCAGCGCGGCCCCGGCAAGGCTATGTGCAAGATTGTCCATCCCCCATAGTTGCAGGCAGAAGCCCAGAAGCCAACAGGCTTGTGCAGGCCGGGACGAAACGGGGGGGGCAGAAGGGCTGCTGGCGGAGACGGAGGGATTCGAACCCTCGATACGGTTACCCGTATGACGCTTTAGCAAAGCGTTGGTTTCAGCCACTCACCCACGTCTCCGGCGCGTCTGGCTGGGGGCGCTATAGCGAGGGCCGGGGGCGGAGACAATGCCCTGTTGCATGAGAAATGTGATTCAGATGGGCGCAAAAGCGACTCATCTCATCGCTGCGCGCTTGCAGGCGCGTGAAAAGCCCGGTCAAGACGCATTTTAAAAGATGCAAAGGGAAGGCTTTATGCTCCGAATCTCCGTTTCATGGCCCGCAGTTTCAAACACGGCTAAGGCTATGGTTCTGGCCGGGCTTCTTGCCGTTCAGGCGCAGGCACAGACGGCTGGGTCAGTTTATGAAGTGCCCGCTGCCCCGCCCACGCCCTCTGCGCCCGCTGCCGCGCCAGAGGCTGCTGCCTCGGCGCCTTCAGCTGCGCCTGCGCCGTCAGCTCCCACAACATCCCCCGCATCCGCGCCTGCCGCACCCGCAGATCCAGCACCTCCCGCTGCGCCCCAGCCATCGCCCGCAGCGCAAGCCGCACCTGCGCCGGCCACAGACAGTGCCGCCGCTGCACAAACGGCAGCGCCCCCCCAAGGGGCAGCCGAGACAGCTGCAGCAGCCACGCACAATAAAGATGATCTGATTGGCGCGGCAGAGGGTGTATTTGGCAAAGGCTCAAAGGGCCTTGCGGAAATGATTGAGAAAATCCTGAAAGATCAGGGCCAGCCAAATGCCTATATTGCTGGCCGTGAAGTCTCTGGCGCGCTGCTCTTTGGGCTGCGTTACGGCTCGGGCACCATGGTGCATAAGGTAGAAGGCCAGCGGCCTGTTTACTGGACCGGCCCGTCTCTGGGGCTGGATGCCGGGGGTGATGCCACCAAGACCTTTGTTCTGGTCTATAATCTTTATGACAGCCAAGATTTGTACCAGCGCTATGCCCAGGTTGAAGGGCGCGCCTATTTTATTGGTGGCCTGTCTGCCACATATATGCGCCGCGGCGATGTGGTGGTGATCCCCATTCGCATGGGCGTGGGCATGCGCCTGGGCGCCAATGTCGGCTATATGAAATTTAGTGAAAAGGCCAAGTGGCTGCCCTTTTAAGGCTATGTCCGCTGAAGCTTTAGTCTGCCAGCAGGCGCCAGCCCAGTGTCTCACCCGCGTGGAAGGGCACAAGGCTGGAGCCTGCAGCGGGAATGGCCATGGGTACTGTTTCGCCGCCGCGCACCAGTGTGATCGTGCCCTCGTTCACGGGTAGGCGATAAAAGGCTGGGCCGTTCAGCGAGGCAAAGGCTTCCAACTTGTCCAAGGCGCCTTCCTCATCAAACACGGCAGCATAGCTTTCAATGGCATAGGGCGCGTTGAAAATGCCTGCACAGCCGCAGGATGTTTCTTTGGTTTCAATTGCATGGGGTGCAGTGTCAGTGCCCAAGAAGAATTTGGCCGCGCCAGATGTTGCCGCCTTGCGGAGCGCCAGCCGGTGCTTTTCGCGCTTCACGATGGGCAGGCAGTAGAGATGGGGGCGAATGCCCCCCACCAGCATATCATTGCGGCTAATATGCAAATGCTGCGGGGTAATAGTGGCCGCCACATTGGGGCCAGCAGAGGAAACAAAATCCACAGCATCCGCCGTGGTGATATGTTCAAACACGGTGCGCAACGCGGGGAAGTCTGCCGTAATGCGCGAGAAGATCCGCTCAATAAACACGGCCTCGCGGTCAAACACGTCCACATCATGGTCCGTCACTTCGCCATGGACGAGGAAGGGCATGCCAATTTTTTCCATCCGGGCAAGGACGGGATAAAGCTTCAAAATATCAGTCACACCAAAGGCGGAATTGGTCGTCGCATTGGCGGGGTAGAGTTTGGCGGCCGCAAAAGCCCCTGTTTCAAAGCCATGGGCCAGATCATCAGGGTCAGTCGTGTCTGTTAGATAACAGGTGATGAGCGGCTCAAAATCGCTTCCTTCTGGCAAGGCAGCCATAATCCGGGCGCGATAGGCCACGCCCATCTCGGCGGTGGTCACAGGCGGCTTTAAATTGGGCATCACAATCGCGCGGCGGAATTGGCGGGCGGTATAGCCCACCACAGCGTTCAGCATATCGCCATCACGCAGATGGACGTGCCAATCATCTGGGCGGCGGATGGTGATGCGGTCAGTCATGCAAACTCCGTCGAATCTAATGGCTTGGGATTCGCCTGATGCGCCCTTAAATGAAGCTCATGTCCAATACCATGCTTTCAGATCGTGCTGTCATCCGTCTTTCGGGCGAGGATGTGCGCGGCTTCCTTCAAGGCCTTGTCACTAATGATGTGCTGGGCGCGCTGCCAGTTTGGGCGGGGTTGCTCACGCCGCAAGGCAAGGCACTGTTTGATTTTTTCATCTGGGGCGATGGGGATGATGTGCTGATTGATTGTGAGGCCGATCAGGCCGAGGCGCTGATCAAGCGGCTGTCGCTCTATCGGCTGCGGCGGCCGATTACGATTGCACGAGATGAAGAGTTGGCAGTTCATTGGGCTCAAGCGGGTGAGATGGGCGTGCCCGACCCGCGCTTGGCCGCGCTTGGCCGCCGCTGGATTGCGCCGCCTGAGGGCGTGGCCCAGGGCTATCACGCGCATCGCTTATCCTTAGGGGTGGCTGAAGGCGTGGCAGAGCTGGGGCAAGATAAAACACTCTGGCTAGAGGCCAATGCGGCGGAGTTGAACGGCGTCAGCTTTACCAAAGGCTGTTATATCGGGCAGGAAAACACGGCCCGCATGAATTATCGGCAAAAGGTCAATCGGCGGCTATTTGTTATGCCGAATGGCGGGGTGGAGCGGCGCGCCGTGGCGGATCCAGGCGAGGCGCTGGTCCCCGCTTGGCTGGCACCCAGCCTTGCTCAAGCCGCCACTGCTGATCCCGCGGCTGACTAATACCGCCGGAATGATCCCCTTGCGCGCGTAAATTCAGCCTTTCACTCGCCTGCATCCCCGGCTACCGCCGTGAGGTGAGGAAAAGGGGCGATAAAATGGGGGAATGGGTGGCAGGTCTGGGCCTCAGCAATGAGGCGCTGTCCATATTGGCGGCAATTATTTTCGGCGCGGCTGTTGTGCGCGGCCTGACGGGCTTTGGCTTTGCCATTTTGGCAGTGCCGCTCATGGGATTGGTCATTGCGCCAACACAGGCGGTATTGCTCGCCATTGTTCTCCAAATGCTGATTGGCCCTTTTGGCGTGGGCAAGGCCCTGGGCCATATTGATCGCAAACTTGTCGGCGGTGTTGCCCTGTGCGCGATGATTGGCACGCCGCTTGGGCTGTGGGTGCTGGCGCACACCCCGCATGATGTGGCCCGCCTTATGATTGCGGGCATTGCTGTTGGGTGTTTTGGAACATTCCTTATCAAGCGCGCCCCAACGCCCAGTGCTGCCCCCTTGCATATTGCGGCAACGGGCCTGTCCTCTGGCCTGCTCAATGGCTTTGCGGCCATGCCGGGGCCGCCTGTTATCCTTTATTTTGTGCGCTCTGGGGTATCACCCTTGGCGGCGCGTGGATCGATGATCCTCGTCTTTTTTGCAGCCGCCATTGCCGGCACAATCACGGCAGCCGTGCGGGGGCTATTGTCTTCCAATGTGCTGTGGCTTGCCGCCATCGCTTTCCCCTTGATGCTGGCAGGCAATCAGATTGGCTCGCGCTTTTTTGGCGTGGTGCCCGAACGCGTCTGGCGCGGCATTGTGATTGCGTTGCTCTGTGTGGCAGCGATTGGTGCTCTGACCAAGTTGTAGGCTTGACGCCAGCCAACAGGCTCGCCAAGCGGGTAGGACAAGCGAAAGGAACCAAACGCGTGGAACCGGTCAGCACGATCGAAGGTAAAGCCTATCCCTTTGGCCTTAAAAATATTGATACGGATGTCATCATCCCGGCAGAATGGCTGAAAACCATCAGCCGCTCGGGCCTTGGCAAAGGCGCGTTTGAGGCGCTGCGCAAAGACCCGGACAATATGTTTGACAGCCCTGACTATGCAGGCGCGCCGATTTTGATTGCCGGGGATAATTTTGGCTGTGGCTCCAGCCGTGAACATGCCGCTTGGGCCTTGGCTGATCTGGGCATTAAATGCGTTATCGCCCCCAGCTTTTCCGATATTTTTTCGGGCAATGCCTTTAAAAACGGCATTTTGACTGTGGTCCTGCCCCAAGAGGCGGTGGACCGTCTGCTCGAAGTTGCCAAGACGGACACGATCCACATTGATCTTGAGCATCAGGTGGTGACCACGCCGTTTCAGGATCGCTTTCATTTTGAGATTGATGCGTTCCGCAAACACTGCCTGACCAATGGTCTCGACGAAGTGGGCTTAACGCTGGCAATGGATGACAAGATTTCAGCCTATGAAAGCCGGGCGGCAACAGCCTGGCCGTGGCAAGCAGGAGCAGGAGCATGAAGGCATTATTGTCTAAGGCCGTTGGCGGCCCCGAAACCTTGGTTCTGGAAGAGGTGGCCGATCCCGTTGCTGGGCCGGGCCAAATTCTCGTTTCGGTGAAGGCCTGCTCCGTCAATTACCCCGATGTGCTGGTGATTGAGGATAAATATCAGTTCAAGCCGCCACGCCCCTTTGCGCCGGGCAGTGAAGTGGCCGGTGTTGTGGAAGCCGTGGGCGAGGGCGTGACCCAGTTTAAAGTGGGGGATCGCGTTCTGGGGGCCACGGGCAATAATGGCGGCATGGCCGAAAAAACTGTGCTGAATGCCGCCACAGCGTACACGCTTCCCGAAGAGCGCAGCTTTGCCGAAGGGGCCGCGCTGATCCTGACTTATGGCACATCCATTCACGCGCTGGTTGATCGTGGGCATTTAAAGGCTGGCGAAACGTTGCTCGTGCTGGGCGCAGCCGGTGGCGTTGGCTTGGCCGCAGTTGAACTGGGCGTGGCCTATGGCGCCCGCGTGGTGGCAGCCGTCTCCTCGGAAGAAAAAGCAGCGGCTGCACGGGCCGCTGGCGCGCATGATGTGGTCATTTATGGCCGCGCGCCTTTTGATAAGGATCAGTCCAAAGCCTTGGCCGATGCGTTTAAGCAAGCCGTTGGCCCCAATGGCGCAGATGTCATTTATGACGCTGTGGGCGGCGATTATGCGGATCCGGCCATTCGCTGCATTGCATGGGAAGGCCGCTATCTGGTCGTTGGTTTCCCAGCCGGCATTCCGCGCCTGCCGCTTAATCTCACTTTGTTGAAAAGCTGTGATGTCTGCGGCGTCTTTTGGGGCGCGTTTACTATGCGTGATCCTGAGGCCAACCGCGCGCACATTGCAGAGCTGTTTCGCCTTTGGAAAGACGGCAAAATCAGCCCGCGTGTTACGGATACCTTCCCGCTGGAAAAGGGCGGTGAGGCCATTGCCAAAATGGCCCGACGCGAAGCCATTGGGAAACTTGTGGTGACGATTGATTAAGGCGCATGGTCGGGCTGGTTGAAGCCTGCCCGGCTCGACCTTATGTTGGGCGGGCAGATCACTGCTGGGATTTGGCTGTCCGAAAGAGGAATGATCGATGACCACGTTTGACAACCGCGAAGCGGCTTTTGAAAACAAATTCGCGCATGATCAGGACATGGCGTTCCGCGTTACGGCGCGTCGTAACAAGCTGCTCGGCCAATGGGCGGCGGCGCGTATGGCGCTGACTGAGGCGGAGACGGACGCCTATGCCAAATCCGTTGTGCAGGCTGATTTTGAAGAAGCCGGCGATGAAGATGTGATCCGCAAGCTGCTGGGGGATTTGATTGCCGCAGGCGTCGATACCAGCGATGAGGAAGTGCGTCAGGCGCTGGCCGATCATGAGGTAGAAGCACGCCGCCAATTAATGGAAGCAAAATAACTCATGCCAATGGCTGCTGCTGATATTGAGGCCATGATTTTGGCTGCTTTCCCCGATGCGCAGGTCGAGATTACGGATCTCGCCGGCGATGGAGACCATTATGCCGCACGTGTGGTCAGCTCTGCCTTTCAAGGCATGCCGCGCGTGCGCCAGCATCAGGCTGTCTATGCAGCGCTTGGCGGGCGCATGGGGGGTGAACTCCACGCCCTTCAATTGACGACTGCCACCCCCGAATAAGGAGTTTGGTAAAAATGACGGATACGAACACCCGGATCAGCGAGATTGTGAATGGCAATGATGTTGTGCTGTTCATGAAAGGCTCGCCGCTTTTTCCGCAATGTGGCTTTTCCAGCCGCGCAGTTGCCATTTTGGATCGCTTGGGCGTCGAATATGCCAGCGTTGATGTGCTGCAAGATGCCGAAATTCGCGTGGGCATTAAGGAATTTTCGGATTGGCCAACCATTCCCCAGCTTTATGTGAAGGGGGAATTTATTGGCGGGTCCGACATCATGATGGAAATGTATGAAGCGGGCGAACTCGGCGAATTAATGGCTGAACAAGGCGTCGCCTCGGCCAATTAAGCGCGCTGTTCAGATTGGGTTCACGCGCCCAGCGCAATAGTGCCTCTACAGCTTCTGCCACGCTCCCGGCAGATATGTTACCGCATCAGCCTAACCCCAAAGGCTGATGCAGCCGGGGGAGGCGCCTGGTTCCATCCCGCCCGGGTGCCTCCCCGGCTCCCCATAACCCTGACACCCGCACAACGCTGTCACTCAGGCGGTATCTCAACCCTGTTCATTTGCTGGCATTGAATATCCCGCCCGCCTGCGCCACATGGGCTGCATGAACGTGCCAGATCTTTCGAACGAGCCTTATGCCCAAGCGGTGCAGATTAGCCCGCTGGTGCGGCGCGTTTTGGCCTATAATCCATCCCCCTTTAGCTATACGGGCACGCAAACCTATATTGTGGGGCAGGGCGAGGTTGCAGTGATTGATCCTGGCCCTTTGGGGGACGATCCTGCCCATGTGGAGGCGCTGATCCGCATTTTGGCGGGGGAGCGCGTGGTGGCCATTATGTGCACCCATACGCATCGTGATCATTCCCCGGCTGCTGCGCCTTTGGCCGTGGCCACGGGGGCGCCGATTATTGGCTGTGCGCCTTTGGTGCTGGAAGATGATGGCCCACGTGCCGATGCCAGCTTTGATGCCACTTACGCGCCAAATCGCGTATTGGCTGATGGCGATCAGCTGTCCGGTCCCGGCTGGACACTGACCACGCTTGCCACGCCCGGCCACACCTCCAACCATCTTTGCTTCGCGCTGGAGGAAGAGGCGGCGCTCTTCACCGGCGATCATGTCATGGGCTGGTCCACCTCTGTCGTCTCGCCGCCCGATGGCGATATGGCGGCCTATATGCGCAGTCTTGGCCTGCTCATGACGCGCGAGGACCAGATTTATTACCCCGCCCATGGCGCGCCCATTGAAACGCCCCAGCGGCTGGTGCGCGGCATGATGGGCCACCGCAAACAGCGTGAGGGGCAAATTTTGCGCCTGTTGGATGCAGGGGTGGGGCACATCCCCGATATGGTGGCTCAAATGTATAAGGGCGTGGACAAAAGGCTGCACCCGGCCGCAGGCCGGTCTGTCATGGCGCATTTGATTGATCTGCGTGATCGGGGCCTTGTGACAGGCGCCGATGCAAATTGGGTGCGTGTGCAAACCCCCGATATGGAAAAGGAAACCGCATTATGACCGCCATGACGGGCAATTTGGCTGGCGTTGATATTCGCGCCGAGATTGAACGCCTCCGCAAAGAGCGCAATGCCATCATCCTCGCCCATTATTATCAGCGGCCTGAAATTCAGGATTTGGCCGATTATGTCGGCGATAGTCTGGAGTTGAGCCGCAAGGCACAGGCAACGGATGCAGATGTCATTGCCTTTTGCGGTGTGCGCTTCATGGCCGAAACAGCGAAGATCCTCTCGCCTGAAAAAACTGTGATCCTGCCCGATATGGATGCTGGGTGCAGCCTTGAGGATAGCTGCCCGCCCGATCAGTTCGCCGCTTTTCGTGCAGCGCACCCCGACCACATCGCGCTCACCTATATCAACTGCTCAACCGAAGTTAAGGCGCTGTCTGATATTATCGTCACAAGTTCTTCTGCTGAAAAGATTTTGTCGCAAATTCCACCTGAGCAGAAAATCATCTTCGGGCCCGATAAACATCTGGGCGGCTATCTAAAGCGCAAGCTGGGGCGCGATATGCTGCTCTGGCCCGGCGTGTGCATTGTGCATGAAGCGTTTTCAGAAACAGAGCTGGTCAAGCTCAAGGCGCAACACCCCGGCGCGCCCGTGGCCGCGCATCCCGAATGCCCGGCGCATATTGTGGACCATGCCGATTATGTCGGCTCCACCAGCGGCATTTTGGAGTACGCCAAGCACATGCCCGGCGACACGCTGATTGTGGCGACCGAGCCGCACATCATCCACCAGATGGAATTGGCGATGCCGCACAAGACCTTCATTGGCGCGCCGGGGGCGGACGGCAACTGCAACTGCAATATCTGCCCCTATATGGCGCTCAACACGCTGGAAAAGCTCTACATCGCCCTGCGCGACCTGACGCCGCAAGTGCATATCGAGGAAAGCATGCGGTTGAAGGCGAAGCAAAGCCTTGACCGGATGCTGGAGATGGCGAGCGGCACTGTGGGGCAGGGGGATTTGGGGGCGCGGCCGGCCTAAGCCGCAGGCGTCACGCAGCCGACCGCTTATGCCGTTCGGCTGGCTCAAAACTGATCCGCAGCCTCGTCCCTGTGGCCGCTGCCAGTTTTTTCAATGTTGTTGTGGAAGGTTGGGCTTTGCCGCCTTCCATCCGGGCAATCACGCTTTGGCTCGTGCCCATGCGCGTCGCCAATTGTGCCTGAGTGAGGCCCGCCTCGGTCCGCGCGCGGATCACTGCAGCTGCCAACTCAAACTCCTCAGCGAGCGCATCATATTCCCGCTGAAAATCGGGGTCTGCCCGCCAGTTATCGGCCATTTCTCGAAATGGAATGGGCTTCTTCATGTCAACTCCTTGGCCCGCTGCAAGGCCAGTTTAATCTCGCGCTGGGGCGTCTTTTGCGACTTCTTGATGAACGCCCGAACAATCACCACACGCTTGCCCGACGCCGTGACGTAAATTGCCCGCGAAATGCCGTCCCGGCCTTTCATGCGCATTTCCCAAAGTGATTGCTGCAGATGCTTCACATGTGGCTGGCCGACATTCTCCAAGCCATAGGTCTCAATCAGATCTACAATTCGCACAAGTCGAGCCCGCATATCGCTGGGAAGGGCATCCAATTCAGCCTGAACATTGCTGTCAAATACGCTGACACGCCAACTCATGCCTTTTTCAATATCGCAATTTTGCTATATTCGTCAAGAGAGCCTTGGGTCGATTTGGAAAACCCCTTTCCTACGCCCCCCAATTTCGCCTACCTGGGCATTATGCTGATGCCGCGCCTCGTGTCTGATCTCACTCCAAACCGCCGGTTTTTGGAAAATGAGGGTTTTTCGGGCGTACAGGGCCTCAACTTCCTCCACTTCCAGCCTCGCGAAAGCCATTTGAATGTCTTTTGACCTCCCCCATTTTGATCTTGATGCCTTTGTCCGCGCGACTTTGGCGGAGGATTTGGGGCCGTCGGGCCGCGATGTCACGTCGGACAGTGTGATCCCCGCGGACGCACGCTTTGCGGGCGTGATGGACAGCCGTGATGCAATTGTTGTTGCGGGCTTGCCAATTGCAGCGGCCTTTTTCCGGCATTTGGATGCCGATATGGGCGTTGAGATTTTGGCCGCAGAAGGCAGCGCGCAGCCGCGTGGCGCGCATCTGATGGCGCTGTCGGGCAAAGCGCGGGCGATGCTGACGGCAGAGCGGTCTGCGCTCAACATCGTCCAGCATCTCTCCGGCATTGCCACGCTGACGCGCGCTTATGTGGAGGCAATTGCCGGCACGGGCTGCACGCTGCTGGATACCCGCAAGACGATCCCCGGCCTGCGCGTGCTGGAGAAATACGCAACCCGCATGGGCGGCGCGACCAATCATCGCATGGGCCTGTGGGATGCAGCGATGATTAAGGATAATCATGTCGCCGTGGCCGGCGGCGTGTCAGAGGCCGTGCGCCGTGCGCGCGAGGCTGGGGTAGAGCGGATCATATTGGAAGTGGATCGGCTCGATCAGATTGAACCCGGCTTGGCGGCGGGTGCCACCCATTTGCTGCTTGATAATATGGATGCCCCTATGCTGCGTGAGGCCGTGGCGCTGGTCGCGGGGCGTGTGCCCACCGAAGCTTCGGGTGGCGTCACGCTTGAGACGATCCGCGCCAAGGCTGAAACTGGCGTCACCTATATTTCTGTCGGTCGCCTGACGCAGAGCGCACCAGCAGCAGATATTGGTCTCGATTTTAAGGCGGAATGACTCTTTGGCTGGTGTTGAGCCCCTCCTTTAAATCTGGCAGGAAGCGGCATGGCTAAGTTTGCACCTTTTAAGTGGGATGATCCCTTTCACCTCGACGCGCAGCTGACCGAAGACGAGCGGATGATCCGCGACGCCGCTGAAGGCTATGCGCAAGATAAACTCTTGCCGCGCGTCGTTTCCGCTACGTTGGACGAGCGTTTTGATCGCGAGATCATGAATGAGCTGGGCGAACAAGGCCTGCTCGGCGCGACGATTGAGGGCTATGGCTGCGCGGGTGTCAGCCATGTCGCTTATGGCCTCATTGCCCGTGCCGTGGAGCGGGTTGATTCGGGCTATCGCTCAGCCATGTCGGTGCAAAGCTCACTCGTGATGCATCCCATTCACGCCTATGGCAGCGAGGCACAGCGCGAAAAATTTCTGCCCAAGCTGGCGACAGGCGAATGGGTCGGCTGTTTTGGCCTGACAGAGCCGGATGCCGGCTCTGACCCCGCCTCGATGAAAACCAATGCCAAGCAAGTCGATGGCGGCTACATCCTCAATGGCGCGAAAATGTGGATCACCAATTCGCCCATCGCGGACATCGCAATTGTCTGGGCGAAGGATGAGGGCGGCGTGATCCGTGGCTTCATTGTCGAACGCGGCATGAAGGGTTTTTCCACGCCCAAGATTGAAAAGAAATTGAGCCTTCGCGCCTCCATCACAGGCGAAATTGTGCTGGAAGACGTCTTCGTTCCCGAAGAAAATCTGCTGCCCAATGTGCAAGGCCTGTCTGGTCCGTTCGGCTGCCTCAATAAGGCGCGCTATGGCATTGCCTGGGGCGTCATGGGTGCGGCGGAAGATTGCTTCCACCGGGCGCGCCAATATCAGCTCGATCGTAAGCAATTTGGCCGCCCATTGGCGGCAAACCAAATCCCGCAGCTGAAAATGGCGAATATGCAAACCGAAATTGCCCTTGGCCTGCAAGCCGCGCTGACGGTGGGCCGGGCGATTGATGCGGGCACCTGGTCGCCCGAGATGATTAGTCTCATCAAGCGCAACAATTGCGGCAAGGCCTTAGATATTGCCCGCATTGCGCGTGATATGCATGGCGGCAACGGTATTTCAGCGGAATACCATGTCATCCGCCACACTGTGAATTTGGAGACGGTCAACACCTATGAGGGCACACATGATGTGCACGCCCTGATTTTGGGCCGGGCCATTACAGGAATTCAAGCGTTTAGTTGAACGCTTCGTTGAGGAGGGGCACAAATGGGTTTTCAGAAGATGATGGCGGCTGCCATTTTGGCAGCCATGTCAAGCGCGGCCATGGCGCAATCGATCCGCCCGGATCAGGCAGCCTTTCGGGATTTGTATAAGGAATTGGTGGAAACCAATACCACGCAATCTGTTGGCAGCTGCACTTTGGCGGCAGAGCGCATGGCAGCGCGCCTGAAGGCCGCAGGCTATAGCGATAAGGATATCACCCTGTTCGCAACGCCTGAGCACCCAAAAGATGGCGGCTTAGTGGCCATTTTGCCGGGCACATCAAAAACGCTGAAGCCCCTGTTGATGCTTGCCCATATTGATGTGGTTGAGGCGCGCCGGGAAGATTGGGTGCGTGATCCTTTCACTCTGATTGAAGACGGCGGCTATTTTTACGCCCGCGGCGCGTCTGACGATAAGGCACAGGCTGCGATCTGGACCGATGCGATGATCCGCTTCAAGAAAGAGGGCTTCCGTCCCAAGCGGACAGTGAAGCTTGCGCTGACCTGTGGGGAAGAAACAGTCGGCGCGTTCAATGGGGCCGAATGGCTGGCGACCAATAAGCCAGAGCTAATTGCCGCAGAATTCGCCATTAACGAAGGTGGCGGCGGCCGGTTGGATAAGGCGGGCAAAAAAGTCGCCCTGTCGATGCAAGTCGGCGAAAAGACAGTGCAGAATTATCTGTTTGAAACCACCAATCCCGGCGGCCACAGCTCGGTCCCGCGTCCTGATAACGCCATTTATTCACTGACAGCCGCTATCTCGAAAGTTGGGGCCTATGAGTTCCCAATCATGTTTACGGACACAACGCGCACCTTTTTCACGCGCACGGGCAATGCCATGGGCGGTGAAATGGGCACGGCCTTGAAGGCGCTGGTCGCTAACCCCAAAGATGCAGCGGCCAATGCCATTGTGTCGAAAGATGCGACTTATCATTCCATGCTGCGCACCACGTGCGTTGCAACAATGATGGATGCTGGCCATGCTATGAATGCGCTGCCGCAGCGCGCACGGGCTGTCGTCAATTGCCGCATTTTCCCCGGCATTTCGACTGATGCCATTCGGGAGGAGCTGGTCAAGGTCGTGGCGGACTCTTCCGTTTCGATCACCAAAATCCCACCGGCGCGCCCCATGGCAGTGCCGCCGCCGCTATCGCCCAAGATTTTTGGCCCGGCTGAAAAGCTGGCCGCCAAGCACTTCCCGGGCGTGCCGATGATCCCCACCATGTCAACGGGTGGCACGGATGCGCCCTATCTCTCGCTGGCGGGCATCCCAACCTATGGCGTGCCGGGGATTTTCTCTGATCCTGAAGGCAGTGGGGCGCACGGCCTGAATGAGCGTATTCGTGTCTCTGCTTTATATGAGGGCCGCGATTACCTGTTTGAACTTGCCAAGATTTACGCGAACCAAAAGTAAATCATGACCAAAGCGCTCTCTGGCATCCGCGTGCTTGATCTGTCCCGCGTTCTCGCAGGGCCGTGGTGCACGCAGATGCTGGGGGATTTGGGAGCTGAGATCATCAAGATCGAACAGCCCGGCAAAGGCGATGATACGCGCCGCTGGGGCCCGCCTTGGCATGGCGAGGGGGCGGACCGCCTTTCGGCCTATTACCTCTCAGCCAATCGCAACAAGAAAAGCGTGGCGATTGATATTTCAAAGCCTGAGGGCCAAGCGCTGATCCGCGAGCTTGCGGCGAAGTGCGATGTTCTGGTTGAGAATTTCAAAATGGGCGGGCTTGAGAAATATGGGCTCGATTATCTGAGCCTGAAGGCAGTGAACCCGCGACTTGTCTATTGCTCGATTACGGGCTTTGGCCATAGCGGCCCACGCGCACATCAGCCGGGCTATGATCTGATGGTGCAGGGCCTTTCGGGCCTCATGAGCATTACGGGGCAACCGGACGGAGAGCCCCAAAAAGTGGGCGTTGCGCTGGTTGATGTGATGACGGGGCTTCATGCCTGCATCGCCGTGCTGGCAGCACTCAACCAGCGACATGAAACAGGCCGGGGCCAGTTTATTGATATGGCGCTGTTGGATGTTGCTGTGTCCACGCTCGCCAATATCGGCCTTAATCAGCGGGTGACGGGCGAAGCGCCCAAGCGCATTGGCAATGCGCACCCCAGTGTTGTGCCCTATCAAGTGTTTGAAACCGCCGATGGGCATATGATTGTTGCCGTTGGCAATGATGGCCAGTTCGCGCATTTTGTGGGGGCTTTGGGGCTGGCACATCTGGCCGATGACCCCCTTTACAAAACCAATGCCGGCCGGGTGGAAAACCGCGCCACGCTGATCCCGCACTTGGCGGCGGCCATGAAAACACAGGCGACGGCGCATTGGGACGCCGCCTTATCTGCCGTCAATGTGCCAGCAGGGCCAATTAATGACATTGGTCAGGCGCTGGCGGATCCGCAATCGATTGCCCGTGGCTTGGCGACGATGGCGGGCAACCGCCCCGCCATTGCCAGCCCGTTGCGCCTGTCAGACTCGATGCCTGATGCGGGGACAGAGCCGCCTTTGCTGGGGCAGAATACAGGGGAGGTCTTGCAGGATTTGCTCGGCCACAGCGAGGTGGACGTTGCCATGCTTAAGGCGCGTGGTATCGTTTAGATAACCACCTGCTCAATCACGCCGAAAATGGGGTGATGCTTGTCATCCTCCATCCAGATGCGAACGCTATCGCCTTTCTTGAGGAATGGCGTTTTCGGGCTGCCATGCTGGATTGTCTCCACGGTGCGCACTTCGGCAAGGCAGCTATAGCCAAGCCCACTTGCGCTGATTGGCTTGCCTGGCCCGCCATCCGCATCGCGGTTAGAGACAGTACCCGAGCCAATGATGGTGCCTGCACACAGGCTACGCGTCTTGGCCGCATGAGCAATCAGCTGGCCGAAATCAAAGGTCATATCCACGCCCGCATTGGCCCGGCCAAGCGGCGCACCATTCAGATCAACGCACAGGGTGCCGTGCAGCTTGCCACCATCCCAGCGGCTGCCCAGCGCTTCAGGCGTCATAAAAACCGGGGAAAAGGCGCTGGCTGGTTTGGATTGGAAAAAGCCAAAGCCCTTGGCCAACTCGCCGGGAATTAAATTGCGGAGGGAAACGTCATTGGTGAGACCAACTAAGCGAATAAGGCTGCGTGCTTCCTCTGCGGAGACGCCCATTGGCACATCGCCCGTAACCACCACAATTTCGGCTTCCAGATCACCGCCCCAGCTTTCATCTGCAAGCGGGATGGGGTCGCGCGGCCCGAGAAAGCCATCAGACCCGCCCTGATACATCAGCGGGTCATGCCAAAAGCTGTCGGGCATTTCGGCGTCACGAGCCTGACGGACCAAGGCAACATGGTTCACATAGGCCGAGCCATCGGCCCATTGATAGGCGCGCGGCAAAGGCGACATGGCCTCGCGCTCATGAAAGCGATGTTTGGGAATGGCATCATGCGCCAAATCTGTTGCGAGATTTTGAAGCGCGGGCGCAATGCGATCCCAATGGTCCAGCGCCTCTTGCAGCGTCGCCGCGATATGGTGCGCATCTGCATACCAAGCCAGATCGTCCGACACGACCACGAGCCGTCCATCACGGCCTTTTTTGAGCGAGGCAAGTTTCATGGCGCTTTCCTTTTCGCTTGATCCCAAAAGGGCTTGGTTTCATCTGTAACCAAATATCGGCAATGTCCAACGCATTCTGGAAGAAAGGCTCTTTGGAAAAAGCCCATGTCAGAGCTTCGTCTTCATCGCTTCATTCCCTACCGTCTGTCTGTCGCCGCCAATGCCGTGTCACGCCGCATTTCGGATAGCTATCGGCGGCGCTTTGGCCTGAAGATTGCCGAATGGCGCGTAATCGCTATCCTTGCAGAGAATGAGAGAATGACGCCACAAGATATTGGAAATAAAGGAGAGTTGGATAAGATAACGGTCAGCCGCTCAGCAACTGCTCTGATGGATCGGGGGCTCTTGCTCCAACAGCGAAACCCCGAAGATGGCCGATCTCATTTTCTGCAACTAACGCCCGATGGCCGTGCTCTATATGAAGAAATTGCGCCCGCTGCGTTGCGTTTGGAGCAAGAGCTTCTGACATGTTTTTCTGAGGAAGAGCGTGACCTGCTGGAGAGCCTACTTCGCCGTATTGAGAGTGCTGCAAATTCCCCTTGACGTAAACGTGAAGTTGGGGATTCCAGTGGTGGTATAGATGTGAGGAAAGGATTCCCCAATGACGCTCGATGTGCTGCACCGCACCGCTTACACGGAAGACCATGAAGCTTTCCGTTCGACCGTCCGCCAATTTGTGGCGAAAGAGATCGAACCCAATGCTAACAAATGGGATGAAGAGGGCATTGTTCCCAAATCGGTTTGGCCCAAAGCGGGCGAGCTCGGCCTGCTTTGCCCGACAGTGCCGGAAGCATATGGCGGACTGGGCCTCGACTTTGGCTATAACGCAATCATCAACGAAGAATTCAGCTATGGCACGGATGTCGCCACGGGTTTTTCGCTGCAGACCGATATCGTCGCCAATTATCTGATTTCTTATGGCTCGGAAGAGCAGAAGCAACAGTGGCTGCCCAAGCTGGTGTCGGGCGAAGTGGTGACCGCGATTGCCATGACCGAACCGGGCACGGGCTCAGACCTGCAAGGGATGCGGACGACCGCCAAGAAGGATGGCAATCATTATGTCATTAATGGCGCCAAAACCTATATCACCAACGGCCAAAATGCGGACTTGATCCTTGTTTGCTGCAAGACTGATCCTGATGCCCAACCGGCGTATAAGGGCGTGTCCATTGTGTTGGTCGAGGCAGACCGCGACGGCTTTAAGCGCGGGCGCAATCTCGACAAAATTGGCTTGGATGCTGCCGATACGTCAGAATTGTTCTTTGAAGATGTCCGCGTGCCGATCACCAATTGCTTGGGTGAAGAAGGCATGGGCTTCATCTATTTGATGACTGAATTGCCGCAAGAGCGCCTCTCGATTGCCATTGGCTCACAAGCTGCCGCCCAGCGTGCTTTTGATATGACAGTCGACTTTGTGCGCGAGCGCAAAGCCTTTGGTCAGCCGATCCTCAATTTCCAGAATACGCGCTTTGTGCTCGCCGATTTGAAGACCAAGCTGCAAGTTGGCTGGGCGCATATTGATTGGGCGTTGCAGCGCCATTTGAAGCGGGAACTGACGCCAGAGGAAGCCTCTGCTGCCAAATTGTGGCATACGGAGTTGCAAGGCGAAATCGTTGATAAGTGCCTGCAATTGCATGGCGGTGCGGGCTTTATGAATGAATACCCCATTGCCAAGCAATATCGCGGCGCGCGCGTCACGCGCATCTTTGGCGGGACGAGCGAGATCATGAAGGAACTGATCAGCCGCAAGCTGTAAGCGCCCCTTCATAGCGAGAAATTGGCCGTTCGGCGCAGGCTGGGCGGCCATTTTCATTTCCACTCTAGCCATTTGCGGCGACTTCCGCGAGAAGCACGCCATGCGCAAAGGTCATCGTCCATCAAAGCCGCCCTCTAATCGTCCTCGTTTCTGGGGGCGCCATGCCGTTTCGGCCGCATTGGCCAACCCCAATCGCGTCTGCCGCAAGCTATGGGCAACGCGCGAGGCGGCGTCTGCGCTTCAAATCCCGAACGGGCTGACAGTCGCCTTTGCAGAAGCACCAGATTTGGGGCGGATGGTGCCGGCAGATGCGCCGCATCAGGGCTTGGTGCTGGAGGTTGATCCGCTGGAAGATGTGTGGCTGGGCGATTTGCTGGCCGAAGGGGCGGGCGATACCCGGCCTTTGCTGGTTCTGGACCAAGTGACAGACCCGCATAATGTGGGGGCAATATTGCGCTCGGCTGCAGCCTTTGATGCGCTGGGCATTGTGACGCAAGATCGTCATGCCCCGCCAGAATCAGGGGCGCTTGCCAAATCTGCATCAGGCGCGTTGGAAATTGTGCCTTGGGTGCGCGTCGTCAATTTGGCGCGTGCGCTGGAAGAGATTGCTGAAGCAGGCTTTTGGCGCATCGGCCTGACGGGCCATAGCAATCGCTTGCTGGGCGATGCGATTGGCACCGCGCGCGTGGCGCTGGTGCTGGGGGCTGAAGGAGAAGGGATGCGCGCCAATACTGAGGCGCATTGCGATGAATTGGCCAAGCTGCCGATCAGTGACAAGATGGAGAGCCTAAATGTCTCCAACGCCGCTGCAATCGCCCTTTATGCAGCGGCCTCTGCGCGCCAGTAGGACACAAAAAAGCCCCGGAGAACCGGGGCCTTTTCATCAAATCTCACCTAAGAGATCAGTCTTCCTGCGCAATCGTGACCTTGAGGCCATCGAGCGCATCAGTGAAGTGTACTTGGCACGACAGGCGCGATTGGGCGTTGCGATGTGCCGAGCTATCGAGCAGGTCATTTTCATCTTCGGTGATCGGATCGACCTTGTCAGCAAAGGCTGGATCAACATGGATGTGGCAGGTCGCGCAAGAGCAGCAACCGCCGCACAGCGCGAGCAGCTCATCAAAGCCCGCATCGCGGATGATTTCCATGACAGACAGGCCGGCCTGACCCTCAACCGTCTTTTCCGTTCCGTCGCGCGTGACAACAACCAGCTTCGCCATGCTTATTCCTCTTGCACCCAGATGTGGATTTCTGCACGTCGCTAGACGCGGCTTCGCAAGTTATCAAGGCCGAACGATAAAGGATGTGCAGATGGTGACCACTGCGGAGAGCCTGCGTGGCGCAATTGATGCCCTAATTCGGGTTGAACCGAAATTTGCCGATGTGGTTGCGCGTGTGGGGTATCCCGAGCCGCGCCAGCGCCCCACCGGCTATGATACGCTGCTGCGCACGATTATCGGCCAGCAAGTTAGCGTGAAGGCGGCAGCCTCCATTTGGGCGAAGCTGGAGGCTGGCTTGGGCGATTTAACCAGGCCTGAGACGATCCTTGCCAGCGATGAGCAGACATTGCGAAGCTTTGGCCTCTCGCGACAGAAGCAATCCTATGCATTTAGCCTTGCGCACTTAGTGGCTGATGGTGCGCTAGACCTCCATAATCTGCCCAAGGATGATGAAGACGCAATTGCGCTGTTGACACAGGTCAAGGGCATAGGACGCTGGTCAGCTGAAATTTACCTGCTTTTTGCTGAAGGTCGGCCAGATGTTTGGCCCGCAGGTGATTTGGCTGTGCAGATTGAAGTTGGGCGGCTTTTGGGGCTGGCTGAGCGTCCGTCAGAACGCAAAGTGCGTGCAGTGGCTGAAAATTGGCGACCCTATCGTGGGGCCGCTGCTGTTTTGGCGTGGCATCACTATAACACCACCACAATTTAGGCGGCGCTCCAATCTACTTTTGCGGCTGCTGACTTAGGATTGTGGCTGCCTCTAGCCGGTCTAACGCGGCGTGGACGGCAACATAGCGTCGCGCCTTCTCCAGCCAAGCTTTTGCCTTTGACGCGCCCGGCATGGTGGCAATTTCACGGACAGCCAGCTCTACATCATCCCGCACCAAGGCGCGGCGTGCGCGTTCTAACTTTTTGGCTGGAACGTCAGAGGGTTGATCTGCCTTGCGGACAACAGCAAGCGTGCGGACATTGCTTAAAATGCTCGCGAACCAGCCTTCTTCTCCTGCGCGCGTGATTAATCTTGGTTCCAGCAATGCCAGCTCATCGGCCAGCGCGTCCAAACGGACGGGGCGGCGGGCGTGATCGACAATCAACGTGACATCCCCCGGATAGGCGCCGCCAAATTGCTGCGCCAAGGCGGGTTCCAGATATGCCAGCGGCTGGCCTCGGTCGATTGCTCGGCGCGTCGAGAGCAGGATGAGCAAGCGTTCGGCCTTTGCTGCATCGGCCAGTGCTTGGTTGGACATGCGGTCTGCTGCTGCAAGGCGGCTTTCAATTGTCGCAATTCGGGTCGCGGTATCAGCTGGGCTAAGCGGCGACGTCGTGGGCCGGCTTGTCGCGTCTGGCACCAGCGCAGGGGCCGGGGCAAGGGCAGGCGGCACGGCCTCCTCAGGCTTTGATCGCAGGAGGGTCCAACCGATAACTGCAATGCCAAGAACAAACAGCACGATTGCAGAGATCACAAGCCCGCGAATGGCGCGGGTGCGGGCCGGGGCGGTGGGAGGCAAAATAGGCTCGTCCATGGTTTAGTCCTGCCCTGTTAGCCGCCTCGACACAAGGGGGCGGCGATGTGGAGCATCGCGCTGCTATCCGGCTGGTCCGGCCAATGGCAGCTGGCCCAGCCTTGTCCGGCGGCCTCGGCTGCCTGTGCACTAATGGCCACCAAATGGCACAAGCTGTGATCGGGCGTCAGGCGTGCCAATGCACGCGCCATCCGGGGGGAGTGTGCCAGCACCACACAGGGCTGCGCCAGCACTGTCCGCAATGTATCGGGCACGGGCAACTCCGCCATCTCATAGACAAGCTGCACATCGAAAGAGAGGTCGAGGTGCGTAATTGGCTTGTGCGGACGCCCAGCGAGATGCAGCAAGTGTTGCCGCCCATCTGCTGCAGCCATGGCAGCCAGGGCTGCGCCATCAGCCGTGCCTTCCATAATGGTCGTAAAGCCTGCCGTCCGCGCGGTGGCAGCACTGGTGGCCCCGACGGCGTAAAGCGGCAGATGGCGATAGGCTGCTAAATCCGGCCCAGCTGCGCGAAGTGCATTTGCACTCGTTATAAATAACGCGTCATAACTCTCTGAAATATCAGCTTTCCAGGTAAGTTCTTTTAGATCAAATAATGGGCAAGCAAACACGTCTAGCCCAAGCGCATGAGCGGCAACTGCTGTCTCACTATTGCCCGGCTCTGGCCGCGCGATGACGAGCGGAATCACCCGAAAACAGCCCTTAAGCTTGGAGAGGCACGGTCCAACAGCGCGGCGGCAAGTGCTGCAGGATCTGATCCTTGGTCAGCCACATATTCCCTGCCATCTTCGCTCAAAATCTCGGCCCGCAGGCACAGCGCGCCATTTCCCAGACGCGCTTGGGCGGCGACAGGGGAATGGCAATCAGCCTTCAACCCTTTGAGAAAAGCACGTTCTGCCATGACGCAGGCAAAAGTCTCGGCATGGTTGATTGGGGCGAGCAGCGCATGAACTGGGGCATTGGTGCGTAAACATTCAATGCCAATTGCCCCTTGGGCCGGGGCGGGAAGCATCTCTGTTTCCTCAATCGCGGAACCAATATCGGCCAGTCCCAGCCGATCCAGTCCGGCGGCGGCAAGCAGCGTGGCGTCTGCCTCACCCGCGTCGAGCTTGGCTAAGCGTGTCGCCACATTGCCGCGAAACAGCACGATCTGAAGGTCAGGCCGCAAACGGCGCAATTGTGCCGCGCGCCGGGGCGAGCTGGTGCCAATCCGTGCCCCTTGGGGCAGATCTGCAATGCTTGGGGCGCCAATCAGCCGATCACGCACATCGGCCCGCGGCAACATGGCGACAATGGATAAGTCTGCCGGGCGAAGCGTTTCAACATCCTTCATTGAATGAACGGCAAAATCGACGCTGCCATCCATCAGGGCGCGGTCCAACTCTTTGGTCCACAAGGCTTTGCCCCCCACTTCTGCAAGTGGCCGGTCCAGAATACGGTCGCCACTGGCTGTCATGGGCACAATTTCAACGCGAGTCTCATCCCAGCCATGCGCCGCAAGCAGCGCTGCGCGGACGAGATGTGCTTGTGCCAGTGCCAGCGGAGAGGCCCGGGTTCCCAATTTCAATGGACGATCAGTCATAGTGACGCTTGTGCTAGCGGCCTGTGCGGCTAGAGGGAAGGGCAATGGCATTGATCCTTGGCCTTGAATCGAGTTGCGACGAAACGGCAGCCGCGCTGGTAACCAGCGAACGGGCGGTTTTGGCGCATTGTTTGGCAACGCAAGACGTGCATCACCGGCCCTTTGGTGGGGTGGTGCCAGAAATTGCGGCCCGCGCTCATGTGGAAGTAATGACGCCCCTGGTCGAGCAGGCCTTGGCACAGGCCAATGTCCGTCTAGCTGATGTGGATGCCATTGCCGCAACTGCTGGGCCAGGGTTGATTGGTGGCGTCATGGTTGGCCTTGTAACAGGCAAGGCGCTGGCGCACGCGGCAGGCAAGCCGCTGATTGCCGTCAACCATTTGGAGGGCCATGCGTTGAGCCCGCGTCTCGCCAATCCGGACCTCCAATTTCCGTATCTTTTGCTTCTCGTTTCCGGCGGACATTGCCAATTGCTGTTTGTCGAAGCTGTGGATCGCTATCGTCGGTTGGCGACAACAATTGATGATGCTGCGGGCGAGGCGTTTGATAAAACAGCAAAGCTTTTGGGTCTTGGCTTTCCTGGCGGTCCGGCGGTGGAAGCGGCTGCCAAAGTGGGCAATGCCAAAGCGGTGCCACTGCCACGGCCCTTGCTGGGCGCGAAAGAGCCCCATTTTTCCTTTGCGGGCTTGAAAAGCGCTGTGCTGCGCGCCCGCGATGCAGGCGTTCACAAGGCGGAAGATATTGCAGCTTCCTTCCAACAGGCTGTGGTTGATTGTCTGCTTGATCGCACCCAGCGTGCTGTGGATGTGGCTGATGGCGCGACGGCACTCGTCGTGGCCGGCGGCGTGGCGGCCAATCAGACCATTCGGCAGGCGCTGGAGGGTTTGGCCGCGCGCAATGGCCTGCCCTTTTTCGCACCTCCGCTGTGGCTCTGCACGGATAATGCCGCCATGATTGGCTGGGCCGGGGCAGAACGCTTTGCGGCCGGGTTAACTGATCCGCTCGATATAGCGGCACGGCCGCGCTGGCCGCTGGATCCAGATGCGGAAAAAGCGAGAGGGGCAGGGGTAAAGGCATGAAGCTGGGGGTTATTGGCGCTGGCGCTTGGGGCACTGCCTTGGCGCAAATTGCTGCCACCGCTGGGCAGGATACGCTGCTTTGGGCGCGCGAGGCCGAGGTTGTTTCTGCGATTAATGAAACGCATGAAAATGCGCTGTTTCTGCCGGGGGTGGCGCTGTCTCCAGCGATTATCGCAACATCGGAATTGGCACATTTGCAGGCCTGTGACGCGCTGTTGGTTGTCACGCCTGCTCAATTTTTGGGCCGGGTATTAGCTGAGGCCCAGCCAGGTCATCGTCCGCTCATTTTATGTTCGAAAGGAATTGAGGCCGAAACGCAGCGCCTGATGTCAGATGTTGCGGCAGACACCTGCCCCCAGGCGCCGATTGCTGTGCTGTCCGGCCCCACTTTTGCGCATGAAGTGGCCAAGGGTTTGCCGACTGCCATTACATTGGCCTGCGCAGATGATGGTTTGGGTCAACACTTGGCGCAGCGCATCGCCCAGCCGCATTTTCGGCCCTATTTGTCCACCGATGTGGTTGGCGCCGAAATTGGCGGGGCGGTCAAAAATGTGCTGGCGATTGCGTGTGGCGTGGTTGAGGGAGCGGGCTTGGGTCAGAATGCGCGGGCTTCGCTTATTGCGCGGGGGTTTGCGGAAATGACGCGCTTTGGCGTGGCGCGTGGGGCTCAGGCAGAAACTTTGGCCGGGCTTTCAGGCCTTGGGGATTTGGTGTTGACCTGTTCGTCCACCAGTTCGCGTAACTTCTCCCTCGGCAAGGGATTAGGCGAGGGGCAATCTGCCGCAGCCTTGCTCGCTGATCGCCGGACTGTCGCGGAAGGCGCCTATACTGCCCCAGTGCTGCAACAAGCCGCCCGCGCACTTGGTGTCGAAATGCCTATTGTCGATGCCGTCTGCGCGCTTTTGGCCGGCGATATGGATGTTGGCGGGGTGATGACTGCCCTTCTTTCCCGCCCAATCCGTGGGGAAGCTTCCTTCTGATCAGCTAAGTCCCTGATTAAAAATCAACGGCAATGCCTTTCAGTTCCCAATCGCCATAGCGCACGGGGTTCAGGCCAAGTGGATCATCCGTTGCCTCTTTTGTTTCCACAGGCTGTGGCTTTGGCACAGGCGGGGACTTAGACAGATAGGCGGGCGGTTTCACATGGGCGGGGCGTTGTCCCATCATTCATCTTCCTTCTTGAAGCTGGCACGTTCTTCTCCCACATTGGGGCGGGCACACGGAGAGTTCAAGTGAACGGTTTCAAGACTTTGATGCTTTTATCTGCGTTAACAGCTTTGCTGATGGCGCTGGGCTTTACGTTCGGCGGGTCGCAAGGCGCGCTGATTGCCCTTGTTGTCGCTTTGGGAATGAACCTGTTTTCTTATTGGAATTCAGACAAAATCGTCCTGCGCATGCATGGCGCGCGACAGGTGGATGGCCAGTCTGCGCCAGAATTTTATGCAATGGTGGCAGAGCTTGCTCGCCGCGCAGAGCTGCCCATGCCCAAGGTCTATGTGATCGACTCACCGCATCCCAATGCCTTTGCCACAGGCCGTAATCCTGAAAATGCAGCAGTGGCTGCGACCACGGGGCTGCTCAATATGCTGACGCGAGATGAAATTGCGGGCGTGATGGCGCATGAATTGGGCCATGTTAAGAACCGCGACACGCTGATCATGACGATGGTGGCAACAGTGGCGGGGGCCATTTCCATGCTGGCCAATTTTGGGATGTTCTTCCGCGGTAATGACAATCGCGGCAATGCCTTGGCGACTATTCTTGCAGTCATTGTTGCGCCACTTGCGGCAATGATTGTGCAAATGGCGATCAGCCGGACGCGCGAATATGGAGCAGACCGGGCCGGGGCTGAAATTTCTGGCAACCCCATGGCGTTGGCATCGGCACTGGCAAAAATCTCGCGCGGGGCGGCGGCAATCCCCAACCCTGTGGCGCAACAAATGCCGTCTGCAGCGCAGCTCTATATTGTGCCGGCGCATGTCTCGGAAATGTTCTCAACTCACCCTGCGACTGAGAAGCGCATTGCCGCATTGCTGGACATGGCAGGCGATTTTACGCCGCCTGCACCGGCCCCGGCCAGTTCGCGCCGCAGCGCGCTTGATCCGTTGGGCTGACAATCTACCCATACCGCGCTAGGGCGGGGAATGACTGATATTCAGGGACTTCCCGCCCGCCGCGCGGCGATGCAATTATTAGATGCTGTTCTGCGGCGTGGGCAGGCGCTGGAAGCCGCGCTTGCCGGGGCGACGCGCGGCATTGAAAACTCAGCTGACCGGGCTTTGGCGCACGCCATTGCCTCGGAAACGCTGCGTCACATTCCTGATCTTGATGATTTGATTGATAGCGCCACGCGCCAACGCCTGCCTGATGACGCCAAGGCGCGCATGGTGCTGCGCATTGCGCTGGTGCAGGCGCTGGTTCTGGGCACGCCGCCCCATGCCGCCATTGCAACCGCCCTGCCCATGTTAGAAGGTGGGCCGCGTCGATTGGTCCATGGTGTGTTGGGCACATTATTTCGTGGAAAGGCGCAATTGCGCGCCATTCCACTCCTCCCCCCCAAGGTGGAGGATCGCTGGTCAAAGGCGTGGGGCCATGGGATGACGGGGGCAGCCTCTGAGGCGCTGGCTGCACCTCCACCCCTTGATCTTACGCTTAAAAACCCAGCAGAAACCGACCTTTGGGTAGAAAAACTGGCTGGCGAAACTATGGCCCCGGGCCATGTGCGCGTTGGGCGTGAGGTCGCCATTATTGATCTGCCAGGTTTTGAAGAGGGGGCTTGGTGGGTGCAGAATATCTCGGCCTCTGTTCCAGCCCGCTTGTTGGGCGAAGGAAAGGGCCGATCCGTGCTGGACCTTTGCGCCGCGCCTGGCGGCAAAACAATGCAATTGGCGGCTGCCGGCTGGCAGGTGACAGCAGTCGAGCGCGAAGAACGCCGCTTGGCGCGCCTTTCTGAAAATTTGGAACGGACCCATCTTTCAGCTGATTTGGTAACCGCTGATGTCCTGAAATGGGAGCCCAAATCTCCCGTTGATGCCGTGTTGTTGGACGCACCTTGCAGCGCGACGGGCATTTTTGCCCGCCACCCTGATGTTCTCCACAGAATTCGCGCGCGTGACATTGCGCAACTGGCCGAGGTTCAAGCCCGGATGGTTGCGCGTGTGGCAGATTGGGTGAAGCCCGGAGGCCAACTGATTTACGCCACGTGCAGCCTTGAACCAGAAGAAGGCGAAGCCATTGCAGAACAGGCACAAAAGCATGGATTGATGCTGGTTAAGCCAGATCCTGCTCAGCTGCCCCAAGGTGTAAATGCGCAGGAAAAAGGCTGGGTGCGTATTTTGCCAGGCCAGGGGCGGGACGGCTTTTTCATTGCGGCTTTTACGCGAAGTTGATCGCCTTGCCCCTCAAGGCGGAGCAGTTTAAGGACCAGCTATGACTCGCCCTGTCTTGATCTCACCTTCGATTCTCTCAGCTGATTTCGCGCGTTTGGGCGAGGAAGTGCGCGCCATTGATGCGGCGGGGGCTGATTGGATCCATGTCGATGTGATGGACGGGCATTTCGTGCCGAATATCACGATAGGTCCGATGGTCGTGAAAGCTCTACGCCCGCACACCCAGAAAGTCATGGACGTGCATCTCATGATCACGCCCGTTGACCCGATGTTAGATGCTTTTGCGGAAGCTGGATCTGACATCATTACTGTGCATCAAGAAGCAGGGCCACATCTCCACCGTACAGTGCAGCGCATCAGAGCCTTGGGCAAAAAGGCGGGCGTTTCGCTGAACCCTTCGACACCCGCCAAGATGCTCGATTACATCTACGATGATATCGATCTGGTGTTGGTGATGAGCGTGAACCCCGGCTTTGGGGGGCAAAGCTTTATCGAAAGCCAGTTGCGCAAGATTGAGGCTATCCGCAACACTATTGAGAAGCGCGGTTTGGACATTGACGTCGAAGTTGATGGTGGGGTGGACGCCAATACGGCACCGCGCGTAATTGCAGCTGGCGCCAATGTGCTGGTGGCAGGCACGGCCACCTTCCGCGGTGGGCCAGACCATTATGCCTCTAATATTGCGAGGTTGCGCGGGCAATGAGCGGCGATCTGCCGGCAGACATCGATCCGATTATCGCCGGCAAGCGCCTCATTCGTGCCTCGGAACATGCAGTGGGCAGGGTGCGCGATCGACTGGAAGCTCAATGGAACCAGTTGATTTGGAAATCACCTCTGCACCGTTTGCGGCTTAAGGGCCGCTACCCCTTAAAACTGCTGACCATCCCAGAAGACCCACTGCGTGGCGATGAGGAGATAGGGCGGGCCATTTTAAATGGCCTCATCCGTTGGCGAGGTGAGACGCAGGATGTTGCCTCGTGCACCTTTACCGAAAATGCTTGGTCGCCCGGCTTCGCCAGATACATGCACAGCTTTGCTTGGCTGCGAGATTTGGCGGCGCTGAATGATCGGGAAGCGACAGCCCCGATTGCCGAACAGCTGATGCGTGCCTGGCTCGCTGCGCATGGCTATATGATTGCGGACCCATCTTGGCGCGGTGATTTGGCGGGTTTGCGATTGCTGTTCTGGGTGGCGCATGCCCCGCTTATCCTTTCTAGTCCTGATATTATTTATCGTTCCTCCGTGCTGTCTGCTCTTGCGCGGACGGCCCGCCATTTAGAGCAAGTGGCCGGCAACACGGCCAAAGGCGTGGCGCGCATTGAGGCTTGGGCGGGCGCAGTTGCAGCAAACCTGCTTATGCCGGGCGGGGAAGCACGCCGCAGCTTTAGTGAAGCGGGATTGAAGCAAGCATTGGCCAAGGGATTATTTGAAGATGGCGGCCCAATTTGCCGCAGCCCAGAGCGGTTGGCACATATGCTCGAAGCTTTGGCGATGTTGCAGAAAGTTTATGCCGCGCGCGGCGAGCGGGCTGACCCCATAGTCGCCGGTGCTCTGCATGATAGCATGGGGCTTTTTGGGGCCCTGATTTTGGGGGATGGGGCTTTGAGCAGTTGGCAAGGAGGCTTGCCAATGGCCAAGGCGCACGTCGATGCCTTGTCCCGCGGCTTGGCCGTCCGAGCTCGACCAAAGCGGCAAAGCTTTGATTGGGGCTATCAGCGGCTGGAAAGTGCACAGACCGTTATAGTGATGGATGCCGCCCCGCCGCCAATTGGCGCAACGCTTGATGCGGCATGCGCTTCAACCTTGGCTTTTGAAATGTCAGATGGCGGTCATCGGCTGATCGTGAATTGCGGCGGATCACAGGCAGGCTTAGTCTTGGCCTCCGACGCCCTGGCACAGGCCCTGCGCACGACAGCGGCTCATTCCACATTAGTGCTTGCAGACAGCAACTCAACGGCCTTGCTGGGGCAGGGTGGCTTAGGGGCAGGGGTTGGTCAGGTAGAAATTGATTGGCAGGACACGCCTGCTGCAAGCCGCATTCAGGCCAGCCATGATGGCTATGTGCGTCGTTTTGGCTTGTCGCATCAGCGCACACTTATGCTTATGCCAGATGGCGCAGAAATGCGGGGGGCAGATGTGCTGGTTCCTGTGCGCCGCACCCGGCACAGCACAGCTTTTGCCGTTCGGTTCCATTTGGGGCTTGGGGTGGATGCCAGCCCAACGGCGGTGGGTAATGGCGCACTGTTGCGGCTGCCGGATGGCCGAATGTGGCAATTTCGCTGCCAAGATGGAGCCCTTAAACTAGAGGACAGCCTTTGGGTGGATGCCCAAGGCCAAATGCATGCCACGCATCAAATTGTGATTGCAGGCGATGTGCCGGCGGGTGGCACGACAATCAACTGGGTGCTCAAACGCGCCCGATAATGACAGGAAGAAAATGACGGACGTACAGATTAAGCGGGCGCTGCTGTCAGTGTCTGACAAAACTGGGCTTATCGACTTGGGCACTGCCTTGGCCCGACATGGGGTGGAATTGGTGTCGACAGGCGGCACGGCAAAGGCGCTGCGCGATGCTGGGCTAAGTGTGAAAGATATTTCGGACCTGACAGGCTTTCCTGAAATGATGGATGGCCGGGTGAAGACGCTGCATCCCAAAGTCCATGGCGGCTTGTTGGCCGTGCGCGATAATCCAGACCATGCAGCGGCCATGGTGGCGCATGACATCGGTGCGATCGATCTGGTTGTTGTGAACCTCTATCCCTTTGCGCAGACAGTGGCCAAAGGCGCGAGCCGCGATGAGATTATCGAAAATATCGATATTGGTGGCCCATCTATGGTGCGCTCGGCAGCAAAGAACCATGCTTTTGTCGCGATTGTGACGGATCCTGCCGACTATGCAGAATTGAGTGCAGCTATGGACGCCAATGGGGGCGCGACCAGCTATGATTTCCGCCGCCGGCTAGCGGCCAAGGCCTATTCGGCAACTGCAGCTTATGATGGCATGATTAGCCAATGGTTTGCTTTTGCAGACCAGCAGCAGTTTTTCCCCGATATGCTGGCTGTTACGGCCCAAAAGGGCGAAGAACTGCGCTATGGAGAAAATCCACACCAGCAAGCAGCCCTTTACATTCCTGCTGGGCCCCATGGCCGGGGCATTGCCCAAGCTGAACAACTGCAGGGCAAGGAACTTAGCTACAATAACTACAATGACGCTGATGCCGCGCTCGAGTTGGTTGCAGAATTCCGCGATGGTCCGCCCACGGTGGTGATTGTAAAGCACGCCAACCCCTGCGGTGTTGCGACGGGTGCAACGCTGCTGGAGGCGTATAAAAATGCGCTGGAGTGTGACTCCGTCTCGGCCTTTGGCGGCATCATTGCCGTCAACCGTCCACTCGATGGCCCGACGGCAGAGGCGATGTGCGAGATTTTTACGGAAGTTGTGGCGGCCCCAGCCGCTGATGAGGATGCCCGCGCCGCCTTTTCCAAGAAGAAGAATTTGCGCCTTTTGATTACTGGAGATCTGCCAGATCCGGCACGTCCGGGCCTGAATATCAAGAATATTGCAGGCGGTTATCTGGTGCAAAGCCGGGATAATGGCCGCATATCGCAAGATATGTTGAAACTGGTCACGCAGCGAGCGCCGACCGAGCAGGAACTGAAAGACTGCCTTTTTGCCTGGACAGTTGCCAAGCACACCAAATCCAATGCAATTGCCTATGCCAAGGATGGCGTGACGGCGGGCATTGGGGCGGGGCAGATGAACCGCCGAGATTCAGCACGTATTGCCGCAATTAAGGCGCGGGAAGCAGCCGAAACCTATGGCTGGGCAGCACCCAAGACGCAGGGCAGCGCTGTTGCTTCAGATGCGTTCTTCCCCTTTGCAGATGGCTTATTGGCCGCTGTCGAAGCTGGGGCAACGGCAGTTATCCAGCCGGGCGGTTCGATAAGGGATGACGAGGTAATTGCCGCCGCCAATGAGGCGGGGCTAGCCATGGTGTTTACCGGGATGCGGCATTTCCGCCACTAGATGGCATGGGGTAAGAGAGAAGGCCGGCGTCTATTTCAGGCGACGGAACAAGACGCGGTCTTCCTCGCGAAAGCCCCATTTCCAAATTGCCCAGCAATAGGTGGCAAGTATCGCGGGGATGCCAAAGGCCAACTCGACCCATTCTGGCAAGCGAATGAATATTTGACCGACCAGAATGGCCGCCCCAACCGCAATCAGCAGCGGCCAGCGCCAGACTGAAACGGGGGCCTTCAGCATATGCCGCGCCAGCCAAGATTTTGCCAACGAGCCCAGCGTCAGGGCCACGCATAAGGCCGCAGCGACGCCTGCCGCGAGGCTTAACTCGCTAAATCCCTCGGCCTTCATTGCGAATAACAGGGCAATAGACAGCACGGCCTGCACAGCAATCATGCCCAATGAAAGCAGCATATTGCGGTGTCGCGCCACATACACCAAGGCCGCCTCGCTGACGACAGCCAGTGCTGCCAAGGCTTCTGCCAAGAGCAAGAAGCCAAGTGCCGCAGCGCCGCCCACAAAGCCGCCTCCCGGGCCAACAAGCCCCAATATCCCCTCCGCCGGAATGCCCAGCGCCAATGCAACACCCAATTGTGCGGCCAATATCCAGAAACCAACTTGGCTTATCTGCCGGGCGACGGCCAGATGATTGCCTTCGTCCAGACGACGCGTGATGACGGGGCCAAGAACAGGGTCAAAGCTGGTTTTTAACTTTTGCGGCAAAGAGGCAATCTGCTGCGCAACCCAATAAATGCCCACAGTCGCGGGCGAAACGAAGAGCCCCAAAATCGCAAGATCGAGCCGGCGAGAGCCCCATTCAATGGCATCTGCGGCTGCCAGTGGCGCATTGCGCCGGGCCAGTGCCCACAGCGCGTGCGGCTTTGGCTTCCAATTTTTGGGGAGGCCGTAGGTTTTTAAAAAAGGAACCAGCGACGCGATGAACGCGGCGCCCATCGATAAAGCATAGGCCACCAGCAGCCCATCACGCGGCAGCGACCATGCAAAAGCAAAGGCCGCAATGCTGATCGTCCAAGGCTCAATCACGGCGCGTGCGCGCACTGTGGAGGCCACGTCGAAGCGATATGCAAGAGCTGCCAACATCAAGTCTGACGCCGCAAGCGCAGGAATGATAAGGGGAAGAAGATTATCGAGCCGATTGATCTGACTGTTGGGGAACATGATCTGCGGCACAGCCATCAGCAACAAGGTGAGGGGCAAAGTTGCGAGCAGAACAACAACAAGCCCATCCCAGGCTCCATTTTCTTTGCCATCGCCTGTCAGATGCAAAGCAAGGCCGCGTTTCAGGCCAAGAGTTGCAATTTGCGCGGCAAATTCAACAATGATGATGGCATAAGCCAGACGGCCCAGCGCCTCGGCACCATACCATTGCCCGCCAATGATCAAGAAGGGAATGCGCGCAATTAATCTGACGAAGAAGCCAACCACATTGGTTCGACCGCCTTTCGCCAGCGCCCGAAGATCATCGCGCTGGTCAGGCAATGGCTGGCTCAATGCGCATCACCCCAGTTTTTGCCGGTACCCATTTCAACACCCAAGGGCACATCCAGCTTCACCAGTGGCTCCGCGGCCTCGGCCATCACACGTTCAATCACTCGCTTGGCGGCTGCGACATCAGTTTCTGGCAATTCAAACACCAATTCATCATGCACTTGCAGCAACATTCGCACTTGGTGCAGTCCGGCCTCGGCCAAGGCGGGCTCCATACGCACCATGGCGCGCTTGATAATGTCAGCACTTGTGCCTTGAATAGGCGCGTTGATCGCTGCGCGTTCACTGCCGGCTCGTTCAGTCTGGTTCTGGCTGGTCAGCCGCGGGAAGTGGGTTTTTCGGCCAAAAAGCGTCTCAGTATAGCCAGTTTCACGCGCCTGTTGCAGCGTGCGACTGATATAGCGGTTAATCCCCGGGAACCGCTCAAAATAGCGATCAATCATCGCCTGTGCCTCATCCGCGCTAATCCCTAGCCGCGCGGCTAAGCCCCAGCGTGAAATGCCATAAAGCAGCGAGAAATTGATTGTCTTGGCGCGGCCACGCGTATCGCGGTTCACTTCGCCAAATAGCTCTTGCGCGGTGCGGGCGTGAATATCTTCGCCCTTTGCAAAGGCATCCTTCAAAGCTGGAACATCAGCCATATGTGCCGCAAGCCTCAGTTCAATCTGGCTATAATCGGCAGACAGCAAGACATTGCCGGGCTCTGCCACAAATGCCTGACGGATGCGGCGTCCGGTTTCCGTGCGGATCGGAATGTTCTGCAAATTTGGGTCATTGGACGAGAGCCGCCCAGTTTGTGCGCCAGTTAAGCTATAGCTGGTATGCACCCGGCCTGTCCGCGGGTTAATCTGCTGTTGCAGGGCATCAGTATAGGTGGACCGCAATTTAGATAATTGCCGCCAGTCCAGCACCTTGCGGGCAATTTCCACACCTTCGTCTGCCAGCTTTTCAAGAACAGTAACGTCAGTTGAATAATCCCCAGACTTGCCTTTCTTGCCGCCTTTGAGGCCCATTTTGCCAAAGAGCACTTCGCCCAATTGCTTGGGGCTGCCAACAGAAAAGGGGCCGCCCGCGAGCGCATGGATTTCCACCTCTAGCCCGGCGCAGCCTTCTGCAAATTCACTGGACATCCGGGCGAGCTCATCCCGATCCACCTTGATGCCATGGCGCTCCATTTGCGCCAGCACGGGAATAAGGGGGCGGTCTACGCGCTCATAGACGCGCGTTGTTTGTGCTGCATGGAGGCGCGGCTTTAGCCGATGCCATAGCCGCAGGGTTACATCCGCATCTTCGGCTGCATAGGCGGTTGCCTCGCGCAGGCCAACTTGGTTGAACGTCAGCTGGTTCTTGCCTGATCCGCAGACATCTTTGAAACTCAGGCAACTATGTTCAAAATGCGCGAGTGCCAGCTCATCCATGCCGTGATTGCGCAGCCCGGCGTCTAGATCAAAGCTCATCACCATCGTGTCATCAACTGGCGCAACATGGATATTGTGCCGCGCTAGAACGTTAAGATCATATTTGATGTTATGACCAATTTTCAGAACTGCCGGATCTTCGAGAAGCGGCTTCAGCTTGGCGATGGCCGTGGCCATTGGCACTTGCTGAGGCGCGTCTGAGAAGAGATCGCTGCCGCCGTGCGCAAGCGGGATGTAACAGGCCTGATTGGGCGCAATGGCAAGGCTGACACCAACCAGCCCTGCGCCGATTGAATCCAGCGCATCGGTTTCGGTATCTACCGCAATAATGCCAGCCAGCCGCGCCTCGGCAATCCAGCGGTCAAGCTCGGCCTCGGTCTGCACACAGGCATAGGCCTCGCGGTTGAAAACCTGCACTTCGGGCGCAGCGGGCGCTTCGGCCGCCGGCCCTTTTGCCTCGGCGCGGATCATCCGCATGGTTTGATGATCGGCACGGCCGGGTTCACCACCCAGCTTTTTCAAAAGGGATGAAAAGCCATGATGTTCCAAAAATGCGCGCAATGGCGGTTCGGGAATTTCTTTGAGCAGCAGATCATCCAGCGGTTCGGGCAGGGCGGCATCGTCTTTCAATGTTACAAGAATACGCGAGAGCCGGGCCATATCGGCATGGGCAATCAGATTATCCCGCATTTTAGACGGCTTCATTTCTGGTGCCGCGGCCAGCACGGCTTCTACTGAGCCAAATTCTTGGATCAGCTTCGCCGCAGTTTTAGGGCCAATACCCGGCACACCGGGCACATTATCGGCACTATCACCCATCAGCGCCAGCACTTCGCCCAACTGCTCTGGTCCCACGCCAAATTTCTCAACCACGGCGTGCGGCCCCAGCCGTTCACTCTTCATAGGGTCGAGCATGTCGAGGCCGGGCTGGATGAGCTGCATCAAATCTTTGTCAGTCGACACAATTGTGACCAGCCAGCCGGCTGCCAAAGCAGCCTTGGCATAAGAGGCAATAATGTCATCTGCCTCTAGGCCAATTTCCTCAATGCATGGCAGAGAAAAGGCCCGTGTGGCATCGCGGATCATAGGGAATTGGGGAACCAAATCCTCAGGTGCGGGTGG
>Ga0315899_10000667_pt1 | contig 40789 bp, 40 predicted proteins | sample LakEriMetagenome_2_FD_203518 | JGI IMG/M metagenome (GOLD analysis project Ga0315899, IMG submission 203518) | Freshwater fungal communities from buoy surface, Lake Erie, Ohio, United States - Buoy 4 MA112 | ecosystem: Environmental > Aquatic > Freshwater > Lake | place: USA: Lake Erie, Ohio...
ATGACCCCTCCCCTCCCCGCGACGCTGTTCGACTTCGCCGACCCGCGGACCGCGGACGCCTGGCACGCGATCGACGACCGGGTCATGGGCGGCGTGTCGCGCAGCGCGCTGCGCGCCGACCCCGCCGGACACGCGGTGTTCCAGGGCACCGTCTCCCTGGACCGAGGGGGCGGCTTCGCCTCGGTGCGATCCGTACCCGGCGACCGGGGACACCCCGGCGCCACGACCTGCCGGATCGAGGTCCGCGGCGACCCGCTGGAGTTCAAGCTCGGGCTGCTGGCCGACGACGGCTTCGACGGCATCCACTACCAGGCCGAGTTCACGCCCGCCGCCGACGCCTGGCGGACCCTCGTGCTGCCGCTGGCCGACTTCAGTCCCCGCTTCCGCGGTCGGGTGATCCCCGACGCGCCCCCGCTCGATGCGGCCCGGATCCGGCAGGTCGGACTGTTGATCGCGGGGCGCCAGGCCGGGCCGTTCGCGCTCGGGATCCGCCGGATCGAGCTGGCGTGATCCGCGGGCGAGCGCCGTCGCATCGCGCGACGCCCGGCGCGACCCGCGCGCGGACCGCGCACCGCTATCGCGACGGCGCCTCGTGCAGGCTGACGACCTCGCCGTGCAGGTCCTCGGGCAGCCCGGCCGGTTCCGGATAGCGCTGCAGCACGTCCGGATCGTGCCCGGGCACCACGTGCGCCGGCGAGTCGGCCAGCGCGCGCACCGTGTCCCAGCCGGCCACCATGTCGCCGACGTGGTAGACGATCGGATACGGCATGGCCGCGTCCATGTTCTCGTAGTAGTGGCTGGCGTCGGAGGCGAGCACGATCCAGCCGCGGCGGGTGTGCACGCGCACGACCTGCAGCCCGTCGGTGTGGCCGCCGACGTGGTGGCACTCGATGCCGGGCGACACCTCGCTGCGGCCGTGGCAGAACGACACGCGGTCCGCGTACACGCCCTTCACCACCTCGACCACGTCCTCGACGGCGAACGCCCCCCGGAACAGCGGCCGGCACATGTGGCAGCCGGTCGCGTAATGCACCTCGCGCTCCTGGATGTGGATCCTCGCCTGGGGCAGCAGGTCCAGGTTGCCCGCGTGGTCGTAGTGCAGGTGGGTGACGATCACGTCGCGCACGTCCGCCGGCGCGATGCCGAGCCCCGCGAGCGAGCGGATCGGGCAGCGCAGGAAGCGGCGCGCCCGGCGCCGCGCCATGTCGGCGTTGAAGCCGGTGTCGACCAGCCACACCGCGTCCCCGCGGCGCACCACCCAGACGAAGTAGTCGAGCGGCATGGCAGCGTCGTGGGGATCGGCGCCGCCGATGAAGTTGTCGCGGCGCAGCCGCTCGTGCGTGGCGTAGCGCAGCGCGTAGACCTCGTGGACGGGCGTCATCGGCGTCTCCTGTGGACCGGACGGGCGCATCATCGCCGAAGAGCCTGCGATTCCGCTGCGACGCGTTCCAGCGCGGCGGCGAGCGCGCCGCCGTCGCGGGCCGCGATCCGCACGACCAGGCCGCAGCCGTTGGGCAGCGCCGACGCGCCCGCGCGGACGCCGTCGCGGCCGTCGACGTCGGCGGCGACCCGCGCGCGGCACGCGGCCGACGCGTCGGCGTCGAGCGCACCCACGATCCAGACCGTGCCGAACGCCCGGTAGCCGCCGACCGCGCCGGGCCGGGCCGCGTCGAGCGTCGCGTCGTCGAGGCGCTGCCGGTCGAGCGCGAGCAGGCGCCCGTCGAGGTCGCGGACGACTGTCTCGGCGAGCAGCGAGCGGGCCGGCCCGGGCTCGTCGCGCGGGTCGTGGGGCATCGCGCCGTCGGTGAGCACCACGACGGCGTCGGGCGCGACCCGGACCTCCGTCCGCTGCACGAGGCACGCGCCGGGGAACAGGATCGCCGGCCGCGGCAGCCAAGCGAGCCGGGCGCCGGCGCGGGCGACGAGCGTCGCGCGCTGCACCGTGCCGTCGGTCTCGCGGGCCGCGTGCACCACCGTCGCCGACGGAAAGCGCAGCAGCGCGTCGGCGCCCTCCTGCGCGACGATCCGCTGCGCGACGTGCTCGCCGCCGTAGAGCCCGCCCGAGGCGGACTGCACGACGACCCGCGCCGCGGCCCCGCCGTCGCGCAGCGGCGCGGTCACGTGGAACGGGTAGCGGTGCACGCGCCGCGAGAGCACCGTGCGGCCGTCGGCGCCGCGCTCGAACGCCAGGTCGAGCTGCGGCGACGCGTCGGCCGAGGCCGCGTCCGCGCCCGCGGGCCCGCCCGCCTCGCCGTTCGCCCCGTCGAGACGCATCGCGCCCCTCACCCGCGCCGGTTCAGCACCGCCGCGCAGATCGCCTCGGCGACCGCGTCGACGCCGACGTCCGCGCGGCAGTTGGTGCCGAGCACCGGCCGGCCCTCGCGCACCGCCGAGGCCTCGGCGAGCATCCGCGGCAGGTCGACGCCGACGTGCGGGTGCAGGTCGACCTTGTTGACGACCAGCAGGTCCGCGCGGATCACGCCGGGCCCGCGCTTGCGCGGGATGTCGTCGCCGCCGGCCACGTCGATCACGAAGATCCACCAGTCGACCAGGTCGAGCGAGAAGGTCGAGGCGAGGTTGTCGCCGCCGCTCTCGATCAGGATCAGCTCGAGCCCGGGGAATGCGCGGTCGAGGCTGTCGGCGGCCTCGATGTTCAGCGTCGGGTCCTCGCGGATCACGGTGTGCGGGCAGGCGCCCGCCTCCACCGCGAGCACGCGCTCGACCGGCAGCAGGCCGGTTCGCCGCACGCGCTCGGCGTCCTCGTGGGTGACGAGGTCGTTGGTGATCACCGCGAGGTCGACGCCGCGCGCGTGCAGGTGCGGGATCAGGCGCTCGAGCAGCGCGGTCTTGCCCGAGCCCACCGGACCGCCGATACCGACCCGCGCCGCGCCGCGCCACGACGCGGCCGCGAGCGGCGTGCCGGCCCCGATCGATGCCTCGCTCATCGTGCTCACCTCAGCAGGTAGGTTCGGTTCAGCGGGACGACCTTCGCGGGCTCGCAGATCAGCAGGCGACCGTCGGCGCGCACCTCGAACGTGGCCGGGTCGACCTCGATCGCGGGCAGCGCGTCGTTGCGCACCAGGTCGCGCTTGCGCGTGCCGCGCACCGAGCGGATCTGCACGAAGGGCTTGGCGACGCCGAGCTTCGCGTGCGTGCCGGCCTGCACCGCGAGCCGCGAGACGAAGGTCACGCCGAGCTTCTCCGGCGAGATCCCCATGCTGCCGAACATCGGCCGGTGCACCTGCGGCTCGCTGCCGATCTGGCTCGCGTTGCCGTCGCCCATCGCGGCCCAGGCGATGAAGCCGGACTTCATCACCATCCAGGGCTTCGCGCCGAACGACGCGCGCGGCCAGAACACCAGGTCGGCCATCTTGCCCGGCTCGATCGAGCCGACGTGCCCGTGGATGCCGGCGGCGATCGCCGGGTTGATGGTGTACTTGGCGACGTAGCGCAGGATCCGCTCGTTGTCGGCGCGCGCGGTCTGCTCCTCGGGCAGGCGGCCGGTGCGGTCCTTCATCACGCTGGCGAGCTGCCAGCACTTGGTGACGTTCTCGGCGAGGCGCCCCATGCCCTGCGTGTCGGTCGCGAAGATCGAGATCGCGCCCATGTCGTGCAGGAAGTCCTCGGCGGCCATCGTCTGCGGCCGGATCCGCGACTCGGCGAACGCGAGGTCTGCGGCGACGCGCCAGTTCATCACGTGCGCGAGCATCGTCATCGGCACGCCCTCGTTCAGCGCGTACTGCGTGAACGGGTTGGTCGGGTTGGTCGACGAGGGCAGCACGTTCGGCGCGCCGTTGACGCGCAGGATGTCGGGCGCGTGCCCGCCCCCGGCGCCCTCGGTGTGGTACATGTGGACCGTGCGATCACCGATTCGGCGCAGCGTGTCCTCGCAGAAGCCGAACTCGTTGATGGTGTCGGTGTGGACGTTGACGCTGAAGTCGTTGCGGTCGGCGGCGACCAGCGAGCCGTCGAGCACCGCGCCCGAGGCGCCGAAGTCCTCGTGGATCTTCACGCCGAGCGCGCCGCCCGAGACCGACTCCTCGACCGCGCCCGGGTCGGAGCAGCCGCGACCGAGGAAGCCGAAGTTCAGGCACGAGCGGTCCATCGCCTGGATCAGCTGGCCGAGCACGTTCGGCCCCGAGCAGCTGACGTCGAAGTGCGGGCCGGGCGACATGCCGATCATCGTCGTCGTGCCGCCGGCGAGCGCGTGCTCGTTCTGCTGCGGCGACAGGAAGTGCGCGTGCGCCTCGATCGCGCCGGCGGTCACGATGTACGGCTCGCCGTGGTAGACGGTGGTGTTCGGCCCGCAGCGCAGCCGCGGGTCGACGCCGGCCATCACGTCCGGGTTGCCGGCCTTGCCGATGCCGACGATGCGCCCGTCGCGGATGCCGATGTCCGCCTTCACGATGCCGAGCATCGCGTCGATGATCGTCGCGTTCTGGATCACCGAGTCGAGCGCGCCCGAGGCGTAGGTGCCGGTGGTCTGGAACCCTTCGCCGTCGCGCATGGTCTTGCCGGCGCCGGTGGTGAGCTCGTCTCCGGGCACGGTGTAGTCGCGCTCGATCTCGGCGTAGAGCGAGGTGTCGCCGAGCCGGACGAGGTCGCCGGTGGTCGGGCCGTAGACGGCCGCGTACTCGCGGCGGGACATGCGGGCCATCTCAGGCTCCCAGGTAGCCGGCGCGGCGGGCCGCGTCGAGGGCGGCGGCGCGCACCGCGGGATCGTCGAGGCGGCCCTGCACCAGGCCCGCCTGGCCGTGCACGATCCGGTCGCCGGCGAGTGGCACCAGCGTCACCGTGCGGCGCAGGCCGGGCTCGAAGCGCACGCCGCTGCCGGAGGGGACGTCCAGCCGCATGCCGTACGCCAGCGCCCGGTCGAAGCGCAGCGCGCGGTTGGTCTCGAAGAAGTGCGCGTGGCTGCGCACCTGGATGTCGCGGTCGCCGGTGTTGGTCACGTCGAGCTCGATCGCGACGCGGCCGGCGTTGAGCTCGATCTCGGCGTCGGGCGACACGATCTCGCCGGGCGCGGGCCGCGCGGCGTCGGCCGGGGCGATCGGCCGGAACACGATCAGCATCTTGTTGCCCTCCTCGAAGTTCGCCTCGACCGAGACGAACTCGATCATCTCGGGCACGCCCGGCTCGACCTCCACAGCCGTCAGCAGCCGCGCCGCGCGGTCGACGATCGCCTCGTAGGCGAGCCCCTTGCGCGCATCGAGCAGCATCTCGTCTGCGAGCAGCGCGACCGCCTCGGGGTGCGACAGGCGCACGCCGTTCGCGCGCAGGCGCCGCGCGTGCTCGGCGGCGGTGAAGATCAGCAGCCGGTCGATCTCGGTCGGGGTCAGGTTCATGCGGGCCTCACGAAGCGGGTCGGAGCGGGTCGGGTCAGTTCGAGAAGAGGCGCAGCGCGCGGTCGGGGTGGCGCATCAGCGCGATGTCGGCGACGGGCACCGCGGTGCACAGCGCGTCGAGCGGCGGGCGCGGGCCGGCGACCAGCGCGGCGATCGTCGGGCGCAGGCGCGCGAGCGCGCGCTGCGCGTCGAGGTGGCCGACGAAGCCGAGCCGGATCGCGGCCGTGCCGAGCCCGGAGGCCATCGTGTAGGCACTGACCGCGAGCGCGGACGCCTCGTCGAGGCCGGCGCCGGCGAGCACCACGCCCTGCACCGGCGCGAGGTGACCGTGTGCGCGGCCGGCGTCGACCTCCGCCTTCAGCGCGGCCGCGCCGGGCGTCTCCAGGCGGGCGTGGGTGCCGAGCAGCGCACGGCCGGCGCGCCGCGACCCGAGGCGCGCCGCCTCGACGACGGCGCTCGCCTCGGCGAGCGCGTCGACCTCCCGCCAGGCCTCGAGCGCACGCGCCGGGTCGGACTCGCGGGCCGCCGCGTGCGCGTGCGCGACCAGTACCCGGTCGGCCGTCGCCCAGCGGCCGCGCAGCTGCCCCTCGACGAAGTCCGTCCAGCGCTCGCGCGAGACCTCGCCGTCGGCGATCAGCGACTCGAGCCCCCAGGAGAACGCGAAGCCGCCGCCCGGGAACTGGCCGTCGCCGAGCTGCAGCGCCGCGAGCAGCACGGTGGCCGTCGCGTCGCCCACCGGCGCGGCGGGTTCAGTCAACGATGCTCACCCGGTCGTGCACGCGCAGCTCGCGCAGCCGCGCGAGGTAGGCGTCCTCGGGGCCGTCGAGCGCGACCCGGAGCAGGCCGCCGTCGAAGCGCACCCGCCAGTGCAGCGCGCCCGCCAGGTGGCCGAGCTCGATGCCCGCCGCGAGGTCGACCGGCCGCAACGTCAGCCAGCGCTGCTCGCCGACGCGCACGACGACCGCGCGTGCCTCGTCGAGATGCAGGACCGCCCCGTCTCGCAGCCGCTCGGTGCGCGGCAGCTCGACGAAGCACGGTGTGCCGGCGTCGGTGGTCGCGTGGAAGCGGCGGCGCGGCAGGTCGGCGGGGTCGATCTCCAGCGTCTCCACGCGACCGGCGTGCGCCAGCGCGTGCAGCGCCTCGTCGATCGCCGGGTCGCCGCGGTCGCCGAGGGCCGAGACGAGCACGAGCGGCTCGGTCATGGTGCCCTGCGCGGGATCGCGGTGCGCCTCGATCCGGGGCGCATCGATGCGCGGCGAGGCGCCGCGGTGCGGCGGGCCGGTTCCGGGCGATGGATTGGGGGCATGGCGGCGCTCCTTGCAATCGACGTGCCACCGCGGCGGCCGCCCGGGGGCGGTCGCCGAAGTCGTCGATCTTAGGCGCTGCGCGCGGCGCGCGCGCGCCGCCGTTCCGATCCGGATCCGGTGCGTCCGGCCGCCCGGGCGTTCACCCCCGCGCGTCGAACCTCAGGATCGCGTCCGCGACCCGGTCGAGCGGCAGGATCTCGTCGACCGCGCCGAGCTTGATCGCCTCCTTCGGCATGCCGAATACGACGCAGCTCGCCTCGTCCTGCGCGATCGTCCGGGCGCCGCCGTCGTGCAGCGCCTTCATGCCGCGCGCGCCGTCGTCGCCCATGCCGGTCAGGATGATCGCCAGCACGTCCTTGCCCGCGCATTCGGCGGCCGAGCGGAACAGCACGTCGACCGAGGGCTTGTGGCGGTTCACCGGCGGGCCGTCCTGCACGCTCGCGTAGTACTGCCCCCCCGACTTGCGCAGCTGCATGTGGCGCCCGCCCGGCGCGATCAGCACGACGCCGCGCTCCAGCCGGTCGCCGTCGCGCGCCTCGCGCACGCGCACCGCCGCGAGCCCGTCGAGCCGCTGCGCGTACATCGCGGTGAAGCGCTCGGGCATGTGCTGCACGATCGCGATGCCCGGGCTGTCCGCCGGCAGCGCGAGCAGCACCGATTCGATCGCCTGGGTGCCGCCGGTCGAGCTGCCGAGCACCACCGGCTTGTTGACCGACAGCGCGTGCAGGCCGGCGACCGGCGGCCTGGCCGCGGGCGACGAGGCGCTGCGCGCGGACGCCGTGGCACCGACCCGGGGGTGCGACTGGGCGGCGGCCTTCAGCGTCTGCACCAGTTCGCGCCGGGACTCCTCCAGGAATCCCTTGAGCCCGAGCCGCGGCTTGGTGATCACCGCGACCGCGCCGGCGGACAGCGCCTCCAGCGCCACCTCGCTGCCCTTGGTCGTCAGCGTCGAGCAGATCACCGTGGGGATCGGCGCGGTCGCCATCTGCTGGCGCAGGAAGGTCAGCCCGTCCATGCCGGGCATCTCGATGTCGAGCAGCAGCACGTCGGGCTTCACCCGCGCGATGGCCGGGGCCGCGAGCAGCGGGTTCGGCGCGCTGCCGGCGAGCTCGACGTCGGCCACGCCCTGCAGCAGGTGCTGCATGGTCTGGCGGACGATCGCGGAATCGTCGATCACGTACACCTTGACGGGCATGCCTCGCGGTCCTCTGTCGTGTCTGTCTCAGACCGGCACCGCGGCGACCTCGGGGTCGCGCGGACCGACGGTCCATCTGAGCCGGCGGTACGCGGTGCCGCCGACGTCGATCCACGCGATCGCGATGCCGTCGGCCTCCAGTCGCGACAGCACCGCCCGCACGTTGCGCTCGCCGACGTGGGTCGGCGTGCGGATCAGGCCGGGGAACATGTTGCCGCCGCCGTAGACGTAGGCCTCGCACAGCCGCGGCTCGATCGCGCGGGCACGCAGCTTCGCGTACATGGCGTCGAACGCCGGGCCGGCGTGATGCGCGTCGACCTGGCCCCGCGGCCCGCGCGGCTGCGCGTGCACGATGTGGCACATCGCGCCGACGGTGCGGCGCGGATCGGTCAGGATCACCGCGACGCACGAGCCGAGCAGCGTCTCCAGGCGCTCGCCCGCGTCCGCGCAGGCGACGTCCCCGGGATGCAGCACGCGGACCAGCGGCGCCTCGACGCTCACGCCGCGCCCTTGCGGCACACGCCGGCGCCGAGCGGCTGCAGCGGCGTGCGGCACGGCACGCGCCCCTCGGCGGTGCCGATGAAGAACAGCCCGCCCGGCTTGAGCTGCGTCAGCACGCGGTCGACGACCTCGGCCTTGGTCGGCGGGTCGAAGTAGATCAGCACGTTGCGCAGGAACACCGCGTCGAAGGGGCCGAGCCCCTCGATCGGCCGGGACAGGTTCAGCTGCCCGAAGCGCACGCGCGCGCGCAGCTCGTCGACGATCATCGACTTGCCGGCGGCCGCGCCCTCCCCGCGCAGGCACCAGCGCTTCAGGCGCTCGGGCGACACATGCCGCAGCCGCTCCTCCGGCACGATGCCAGCGGTCGCGGCCCGCAGCACGCGGTCGCTGATGTCGGTGCCGAGCACCGACCAGTCGGCGCCGAGCACGCCGCGCCGGTGCAGGTCGCCCAGCAGCATCGCGACCGAGTACGGCTCGTCGCCGAACGAGCACGCCGCGCTCCAGACCGAGTACGACGCCGGCCGCAGGCCGGCGATCTCGCGCTCGAGCTGCTCGAAGTGCTTCGGCTCGCGGAAGAAGTAGGTCTCGTTGGTCGTCAGCAGGTCGATCGCCATCTGCAGCTCGCCGCCGTCGTCCGGGCGCGAGATCAGCGCGAGGTAGTCCTCGTAGCCGCCGAGGCCGAGCTTCTGGATGCGCGGCGACAGCCGCGACGACACCAGCGGCTTCTTGGCGTCGGTGAAGGACAGGCCGACGATCTCGTACATCAGGCCGATGATCCGGCGGTAGGTCTCGTCGTGCAGCGGGGTCATCGGGGGACGACGCTCCGGCGCGGGCTCACGGCGCCGAGGCGGCCTGGGCCGCGTCGCACAGCTGCGCCATCTCCTCGACGTCGAGCGCGCGCTCCGGATCCAGCAGGACCACGAAACGCTCGCCCACCCGTCCCATCCCGGCGATGAACTCGCGCCGCACCGAGGCGCCGAACTGCGGCGCCGGCTCGATGCGGTCGGCCGGGATCTCGATCACCTCGCTGACCGCGTCGACCATCAGGCCGAGCTCGACCCGCTCGCCGGCCCGATGGGCGTCGAAGATCACCACGCAGGTCTTCTTGCCGACCTCGGCGACCCGCCGTCCGAAGCGGGCCTGCAGGTCGATCACCGGCACGACCGCGCCGCGCAGGTTCATCACCCCGCGCACGAACGTCGGCATCAGCGGCACCTTGGTCATCGATCCGTACTGGATGATCTCGCGGACGTTGCGGATGTCCATCGCGAACACTTCGTCGTCGAGCGAGAACGTCAGGAACTGGGCCCCTTCCGCCTTCGCGGCGTCGGGACGCGCGGCTTCGGATGCGGTCGCCATGGCGGGCCTCAGTACGGACGGAAGTTGCCGTGGGTGCCGGTGGCGCCCGCAGCGGCCATCGCCGGCCTGGAGGGCGCCGCGGGACGCGCGCCGCCGCGCATCGGCGAGTTCGGGGCGCGCCGCTCGGGCGCGCCGTCGCCGCGACCGCCGTGCGCACCGTGCCCGGCGTCGGCGCCGACCGAGAAGAACGACACCGCCTGCTGCAGCTGCTCGGCCTGGCCGGAGAGCTCCTCGGACGTCGCCGCGAGCTCCTCGGAAGCCGAGGCGTTCTGCTGCGTGACCTTGCTGAGCTGCGACATCGCCGCGCCGATCTGCGTGACCGACTGGCTCTGCTCGGACGAGGCCGCCGCGATCTCCTGCACCAGCTCGCTCGTCTTCTGGATCGAGGGCACGATCTCGTCGAGCAGCTTGCCCGCCCGCTCGGCCGTCGACACGCTCGAGCCCGCGAGGTCGCCGATCTCCTTGGCCGCCTCCTGGCTGCGCTCGGCGAGCTTCCTCACCTCGGCGGCCACCACGGCGAAGCCCTTGCCGTGCTCGCCCGCGCGCGCCGCCTCGATCGCCGCGTTCAGCGCCAGCAGGTTCGTCTGGTAGGCGATGTCGTCGACGATGCTGATCTTCTGCGCGATCTGCTTCATCGCCTGCACCGTGCGGGTCACCGCCTCGCCGCCCTCGACCGCCTCCTTGCTCGCCTTGGTCGCCATCGAGTCGGTGACCTTCGCGTTGTCGCTGTTCTGCGTGATCGACGCCGACATGATCTCGACCGACGCGGTCGTCTCCTCGACGCCCGAGGCCTGCTCGCTCGCCGACTGCGACAGGCTCTGCGCGGTCGCGCTCACCTGGTTGGCCGCACCGGTGAGCGCCTCGGCCGCCGAGCGCACCTCGTCGATGATCGAGGCGAGCTTCTCGCAGCTCTGGTTCGCGTCGGTCTTGAGCTGGTCGAAGGTGCCCGCGGCCTCGCGGCGGATGCGCTGGCCGAGGTCACCCTGCGCGAGCGCACCCAGGATCCGCGCGACGTCGTCGATGACCGCCGACAGCTGCTCGGTGGCGGCGTTCGCGTCCTCCTTGACCTTGCCGAAGCTGCCCGAGTAGTCGCCCGAGATCCGTTGCGTCAGGTCGCCCATCGAGAGCGCACCGAACATCCGGCCGACGTCGGAGAACACCTGCGCGGTCGTCTCGACGAGGACGTTGACGCCCGAGCACAGCACCTCGATCTCGCCGGTCTTGCCCTCGAGCGGGATCCGCTGCGTCAGGTCGCCCGCCCGCGCGGCGCTGGTGACCCGCTGCGCCTGCTCGACCGCCTGCTTCAGCATGTTCGCCGCGACGACCTGCTCGGTCACGTCGGTCGCGATCTTGACGATCTTGACGACCCGGCCCATCTCGTCCTTGACCGGCGCGTAGACCGCCTGGATCCACACGTCGCGGCCGTCCTTGGCGACCCGCCGGAACACGTCCTTCTGCGCGATGCCGGCGCCGAGGTCGCGCCAGAACTGGCCGTACCCGACGGTCTCCGAGATCGACGACGGCACGAACATCCGGTGGTGGCGGCCCTTGATCTCGTCGAGCGCGTAGCCGAGCGTCCTCAGGAAGTTCTCGTTCGCGTGCAGCGCGTGCCCGCCGAGGTCGAACTCGATGTACGCGTAGCTCTGGTCGATCGCCGCGAGCACGCCGCGTGCGGCATGGCGCTCGAGCTCGGCCTCGGTGATGTCGTAGCGCACGCCGAGGTACTTCTCGGGCTTGCCGTTGGCCCCGAGGATCGGCGCGATCACCGCGTCGACGTAGTACGGCGTGCCGTCCTTGGCGCGGTTCTTGACCACGCCGCGGAAGATCTCGCCGCGCCCGATCGTCGACCACATCTGCTTGAACACCTCCTTCGGCATGTCGGGGTGCCGGGTGGTGTTGTGCGGCCTGCCGATCAGCTCGTCGCGCGAGTACTTCGAGACCTCGATGAACTTCTCGTTGACGTTGAGGATGTCGCCCTTCTTGTCGCCCTCGGAGACGATGCTCGTCAGGTTCATGATCTTCCTGCGCGTCTCGAGCTCGGTCTCGACGCCGGCGAGCCGTGCCTCCAGCTCCTTCATGCGGTCGCGCTCGGCGGCGACCGAGGCCTCGGCGTCGGCCTTCGCGCGCTCGCGCTCGGCGCGCGCGCGGTCCAGCTCGGCGCGTGCGCGCTCGAGTTCGCCGCGCACGCGCTCGTGCTCGGCCGACAGCGCCTGGGCGCGCTGGAGTTCGTCGCCGGCGACGAGGCGGGCGATCCAGGACGGTCCGGTGGGGGTCATGACGGTTGTCCTTCGAGGGAGGGGGAGGAGACGCGATCCGTGTCGCGGGGGTTGCGGAGGGCCGGTGCACCCGCGGCCAGCTGGCCGAGGGTCGCCGGGTCGAAGATGAGCGCGACCTCGCCGTTGCCGAGGATCGAGGAGCCGGACATGCCGCGCAGGCTGCGGAACATCCGGCCGAGCGGCTTGATCACGGTCTGGTGCTGCCCGAGCAGCTGGTCCACGAGCACGCCGAAGCGCTCGGTGCCGGCCTGGATCACGACGACGCTCGGGCGCTCGGTGCGCGGGCCGTCGAGCCCGTAGAGCGCGTGCAGGTCGACGACCGGCAGCACGCGGCCGCGCAGCTCGGCGGTGCCGCGGCCGCCCGCGTCGATCGCGGCCCCGGCGCCGGCGCCCTCGATGACCTCGACGACCGCCTCGAGCGGGAACACGAAGCGCGACGCGCCCACGCCGACCAGGAAGCCGTCGATGATCGCCAGCGTCAGCGGCAGGCGGATCTCGATGCGGCTGCCGCGGCCGGGCTCGCTCGACAGCGCGACCGAGCCGCGCAGCGACTCGATGTTGCGGCGGACCACGTCCATGCCGACGCCGCGGCCGCTCAGGTTGGTGACCTTCTCGGCGGTCGAGAAGCCGGGTTCGAAGATCAGCATCAGCACCTGCGCGTCGGGCGGCACGACCCCGCGCTCGACCAGCCCACGGTCCCAGGCGCGCTGGAGCACCTTGTCGCGCTGGATGCCGCGGCCGTCGTCATCGATCCGGATCACGATGTGGCCGGCCTCGTGGCAGGCGGCGAGGGTGAGGCGGCCCTGTGGTGCCTTGCCCGCGGCGACACGCTGCTCGGGCGTCTCCAGGCCGTGGTCGAGCGCGTTGCGCACCACGTGCATCAGCGGATCGGCGATGCGCTCGACGACCGACTTGTCCAACTCGGTGTCGGTGCCCACCAGCTCCAGCGAGACGTCCTTGCCGAGCTCGGCGGCCGTGTCGCGGACCACCCGCCGGAAGCGCGAGAAGGTCTCGCCGATCGGCACCATCCGCAGCTGCAGCGTGCTGTTCCGGATCTCCTCGATCAGCCCGCCGACCGCCTGGTTGGCCTCGATCAGCGCGCCCTGGCGGGTCTGGCGCGCGAGCATCGAGGCGCCCGCCGCCGCGATCACCAGCTCGCCGAGCAGGTTGATGACCGCGTCGAGCCGGTCCGCCTGCACGCGGATGAAGCGCGCATCGTCGGAGGCGCCGGACTCGCGGCTGCGCTGCTGCTTGCCGAGCGCCGCCGCGACGACCTTCGGGCTCACGCCGCTGGTGGTCTCGAGGATCTCGCCGAGTCGCGTGCCCGGCCCGCCGTCGACGCCGGTCTCGAGCTGCGCGCGCAGCGCCTGCTGCAGCTGCGCGCGGCTGATCGCGCCGGCCTCGACGAGGATGTCGCCGAGCCGGTCGCGGCCCGGCATCGCGTCGATGCGGCGCGCGATCTCCTCCGGGGTCGTGCCCGGCTCGAGGATCGACAGCGTGCAGTCCTCGCGCACGAAGCTGAACGCCGCCTCGATCGCGTCGCGGCCGGCGTCGGTGCGCAGCTCCAGCGCGAAGTCGAGGTGACAGGCCTCCGGATCGATCGCGTCGAGCGCCGGCACCGCGTCGTGCTCGCAGACGATGCGCTCGACGGTGCCGAGCCCGCGCAGGTAGGCGAGCACCGCGAGCGGGTCGAGCCCGTTGCGGAAGGTGTCGCTGCCGAATCGGACCTGCACGAACCAGCGGCTGCCGGGCGGGCCGGCGGGCGCGGCGACCAGCACCGGCTCGGCCGCGGCCGGCGGCGCCGCGTCGCCGGACTCGGCGCGCAGGCGCTCGACCAGCGCCGCACGGCGCTCGCGATCCTCGTCGGCTTCCGGCATCCCCGGCGGCAGCTCGACCAGCGCGCGGATCTCGTCGTTGCACTTCAGCAGCAGCGTCGAGAGCGACGGGGTCAGCCCGAGGCGCCCCTCGCGCACGCGGTCGAGCAGCGTCTCGACGTGATGGGTGAACGCCACCACCCTGTCGAGCCCGAAGATGCCGGCCGAGCCCTTGACGGTGTGCGCGCAGCGGAACAGCGCGTCGAGGCGGTCGCGGTCGCCCGGATCGTCCTCCAGTTCGAGCAGCAGCTGCTCGATCGAGGCGACCTGCTCCTGCGCCTCGCTGATGAACGCCGGCAGCGCCTCGGCGATGAAGCTCGCGTCCTGGTCGGCGGGCGTGTTCATGCGGCCCCCTGCGGCGCGGGGTCGGCGGCGCCGAGCAGCGACGCGAGGCCGAGCGCGGCGCAGGCCTCGGACAGCCGCTGCGAGGGCCCGGCGAGCCGCAGCGCGCGGTCGCGCGCCGCGAGCTGGCGCGACAGCGCGACCAGCAGCTGCACGCCGGCGCCGTCGACCTCGGCGACGCCCGACGCGTCGACCTCCAGGTCCGCGTCGGGCGGCGACGCGTCGAGGGCCGCGAGCCACTGCGTGCGCAGCTCGCTCGCCGCGTAGATCGTCAGCTCCGCGGGCAACGGGGGGAATGCGCTCACGCTCGGCTCCTCAGGGCAGGATCAGCTTGGACACCGCGTCGAGCAGCTGCGGCGGATTGAACGGCTTGACGATCCACGCCTTGGCCCCGGCGGCCCGGCCGAGCTGCTTCTTCTCGTCCTGGCCCTCGGTGGTCAGCATGATCACCGGCGTGAACTTGTGGCGGGCGTGCTGCTTGACCCGAGTCAGGAACGTGATGCCGTCCATGTTCGGCATGTTCACGTCGCTGACGATCAGGTGGACCTTCTGCGCCGCCTCGAGCTTCGCGAGCGCGTCCTGCCCGTCGCAGGCATCGATCACCGCGTAGCCCGCGCGTTCGAGCGCGAGCCGCACGACGGTGCGCAGCGACGAGGAGTCGTCGACGATGAGGATGATCTTGGCCATGGAGGGGGGTGGCGTCTCGGTTCGGGGGCGGATCAGAAGAACGTGGTCTCGAACTGCGGCTGGGGCACGGAGGCGGCGGGCGAGGCGCCCGGCGCGCCCCGGATCGCGCGCTGCTCGTCGGTCGTGTAGCCCGCACCGAGCAACGCGTCCCATTCCTCGCGGGTCGGCGCGTGGCCGTCGGCCAGCGCGCGCTGCAGCCGCTCGGCACCGTCGCGGATCGAGCGCGAGACCTGGTCGAGGATCTGGCTGACGCGGTCCTGGAACTGGAAGGCGATCATCAGCTGCTCGACCTGCGACCTCACCGACTCGCCGCGCTCGCGCAGCGCCGCGGCGCGCGCGTTCAGCGCGGACACCGCGCCGTCGACGTCGGCGATCACGTCGCCGACGGTGCGCTCGGACTCGTGGATCGCGTCGGCGTCGCGGTGCGCGTGGCGGTCGGCCTGCGACAGCAGCGCGTGCATGCGCACCCCGAACGCCTGCACCTGGTCGCCGATCCGCTTGCCGGTGGCGCCGGACTCGCTCGACAGGCGCCTGACCTCCGCGGCGACCACCGCGAAGCCGCGGCCGCTGTCGCCCGCGCGCGCCGCCTCGATCGCGGCGTTGATCGACAGCAGGTTCGTCTGGCGCGCGATCTTGCCGACGTCCTCGGCCATTGCGCTCAGGTTGCGCGACTCGGCCGACAGCGCGCGGACCGAGTCGAGCATCTGCTCGCGCGAACCGACGAATCCGCCGAAGCGATCGAGCAGGGCCTTCAGGCGGTCCTCGCACTGGGCGAGCACCGCGGCGCGCGCGTCGACCGCGGACGGCCCGCCGCCACCATCGGTCGGCGCGACCACCTCGTCGAGGTCCGAAAGGATCCGCGAGAAGCCGCCGAGCAGTTGCTCGGTCGCTTCGCGCATCTGCGCCTGCACGGTGCCGATGTGGGCGACCCACAGCGCCGATGCCTCGCCGAGCCGCTCGGCGACCTGCGCGGGCGGCGCGTCGATCGCCGCGGCGCAAGCGTCGGCCGGGCGCAGCACACGCAGCAGCCGACGCAGCACGCCGGGTCCCCGCGGGGCGCTCATCGACGCGACTCCCGGAAGACGGCAGGGGGCGACCGGTCGGGGGTGTGGCGAACGAAGTCGATCATGGTCGGGGGGTCCGTGGCGACGGCGGGCGACCGGATGACCGCGTCGGCGTCATGGAAAGTTTCGGCCCCACGCCGAGGGAGCTGAGGCCGATAAGCGGCACCAAATGCCGCCTGCTCCCGAAGCCTTGACGCTCGTCAAGTTCGGCGCGGCGTTCCCCGATGGCGCGTCGGAAGACGCCGACGCGACGCGAGCCGACCGTGCGGTCGCGCGATGACCGGCGCGCGGGCCGGGCGTGGCGCCGTCAGCCCGCGGCGGCGGCGGCCTCGAGGGGCTCGCTCGCGATCCGGTCCCACAGCGCGCGCATGCGCGCCATCAGCTCGAGCGACTCCTGCCAGCGGTCCGAGAGCTCGTAGCCGTCGGCCCCGGTGATCGCGTACGGCGCGGGGCCGAGCTCGCAGAGGAAGGTCAGCGTGTCGTCGGGCCCAGCGCGCCGGCGCCAGCTGCGCATCGCATAGGCCCACCAGCCCATGAACAGCTCGACCCAACCCTGGTGCTGCGGGAAGCCGATCTGCACCTGCACCTGCTCGCGCGACGCGACGCGGCCGTGCAGCGCCCAGGTGTGGTCGAGGATCCGGTGGATCAGCGCGTGGTTCTCGTCGGCGATCGGCCACGCGAACTCGCGGCCGACGAGGTAGTGCGACAGGTCGGCGGTCAGGTGCAGGTCGGGGAAGCGGTCGAGCAGGTGCAGCGTGAAGATGAGGTCGGTCGTCATCCGGTCGCGGTGCGTCTCGATCCGCAGCGGCACGCCGGCCTCGCGGGCGAGCCGGCGCCAGCCCTCGATGTACGGCACGCAGTCCTCGAGGCGGTACGGCCTCACGTCGGCCTGCAGGTTCAGGTGGTCCGCGCCCAGCTCGCGCACGTGCCCGAGGATCGGCATCAGGTCGTCCACCGTGCGGGGATAGCACTGCGCCTGCCAGCTCATGCCGTGGCGGCGCAGGAAGTCGGTGACGGTGCGGGCGTAGTCGAGGTCGGCGAAGCGCACGCCGCAGCCGTCGAAGCCGGCGTCGCGGATCATCGCGAGCTTCTCGTCGAGCGACCACTCGAGCCCGTCGGGCCGGCGGCGCTCCATCGCCCACAGCGACTGGTAGACCAGGAAGCGCTGCATCGTCTCCTCCCGCGGCCGGGACGGCCGTCCTCGCGGGCACTGTAGCGCGCGTGCGAGCCCGGCGGCCGCCGGCGGCGCCGGTGGTGGAACGCGGCGCACCCGGACTCGACGAGGATCGCGAAGCCGACGCGAGCTCACGTACGGGAAACCCGGCGTGGCGCATGCGGCACCGGCGCGCGAGGCTCGCGCTCGACGCTGCTCCTCGCCACCTGCTGCACGATCGCAGCGCTCGCCTCGCCGGCGCCCGGCCCGTATCCGGGGTGGGAGCCGCTCGCCGACGACCTGCCCCAGCCGGTGGAGATCGACCGCCGGCGCATCGTCCGCGAGGGCGGCGTCGTCGACGTCTGGATCCGGGTGCGCGGCGAGCCGGATGCGGTCGCGCGCGAGTTCGAGGCCGCCGGTGTCGCCGACGACGAGGTGCGCCGCGTGCGCGCGTCGCTTCACCACTTGCTGCACCTGTGGTCGTTCCACTGCGACGACGCGTCGCACGCGCTCGCGGTCTCCGCGTACTACTCGGCCGACGGCACGCCGATCCGCGAGTTCAGGCCGACACGACGCGCCTGCCGGCCGGTGCAGCCCGAGACGGTCGGCCAGCGCCTGCTCGGGATCGCCTGCGGCCGCGGCCAGGCGCTCGCCGACCGCGACGACCGGCCCGGCGCCGGTCAGGACACGCTGAGCGACGTGCTCAGCGCGCGGCCTGCCGCCGGGCCGCGGTGACGCCGAGCGCCTCGGCCGGCGCCGCGTCGGGCCTCGGCGCGAGCAGCGCAAACCACCAGCCTGCGGCCTGCGGGTTGCCGCCGAAGAACTGCAGCAGCGCGTCGGCCTCGCGTGCGTGCGCGCTGCGCAGCGGCGTCTGGTCGGTGACGCCCGCCTCGTGGTGCAGCCCGTGGATCGCCTCGTGCAGGAAGATCACCGCGAGCTGGGTGCCGGACAGCGCCGGGTCGAGCTCGATGCGCCGGCGCTCGAGGTCGGCCTGCCCGAACACGCGCAGCCGCGTCGCGGTCTTGACCGGCATCGTGCGCACGGTCCAGCCGTTGACGCCGACGACGAGGCGCTGCGGCGCGCGCGCGCTGCGGCGCACGTTCGGGCTCATCGCTCGCAGCAGCGCCCAGGTGAGGCGCGGGTTGCGGCGCGCGAGCTGCGACAGGCCGCTCGCGAGCGAATGGGTCAGGTGCTCCTCGGTGCTGTCGTGGATCAGCGCGGCCTGTGCGTAGTGGACGAGGCGCACCAGCGCGTGCGTGAACGCGCGCAGCCACTGCGAGGGCGTGAGGCCCTCGCGCACCAGCACGCGGCCTTGCGTGAGGTCCAGGCAGGCGTGCCGGCGACGCACCGGCATCTCGTCGGCGGGCAGCTCGCGCACGACGAGCGTGTAGGGACCGAGCTCGAGGCTCTCGGAGAGCGCAAGCGTGCGCAGCTGGGCGGTCAGCAGGATCGGATGGGGTGCCACGGTGAACTCCTTGGCCCCCATCATCGCCCGGTTCGGGCCCGGTTTCTATTGGCCGATCACCCGAGTCGGCCTATCTCCGAAGGCCGACCGCTTGGCTGGGCGACCAATCCCCCGGATCGAATCGCAAGAATTCCGTTTTCAACGATTGCAACGATTCAAGGGTCGCTGCGCTCGACCGCCGGCAGCCGCCAGCCCCGGCCGACCGCGGCCATCCGCAGCCCGAACGCGATCGCGGCGCCCGCACCGATCGCGATGCTGCGCGGCGTGCCGAGCGCGTCGAGCCCGACGACGACCCAGCCGCCGGCGAACGCGCAGGTCGCGTGCAGTTCGGTGCGACGGAAGATCCGCGGCACCTCGTTGCACAGCACGTCTACGATCACGCCGCCGAAGGTGGCGGTGATCACGCCCATCATCACCGCGATCAGCGGGGGCAGTCCGATGTCGAGCGCGAGCGCGGTGCCGGTCGCCGCGAACAGGCCCATGCCGATCGCGTCGGGCCACTGCACCGCGCGCTCGACCCAGGGCCGCGCGCGCCGACGCGCGAGCCAGGGCAGCAGCAGGCTGAGCGCGAGCACCGCGACCACCCACTCGTGATGCTCGATCCAGAACAGCGGCCGCCGGTCGATCAGCAGGTCCCGCAGCGTGCCGCCGCCGAACGCGGCGACGAACGCGAGCGCGAAGTGCCCGATCGGATCCATGCCGCGGCGTTCCGCCTCCAGGTATCCCGACACCGCGAACGCGATCAATCCCGCGATCTCGGCCCAGCTCAGCGCGATCTCCATGCACCGAGCGTATCGCACGCGGCATAGAATCCTCCGATCCCTTCGGCCCTCCCCCAAGGCGCAGCCATGACGACCCGCCCGACCGTCGCCCTCCCCCTGTCCCCCGGCGCGGCGCGCGCCGGCGTCGCGGCCCTCGCGATCGCCGCGCCCGCGGTGCTCGCGCAGGGCACGCCGCCGCAGGTCGTGCGCGGCCCGGTCGCCACCTACTGGGTGACCGCGGACACCACCTCCGGGCTCGGTGCCATGGGCGGCGGTGGCGGCGGCATGGGCGCGATGCTCGGCATGCTGGCCGGCCGGGGCGGCGGCCCGCTGCGCACGCTCGACCTGCGGCTCGGCTCGTCGCAGCAGGCCTCGGGCGCGCCGCAGGCCGCACACCTGATCCCGCCGGCGATGTCGATGGGTCCGCAGCTGCCGCTGCTGACGCCCGAGCCGGCGAAGGCGCCCCCGCCGCAGCGGGAGGAACGCGAGATGCCCGAGGGCATGGAGCGGCCCAAGGGCCGGATGCTGATCTTCTGGGGCTGCGGCGAGCAGGCCGGTCCGGGCCAGCCGGTGATCATCGACTTCTCGAAGGTCGCGGCCGGCCAGCCGGTGCCGAACCTGGTGTCGCGCAGCCTGCGCCTGCCGCGCGGGCCGTCCTTCGGCGCCAGCAAGACCTACGGCGCGTGGCCGAACGAGCGCGACCGCCAGGCCGTGCCGCCGCAGGCCTCGCTGGTCGGCGAGCACCAGATCAAGGGCAACTATTCGCCCGACATCCGCTTCATGGTCGAGCGGCACGACTTCATGCCGCCGGTCGACCTCGCGCAGGCGAAGACGGCGGCGTCGGCGCAGCAGCTGACCTGGAAGACGGTGACCGGCGCGACCGGCTACTTCATGAGTGCGTTCGGCGCGGGCGGCGGCCCGGGCGGCGACGGCGTCGACATGGTGATGTGGACCTCGAGCTCGGTGCAGGAGATGGGCGGCTCGCTGATGGACCACGTGCCGCCGGGCGAGGTCGCGCGGCTGATCCGCGAACGCGTCGTGCTGCCGCCGGACCGCACCGAGTGCACGGTGCCGGCGCAGGTGATCCAGGCGATGCCGATGGGCATGCTGAACTTCACCGCCTACGGCGACGAGCTGAACGTCGCCCACCCGCCGCGGCCGCAGGACCCGAAGGTGCCGTGGGACATCCAGTGGGCGGTGAAGCTGCGGCTGCGCTCGACCTCGATGGTGCCGCTCGGCGAGGGCATGGCCGGCATGACGGGCGGCAGCCGCCGCTCGGGCGGCGCGGCCTCGGCGCCCCCGGCTCCGGCCCCGGCGGGCGGCACGGGCGCCCCCGCGCAGGCCGGCTCGGCGCCGCCCGCCGACGGGGGCACGCCGCCGGCTTCGCAGGGCTCCGCGATCCCCGGGATCCCGGGCGCCGCCGGAGAGGCCGTCGAGCAGGGTGTCAAGGCGCTGCGCGGCCTGTTCGGCCGCTGAGCCCGGGCATGTCCGCGCCGGCGCGCCGCCGGCTGCTCGTCGTCGCGTGGTCGAACACCGGCGGCACCGACCGGCTCGTCGAGGCCGCGGTCGCGGGCGCGCGCGAGGCGACCGACGACGTGCCCGGCTTCGAGGCGCTCGCGTGCCGCTGCGACCGGGTCGCGCCCGAGGCGCTGCTGCGCGCCGACGCGTTGCTCTTCGCGACGCCCGAGTGCCTCGGCTCGATGGCCGGGCCGATGAAGACGTTCTTCGACCGCTGCTACTACCCGGTGCTCGATCGCCTCGTCGGGCGGCCGTACGCGACGATCGTCTGCGCGGGCACCGACGGCCACGGCGCGATCCGGCAGATCGAGCGGATCGCGACCGGCTGGCGGCTGCGCCGCGTCGCCGAGCCGGTGCTCGCGATCACCGGCGCACAGACGCCCGAGGCGATCCTCGCGCCGAAGCGCATCGCCGACGCGGACCTCGCGCGCGCCGCCGAGCTCGGCGCGACGCTCGCCGCCGGGACCGCGCACGGCGTCTGGTGACGCGGCCCGCCGCGCCGCGCTACGGCTGCTGCTCGAGCTCGTCGCCGAAACGCGTGCCGACCGCACGCGCGGCGTCGACCCACGGGTGGTCGGGCGGCACGGTGCGCAGCGTCGCGATCGATTCGGCGATCGGCACCTCGACGATCTCGGTGCCGCGCAGCGCGACCATCACGCCGGACGCGCCGCGGCACGCGGCCTGCGCGGCCGCGACGCCGAAGCGCGTCGCGAGGATCCGGTCGTACGCGGTCGGCGTGCCGCCGCGCTGCAGGTGGCCGAGCACCGTGACCCGCGTCTCCAGGCCGGTGCCTTCCTCGATCCGCCGCGCGACCACGGCGCCGATGCCGCCGAGCTGCTTCGCGTCGGTGCGCCGCCGGTCGATGCCCTTCAGCACCTCGCCGCCCTCGGGCAGCGTCGCGCCCTCGGCGACGCACACGATCGAGAAGCGCCGGCCGCGCATCGCGCGGTGCCGCACGTGGCGGAACACCGCTTCCCAGCGGAACGGGATCTCCGGGATCAGGATCGTGTCCGCGCCGCCCGCCATGCCGCCGGCGAGCGCGATCCAGCCGGCGTAGCGGCCCATCACCTCGATCACCATCACGCGGTGGTGCGAGGACGCGGTCGTGGTCAGCCGGTCGATCGCCTCGGAGACGATCGAGACCGCGGTATCGAAGCCGAAGGTGGTGTCGGTCGCCGACAGGTCGTTGTCGATCGTCTTCGGCACGCCGACCACCGGCACGCCGAGCTCGACGAAGCGCTGCGCGATGTGCATCGAGCCGTCGCCGCCGACGACGACCAGCGCGTCGAGCGCCGCCTCGCGGATGCACGCCATCGCCCGCGCCGACACGTCCTCGATGGTCAGCGTGCCGTCGTCGGCGCGGACCGGGTAGTGCCACGGATCGCCCTTGTTGGTGGTGCCGAGCATCGTGCCGCCCTCGCCGATCAGGCCCGCCACCTCCTGGTAGTCGAGCTCGCGCATGCGGCCCTCGAGCAGTCCCTCGAAGCCGTCCTCGATGCCGACGACCGTCGCGCCCCAGCGCCCGCGCGCGGTCCGCGTGAAGCCGCGGATCACCGCGTTCAGGCCGGGGCAGTCGCCGCCGCCGGTCAGCAGGCCGATACGTCGGGGTCGGGAGTCGGTCATGCGGCGCCTCGCTCGGGGGTCATGGGCGGATCGTAGCGCGACGGGGCGACGCGGCCGCGGGCGCCGCGCTCGATCATGCGGGCGTGCTAGCCTCGATCCGTCCGCGCCTGCCGTGCCCCGCCTCGATGACCGTGCTCCGTCCCCCCTCCCCGCGCACCGCCCCGCGCGTGTCCGCACGCGTCGTGGCGCTCGTGCTCGCCGCGCTGCTCGCGGCCGCGGCCCCGACGGTCGCGCCGGCACGCGAGGCGCCCGCGCCGATCGAGGGCGCGGCCCTCGACGTGCAGGACGGCGACTCGTTCCTGCTGCGCGCCGACGATGGCCGGCGCGTGCGCGTGCGCGTCAACGGCATCGACGCACCCGAGAAGCACCAGCCGTGGGCCGACGCGTCGCGCCGGCACCTGGGCGATCTGCTGCGCGGGCGGCGCATCCGCCTCGAGCCGGTCAAGCAGGACGTCTTCGATCGCACCGTCGCGCGGGTGATCGTCGTCGACGACGGTCCCGGCACGGCCGGGACACCCGAACGCGACGCGGGCCTCGCGCAGGTCGAGGCCGGCCTCGCGTGGCACTTCAAGCGCTACCGCTCGGACCAGACCGACGACGCGTTTGCGCGCTACGCGCGGGCCGAGCGCGACGCGCAGGCACGCGGCCTCGGCCTGTGGCGCGACGCGACGCCCGAGGCGCCGTGGGACTTCAGGGCGCGGCAGCGCCGCGAGCAGGCGGCGCAGGCCGAGTCGTCGGAAGGATCGAAGGCACGACCCTGACCGCGCTGCCGCGCACGGTGACGGTCGCGAGCCGGTCCAGCTCCGTCGGATTCGGGTCGACGACGATCACCGGCCGGTGCTGCCGCACCGCGGCCCACGGCAGGCTCGCCGCCGGCTGCACCAGCCCCGAGGTGCCGACGACCAGCATCGCGTCGGCCTCGGCCGCGAGCCGCTCGGCGCGCTCGAAGGCGCCCGGCGGCAGCATCTCGCCGAACCACACCACGTCGGGCCGCAGCGGCACGCCGCAGCGCGGGCACGGCGGCGGCAGGCGCGCGTCGTGCTCCCAGCCCGCGGGCGCAGGCCCGCAGCCCTCGAGGCACTTCGCGCGGACGATGCTGCCGTGCAGCTCGACGACGTCGCTGCTGCCGGCGCGCCGGTGCAGCCCGTCGACGTTCTGCGTGACGACGGTGATCGTGCGCCCGGTCGCCTCGGCCGCGGCGATCGCACGGTGCGCCGCGTTCGGCTGCGCCGCGGCGACGCGTTCTCGCCGCTCGGCGTACCAGCGCCACACCAGCGCGGGATCGGCGCGGAAGCCCGCCTCGGTCGCGAGCCGCTCGGGATCGAAGCGCGCCCACATTCCCGCGAGCGCGTCGCGGAAGGTCGGGATGCCGCTCTCGGCCGAGACGCCCGCGCCGGTGAACACGACGATCCGGTCGGCCCCGGCGAGCAGCGCCCGCGCCTGCGCGAGCGCCGCCGGGTCGAGCTCGCTCACGACGCGGCGCCGAGCCGCGTGCGCCGCACCGTCTCGTAGAGCACGATGCCGGCGGCGACCGACACATTGAGGCTGGCCACCTCGCCGCGCATCGGGATGGACACCAGCGCGTCGCAGCGCTCCTTCGTCAGCCGCCGCAGCCCGACGCCCTCGGCGCCGAGCACCCAGGCGACCGAGGCGGGCACCTCGGCCTCGTAGAGCGTGCGCTCCGCGCCGTCGGCGGTGCCGAGCACGGTGATCCCGCGCTCCTGCAGGTCGTCGATCGTCCGCGCGAGGTTGGTCACCATCACGTAGGGCACGCTCTCGGCCGCACCGCTCGCCGTCTGGATCGCCGCCTCGTTCAGCGGGCACGCGTGGTCCTTGGGCGCGATCACGCCGTGCGCGCCCGCGCCGTCGGCCACGCGCAGGCACGCGCCGAGGTTGCGCGGGTCGGTGACCCCGTCGAGCAGCAGCAGCAGCGGCGGGCCCTCGATCGCGTCGAGCAGCGCGTCGAAGCCCACCGCGGGCGGGCGCGACTCGGCGATCGCGACCACGCCCTGGTGGCGCCGGTTCGGGCACAGCCGGTCGAGGCGCGCCGCGTCGACGCGCCTCGCCTCGACGCCCGCCTGCGCGGCGACCGCGAGCAGCTCGCGCATCCGCCCGTCCTCGCGCTTCGCGTCGACGTAGAGCTCGGTGATCGACGCGGCCTGTCGACGCAGCCGCGAGGTCACCGCGTGGAAGCCGAACACCAGCATCGCGTCAGGCCCGGCGCTTGCGCTTGCCGCCGCGCGGCGTGTCCCGGCCGCCGCGGCGCTTGGTCGCCTGCCGCTCGGCGCGGGCCCGCGCGACCTGCTCGGTCTTCGCGGGCGCGGCCTTGCGGCCGGTGCGCTCGGGCAACGGCGCGGGCCCGAGCTCGGCGGCGCTCGGCACGCGCGGCGTGCGCGCGTCGGTGCGCGCGAGCTCGGTCTTGACCATCCTGAACTCGATGCGACGCGCCTCGAGGTCGACGCGCGAGACCTGCACGTCGAGCTCGTCGGTGAGCCGGAAGCGCCGGCCGGTGCGCTCGCCACGCAGCTCGTGCGCGGCCTCGATGTACTGGAAATAGTCGCTGCCGAGCTCGGACACGTGGACCATGCCCTCGACGAACAGCTCGTTGAGCGTCACGAAGAGTCCGAACGGCGCCACGCCGGTCACGCGCCCGCGGAACTGCTCGCCGACCCGCTCGCGCATGTACTGGCACTTGAGCCAGGCCTCGACGTCGCGCGACGCGTCGTCGGCGCGGCGCTCGTTGCCCGAGCAGACCAGTCCGAGCCGCTCCCAGCGGTCGAGCTCCTCGCGCTGCGCGGCGCTCATCCGGCTGCGCTCGGCAGCACGGTCCTCGGCGCGTGCGACCGACTTCGCGGACGGCGCTGCGGGCGCGCCCTTGCGCCCGCGCGGCGCCGGCCGCGGCGGCACCGGCTCGCCGTCGGGCGCGGGCGGCGCGTAGCGCTCGCCGCGCAGCAGCGCCTTGATGACCCGGTGCGTCAGCAGGTCCGGGTAGCGGCGGATCGGCGAGGTGAAGTGCGCGTAGGCCTCGTAGGACAGGCCGAAGTGCCCGACGTTGTAGGGCGAGTAGATCGCCTGCTGCATCGAGCGCAGCAGCATCGTCTGCAGCAGCGCGGAGTCGGCGCGCGGCGCGATCTGCTGGGCGAGCACCGCATAGTCGGCCGGCGACGGATCCTCGCCGCCGCCCAGCGTCAGGCCCACGCCCTGCAGGAACTCGCGCAGCAGCGCGAGCTTGTCGGGCGTCGGCCCCTCGTGGATCCGGTAGAGCGACGGATGCCGGCTGCGCGCGACGAAGTCGGCCGCGCAGGTGTTCGCGGCCAGCATGCACTCCTCGATCAGCTTGTGCGCGTCGTTACGGGTGCGCGCGACGATCTTCTCGATGCGCCCCGCGACGTCGCAGACGATCTTGGTCTCGACCGACTCGAAGTCCATCGCGCCGCGCACGCCGCGCGCCTTGACCAGCGAGCGGTACAGGTCGTAGAGGTTCTGCAGGTGCGGCACCAGCGGCGCACGCGCGCGTGCCGCCGCCGGGTCGCGTCCCGACAGCACCGCCCAGACCTCGTCGTAGGTCAGGCGCGCCGCCGAGTGCATCACCGCCTCGTAGAACTGGTAGGCCTTCACCTGGCCGCGCGCGGTGATCACCATGTCGGCGACCAGCACCAGACGGTCGACCGCCGGGTTCAGCGAGCACAGCCCGTTGGAGAGCTTCTCCGGCAGCATCGGGATCACGCGCCGCGGGAAGTAGACCGAGGTCGAGCGCTGGATCGCGTCGGTGTCGATCGCACCGCCGTGATCGACGTAGTGCGCGACGTCGGCGATCGCGACCAGCAGGCGCCAGCCTCCGGCACGCCGGCCGGAGGTCTCGAGCGGCTCGCAGTAGACCGCGTCGTCGAAGTCGCGCGCGTCCTCGCCGTCGATGGTCACCAGCGGCACGTCGCGCAGGTCGACGCGGCGCTTGAGGTCGGTGGTGCGCACCTGCGCCGGCAGCTTCGCGGCCTGCGCGAGCGCGGCCTCGGAGAACTCGTGCGGCACGTCGAACTTGCGCACCGCGATCTCGATCTCCATGCCCGGGTCGTCGACGCCGCCGAGCACCTCGACCACCCGGCCCATCGGCGGGGTGTGGCCGTTGGGCGGCTGGACGATCTCGACGGTGACCACCTGGCCGGGCTCGGCCTTCGCGGCGTCGCCGGGCGCGATCAGGATGTCGTGCTTGATGCGCTGGTCCTCGGGCACGACGACGGTGACGCCGCGCTCGAGCACCAGCCGCCCGACGAGCTTGCGGTGGCCGCGGTCGGTGACCTCGACGATCGACCCCTCGGGCTTGCCGCGCTGGTCGATGCCGGTCCGCCGCGCGAGCACGCGATCGCCGTGCATGACCTTCTGCATCTCGCGGTTGGGCAGGAACAGGTCGGGCCCGCCCGCGTCGGGCACGAGGAAGCCGAACCCGTCGCGGTGGCCGACGACGCGGCCGGCGACGAGGTCGAGCTTGCTGGCGAGCATCAGCACGCCCTTGCGGTTGGGCAGCAGCTGGCCGTCGCGTTCCATTGCGACGATCCGCTGTTCGAAGGCCTGCGCGTGGCGCGGCGGCACGCCGAGTCGCCCGCCGAGTTCGCCCGGCGTCAGCGGGGCGTCGGCGGTGCGCAGCGCGTCCAGGATCTCCTCCCGGGTCGGGGGTGTCCAGGCCTTGCTCACGATTTGACAGATGAATTCATGGGGTTATACTGCGCGGCTCCGTCGGGTTTCGACCCGCCGGACCCGCGCCCAGATGGCGGAATTGGTAGACGCACTAGGTTCAGGTCCTAGCGCCAGCGATGGTGTGGAGGTTCGAGTCCTCTTCTGGGCACCAGCTTCTCGAGAAGGCCCCGCGCAGCGGGGCCTTTTCCTTTTCGGGGCCCGGCATGGCACGTGCCCGGAGCGGTGGCGTCGATCGGTCTCAGCTCGGCCACCGCGCCTTGAGGTCGCTCGGCCGCAGGTGATCGTACTCCTCGAACGGCTGGTGGATCCACGGATTCGTGGGCAGGTGGTCGACGTAGAAGTCGGGCTCGGCCACCGACTGGCCCTTGCGCCAGATCACCGCAGAGCGGATCTCCCGAACCTGCGGGTAGCGCGCCTTCAGCGCCGGGATCACCTCGACCAGGGTCGCGCCCGAGTCGACGAGGTCGTCGGCGAGCAGCCAGTTCGGCCCGGGCAGGGGCTCGGCGCAGCTCATGTGCTCGGCGATCATCAGCCGGCTCTGCGTCGTGCCCGCGTTCTCGCGGTACGAGCTGGTGAACAGCACGCCGAGCGGCCGGCGGAAGAGCCGCGACAGCGCGTCTCCGACCCGAAGGCCGCCGCGCGCGAGGCAGACGATCGCGTCGAAGTGCCAGGCCGAATCGTGCACGCGGACCGCGAGCTTCTCGATCAGCCGGTTGTATTCGTCCCAGGAGACGTGCAGGTCCCTCATCGGCGGCCTCAGCGCGTGAACGGGTGGCGCAGCAGGATGGTCTCGTCGCGGTCGGGGCCGGTCGAGACCATGTCGATCGGGGCGCCGACGAGCTCGGAGAGCCGCTCGAGGTAGCGCTGCGCCTCGGGCGGCAGCGCCTCCCAGCTGCGCGCACCGAAGGTGGTCGCGCTCCAGCCGGGCAGCTCCTCGTACAGCGGCTCGCAGGTCGCGACGTCCTCGGCGCCGAAGGGCAGCAGGTCGACCGGCTGGCCCGCGCGGCGGTAGCCGGTGCAGATGCGCACCGTCGGCAGCCCGTCGAGCACGTCGAGCTTGGTGACGCACAGGCCCGAGACGCCGTTCAGCTGGATCGAGCGGCGCATCGCGACCGCGTCGAACCAGCCGCAGCGCCGCGGCCGCCCGGTCACCGAGCCGAACTCGTTGCCCTTCGTCGCCAGGTGCTTGCCGGTGTCGTCGAACAGCTCTGTCGGGAACGGGCCGGAGCCCACGCGCGTGGTGTACGCCTTCGCGATGCCGAGCACGTAGTCGAGCTGCTGCGGCCCGACGCCGGCGCCCGGCGCGGCGGCGCCCGCGATGCAGTTGCTGCTGGTGACGAACGGATAGGTGCCGTGGTCGACGTCGAGCAGCGCGCCCTGCGCGCCCTCGAACAGCAGCCGGTCGCCGCGGCGCGCCGCGGCCGCGAGCTCGGCGGGCACGTCGGCCACCATCGGCGCGACGCGCGGCGCGAGCTTCAGCGCGTCGTCGACGACCTGGTCCGGATCGAGCGCCTGGGCGCCGTAGTAGTGCACCAGCGCGAAGTTGTGGAAGTCGAGCACCTCGCGCACCTTCGCGCGCAGCTGCTCCGGCGAGAACAGGTCGCGCACGCGGACCGCCCGGCGGCCGACCTTGTCCTCGTAGGCGGGCCCGATGCCGCGCCCGGTGGTGCCGATCTTGGCGTCGCCGCGCTTGGACTCGCGCGCGCGGTCGAGCGCCACGTGGTACGGCAGGATCAGCGGGCAGGTGCCGCTGATGCGCAGCCGGTCGCGGACCGCGACGCCGGCGCGCTCGAGCTCGTCGATCTCCTGCAGCAGCGCATCCGGCGAGAGCACCACGCCGCTGCCGATCCAGCAGGTCACGCCCGGCCGCAGGATGCCCGACGGGATCAGGCGCAGCACCTGCTTCTTCCCGCCGATCACCAGCGTGTGGCCGGCGTTGTGCCCGCCCTGGAAACGGACGACGCCCTGCGCCTGCTCCGTCAGCCAGTCCACGACCTTGCCCTTGCCTTCGTCACCCCACTGGGTGCCGATCACGACGACGTTCTTGCCCATCTCAATGGTCTCCGCGCAGCGGCCTGACGACCCATGCCGCGCCCTGCTTCGCGAGCTCGCGATCGCATTCGAATTCCTGCTGCTCGTGCTCGTGGCCCGGCAGCACCTGGACGACGATCTCGCCCTGCGCGCGCAAGGTGCGCACCGCGTCGGCGAGTCCCGGGTCTGCGCCCCACGGCGCACGCACCGCCGGCGCGGGCGGCCGCTCCGGCAGCAGCCCGGCGAGCTCGCGCAACTCGAGCGAGAAGCCGGTGGCGGGCCGCGCACGCCCGAAGGCCGCGCCGACGTTGTCGTAGCGCCCGCCGCGGCCGATCGCGTTCGGCAGCCCGTCGACGTAGGCCGCGAAGATCGCGCCGCTGTGGTAGCGGTAGCCGCGCGCATCGCCGAGATCCAGCGCGACCCCGACCTCGAGCCCGTCGCCCGAGGCGAGCTGCGGCGCGGCCGCGAGGCGCTCGAGCTGCGCGAGCGCGTCGGTCACCTGCGACGACTCGGGCAGCACCGCCCTCGCCTTCGCGAGCACCGACGGCACCGCGCCGAAGAGGCCGGGCAGCGCCAGCACCGCGCGGCGCACCGGGCCGTCGGGCGCGCCCGACAGCAGCCGCGCGAGCCCCGGCGAGTCCTTGGCCTGCAGCAGCGGGAACACCTCGTCCTCGCCCACGCCCGGCAGCTGCGCGATCAGCGTGCGCACGATGCCGACGTGGCCGAGGTCGATCCGCACCCGCGGCACGCCCGCCACGCGCAGCGACTGCAGCAGCATGCCGACGACCTCGAGGTCGGCCTCGGGGCCTGCGTGCCCGTAGAGCTCGGCGCCGACCTGCAGCGGCTCGCGCGTCGACAGCGGGCCCGCGGGCCGCGCGTGCAGCACGTGCCCGGCGTAGCACAGGCGCACGACGCCGGCGCGATCGAGCAGGTGCGCGTCGATCCGCGCGACCTGCGGCGTGATGTCGGCACGCAGGCCCATCGTGCGGCCGGACAGCTGGTCGATCAGCTTGAAGGTGGTCAGGTCGAGGTCGCGCCCGCTGCCGGTGAGCAGCGAGTCGAGGTACTCGATCATCGGCGGCATCACCAGCTCGTAGCCGTACGTGCGGTACAGGTCGAGCAGGCGCCGGCGCAGCTCCTCGATCCGCCGCGCCTCGCTCGGCAGGATGTCGGAAATGCTCTCGGGAAGCAGCCAGCGCGGCATCGTCGTTCTAGTCGTGGCGCGTCGGCCGACGCGTGCGGGTCAGGCGGCGGCCGACAGCAGCAGCAGGCCGGCCAGGGCGGCGGCCAGGCCCATGAAGCGGATCTGGCCGTCGCGCATGGAGGCGATGCGCCGCATCGCCTCGCGCCAGCTCGGCGGCGACAGCAGCGGCATCAGCCCCTCGAGGATCAGCATCAGCCCGAGCGCGGCGATCAGGTTCGCGGCCACCGCCCGCCCCTCACTTGCGCGGGCCCGCCGCACCGGCGGACGAGGACGGGGCACGGAAGTAGCGGAAGAACTCCGAACTCGGGTCGAGCACCAGCACGTCGCCGCGCGAACGGAACGTCGAGCGGTACGCCTCGAGGCTGCGGTAGAAGCTCGCGAACTCGGGGTTCTGGCCGAAGGCCTCGGCGAACAGCGCCGACGCCTTCGCGTCGCCCTCGCCCTTGACGCGCTGCGCATCGCGGTAGGCCTCGGCGATGATCACGTCGCGCTGCCGCTCGGCGTCGGCGCGGATCTTCTCGGACTCGGCCGAGCCGGTCGCGCGGCGCTCGTTGGCGACGCGCTTGCGCTCGGACTGCATCCGGTCGAACACCCGCTCGGACACCTCCGGCGCGAAGTCGACGCGCTTCAGGCGCACGTCGATGACCTCGGCGCCGATCTGCTTGGCGTCCTCGTTCATCTTCGAGCGGACCGAGTCGAGCAGCTCCTGGCGCTTGCCGGAGATCACGTCGGAGACGGTCTTCTTCGCGACCTCGTTGTTCAGCGAGTCGCGCAGGCTGCGCTGCAGCCGGTCGCTCGCGATCAGTTCGCTGCCGCCGACCGAGGTGAAGAAGCGGCGCGGATCGGCGATCCGCCACTTCACGAAGGTGTCGATCTGGACGTTCAGCTTCTCGGAGGTGATGAACCGGTCGACGTCGGCGGTGTCGATCGTCAGGATCCGGTTGTCGAAGTACTGGACGTTCTGGAACGGCGGCGGCAGCTTGAAGTGCAGGCCGGGCTTGGCGATCACTTCCTTGATCTCGCCGAGCGCGAAGACGACCGCGTACTGGCGCTGGTCGACGACGAAGAGCGTCGTCGACGCGACGCCGAGCGCGACCAGCAGGCCGATGAGGACGGGGACGAGGCGGTTCATGGCGGCGGCTCCGTCAGCGACCCGAGTCGCGGTCGCGGCCGCGCAGGCCGTCGCGCGTGCCCGAGGGCATCGGCGGCGCCTGCACGGCGGGGGCGTCGGTGCGGCCGTCGGCCGGCTGCGCGCCCGCCTGGCCGCGCGCGGCATCCGTCGACGCCTGCTGCACGAGCCGATCGAGCGGCAGGTACAGCAGGTTGTTGCCCGCGCGGGACTCGACGAGCACCTTGCTCGTGTTGCTGAACACCTGCTGCATCGTCTCGATGTAGAGCCGGTCGCGGGTCACCGCGGGCGCCTTCGCGTACTCGGTGAGCACCTGCTTGAAGCGCGACGCGTCGCCCTCGGCGCTGGCGATCACGCGCTGCTTGTAGCCCTCGGACTCCTGCTGCAGGCGGCTCGCGGTGCCGCGCGCCTTGGGGATCACGTCGTTCGCGTAGGCGCGGCCCTCGTTGATCAGGCGCTCGCGGTCCTGCGCGGCCTTGTTCGCGTCCTCGAACGCGGCCTGCACCTGCTCGGGCGGCTGCGCCTGCTGGATCGTCACGTCGACGATGCCGATGCCGGCCTTGTAGCGGTCGGCGATCGACTGCATCAGCGTGAGGGCGTCCTTCGCCACCTGCTCCTTCTCCTCGTAGAGCACCTGGTCGATGCCCATGCGGCCGATGACCTCGCGGGTCGCGGTCTCGGCGGCCTGGCGCACGATCTCCTCGGGCGCGCCGCCGGGGTTGTTGTTGAACAGGTAGGCCTTCGGGTCGGTGATGCGGTACTGGACCGCGAACTGCAGGTCCACGATCGCCTGGTCGCCGGTCAGGATCAGCGACTCGCGCGGCACCTTGTTCTTCACGTTGGTCCGGTAGCCGACCTCGACCTGGCGCAGGCGCTGGACGTCGACCGGCTCGGCGGTCTCGATCGGGTACGGCAGGCGCCACTTGAAGCCGGCGCTCTCGACCATGTACTTGAACTCGCCGAAGCGCAGGATCGCGGCCGCCTGGCCTTCCTGGATGATGTAGAAGCCGCTGCCCAGCCAGAGCAGGAACGCGATGCCGGCGATCAGGCCGACGCCCGCGCCCGCGCCCTTCATCGTGGGCATCTGCGACGGGCCACCGCCGCGCGGCGGCTCGCCACCGCCACCGCCCTTGCCGAACATGCGGTTGAGCCGGCGATTGAAGTCGCGCCAGAGCTCGTCGAGGTCGGGCGGTCCGTCGTTGTTGCCGCCACCGGGGCGCTGAGGGCGATCGTCGCCGGAGCGGCCGGAGCGATCGTCGTTCGACCCGCCGGAGCCGCTGCGGCCCCAGCCCGGGTCATTGAGCGACAACACTGTGCGAATGCGGGTCCACATCTGGCATGCCGTTGGGAAGGTGCTGCTCGGTGTCGGAAAGGGCGCCGATCCGCTCGGACGTCCCGGCGTCACCGGTGTCGTCGTGCTCGGACCCGTCGTCCTTTCCTCCGCGGGCGGGGGCCCGTCGGTCGATTGCGTCGACTCGTTCGTCTCGGTCCGCACGGCCCGGCCGCGCGTGGATGACGGCGACCCGGAGCGCCTCGCGCAGCGCATCGAGCCCGGATCCGGTTCGGGCGCTGACGGACAAGCGTTCGATGTTACCACAGCCGTCGAGCTGGACTTCCGGCTGAAGGGGCACCGCGTCGATCTTGTTCATGACCAGCCACTGCGGGACGCGCTCGGCGCCGATCTCCGCGAGCACCCGGTCGACCTGCTCGACCTGCTCGGCCCGGTCGGGCGCCGACGCGTCGACGACGTGCAGCAGCAGGTCGGCCTCGGCGGTCTCCTCGAGCGTCGCCCGGAAGGCCGCGACCAGCTGGTGCGGCAGGTCGCGCACGAACCCGACGGTGTCGGACAGTGCGAGCTCGACGCCGGGCGCGACGACGACGCGCCGGGTCAGCGTGTCCAGCGTCGCGAACAGCTGGTCGGCCGCGTAGGTGCCGGCGCCGGTGATCGCGTTGAACAGCGTCGACTTGCCCGCGTTGGTGTAGCCGACCAGCGAGACGCGGAACGCCTCGCGCCGGTCGCGCGCCCGTCGCCGCGTGCGGCGCTGGCGCTCGGTGCGGTCGAGCCGCTCGCGCACCTGGCGGATCCGGGCGGCGAGCATCCGCCGGTCCATCTCGAGCTGGGTCTCGCCGGGGCCACCGCGCACGCCGATGCCGCCGCGCTGCCGCTCGAGGTGACTCCAGGCGCGGACCAGCCGCGACGACTGGTGCTGCAGCCGGGCGAGCTCGACCTGCAGCTTGCCCTCGGTGCTGCGCGCGCGCTGGCCGAAGATGTCGAGGATCAGCTCGGTGCGGTCGAGGACGCGGACGTTCCAGAGGCGCTCGAGGTTGCGCTGCTGGACGGCGGAGATCTCGTGGTCGAACAGCACGAGCTGCGCGTCGGTCTCGGCGATCGCGGCAGCGATCTCGTCGGCCTTGCCGCGTCCGAGGTACAGGCCCGGGTCGGGACGCGGGCGGTGGCAGACGACGCGGCGTGCGGGTTCGTGGCCCGCGGACACCGCGAGCGCGGCGAGTTCGTCGAGCGAGGTGTCGTCGGCCCGGTCGCGGCCGAGCGCGACGCGGACCAGCAGTGCGATGGAGCGTTCGGGTCGGGCGGTGGGGTTCAGCTTTCCGCGCTTTCTTGGTGGAAGTTGACGGCCCGTGCCGGCACGACCGTCGAGATCGCGTGCTTGTAGACCATCTGGGTGACGGTGTTGCGCAGCAGGACGACGTATTGGTCGAACGATTCGATCTGGCCCTGGAGCTTGATGCCGTTGACGAGGTAGATCGAGACCGGAACGTGATCCTTGCGCAGGAGGTTCAGGAACGGGTCTTGTAGTAGTTGCCCTTTGTTGCTCATGGCGGCTCCGGTTCTGTTCGCTTTCTATGGGGGCGCGTCTGCGGACTTCAAGGCCCGCCGGCCGACTGTAGCCGAATCGCGGGGTGCTTGGCTACCGAACGGGGCGGCGCAGCCGCCGCGTCGCGCCGGCCGGTCGCGACCTCAGCGCGCGTAGGGGTTCGACGACGTGCGGAACTCGACGCGCAGCGGCGTGCCCTGCAGCGAGAAGCGCTCGCGGAACCAGCCCTCGAGGTAGCGGCGGTAGCTGTCGGGCACGCGGTCGAGCGAGTTGCCGTGGATGATGACCACCGGCGGGTTCTGCCCACCCTGGTGCGCGTAGCGCATCTTCGGGCGCGTCGCGCCGCGACGCGGCGGCTGCTGGCGCTCGACCGCCTCCTGCATCGCGCGGGTGAGCCGCGGCGTCGACAGCTTGGCCGTCGCGGCAGCGTGCGCCTCGTCGACCGAGCGCATCAGCGCACCGACCCCCTTGCCCTCGGTCGCGGTCAGGAAGTGCGTCCGCGCGAAGCCGAGGAAGCCGAGCTTGCGCTCGAGCTCGACCTTGATCCGCTCGCGGCGGTAGTCGTCGGCGAGGTCCCACTTGTTGACCCCGACGACCACCGCGCGGCCCGCCTCGAGCACGTAGCCCGCGATGTGCGCGTCCTGGTCGGCGATGTCCTGCGATGCGTCGATCAGCAGCACGCAGACGTTGCTGTCCTCGATCGCCTGCAGCGTCTTCACCACCGAGAACTTCTCGATCACGTCGTGGACCTTGCCGCGGCGGCGCACGCCGGCGGTGTCGACGATCGTGTAGGAACGCCCGCCGCGCTCGAAGTCGACCGCGACCGCGTCGCGGGTCGTGCCCGGCTGGTCGAAGGCGATCATCCGCTGCTCGCCGAGCAGCGTGTTGATCAGCGTGGACTTGCCGGCGTTCGGGCGGCCGACCACGGCGACGCGGATGCGCCGCGGCCGGGCCGGCGCGGCCGCGGCATCGGCGGCCGGCGCGTCGGCGCCTGGCGCGGCGTCGACCGCCGCGAGCTCGGCCTCGGTCGGCGGCCGCGCGTCCTCTTCCGCGGGCGCGTCCGCCTCTTCGTCGGGCACGGCGATGTCGACCGGCGGCGGCAGGCACTCCTCGATCAGGTCGCGCACGCCGTCGCCGTGGGCGGCGGAGATCGCGTGCGGCGCGCCGAGGCCGAGCGACCAGAAGTCCGCGACCACGGTGTCGCGCAGCATGCCCTCGGTCTTGTTGACCGCGAGCACGACCTTCGCCGCGGTGCGGCGCAGCTCGTTGGCGATGTCGCGATCGCGCGCGGCCATCCCCTCGCGGCCGTCGACGACGAACACGACCAGGTCCGCCTCGATGACGGCCTGCCGCGCCTGGCGCGCCATCTCGGCCGCGATGCCGCTCTTGGCGACCGGCTCGAAGCCGCCGGTGTCGATGACGATGAAGCGGCGCTCGCCGACGCGGCCCTGCCCGTAGTGGCGGTCGCGGGTCAGGCCGGGGATGTCGGCGACCAGCGCCGCGCGGCTGCGCGTGAGCCGGTTGAACAGCGTCGACTTCCCGACGTTCGGGCGCCCGACGAGGGCGACGACCGGCGGCGGCCCGTCGCGGACGGCCTCTTCGGCGCTCATCGGACTGGCCTCCGCGCTGCGCGCTGCGGCGCTGCGAGCCTTGGGGCGGCCCGGCGGGTCACGGCACCCGGAACGCGTGCAGCGTGCCGCCGGAGGTCTGGACCACGAGCATCGAGCCCACCGCGGCGGGCGGCGCGACGATCGGCTTGCCGTCAGTCTTCGTGACCGCGGCGAGCGTGCCGTCGGCGCGCGACAGCCACAGCACGTTGCCCTCGACGTCACCGATCGCGACGCCCGAGCCCACGATCAGCGGCGCGGCGAGGCGCCGGCGCGCGAAGCCCTTCTGCTGCCAGGCGGGCTGGCCGCCGCGGTCGAACGCGTGCACCACGTCGTTCGCGTCGGGCAGCACCACGCCCCGGTTGTCGACGTCCAGGCCGACCGCCGACGAGAAGTCCCGGATCCAGACCGGCGCGCCGGTCGCGGCGTCGAGGCAGCCGACACGCCCCTGGTACGAGGCCGCGCAGAGCTCGCGACCGATCACCAGCGGCGAGCCGACGATGTCGGCGATGCGCTCGAGCTCGGTCGCGCCCTTGGGCTGGGCGAGCGGCACGTCCCAGCGCGGCGCGCCGCTGCCGAGCGAGAGCGCGACCATGCGGCCGCCGGGCATGCCGACGAACGCGAGGCCGGGCACCATCGCGATGCCGCCCGAGTTGCGCAGCACCAGCGGCGGGTTCTGGCGCTGGTACTGCCAGCGCCGCTTGCCGCTGTCGGTGTCGTAGGCGACGACGCGATTGTCGGACGTGCGGACCAGCACGGTGCCGTCGGCGACCGCGGGCGCGCTGACCACCTCGGAGCCGACCGGCGCGGTCCAGCGCGTGGCACCCTGCGCGTCGAGCGCGACCAGCGTGCCGTCGCGCGTGGCGACGACGGTGGTGGTGCCGTCGGTGCCGACGCCGGCCGACAGCGGCTTGCCGACCGACACGCGCCAGGTCGTGCGCCCGGTGTCGGCGTCGAGCCGCGCCACCGTGCCGTCCTGCGCCGCCGCCCACACCGAGTCGCCGATCGCGACCGGCACGAAGCCGATGCCCGAGCGCGCGCCGAGCGTCGCGGTCCACATCGGCGCGGGCTTGATCTCGCCCGACGGGGCCGGCAGCGGATCCGGCGGCGTGCGCGACGAGCCGAACAGCGAGCAGCCGCCGAGCACGGCGAGCGCGGCGAACACGGCGGCGGCATGCCGCATGCGGTGACCCGCCCGCCTCATGCCCCGCCCAGCGCGTCGAGCTTCATCTGCACCAGCGGCCGCAGCGCGGCACTGCGCTCGAGGCGCTCGAGCGCGGTCTTGTACGCCGCGCGCGCCTCGTCGCGCTTGCCCTGCGCGAGCAGCAGGTCGCCGCGCCGGTCCGCGAAGGCACCGGCGAACGCGCCCGCGTCGTCGACCGCGAGCAGCTTCAGGCCGTCGTCGTAGGCCTTCTCGTCGAGCAGGATGCCGGCGAGCCGCAGCCGCGCGAGCAGCTTGTGCTCGGGGTCCTTGGCGTTGTCGACCGCCCACTGCAGCGGCGCCTTCGCCGCCTTCAGGTCGCCCGCGTCGTAGTAGGCCCGCGCGGCGATCAGCGCCCCCATCGACCCGTAGACCGTGCCGGAGTACTTCTCGAACAGCGGCCCGGAGGTCTGCTTGACCTTGGCGACGTCCTTCTTCTCGACCGCGTCGCGCAGCTGGTCGTAGAGCACCGAGGCCTCGACCGACTGCTTCTGCTGCCACCAGCCCCACGCGCGCCAGCCGGCGATCGCGAGCAGCACCACGGTGACGAGCGCGAGCAGCAGGTTGCCCCACTTGTTCCAGAACGCCTTGAACGCGTCGAGCTGGTCCTGTTCCTGGAGATCGTAGGCCATCGGGAAGGTCTGTCCGGTTGGGGTCGGGCTCAGTCGCCGGTGGCGACGAGCGCATCGACCAGGTAGTCGGGGAGCGCATCGAGCGCGACGGATTCCTGGCGGCCCGCGCCGCGCTCGCCGTCGGCACCGCGCAGCGCCTTGACGGTCGCGGTGCGCGCGGCCGCCTCGTCGTCGCCGATCACGACGGCGAACTCCGCGCCGCTCGCGTCGGCGCGCTTGAACTGCGCCTTGAAGCCGCCGCCGCCGGCGTGCATCACCACGTCGAGCCCGGCGCTGCGCAGCGCCTCGGACACGGTGAACGCGACGGTCCGCGCGGCCTCGCCCTGGTGCACGACGTAGACGTCGCAGGCCGGCGCCGGCTCGGCCTCGCCGCCCGCCTTCATCAGCTCGAGCAGCCGCTCGACGCCGATCGCGAAGCCGCAGGACGGCGCGGGCTTGCCGCCGAGCATCTCGACGAGCGGATCGTAGCGCCCGCCGCCGCAGACCGTGCCCTGGGCGCCGAGGCTGTCGGTCACCCACTCGAAGACGGTGCGGTTGTAGTAGTCGAGCCCGCGCACCAGTCGCGGGTTGACGCGGAACGGGATGCCGACCGCGCGCAGCAGCGCCTGCACGCCCTCGAAGTGCGCGCGCGACGCGTCGCCGAGGAAGTCGGCGAGCTTCGGCGCGGCCTCCACCAGGTCCTGCATCGCGGGGTTCTTGGTGTCGAGGATGCGCAGCGGGTTGCTGTGCAGCCGACGCTGCGCGTCGGCGTCGAGCCGGTCGCGGTGCGCCTCGAAGTGGGCGATCAGCGCCTCGCGGTGGCCGCGCCGCTCGGCCGGATCGCCGATGCTGTTGAGCTCGAGCCGGATGTCCGAGAGGCCGAGGTCGTCCCACAGCCGCTGGCACATCGCGATGACCTCGGCGTCGATGTCCGGGCCCTCGAAGCCGAGCGCCTCGATGCCGATCTGGTGGAACTGGCGGTAGCGCCCGCGCTGCGGCCGCTCGTGGCGGAACATCGGGCCCGTGTACCAGAGCCGCTTCGGGCCGTCGTACAGCAGGTTGTGCTCGATCGCCGCGCGCACGACGCCGGCGGTGTTCTCGGGGCGCAGCGTCAGGTGCTCGCCGTTCAGCGCGTCCTCGAAGGAGTACATCTCCTTCTCGACGATGTCGGTCACCTCGCCGATGCCGCGCTTGAAGAGCGCGGTGTGCTCGACGATCGGCGTGCGCACCTGCCGGTAGCCGTAGCTGCGCGCCCAGTGCGCGACGACCTGCTCGAGCCGCTCCCAGCGCTCGCTGTCGCCGGGCAGCAGGTCGTTCATGCCCTTGACGCCGGTCAGGCGCTCGGCGCGCTTCGGGGCGCCGGCTGCCGGCGTGGAGGCGAAGGAGGCTTCTTCGGACATGGGTCGGGATGCGGGTACGGGCCGGCTCAGGCGTCGGCGCCGATGCGCCCGTAGCGGCGCTTCACGTAGTCCTCGACGATCGCCTGGAACTCCTCGGCGATGCGCTCGCCCTTCAGCGTCACCGTGCGCTCGCCGTCGACGAACACCGGCGCGACCGGCGCCTCGTCGGCCCCGGGCAGCGAGATGCCGACGTCGGCGTGCTTGGACTCGCCCGGCCCGTTGACGACGCAGCCCATCACCGCGACCTGCATCGTCTCGACGCCGGGATACGACGCCTTCCAGACCGGCATCTGCGCGCGCAGGAACGATTGGATGCTCTCGGCGAGCTCCTGGAAGAACGTGCTGCTCGTGCGGCCGCAGCCGGGGCATGCGATGACCAGCGGCGTGAACGCACGCAGCCCCATCGTCTGCAGGATCTCCTGCGCCACCACCACCTCGCGGGTGCGGTCGCCGTTCGGCTCGGGCGTGAGCGACACGCGGATCGTGTCGCCGATCCCCTCCTGCAGCAGCACCGACAGCGCCGCCGTCGAGGCGACGATGCCCTTGCTGCCCATGCCGGCCTCGGTCAGGCCGACGTGCAGCGGGTAGTCGCAGCGCCGCGAGAGTTCGCGGTAGACCGCGACCACGTCCTGCACGTTCGACACCTTCGCGGACAGCACGATCCGGTCGCCGGGCATGCCGAGCGACTCGGCGAGCCGCGCGCTCTCGATCGCCGAGGTCACGAGCGCCTCGCGCATCACCTGCGCGGCCTCCCAGGGCCGGGCCCGCTTCGCGTTCTCGTCCATCATCCGGGCGAGCACCGACTGGTCGAGGCTGCCCCAGTTGACGCCGATGCGCACCGGCTTCGCATGCCGGTTCGCGACCTCGATCATCGCCGCGAAGTTGTCCTCGCGCCTCGAGCCCGCACCGACGTTGCCCGGGTTGATGCGGTACTTCGACAGCGCCTGCGCGCAGTCGGGGAACTGCGTCAGCAGCTTGTGGCCGTTGTAGTGGAAGTCGCCGACCAGCGGCACGTCGACGCCCATGCGGTCGAGCTGCTCGCGGATCGCGGCGACCTCACGCGCGGCGTCGGGCGTGTTCACCGTGATGCGGACCACCTCGGAGCCCGCCTGCGCGAGTGCCTTGACCTGGATCGCGGTCGCGATCGCGTCGGCGGTGTCGGTGTTGGTCATCGACTGCACGACGACCGGCGCGCCGCCGCCGACGTGCACGGTCCGCGCCCCCCACGAGACCGCGACGCGGCGCGTGATCCGGCGCTCGAGCGGACCCGCCGGCATCGGCGCGCCCCCGGGCGGCATCCCGACACTCACGGCAGCTTGACCTTGGCGATGTTGTTCGGCGAGGAGGTGACCGGCTTGAGGTCCACCGGCTTGCCCTCGAACTCCAGCGCGACCGCGCTCGCGTTGCCGATGGTCAGCGAGAACGGCGCGTCGCCCTTCAGCTCGAGCGGCGCGGCCGGCTTCACCGTGCCCATGAAGAGCGACTTGCCGTCGGCCTGGCGCACGTCGACCCACGCGTCCTGCTTGACAGTGAGCCGCACCGGCGGAGGCGGCGGAGGCGGCGGGGGCGGCGGCGGGGCCGGGGCCGGCGGCGGCGGGGCCGGGGCCGGC
>Ga0315899_10000668_pt1 | contig 40784 bp, 34 predicted proteins | sample LakEriMetagenome_2_FD_203518 | JGI IMG/M metagenome (GOLD analysis project Ga0315899, IMG submission 203518) | Freshwater fungal communities from buoy surface, Lake Erie, Ohio, United States - Buoy 4 MA112 | ecosystem: Environmental > Aquatic > Freshwater > Lake | place: USA: Lake Erie, Ohio...
CCGACCGAAGCACGATTGCTGCAGGAAGACCTACTACGACTGATCGATCCGGATCACATCGAGTGGCTGGAAGTAACCGACATGAGTCCCGCCGTCGGTGTGCACGGCGGACCGGGGACCCTGATCGTTGCAGTTCAACGCAAGGCCGCGATGACCTCGGGCGGCGCCTGAACGAGTTCGATCAACACGCCTTCACCGGCGATCGGGAACTCCTCATTCGACTTCGGATGTAGAAAGCAAATGTCATGACCGGCGGCCCCCTTGCGGATACCGCCGGGTGCAAAACGCACGCCTCGAGCGGTTAGCCACTCGACTGCCTTGGGCAGATCATCGATCCAAAGACCGATATGATTGAGTGGCGTTTGATGTACCGCCGGCTTCTTGTCGAGATCGAGTGGCTGCATCAGATCGACCTCGACCACATGGGCGCCACGCCCCATCGCGCAAATATCTTCGTCGACATTTTCACGCTCGCTGACGAAGTTGCCCGTCACATCGAGGCCCAACATATCGACCCACAATGTTTTGAGTCGCTGTTTGTCTGGTCCACCAATGGCGACTTGCTGGATACCGAGAACTCGAAACGGCCTGCTCACCACACTCGACATGATCGATGTCCTCACTCGAATCGCATGATGACTTGATCGACCGCGAGACTATCGCCTTTCTTCGCAACCACCTCGGTCACGACGCAATCTTGTGTAGCAAAGAGGATGTTCTCCATCTTCATCGCTTCGATCGCCGCAAGCTTCTCGCCCGCGCGGACCGTCTGTCCTGGTTGTACCGTGACATCGACCAGCAAGCCAGGCATGGGCGACAACAACACCTTCGACAAATCGGGCGGCGCCTTGAACGGCATCAAAGCCTCGAGTTCGGCCTGACGAGGAGAGAAAACGCGAGCAAATAGCGATGCGCCATTGTGCGAAATGCGATATCCGAGCCCGACTCGTTCGATTTGAGCGCAGAATGTGCGCCCATCGAAGCTGCCGTGCACGGCAATGTCACGCAGATTGTCCTCGAACGAAATCTCGTGCGTTTGTCCAGCGATCGTGACGTGACAGGCGGCACCAACCGGTCGCACGGTTACCGGAATCTGATCACGACGGCCCGATTCGTCGGTCAAGACGATGACGAAATCTTCGCGGATCCGAACCTCTCGGTGACGGCGTTGACCCGTGAGTGTGGCGGCACGCTCACGCGAGCGCCGATGCGATACCGCTGCCAGCGCCAACAGGAACCCGGCCTGTTCATGCGCCACGCTGCTTTCGGAAAAGCCTTTTGGATAATGCTCAGCGATGAAACCGGTATTGAATTCACCGGCAACGAACTTTGGGTGCGCAAGCAATGCCGCTTGAAATGGAATGTTGCTCGAGATGCCGCGAATCACGAACCCGTTCAAAGCGTCACGCATCCGCGCGATCGCTTCATTACGATCACGCCCGTGCGTGATCAGCTTGGCGATCATCGAGTCGTAGAACATCGGAATCTCGCCACCCTCGTAAACGCCGGTGTCGACACGCACGCCACCGCCCTGCGCGACGGGTTGCGCAGCCTCCATGTTCTGCTCAGGTGGTCGATATTTGACGAGTCGACCGGTCGAGGGAAGGAAGTTTCGATACGGATCCTCGGCATTGATTCGGCACTCGATCGCCCAACCATTACGTGCGATCTCGCTTTGCTTGAAAGCCAACTTCTCGCCGGCTGCCACTCGAATCATCTGTTCGACGAGATCGAGCCCCGTGATGCATTCGGTGACTGGATGCTCTACCTGCAGTCGAGTGTTCATCTCCAGAAAGTAGAAACTCTTATCTTTACCAACTACGAACTCGACAGTACCCGCGCTTTGGTAGTTAACCGCTTTTGCCAAAGCCACTGCCTGCTCGCCCATGGCCTTGCGAGTCTTGTCGTCGAGGAAGGGGCTTGGTGCCTCTTCGATCACCTTCTGATGTCGACGCTGAATCGAGCACTCGCGCTCCCATAAATACACGCAGTTCCCGTGACCATCACCCAGAACCTGAATCTCGATATGGCGCGGTTCTTCAACGAACTTCTCGATGAAGACACGATCGTCACCAAAGCTATTACGTGCTTCGTTACGGCACGAAGTGAAACCATCGAGAGCTTCCTTATCGTTCCAGGCGACGCGTAAGCCTTTACCGCCGCCGCCGGCGCTAGCCTTGATCATCACGGGGTAACCGATACCCTTGGCGATCTCGACGGCCTTCTCAGCAGATTCGATTGGGCTGTTGTAGCCCGGAATGATGTTTACCTTGGCCTTCGCTGCCAATTCCTTGGACGCGATCTTGTCGCCCATGGCTGCGATAGAGGCGGTCTTCGGGCCAATGAAAATGACGCCCTGTTCCTCGACGCGCCGAGCGAACTCAGCATTCTCCGACAAGAAACCATAACCGGGATGGACGGCCTCGGCACCCGTCTGTTTGCACGCAGCAATGATCTTGTCGGCGACTAGATAAGACTCGCGCGAGGGCGCGGGTCCCAACAACACCGCTTCGTCCGCCAGTTCGACATGACGAGCATCACGGTCGGCTTCTGAATACACCGCAACCGTCTTGATACCCATCCGTCGCGCTGTCTTGATGACACGACAGGCGATTTCACCACGATTAGCGATCAGGATTTTCTTAAACATGATTAACCTTGCTCCTTCACGCCATCACAGAGGAATGTTGCCGTGCTTGCGCCACGGCTCTTCGAGCTTCTTGTCGCGCAGCACCGTCAGGGCACGACAGACGCGTCGACGCGTTCCGTGCGGCATAATGACGTCGTCGATGTAACCGCGGGCGCCAGCCACGAACGGATTAGCAAACTTTTCGCGATATTCCGCTTCACGGGCTGCGAGCTTTTCAGGGTCGCTTTTCTCGTTGCGGAAGATGATTTCGACGGCGCCTTTTGCGCCCATCACCGCGATCTCGGCATTTGGCCAGGCAAAGTTCACATCGCCACGGAGATGCTTGGACGCCATGACGTCGTAGGCGCCACCATAGGCCTTGCGCGTGATGACAGTGATTTTAGGCACGGTGCACTCGGCATAGGCATAGAGCAACTTTGCGCCGTGTTTGATGATGCCGCCGTATTCCTGCGCTGTGCCCGGCATGAAACCTGGCACATCGACGAAGGTCACAACAGGAATGCTGAAGGCATCGCAGAAGCGCACGAAACGCGCAGCCTTGATGCTGCTCTTGATATCGAGACAACCAGCTAATACCAGTGGCTGGTTGGCGACGATGCCGACAACCTGCCCATCCATACGCGCAAATCCGATCAGGATGTTCTTTGCGTAATCCGGCTGCAGCTCGAAGAACTCGCCGTCGTCGACCACTTTCGCGACGAGCTCTTTCATGTCGTAGGGCTTGTTCGGGTTGTCAGGGATCAGCGTGTCGAGCGAGAAGTCATCGCGATCAGGCGGGTCTCCCGCTTCGCGCATCGGCGCTTTTTCACGATTATTCGACGGCAGATAGTTGAAGAATCGCCTAACCATCAAGATCGCATCGACATCGTTTTCGAAGGCAAGGTCGGCAACACCACTACGAGTGGTATGGGTGATAGCACCACCGAGATCCTCGGCGGTGACTTCCTCATGAGTGACGGTTTTCACGACCTCGGGACCGGTCACGAACATGTATGAGCTGTCCTTAACCATGAAAATAAAGTCCGTGAGAGCTGGGCTGTAGACCGCGCCACCGGCGCTCGGGCCCATGATCAAACTGAGCTGCGGCACCACACCCGATGCAGTCACGTTGCGCTGAAACACTTCGGCGTACCCACCAAGCGAGGCGACGCCTTCCTGGATTCGCGCACCGCCCGAATCGTTGATGCCGATGACGGGCGCGCCCACCTTCATCGCCATATCCATGACCTTGCAGATTTTCTGCGCGTGGGCTTCGCTGAGCGATCCGCCGAAGACCGTGAAATCCTGGCTGAATACAAACACCAATCGACCGTTGATGAAGCCGCATCCCGTGACGACGCCGTCACCCGGAATTTTTTGATCCTGCATGCCGAAATCGCTGCAGCGATGCTCGACGAACATATCCCATTCTTCGAAGCTGCCCTCATCCAACAGCAACTCCACGCGTTCACGCGCAGTCAGTTTACCCTTGGCGTGCTGTGCTTCTATGCGCTTAAGCCCGCCACCCTGACGGGCTTGAGCCCGCTTCTTCTCGAGCTGTTGAATGATGTCATGCATGAGTGGATTCCCTTTTTTCAAATAGGTCTAGCAACTTTCGCGCGGCCGATGATGGCGCCATACGTGAGTGAGAGACGTCGGCGAGCACTGCAGGTAGCGCCGCTCGGACTGCGGAACAATCACGAAAATCGGCTGCTAATCGGGCGTGAACTTGATCCCACATCCAGGTCAACGCCTGCTGACGACGCTTCTCGGTAAATTCTCCGGACAGATCGCGCAGACGCTTGAACTCCTGCACCTCGGCCCAGAACTGCTCCAAACCTTCGGCGCGCAGCGCGCTACCGCGCATCACGCGAGTCTGCCAGCGATCCTCACCGCTCGTACCTGGAGCCCCCGTGAAGCGCAGTACGCGCAAAGCACTCGTGATCTGCGCCTCCGCACGAGTGGCCGCGTCAGGATCGAGATCGGCCTTATTGATGACGATAAGATCGGCCATTTCCATGATGCCTTTCTTCATCGCTTGCAGATCGTCGCCAGCATTCGGTAACTGCAACAACACGAACATGTCGGTCATTCCGGCCACGGTCGTCTCAGATTGACCGACACCCACGGTTTCGACGATCACCACGTCGTAACCCGCCGCCTCGCAAACAAGCATGGCTTCGCGAGTTTTCTCGGCGACGCCACCCAAGGTTCCTGACGATGGGCTCGGTCGGATATACGCGCGCTCATGCACCGACAAACGCTCCATGCGGGTCTTGTCACCGAGGATGGAGCCACCCGACAGGCCTGACGAGGGATCTACCGCGAGCACGGCGACCTGATGCCCTCGACCAATCAAATACATGCCCAAAGATTCGATGAAGGTGGACTTACCAACGCCAGGTACGCCCGAAATACCCAGGCGCAGCGCACGCCCGCTCTCGGGCAAGAGCGCATCGAGCACGGCATCAGCGCGAACGCGATGTTCCGGTAGCGTCGACTCTAGCAACGTGATCGTTTTCGCCAGTGCCCGCCTATCGCCGGCACGTACTGCGGCGATCAAGGCAGCGTCATCCGTATCAACCGATGGCACAGGCATCCTTGATGTGCTTCAAAACATCTCGAGCACTCTCTGGGATCGGCGTACCCGGTCCATAAATACCCTTGACGCCGGCGCCATACAAAAAGTCGTAATCCTGTTGCGGCACGACACCGCCGACAAAAACGATGATGTCGTTGGCACCCTGCGCGCGCAGCGCACGAATGATCTCGGGGACTAAAGTTTTGTGCCCAGCGGCAAGGGTGCTGACCCCCACCGCATGAACGTCATTCTCGATCGCCTGACGAGCACATTCCTCCGGTGTTTGGAACAACGGACCCACATCGACGTCGAAGCCGAGGTCGGCGAATGCACTAGCAACGACTTTCGCGCCTCGATCGTGACCGTCCTGACCGAGCTTCGCGATCATCACGCGCGGCCGGCGGCCCGCTGCGGCGGCGAAAGACTCGATCTCGGTCTTGAGTGCATTCCAGGAATCTGCGCTCTCGTAAGCTCCTGCGTACACGCCGCTGACCTCCTGGGAGTTGGCACGATGACGACCCCAGACCTGCTCGAGGGCATCACTGACTTCACCCACCGTCGCGCGCTCGCGCATCGCTGCAATACTGAGCTCGAGCAGATTGCCTTCACGCTGGCGCGCGGCGTTGGTCAACGCCTCGAGAGTCTGCCGTACCCGAACCTCGTTACGGCTGGCACGAATCGACTTGAGACGTGCAATCTGATTTTCTCGTACCGCAACGTTATCGATCTCGAGGATTTCGACCGGGTCTTCTTTGTCGAGCTTGAATTTATTGACGCCCACGATGACGTCACGACCAGAGTCGATCCTCGCTTGCTTCTCGGCAGCGCTAGCCTCGATACGCAACTTCGCCCAGCCGCTTTCGACGGCGCGCGTCATGCCGCCCATCGCATCGACTTCCTCGATGATGGCCCAAGCCTTGTCCGCCATCTCCTGCGTCAGTCGCTCCATCATGTAGCTGCCAGCCCACGGATCGACCACCTTGGTGATCTGCGACTCCTCTTGCAGGATGAGCTGCGTGTTTCGAGCGATACGCGCACTGAACTCTGTCGGCAGAGCGATGGCCTCATCGAAAGAGTTGGTATGCAAGCTTTGCGTGCCGCCAAACACGGCCGCCATCGCTTCGATGGTGGTGCGAACGATGTTGTTGTACGGATCCTGTTCGGTGAGGCTCCAACCCGAGGTCTGACAATGCGTGCGCAACATCAGGCTCTTCGGGTTCTTGGCAGCGAAGCCAGACATGATCTTCCACCAAAGCAGGCGCGCCGCGCGCATCTTGGCGATCTCAAGATAGAAGTTCATGCCGATGCCCCAGAAGAAGCTCAAGCGTCCGGCGAACTCGTCGACATCGAGTCCCTTGGCGATGGCAGTTTTGACGTACTCCTTGCCGTCAGCGAGCGTGAAGGCCAATTCCAGCGCTTGATTGGCTCCGGCTTCCTGCATGTGATAGCCGGAAATCGAAATGGAATTGAACTTCGGCATCTTCCGCGCGGTGTACTCGATGATGTCGCCGACGACACGCATCGAAGGTTCCGGTGGATAGATGTAGGTGTTGCGCACCATGAATTCTTTGAGAATGTCGTTCTGGATCGTCCCCGAAAGTTGATCCTGTGCGACACCCTGCTCTTCGGCGGCCACGACATAGGCAGCCAGCACAGGCAGTACCGCTCCGTTCATGGTCATCGAAACCGACACGCGATCGAGCGGAATGCCGTCGAAGAGGATCTTCATGTCCTCGACGGAATCGATGGCGACGCCCGCCTTGCCCACATCGCCCGTGACGCGCGGATGGTCGCTGTCGTAGCCACGATGGGTCGCGAGATCGAACGCAACGGAAACACCCTGCCCACCGGCAGCCAGCGCCTTGCGATAGAACGCGTTGGAAGCTTCTGCGGTGGAGAAGCCGGCGTACTGACGGATGGTCCAAGGGCGCACCGCATACATGGTGGCCTGCGGGCCGCGAATGAAGGGGGCGAAGCCCGGGAGGGTATCGGTATAGGGTAGCCCCGCGACGTCCGCCGCCGTATAGAGCGGCTTGACCGCAAGACCCTCGGGGGTGGCCCAAACCAGCGCCTCGGGGTTACCCCCCGGCGCGGATTTGGCGGCCGCCTTGGTCCAGACCCCGATGGAGTCGGAGTTCAGAATATCGTCCTTGCTCATGACATCCCTGCAACCGGGCGAAAAACCTCGGCAGTCTAGCAAGGGGGGCGTTTAGCGGCGAGCCGCGGCGACCACCCCGCCCGCAGAACAGGATGGCGAAGATTTAAACTATTTAAATCAGGGACTTAGATAGTCACCGGCCGGCCGCAGTGCGGTGACTGATACGCACCAGTTTGTTGACGTCGTAACCCATGGCACCCACCTTGCCGACCAGCTCGCGATATCGAGCCTCATCGATGGTCGGGGTGCGAGCCATGATCCAGACATAGTCGCGGGCGCTGCGGGCGATGATCGTCTCGGTGTAGTTCGCATCAACGTGGGAAATGACGTACTCCGCCTTGATCGGCCAGATGAACTGCATGCCCCAGATGGCGTTGTTGGTGCCTGGAATGACGAAGCCCTTCGGATTCATCTCCTTGGCCGGGCCATCGAGCGCGCCCTTGTTGAAGGTGAAGGTCGTGAGGATCGTGCCATCCGGTGCAAGTTCGTAAGACTCGACGGCGTTATAGATGTCTTTCTCGATGAAGGTCGGAATGACCGCGATCACGTACCAAGGGCCCATGAAGCGCTGTAGGTCGACCGCCGGTACGACCGGTACCGTCACTTTCTGCGGATTCACCCCGCAGCCACTCAGCAACACGGCAAAGGCCAACACCCACCACCCGGTGCGACGACCCATTCGAGGCATAGATTCTGAGGCATTTCGCATGACTGACTGCTCCAACTCAGTTGGCTGACATTACTCGGCGACGTACCAACGCCCTTCGACCCGCTCCAGCACATACCGATCGAAAGGCAAACCCTGGCCCGTGACATCGTACACCGCCCGATTGCCCCCATTGTCGATGGTCGCAGGCGTGCGCTTAACGATCCGCAGTGCAGCGATCAATAACTCACGACTAGCCATGCTGCGCCGGCAGCTGCTAATTAAGGAGTCCATGGTACGACCCGCAAGACTCCGCTGAAGTTCCGGCGTCAAGAATTCTTTGTAATACCGGTCACACCGGCCATCGACCAGCGCCTTTTCCGCCGCCTCCAGCATACTGACGATTTCCGACGGATTACGCTCCGGCGCTTGGGGCGAGCTGCGAGACGCCGCCGGCGGCGCATCGGTCATCGATCCGCTTTGAGCGACGACTGCGCGCAACTGACGCCCGCTCACCAGGTCATCTACGAGCGCTTCGAACTCGGGAGGCAATGCAGCGCGCCACTCTCGCCCGTAGGCCATCAGCGTCACGACTTCGAGGGTTTCGATGCGCCCGCCGTCTTTAGAGGGTCGCTGCTTTACCAGCACATGCACTCTTTCACCATCTCGGGTTGCGCTCAAACCATCGAGAGTCTCGTGGGCACGCACGGTGGGCGACCAACGGCGAGCTACCGCACGAAAGAAATTCACGCTAGTCAGTCGCTCGATATCAGCGAGTGGCATCGCGCCACCGAACAAACGCTCGCGGATCGCATTGCCACCGCGGGTCGACTCCTCTCGTAATTTCTGAAGAACGCCAAAACGCAAACGATCCAGTTCAGCGGGATGAATTGCATTAGCGATGGCTTGCGGATCATTGCGAGATACGGCGAGTAGGTAATCACTGGCCGCTTGCCGCTGTGCACCCGTGACCGATTCAGCTCGACCCAGCGACCCGAAAGTGGCAAAGAAAACGATAACAAGCAGTTGAAAGCCGATGCGACACCGCATGCAAGTCAGCCCTCATTACGCTCGCGCGCTGCGACGGCTGCGTAACCCAACTTCCAACCCAGCATACGTGTCGCCCCATAAATCACGGTGTAAGCGACCATCGAAACGAGCAAGCCCCAAAGGCCCGACGCGATCCACGGCGGAGTGAAAGCCTGCGCAGCGATGACGCCTGCCGCAAACGCCGCGACGGCGGGCGGATTCCAGCTCGGCAAGTCAGGCAAGCGAGTCGTGTCATAGTGCCCGCGTTGGAACAGGTAGTAATCGACGATGACCGGCCCGATCAGCGGCGGCACCAGGTTCGCGATTTGATTGATCCAGCCCATGAAGTGTTGATAGATGCCAAGACCTAAAATGGTACCGATCAAGCCACACACGACAATCGTCACGCGCTTCGGTAATTTGAAAACGCTGGCTGTCTGAATGGACGGCAGATACAGGTTGGTATCGCCGGTCGTCCACAAAGCCAAGCTCATCGCGACCAATCCGACGAATGCGATCACCGGACCCGCTGTCTTGAGATAGGCACTGAAATCGAAACTACCCGACACGATGCCACCCATCGCACCAATGACTTGCAGAAAAATCTGCGTCACGATCAGTACGATGAACGGGATGGCAATCGCGACCCAGGTCTTACGGGCGAACCGCGTATATTCCGCCATCACCACGCCACCCACGATCCAAGAGCCGATCACGAGATTGATTGCTTGATTGTCGGTCAAAGGGCTTGCTGCAGAGGCGCTCGCCGACAAAGCTAGGAACGCATCCCAACCGCCAGCACGATCGACATTGAACCAGCCTGCGTACAAACCAACCAGCGCCAGCACCACGGTCGATGGCACGGCGACACGCTCGAGTCCTTTGACGCCGAGATAGGTCGTCGCGGTGTATAGCAATCCAGCAAAAATAGCGATTGGATAAAAAAGCGGGCTGTCGAAACTACCTGCCCAGGTCAAACCCATCGCGCCAACCACGATACCCTGCCAGCCGATCGTCAGCGCCGCCAAAAATAATACCGGCAGATAGGCGCCAACATTTCCGTACGTGAGTCGATAGAGCAGACCGCTATTACAAGCCGTCTTGTAACCCATGTAGCCGACCAAGGCACCCACGATGAAATTGATCGTATTGCCCCATAAGGCATTGCGAATCAAATCGGGAAAATACAGCCCAGCACCGAGCGAGCTACCGACCAACAAGCCCGTGACTAAAAACCCCCAGCCAAAAGCCAGCGTCAGCAATGGCAAGGCATCACGTCGCTGCTCCTCACTCAAAGGGGCGTGCGGACTGTCGGCACTCGCGGCCTCTTCCCGTTCGTCGAGTCGGAACCATTCTGACCAGCGGCTCATGTTTTATTCTTCTCCCCTGATGCGTCATCGTGTTTGCGGCCAAGTAGCCAACCGTTTCCCACCCAAAGCACGCCCAAGACGGCTCCGATCAAGGCGGCGCCGCTCGGCGAAGTGCCTACTGCATCCAACGCCGTCTTGGCTTGGGCGCCTACATAATCGGCGGCGCGGTACACGGGCACATCAATGAAACTCTTGGCTTTGTATTTAGACTCGGTGTCAAGCGAACCCCAAAGCATTTCGCGGCCCGGCCGAATGAACGCGTACTCACCCCAACGTCGCAGCACCAGCAGCGCCGCAATCATGCCGAATACGTTGAATATCGAGAGCAACAGGAATCCGATCACCATCAACACCGGCACAAAGGTAAGCAACGTTCGAACGCCGAGCTTCGATGCGATACGACCTGTGAGAAAAAGCTGCGAAAAAATCGTCAGTGACTGAACGATGAAGTCGATGGTGGCGAATACTTCGGTTCGACGAGTCGTATCCTCGAACGTCTCGGTGACGATGCGTAACTGCTCGAAGTATAGGAATGTGTTGACCGCCGACAACAACACGACGAACGATGCGATACCCAGAAGGTAGGGGGACCGCAGCACGATGAAAATGCCGGCGAAAGGGTTTCCGCCAAGGCCGGCATCGGACGCCACGGCCGAGCCATCTGGTGTCTCAGCCATACGCTCGCTGCGCTCTCGATTCCAGATGCCGATCAAGATACGCTGACAGACGATGGCACCCAAGAATCCGACCGAACCCACATATAAAACGCCCGAGTTGCCGATCGAATCGACCAAAAGGCGCGCGATCAAGGGGCCAACCAACGCACCGAACGTTCCACCTGCAGCAATGAATCCGAACAGTCGCTTGGTCTGCTCGGCTGAAAACATCTCGAGCAAAAAACTCCAAAAAACCGAGACCAGCATCAAGTTGAGCACACTGATCCAAACGTAGAAAAAGGTGCCGACTCGCAGATTGGACTCATCCATCTGGATGTTGAAACCAATGACACCGAGAATGACGGCGACTACACCGTAAACCCAGGGAAGCAGGATGCTGCGACGGAAGCGGGCGATCAGCCAGCCATATAGCGGCACGATCAGAATCGCGAATAGTGCCGTGTAAAGCCACAGATCTGCCACGCGATCACGACCGAGCAGAGTCGCCACGGTCTCGCGAACAGGACGAACGGCGAAATAGCTACCCAGTACGAAGAAAAACAAACAGAACGCGGCCACCACCGCAGCTGTTTCGCGAGGCTCTACCTTCGCGAAGCGCGACAACTGACGCTGCAGCGCCGGTTCATTTTGCATCGGCGTTCAAGCTCCCGAAAAGAGTCGCCCAATCCGGCTGACCTGTTGCATTGCTTGCGATGACTTCAAAGGTTTTTTTCATCGCCTCGGGACGGTCGAGTGCAGCAACAGCAATCGCAGCGACATCCGCTCGTGCAATGCGCCCCTGTCGTGAGAGGTCATCACCCTGCATCATCATCGGCAAGAACTCTCCGCCACGCGCTTCGGTCAGACCGCCCGGCCGCACGATCGTGTACGGAACACCAGAGACTCGCAGGGCATCCTCACCCTTAAGCTTCCAGGTCAAGATATTAGAATACATACGATTGAGAGGATGATCACGATGAGTGGCGCCCATCGAGGATACGAGCACAAAGTGACGAATCTTTGATTCGGCTGCTTTCTCCGCTAAACGACGAATGCCACCGTAGTCGACGAGCTCCGGCGTATTGGAAGGATCATTACGAACGTTAGAGCCCAATGCCGAGATCACGAAATCGGCTCCCTCGACTGCTTTTGCGATGGCCTCATCGGTACGCACATCGCCGACGATGAGTGTCACCTCGCTACCGAGCGATGCACGAGCACGAAGCTCATCGCGCACGAGTGCTCTAACTCGGTAACCCGCCTCGAGGGACTTCACGACCACTTCACGTCCGGTTCTACCGGTCGCGCCAATGACGAGAACCGTCCGGGCTGTAGCGGCCGCCGGCTCCGCAGCGACGACGAAGGTGGAGGCTGGCAACGCGCAAAGCGAAATCGCCAAGGCGAGCACTAGCCCGCTCAATCTGGATTTCATCGATCGACTCTCCCCAATCGCATCGAAACGAGGTCGATCATATCCCCTCGACGGGGAATAGAGATATGCGCGCCGCGCTGCTGCAAAGCCGATTGCAACAGCCGTGCAGGCTCAGGCTCGCCGTGAACCAGGCAAACCGGGGGATGGCCCTCGAAATTGTCATACCAACGCAACAGATCGTGCTGCCCACCGTGCGCCGACAAACCGCCGACGGTATGAATAGTTGCCTGTACCGGTACGGACATTCCGTGGATGTTGACCCGGCGTGCGCGGTCCACCAGGGCTCGACCGAGCGTGCCGGGCGCCTGGTATCCCGTGAAGATGACGTGGCATTCGGCGCGAGGCAAGTTGTGCGTCAAGTGATGCAGAACGCGCCCGCCGTTGCACATGCCACTGCCGGCGATGATCAATGCATGCGAACGCCGTGAGTTGATGACTCGGGACTCGTCCGCGGTTCGGGTCAACTGGAGGTTCGGTAGATTCGGCATGGAGCCAAAACTGGCTCGCAAGTAAGCAGCTTCTTCGTCGTATCGCTCGGGATGCCGCCAATAAATCTCGCTCGCTTTGATCGCCATGGGGCTGTCGAGATAGACCTGCCATCGCTGCAAGTTCCATTGCTCAGCGTGCTGACCGAGCAGGTAGAGCAGTTCCTGGCTCCGGCCCACGGCGAAGGCTGGGATGACGATATTGCCGCGATCATGATCCGCGCGGTCAATGATTTCACCGAGCTCAGCCAAGGTGGCAGACCGATCGCGGTGATCACGATCACCGTAGGTGCTCTCCATCACGACGAGATCGGCTGTCTTGAATGGGTGCGGATCGCGCAAGATCGGTGAGTCGTATTGACCAAGATCGCCGCTAAAGACGATGCGCCTGACCGTATCGCGTTCGCGTAACTCGAACTCGAGACTCGCCGATCCGAGAATATGGCCGGCTTCACGCAAGCGCACCGTCATGCCGGGAAACGGAGCGTATTCGGTGTCGTAACGAATAACTCGTAATAGCTTCAAACATTTTCCAACGTCATCGAGATCAAACAGCGGCTTGGCTTCAGGCTCGCCCGGCTCACGGTGCCGATTGGTGCGCTCGACCTCCCGCAACGCCAAGTCGGCGCTGTCCTCCAACAGGATCGGCAGCAGATCTCGACAGGCAGCCGTGGTGTAGATCGGCCCTCGATAGCCGCGCTGCACGAGCAACGGCAAGCGCCCGCTGTGATCGATGTGGGCATGGGTCAGGAAAACCGCTTCCAGCGACTGGGGGTCGAAGGGGAAATCCTCACGATTGCGGATTGCCGTCGCGCGGCCCCCCTGAACCATGCCGCAATCGATCAGGAAACTCCGCCCACCATGCCGCAGAACATGACAGGAGCCAGTCACTTCACCGGCTGCACCGTAAAACTCGATCTCCATGGTCAAGCTCTCCTGAACTCTGCGCGCCGACACCCGATCAGCAGCGTGTTTGGGTATATTGTGGTGCTTCTACCTGAGCAGATGCGAACCGGAGAGCACTCGTGATCAGTTTGAACATCAACGGCGTCCAACGCGAAGTCGAAGCTGACGCGGACATGCCCCTGTTGTGGGCACTGCGCGACATCCTGCAACTCACCGGCACGAAGTATGGTTGCGGCATCGCACAATGCGGCGCCTGTACCGTGCACCTCGATGGCCAGCCCATCCGTTCCTGCTCGATTCCGGTGTCGGCTGCCGTCGGCGGTCGCATCACCACGATCGAAGGTCTCGCCAAGGGTGAGGAGCTGCATCCGGTTCAACAGGCATGGATCGAGCTCGACGTCGTGCAATGCGGTTACTGCCAATCGGGTCAGATCATGTCGGCAGTCGCCCTACTGGAGACGAATACGAATCCGAGCGATGCCGATATCGACGCTGCGATGAACGGCAACATCTGCCGTTGTGGCACCTATCCGCGTATTCGCGCAGCCATCAAACGTGCGGCTGAACTCAAGCGGGGCGACAAGTCGGCATGAGCGCAGAAGGCAAGGGTGCGACTGACAACGGTCGACGCCAGTTTTTGATCGGCATCGGCGTCGTCGCCGGTGGAACGGCCGCTGGTATGGCTTTGCGTCCGTGGTTGGTCGGCGCGGCCGATGTCGACCGACCACCCGCCGATTTTCAACCCCACGCCTTCGTTCGGATCCGCTCGGATGACACCATCACGGTGATCATTGGCAAGAGCGAAATGGGTCAAGGTGTCTACGGTAGTCTGCCGATGATCCTCGCCGAAGAGCTCGACGTGGATCCGACAACCGTGCAAGTCGAGATCGCGGGCGTAGACCCCGCATTCAATCACCCGTTCCTGCCGGCGCAGTTTACCGGCGGCAGCATGAGCGTCATGACAACCTACGATGCGCTGCGTCGTGTTGGCGCCCAAGCACGCACCGCCCTAGTTGCCGCGGCGGCAGAACAATGGAACGTCGATGTCATCACGCTGACGACCGACAATGGCGTCGTTCGAGATTCGCGAGGTCGTCGTCTGCGCTATGGCTCGTTGGTCGACGCTGCCAATCAGCTGCCGCTGCCTGATCCGACCACCGTCACGCTCAAAGATCCGTCGACCTTCAAATATATCGGCAAACCGCAGCGTCGACTCGACAGCCCAATCAAGGTGACCGGTAGCGCGACGTTCGGCATCGACGTCATCCGACCCGGCATGTTGACCGCGGTCATCGCTAGACCACCTACGTTCGGCGCCAGCTTGCGCGGATTCGACGCCACGGCGGCCAAAGCCGTTGCCGGTGTCGTCGACGTCAAGGCTGTACCGAGTGGTATCGCCGTCATTGCCCAACACACCCATGCAGCGCTGCGCGGCCGAGATGCGCTCGTGATCGACTGGGATACCGGTAGCAGCAATTCACTTTCGAGCGAGGGATTACGTCAGGAGTGGCGTACGCTCGCCAAGCGCCCGGGATTGGTCGGCAAGAACGTCGGCGATGTCGCTACGGCTTTCCGCTCTGCGACACGTACGATCGACGTCGAATACGAACTACCCTATCTCGCGCATGCGTGCATGGAGCCCTTGAACGCTGTGGCCGACGTAACGGCCGAGGGCTGTGAACTCTGGCTTGGCACACAGTCGCAATCACAAGATGCGCGCTTTGTGGCAGAAGCCTTAGGGATTGAGCCCTCGAAGGTGCGTATCCACACCATGTTCTTGGGCGGTGGTTTCGGTCGTCGGGCAAGCGCCGTATCGGACTTCGCCGTCGAAGCGGCGCTCGTGGCGCAAGGGGTTGGCAAACCGGTCAAAGTAGTTTGGACCCGAGAAGACGATATGCGTGGCGGCTATTACCGTCCTTTGAGCTTCAACCGCGTCAAAGCGGCCGTCGGCGCCGACGGTATGCCCGTGGCCATTCATCATGTCACCGTCAGCAAACCGGTGCTCGCGAACACGGCGATGGGCAAGATGGCCGTCACCAAAGAGGGCCTTGATCCTTCGACCATCGAAGGATCAGCTGACATGCCCTATGCGATCCCGAATCTTCGCGTCGAGGCGCATAACACCCGCGAAGCCGTCCCGATTCTCTGGTGGCGATCCGTGGGGCATTCCATCACGGGGTTCGTGACTAACAGCGTCATCGATGAACTCGCCACGCTCACGGGTAAGGATCCGTACGAATACCGACGCGAACTGCTCAAAGAAAAGCCGCGTCATTTGGCGGTTCTGGAGCGTGCCGCCATCGAAGCGAACTGGGGCCAAACTTTGCCTGCGGGACACTTCCACGGTATCGCGCTGCAAGAGAGTTTCGGCAGCATTGTCGCTCAGGTAGCGGAAGTGTCCGTTTCCGACGGCAAAGCGCGGGTACATCGCGTCACCTGTGCAGTCGACTGTGGGCTTGCGGTCAATCCAAGTCAGGTCGTCGCTCAGATGGAAAGCGGCATCCTCTACGGACTCTCCGCAGCCCTCGAGGGTGAAATCAACATCGAGGGCGGCCGCGTCGTCGAAGGGAACTTCGACAGTTACCGCGTGCTTCGTCTGATCGACTCGCCGGCCATCGACGTACACATCGTGACGAGCGGCGGGCCGATCGGTGGCATCGGCGAACCGGGAACACCGCCGATTGCACCGGCTGTCTGCAACGCGATCTTTGCGGCCACCGGCCAAAGAATCCGTCGTTTGCCGATCAGCAAATCACTCAGCGCTTAGGGCGCTCCGGCAACCAGATAATCGACGGCGACGTTCGCGATGGCGCGAGCCGCTGTCGGTATCGCCGTCTCGTCCACCAGGAAGAGCGGCGAATGGTTGGAAGCAGCCGTGAGCACCTTGTCGGCTGGCGTCACGCCGACAAAGAAAAAGAAACTCGGCACTTTCTGCGCAAAGAAAGCAAAGTCTTCCGCGCCCGTCACCAACGGCACAGTGCGCACGTTCGCTTCACCGGCAATACGCTGCAGGGTCGGAACTACTTTGCGAGTCAGATCCGGATCATTGTTCACCACCGGGTTGCTGCCCGGATCGATCTCGAGCGTCGCGGTCGTACCGCTGGCCTCGGCGATGTTCTCGACCATGCGCTGCATGCTCTTCAGGATATCGGCGCGTTGCAACGCATCGAAGGTGCGAATCGTGCCGACCATCTCCACTTCGTCGGGAATGATGTTGTGACGAATGCCGCCCTTGATGGCGCCGACCGTGACGATGGCAGGGTTCGCCGTGATGTCGGTTTGTCGCGATACGATGGTTTGCAGCGCACCGACCAGCTGTGATGAGACGACGATCGGATCGACGCCGCCCCAAGGCCGCGCACCGTGAGTCTGACGCCCCTTGACGACGATACGATACGAATCAGACGCCGCCATCAACGGACCACCGCGATAGCCAATCATGCCGGTGCGCATGTTGGCGAACACGTGTAAACCAAAAACAGCTTCCGGCTTGTAACGTTCGAGCACGCCTTCTTTGACCATGAGACTCGCGCCGCCTTCCTCACCGACCGGCGCACCCTCTTCAGCGGGCTGAAACAGAAAGACGATCTTGCCTGGCAAGTCTTCCTTGACCGATGCTAGTGCTTGCGCAACGCCCATCAGAACTGATGTGTGCACATCATGACCACAGGCATGCATCACTCCGACGGTTTCGTTGCGATATGTCGTCGTGACTTTGGATCGGAACGGCAAATCGTTCTGCTCCATGACGGGCAGCGCATCCATGTCGGCTCGCAAAGCAATGACAGGGCCCGGCTTCCCGCCTTCGAGCACGGCGACAACGCCTGTAATCGCAACACCCGTTTCAACCTTGAAGCCGAGCGAGCGCAAATGCTCGGCCACTATCTTTGACGTGCGGAACTCTCGATTCGACAACTCGGGGTTTTGGTGCAGATCGCGACGCCACTCGATGATCTTCGGCTGCAGACTCTGTAGGGCAGCATCGACCTTGGCGTTGATCGACTCCGCCGCCGCGAGTGTCGAGAGCGGCAGCAATGATGCCGCGGTAAAACCCAAGATCTTGAGCGAACGAGTTGCGATGTGCTTCATAGAAAGGCGCCTCCCGAGCGCTCAGATCCGGACGAGTTCGAAGATCGACAGCTTACCTTTTCTTTCACCGAGCGCCAGAAAGCGACCATCCGGAGACCAGCGCAGGCACGAGGGCTCAGAATCAGTCAGGTGCGCATCGATCGCCGTAGGAAACTTGCCCGGCAGCCACAACGATAACCGCCAATCGAGCCCTGCCGTCGCGAGAAAGTTTCCACGGGGCTGATAAGCCAGGCATTCGATGCGATCAGTATGACCTGACAGTTGCAGTGGCGATGAGCCCTCGGGACCTTTGCCACCGAAGTCCCATACGACGACGCGATCTGCTGCAGCGGTAGCGAGATAACGTGAATCGCCGCTCCAGCCGAGTTGATCGACCTTGCCGGGATAGCCGCGCATTTGCGAATCACGACCGGTGGCCAGATACCAAAAGTGCACGGAACCGTCTTGCGTACCGGCAGCGAGAAACTTGCCGTTACCACTGAAATTCGCCGTGATACAAGGTGCAGCCCAACGATAGTGGCGAACCGGATAACGCGGCGTCTCGAGTCGATGCACGGCAATGCCGCCGTTGATTGCTGCGGCTAGATCTCGACCGCTCTTATCGAATGCGAGCGCTGCGATCGCACCCTCGAGTGGCGGCAGCTCGTGCTGCAACTCCAGTCGCTCGTTCCAAAGCGAAATCTGCTTGCCGGCCGCGCTCGCAAGCTGCGATCCGTCGGGCGAGAACGTCAATTGAGTCGTCCATGCCTTCGAAGGTCTCTGTCGCCCCAGCACTTTTCCGTCCGTGGCATCGTAGAGTCGGACCTCACCATCCTGACCGCTGCTGACAAACACGGCATTCTTTGGATGCCAGGCAACGGCTAATGCGCCGAGACCGTGGCTACCGACCGCTCGGGCGGCAAGCGTGTCTTCACCATTCTCGATGCTGCATACCTTGCCCTCACCGCCCGCCACGGCAAGACGACTACCGTCTATCGACCAAGCGATATCGACAATGTAATCGTCGATAGTGACTTTGCCGCGGGGCTCGAGCAATGCCGGTGGTGATTTCATGACATCACGCGAAGCAGGAATGGAAGCCCGCCTCGAGCTCCTGTCGATCCAAATTTCGGCCGATGAAGACCAAAGTATTCACGCGATCGACTCCCGCAGGCCAAGGCCGTTCTAACTGCCCGTCGAACATCATATGTACGCCATGGAATACGTAGCGACGCGGCTCACCCTTGATGGAGACGACGCCCTTCATTCGGAAGATATCGGCGCCGCGACTTTTGAGTAGATAAGAGAGCCAATCATTGAGCTTATTGGCATCGACCGCGCGCGGATCGGTCAGCCCAATGGATGAGATCTCTTCGTCGTGATGATGCGAAGCAAAGCGCCTCTCGGCGATCGGCTTCACTCCCTCGATGCGCAGGCCGAATTCGATCGGCGCATGCTCGACGACTAATGCGTAGCGCCCCGCGCTCGCGATATCGATATGGAAGTGACTTCCATCATGCCCCACGTCGATACGATAAGTTGTGTTGGCTGGCTTCAAAGTTCCGCCGCAAACGATCTGCTGCCCTTCTTCGGCGAACGCACGAACAGCCGGCTCGATGCAATCGGCGAGCGAGGTAGCGGGCTCACCCGCGCCAGCGCTCAACAATGCGACGGCCAAGCCACCTTCATGCGCGTGATCGTGACCATGATGCTCGTCGTGATGCTCATTCTCGTGGTGATGATCATGTTGATGATGAGCATGGTCACACTCACCATCGTGGTGATGCTCATGATGATGGTGATCGTGCGTATCACCACCCGTTCGAAGCTCGTGACGACCCGCCGCCAAATCGTAGAGCCCAGCCCACTCGAACGGATATTGCGGCTCCAGGAACGTCGAATCCACCGCCAACGCACGCTCGAGATCGAACGCCCCGACGTCGAGCACACGCTCTACAGGCACGTCGGCATTACGGGTCCGGAAGATTTTCGCAGTCCCGTTAATTGCGCGGATGCGGCGCTCGATGCGCTCGAGTTCCGCTTCGCTCACGAGGTCGACCTTGTTGAGCAGGATCACGTCGGCGAAGGCGACTTGCTCGCCGGGTTCTTTCATTTCATCGAGATGCTTCTCGATGTGATGCGCATCGATGACGGTGACGATGGCATCGAGCAAGAACTGCTGCTTGAATTCGTCGTCAAGAAAAAACGTCTGAGCGACCGGGCCCGGATCTGCCATGCCGGTCGTTTCGACGATGATGTAGTCGAACTTATCGCGACGCTTGAGGAGCTGCCCCAGGATACGCAGCAGATCGCCGCGGACGGTGCAGCAGATGCACCCGTTGTTGGTTTCGAAGATTTCCTCTTCGGCGCCAATGACGAGCTGATGATCGATGCCCACCTCACCAAACTCGTTTTCGATCACGGCAATCCGCTTGCCGTGATTCTCCGAGAGAATGCGATTGAGCAAGGTAGTCTTTCCAGACCCCAGAAATCCCGTCAAGACGGTGACGGGCACCCGATCCGTGGTAGCCATATAGTGACGCATGATAACGTACGGCATGGCCAAAACCGGCGAGTCACACGTCTCTCACCATGACCACCAGAGCTGCATCCAGCAGGCTCTCGACACCGCTGCGAATCTTTGTGAGCGACGCGGACTCAATCTGACGCCGATTCGCCGACGGGTGCTTGAGATCGTGTGGCGATCGCACGAGCCGATCGGTGCCTACCAGATCCTGGCGGAGCTGGCTAAAGAGCGCGACAAAGCCGCACCACCGACCGTTTACCGTGCGCTCGACTTTCTGATCGATGCCGGTCTAGTGCATCGCATCGATTCGCTCAACGCCTTCGTCGGTTGCGGAGAACCCACCCATCCGCACATCGCCCAATTCATCGTGTGTCGTCGCTGCCACCGGGTCGCCGAAATCGACGATCCGGCGATCAATGATCTGCTGACCGAACGTTCCCGGGAAATCGGTTTTCGTATCGAGCCTAGCTCGCTCGAACTCAAGGGGTTGTGCAGCGATTGCGAAGCCGCAGCGTCGGAGTGATTCAGCCTTAGCGGGCGATCAAGAAGATACCGCCAAGTAACAAAACAACACCCACTAGACGGGTGGCATCGACGGGCTCGCGTGCGAAGCCAAGCAAGCCATAGTGATCAACGATGATCGAGGCGATCATCTGACCGCCGACCGTCAAGGCCAGCAGCAACAGCGCGCCAAGGCGCGGACCGGTGAAGGTCGCAGTCGCGACATAGGCGGCGCCGAGAGTTCCCCCGAGCCAGGCCCACCAAGGCACGGCCGAGAACTGCTCGCGCGTCGGCCAATCGACCCGAAAGGCTGTCAGCAACAATACGAGCAACACCGTGCCGACGATGAAGTTGCCCAGAGCGGCGAGCGGTGCACTGCCGAGGGCTCGGCTAACCGCCATATTGAATGCCACCTGTACGACAAGGCCAGCACCCACGAGCAAAGCCAAAACCATGGAAACGGTTTTCATCGAACTCACCCCTGTCGCAGCCAGCGCTTCGAAACCCAATCACGAAGTGCGCGGTAACGGGCGATACGCAAAATCAGAAACCAGAAAAAACGCTTCCGCCACGGCACCGGCCGTGGCGGAATCGCTTGGAAGACAACCGCAGACACATCCTCGTGCATGACGAGGAGCATAGCCTGCTTAGAAGGTGTAGCGCATCGTCACACCCCAGGTCGTCAGGCGCGGGTGGGCGACGGTGTAACGGAACGGGAAGAACGTACCGCCAGAAATCGTCCCGTTCGGCAGCGTGTTGCTGAAGAAGACGTCACGGAAGGCGCCAGTCGGGGCGTCCTCGCCGGTCAAATTGCGTCCCCACAACTCGACCGACCAAGCATCGCCACGCAGACCCATGCTCGCATTGACGTTGGTGGCACGCGGCACGATGGTCTGATTGGACGCATCGGCGAACTGCTTGCCGCGGTGCGAGATGTCCGTCCGGAAGAACCAGTCACGATCGGATCCCACCGCTCGCGAAAGCTGGATACCCGCGTTCGCCTGCACCTTCGAGGTACGCAAAATTTGATTACCGGAAATGTCGCCCGTCGGTGCATAGGTCGGGAAGTCGACGAAGCTATCGACACGGGCGTTGTCGTATTTCGGATCTGCGTAGGAGATGCCGAAGTTCAGATCGAGCCCGCGCATCGGGCGGGCGATCACCGAGAACTCCACCCCATCGACCGAAGCATCACCCGCATTCACGTTGATGCCTGTCGGCGTGACGATATCCTGACCGCCGATGTTCGAGACCACCTGCGGAATCACGATGTCCGACCAGTCGAGGTGATAGATATCGAGCTCGAGACCGAGGCGGCGGTCAAAGTATTCGGACTTCACGCCAAACTCGTAGCTCATCAGAGTCTCTGCGTCGAAGGCGCCCGGCAGCGTCACGTCCACCGTCGGCGCGCTCAACAAGCGCACCGTCGTCGGATCGAAATCACCGGACTTCTCGGAATGTGCGACGGCAAAATAAGCAGTCACGTTGTCGAGCGGCTTGAAACGCAAGGTGCCGCGCCAGCTCAACAAATCCCAAGTTTCTTCGCCTTGTGCATTCGTACGGATATCACGGAACGCACGCGTCTCCTCGGTGTAGCGAGCATCGACCGAGCCCGTGAACTTTTCGGTGAAGTCGTACTCGAATGCTGCGAACACCGCTGGGGCATCGGCGTTTTCAAAGAAAACGGGCTCTAGTCGACCGCCGCCCTGCGGATCGGTGAAGTACGGCAGGAAAGCCGCGTTACCGGCACCCGGTGCAAAATCGCGGACCGTCGTCGGCCCTAGCGCCGTACAGGCAAGGCAGAAGGAGTACAAGTCGACCGGCAAGCGGGCTGTTGCGAGTACGCCATCCACACCCTCGCTCGACTCGCGATCGTAGTAGTACGCACCAACCGTATAACGCAGCGTCGCCTCTCGATCACTGGCGTAGCGAATCTCCTGACTGATTTCTTCGACTTCGACACCACCGCCGATCTGCAGCAATCCGGAGGTGAATTGCTTAGTCGGCCCCGTGACTAGGCCAAGCCCCGGAATGTTGCGCGTCGGCGTCGGCTGGTAGGTGTAGATCAAGGGCAACGATGAACTGCGGTTGCCATCGACGACAAAGCCTTGCGTCACGCGCGAAAAACCACTGATGGCATCGAGCGTCGCACCGTTGGCCATATCCCAATGCAACTTGAGGTTACTGCGCGAGACGTGACGCTTCTCGCCGGTGGCCCCGCTCTCGATCTGCAACGAATCTCGGTCGACCGAGGGCAGTTCGCCGCAGTAGTTCAGCAAGCGACTCGAGCGCGGCGCGGCAACGCCAAGATTGATGTCGCGCACACGACGATCTTCGCAGTTGGCGGCTACCGTGTTGGCAGCCGAGCCCGCAATACGGTCGTCGGAGATATAGAGACCGAGTTGAGCCTCGAAGGTATCGCTCGGCGCCCAAATCAAAGAACCGTTGAGCGTGCGGTAACGATACCCGCCGATGTCCTCGCGACGACCATTGCCGCTGTACTGGTTCTCATAAGAACCGTCCCACTCGTCCTGCGTCACCGACAAGCGCCCGGAGAGCCCGGCGTCAGTCAGCGGTCCACTCAAAGTCAGCGCCGCGAGCCGCTTACCGTCGTTACCGACCGTGACGGTCGTCTTGCCCGAGAACTCGCTGCTCGGACGCGCGGTCACGTAGTTGATGGCGCCGCTGAAAGCGTTGCGCCCATAGAGCGCTGCCTGCGGGCCCTTCACCACCTCGATACGCTCGAGGTCGAGCTGATTGAAGTTGATACCTTCGCGACCGGCGACGTAAACGCCATCGAGGAAAATGGCCGTATTCAACTCGCCGAAAATATCGATGGGGGCGACACCACGAATCACGGGTGCGGGCAAAAACTCGCCGAGCACATTGGAGAAGGTCAGGCCCGGCGTGAACGCGGCCACATCGTCCAGGTTGGCGATGCCGCGCGCTTCTATCGCTTCAGCGGTGAAGGCTGTGATCGCGAGCGGGACGTCGAGCAACTGCTCGCTGGTTTTGCGGGCCGTGACGACGACTTCTTCGAGGACCGCGACGTCGGCTGCAGTCTCAGTCGTTTGCTGCGCCAGAGCAGGAGAACCCGCAGCGAACGCGAGCATGGCGACCATCGGGGCCGCGACAAGACCGTGGGGTGAACGTGGTTGTTTCATGATCTAGCTTCCTCAACATCCGTGCACTTGTGTTTTAGGTTTCGCTATGCGAAACGTGACCCTGTTGCGGTTACGAAAACCGGGTGACCTTCCCCCTTCCCTGACATCACCGTTCAACCGGGGGCGGAATTGGAACACGGATACCAGCACTGCAGCACGGTTTAATAAGACTAATTCTCAATTAAGTGCCCTTAATCGACCAACTAGCGGTCATTTGAGCCCCAGAGGATCGACAAAGCTATGAGCAAGAAAACCTCCTCCAAAATCGACCGCCGCGCCCTACTAACCGGGGTCGCCGCCGCCAGCGTCGCCGCTGCCACCGCCAACGCGGATAACACCCCCTCGCCGGCCGCGAGCAACGCCCCAGGCGCTGGATCGATCGCCGTTGCACAACGTGGCTCCTATGAAAAAGTCGCGCTGAAGCAGGACTTCATCAACGTCGCAGCTATCCAATCGCAGCTCTATTCCATCGATCTGCGCGACAAAGCAGCCACCAACAAGCGCAATCTGCAGCGCGTGCTACGCCTGATCGATCTTGCCCAGAACTCGCCCGAGGAGTGGAACGGCGAACGCCGCTGGGGATCGAAAGTCGATCTCATCTGCATGCACGAGTTCCCCATTCAGGGATTCCAGCCTTGGACTCGCAAGGAACTCAATCAGATTGCTTACGAACTACCCGGGCCTGAGTCGGAAGCTATTGGCGAACGCGCGAAACGCTACGGCTGCTACATCTCTTTCGGCTGTTACGCCAAAGAAAAAGACTGGCCGGATCACGTGATCAACATGTCGGTATTGGTTGGTCCAGATGGCAAGATCGTTAGCAAACAGTGGAAAGCTCGAAACATCTTGGGCCTCTTCGGCGATGGCGCGCTGATCGGCACTACGGTCTATGACGTACTCGATCGTTACGTGGAAATGTACGGCTGGGATGCCGTTCTCCCCGTTGCGCGCACCGATATCGGCAACATCGCCATCACCGCGGTAGGCGCCGAGCCGATGCTATATACCTGCCTCGGCCTCAAAGGAGCTGAGATCCTAGTGCTATCGGTGACCGGTGGCAGCAATGCAGAGTCAGCCATCCAAACGGCCCGCGCAAACCGACTTTATACGATGGGCGTCGGTAACGCCGTGTCGCCAAACAATATCGGCTTCCCAGAATCTTCCGGTACTCGCGATGAAGGAACCGTCATCGTCGATCCGCGCGGCACCGTGCTCGCCAAAACGGACAATCACCACGAAGACATCATCACCGCGCGGATCCCGATCGCAGACTTCCGCAAGACCCGACGTGTGCAAGAGCTGCCGATGGCGCTGATGTTGCCGGTATTCCAGCAGTATCAGCCGACGTTCCAACCCAACGCCTTCATGGACAAGCTGCCAGCCACTTACCAGGAAGCCGGTGAGATCGTTCGCAAACGCATGTCCATGAAGTCGGGCAGCTAAGATGTCGGATAATGCCGTTGTCGGCGCAGCTCTCGCCGCGCTGCAAGCCAAGGTGGGCCAGGAAGTTCATGTCAGCGACTGGATGACGATTACCCAAGATCGCATCAGTCAGTTCGCAAAAGCGACGGATGATCACCAGTGGATCCATGTGGACGCCGAGCGCGCCGCCAAAGAATCGCCGTATGGAAAAGCGATCGCGCACGGTTATCTCACGCTATCTCTCCTCGTTCCGTTGCGCGGGCTCGTCGATGAAAGTAAACCCTACGCGAACGGTGTACGTAGTGTGATCAACTACGGTCTAAATAAATTGCGCTTCCCGAATGCCGTCCGGGTCGACTCGCGTATCCGGGGTCGCTTCACGCTGGTGGCCGTCGAGCCGGTGGCGCCAGCGGTATTGCAAATCACTGAGCAATATCAGGTCGAGATTGAAGGCGAGACCAAACCCGCATGCATCGCCGAAACCGTGATGCGGCTCTTCTTTTGAGGCTCCGCTGAGTATGTCGGCTGTTTTCCTTGATTATGCGACCGTCGACGACGGTGATCTCGATCCGACCGCCTTACAGGCCAGCGCATCTGGCCTGCGATTTCTGGCCAACACCCCGCAATCTGGCGTTATCGACGCGATACGAGATTGCGAGATCGTATTACTCAATAAACTCAAAATCACCGCCGAGGTGATGACTGCATCGCCAAAGTTGCGACTGATCGCACTCTCAGCGACGGGAACGAACAATATCGACCTCGTAGCGGCAGCCGAACACGGCATTGCCGTATGTAATATCCGTGACTACTGCACTGCGTCGGTCGTGCAGCATTCGCTCGGTACGCTGCTGATGCTCACTCATCGCCTGCGTGAATACTCGCGAATGGCGATCGATGGCACGTGGTCACGCAGCCAGCATTTCACGCTGCTGACTCATCCAATTCGGGAGCTGCACGGCCTGACGCTCGGTATCGTGGGTTACGGCGTGCTCGGTCAGGCGTTTGCCAATGCCTGTCAAAGCGCGCTCGGTATGAAAGTGCTGATCGCCAATCGTCCGGGTGAAGCGGCGCAAGCAGGACGAGTCGATCTCGAGGAAATGCTGCGGCAGGCGGATGTCGTCTCACTGCACTGCCCTTTGACCGAGCAAACCCGACATCTACTCGATGCCCGACGTCTCTCGCTCATGAAGCGCGATGCAATCCTCATCAATACCGCTCGTGGCGCACTCGTGGATCTCGATGCTCTCGCCGCGGCACTGCGGGCAGGCCGCCTAGGCGGCGCAGCCATCGACGTGCTCCCCGAAGAGCCGCCTGTGTCAGGTAGTCCGCTGTTCGCCGAGGATCTGCCCAATCTCATCGTGACCCCACACACTGCTTGGGCGGCCCGTGATGCTCGGCAGCGCTGTCTAGACGAAATCGCCGCCAACATTGTTGATTGGCGCCAAGGTGGTCGACGCGGCCGGGTGGTCTGATCATCACCCATAAGTTTCGGTAATACATCCTTGCGGTGGTTACCGACTCGCTGAACGTCGGGAATAGGCTAAAATCCGCCCCCCGACTCGCCGGGCATTCTTTGATCAGCAGGCCTCTCATCATGCTTACCGTGACCCGGTTCCGACTGACTTTGCTCGCCGTCACTCTCGCGCTGACTGCGTGCTCCAAGTCTCCAGCCCCAGGCGGCGGACAATCGGGTGGCGGCTTCGGTGGTCCGAGCGGATCCCCGCCGGCCGTCATCACGGGCGCGATGGAAACACGCCCCTTCGGCGTCGTCATCGAAGCCGTGGGCACGGCGCTCGCCAAAGAATCGGTCGAAATCACCTCGAAATCGACCAATACCATCACTGCCATTCGGTTCATCGAGGGCCAGCGTGTTGCAGCCGGTGCGGTGCTCGTGGAATTCGATCGCGCTCAAACGGCGGCCGCACTGGCCGAGGCTGAGGCCAACTTGATCGAAAGCCGCAACCAGTTCAATCGCGGCCGTGATCTGTCGGTGACGCAGGCGTTGTCCAAAGCACAGCTCGATCAACTCGAGACTGCCGTCAAAACAGGCGAAGCACGTGTCTCGGCGGCTAAGGCACGACTTGCCGACACGGTGATTCGCGCGCCGTTCGCCGGTCGTACTGGCTTTCGTCGCGTGTCCTTGGGCGGCCTCGTCAATCCGGGTAGCGTCATCACGACTTTGGATGACACCTCGATCATCAAGCTCGAATTTTCCGTATCACAGACTTATCTCAACGATCTCAAGCCAGGCCTCGCCGTCGAAGCCGTAGCTGAAGGCTTGGGCGAGCGTGTGTTCAGCGGCAAGATCAGCGCCATCGACTCGCGTATTGATTCAGTGACGCGTTCGGTCACGGTACGAGCCGAACTACCGAATGCCAATGGCGACATCAAACCCGGACTCTTCATGAAGGTGAGCGTACGCGGCGCCGAGAAGCCGACCTTGATGATCCCGGAAGAGGCATTGGTGCCGGAACAAGGCCGCACTTACGTCTTCGTCGTTGAAGGCGGCGAGGCGAAGCGCCGTGAGGTCGGCGTCGGCGGACGCGAACCCGGCAGCGTGGCGATTACAAGCGGCCTCACTGGTAACGAAACTCTCGTCGTCGAAGGCATGCAGCGCATCCGCGACGGCGTTCGCGTGACAGCAACGGCTCGCCCATGAACATCTCAGAGTTTTGCGTTCGTCGTCCCGTCTTCGCGACGGTATTGAGTGCGCTGCTCGTCATCTTTGGGCTCGTCGCGCTCGACCGATTGCCGTTGCGTGAATATCCCGATATCAACCGCCCGGTCGTCTCGATCGAGACGACCTATCGCGGCGCGTCAGCCAATGTGGTCGAGAACAAGATCACCCAGGTCATCGAAGATCGTATCGCGGGCATCGAAGGTGTACTGAAGATCGAGTCGGACAGCCGTGACGAACGCTCGAGTATCCGCATCGAATTCGATGTCGAGCGCGATATCGATGCGGCGGCCAACGATATCCGCGATCGCATCTCACGCGTGCTGCAACAATTGCCGCCCGAAGCAGACCCGCCGCAGATCGCCAAGTCCGATTCGACTGCCGAAGCGGTCATGTTCCTGAGTTTCAACTCTGAGAAAATGACTGAGCTCGAAGTCACAGATTACGCCGAGCGTTACATTGTCGATCGTTTGTCCACCGTGCCCGGTGTCGCGCGTGCTTCGCTCAATGGCGCGCGTCGTGCAGCCATGCGCGTCTGGATCGATCGTCAGTCGCTGGCTGCCCGTTCGCTCACCGTCAACGATATCGAGTCTGCGCTGCGTCGCGAGAACATCGAGCTGCCAGCAGGTCGTATCGAGTCGATCCAGCGCGAATTCTCGCTACGTACAGACGTTGGTCTCGACAACGAAAACGATTTCCGTAATCTGGTCATCAGTAAAGGACCAGAGGGTCATCTGGTCCGTCTCGGCGAAGTCGCGCAAGTACGGCTCGAGGCGGAGAACGATCGCTCCTTATTCCGTACTAACGGTCGTGCCGGCGTCGGTATCGGCATCGAGGCGCAGTCGAAAGCTAACGTACTCGAGCTCGTACAAGGTGTACGCGCCGAGGTCGATCGCATCCAGGCCGACTTACCCGAAGGCGCCGCAATCGTCGTGAACGTCGATAACGGTGTTGCGATCGAGGCGGCGTTACGCGAAGTCTTGATAGCTGTAATTTTTGCGTTCGTGTCAGTGCTGATCGTGATCTACGGCTTCCTCGGCACGCTGCGCACGACCATCATTCCGGCAGTGACCATTCCGGTGTCCGTCATCGCCGGTTTCATGGCCGTGTACGCGCTCGACTACTCCATCAACGTACTGACACTCCTCGGTATCGTGCTCGCCATCGGTCTCGTCGTCGACGATTCGATCGTCGTGCTCGAGAACATCCATCGCCGCGCAGAACTCGACGAACCGCAAATGGTGGCTGCCATCCGCGGCAGTCGCGAAATCGGCTTCGCGGTGATCGCGACCACGCTCACGCTCGTCGCCGTGTTCGTGCCAATCTCGTTCCTGCCCGGCGACGTCGGTCGGCTGTTCCGCGAGTTCGGTCTTACGCTCGCCGCAGCGGTCTTGTTCTCGGCGCTCGTCGCTTTGACCCTCACGCCCATGCTCGCCTCACGCCTTCCCCCCGAGCGCGACATGAAGCACGGCCGATTCGCTCAAGCCGTCGAACGCTTCTTCAAGAAACTCGCCGAGATCTACGAGCGGCGCCTGCGACAACTCAACCGCCGCCCGCTGTTGATCGTCAGTTCGGTGCTAGGTCTGAGTCTGCTCGGAGTGCTGACCTTTCGCGCGATTCCCGAAGAGTTCGCGCCAAGTGCCGACGTAGGTCGCATCTTCATCACGTTGCAAGCACCCGAAGGCTCGAGTTTCGAATACACCGCCGAATACGGCCGCAAGCTCGAGGCGATCGTCAACAAACAGATGGAGTTTGGCGATATCCAGCGCGTGACCTTGCGCGTTCCGGGTGGCTGGGGCGGTGGCGGTGAAGTGACGACTGCGCGAGTCATCATAACGCTCAAACCGTGGACCGAACGTGATCGCTCCGCGCAGGACATCGCAGGTGCGTTGCGCAAAGAACTGGGTTTGTTGCCAGGTGTGCGTGCCACCGCCATCCTGCCGGGTGCGCTGCGCGGTGGTTTCGGCTCACCGGTACAAGCCGTGATTGGCGGTCCGGATTACGAGAGTCTCGCTAAGTGGTCAGATCAACTCGTCGCACTCGCTGAAAAGAACCCGGGACTCACGGGTGTCGAGAGCAACTACCGCCCCCGCAAGCCACAGATCAAAGTGGCCATCGATCGTGATCGCGCCGCCGATCTGGGTGTCTCGCTGCAAACGGTCGGACGTACGCTCGAGACCATGCTCGGGTCGCGAATCGTGACGACTTTCATTGATCGTGGCCGCGAGTACAACGTCGTGCTGCAGGGTCGCCCGGATGAGCGTGCCACGACGACCGACCTTACCAATCTGCAGGTTCGATCTGATCGCACCGGTGAGCTCTTGCCGTTGTCGAGCATCGTCAAGTTGACAGAGACGGCGAGTGCCACCGAACTCAGTCGATTCAATCGCCTGCGTGCCGTCGAGATTCGCGCGGATCTCGCCGAGGAGTACACCATGGGCGAGGCGGTCAAATGGTTCGAAGAAACCGTGCGCAAAGAACTGCCTGCTGGCGCCACTTTGATGTGGGATGGCGAATCTGCCGATTACGTCCGTAGCGGCGGGCAATTATGGATCACCCTGTTGTTCGCGGTTGTAATCGTGTTCCTCGTTCTCGCCGCTCAGTTCGAGAGCTTCGTGCACCCGGCGATCATCATGGTCACCGTGCCGCTCGCTATGCTGGGCGCCGTGTTCGGCCTCAAAGTTCACGGCATGAGCATCAACATATTTAGTCAGATTGCGGTCGTGATGTTGATCGGCATTGCTGCCAAGAACGGCGTGCTGATCGTCGAGTTCGCCAATCAGTTGCGCGATCGCGGCAAGGAGTTCCACGAAGCGATCATCGAAGCTTCGGTGACGCGCTTGCGCCCCGTGTTGATGACGAGCCTCTGCACGGCTTTCGGCGCCATTCCGTTCTTGTTCGCAACGGGTGCGGGCGCGGAGCAGCGACTGCCTATCGGCATCGTCGTGTTCTACGGCACGATCGTATCGGTCTTCTTGACCCTCTTCGTAGTGCCGGCTGTTTATTCGCTTGTTGCGAAGGGCACTAAGCCGAGCGACTACACGACTCGGCTGGTTGATCGTCTGCTCGGTGCGACCACGGAAGAGCGCGCGGCCAAGCTCTAACTAGACTAAAGCTGCCGCACCGAACCGATTTCAGAAAGTCGGATTCGGCAGGGTATGAAAGGCGTGTCGCAGGCTATCGCTCCAGCCGGAGCGAATCATGCGGAAGTAATCGTCTTCGGCAGTGATGCTGCGATGGAGATGAACCTTCAGTGCATCGCGCCGCACGCAGACGAGATCAAGCGGTAGGCCCACAGACAAGTTAGAGCGAATCGTCGAATCCATCGAGATCAGAGCACACTTGGTGGCTTCGGCAATACTCGAAGAGCGCGTAATCACCCTATCGAGGATCGGCTTGCCGTACTTCGATTCACCGATCTGGAAATACGGCGTGTCTTCGGTCGCCTCGATGAAATTGCCGGCTGCGTAGATATGAAACAGCCTCGGTACTTCGCCACGAATCTGACCGCCCAGTATGAAAGCGGCGTTGAAGTCGATACCGTGCTCCTTCAACGAGGCAGCGTCGCGCTGGTGTACTGCTCGCAACGCCTCACCGACCAAGGTAGCCGCATCGAACGCACTTTTGACGCTATAGAGACTGTGCGCATCGTGTTGCGCGATGCATTCGTGCAATTCGTGCACGACCGCCTGCGACACGGCGAGATTTCCGGAAGTCATCAACACGAGCACGCGATCGCCGGAGCGCTCGAAAACGTGCATCTTGCGGAAAGTATTGACGTGATCGACACCGGCGTTGGTGCGTGAGTCCGATAGGAATACGAGACCCGTGTCGAGCAGCGTAGCGACGCAATAAGTCATGACTGATTCTACTGCGTTACTGCTGTGCCTGTCGTTGTTGCAGCAGACGAGGTCGCGGCGCTGCGATGCGACGCGGCAGCTCGTCGGAAGATACGGCGACCGTCGCCGCCATGGTTTCTGTACCGCCACCACGACGAACACCTCGCACCGGACAGGCATCGAGATAATCGCGTCCGACCGCAAGACGACAATGATGGGGGCCGCCCGGAACTCCATTGGTAACGTCAACGGCAAACCAACGTTGCGGCTCGTCCAGCCAGACATCGACCCAAGCATGGCTTGCGATGTGATCGTCGCGCTCGGTCAACAGATATCCGCTCACGTACCGCGCCGGAACTCCAAGGCTGCGACAACAAGCGAGCATGATATGTGCGTGATCCTGGCAAACACCACGACGCAACGAAAAGACGCTGGCTGCGGGGTCAGATACATCGGTCGATCCCGGTACGTACTCAATCTCGCTCCGAATCGCTGCGGCCAGAGCCAGTACACCCTCTCGGCTGCTCGACAGATGACCAAAGCTCCGCGCAAATACTTGCAGATTCTCATCGGCACGCGTGAGTGAGGTCTCTGGCAGATAAACCAGCGGCGATAGGCCTCCACGATTCGATGGCGCTGCATCGACCACGGATTCGGTTTCAACCGTCCCGGTCACATGGATGCGAATCTCGACGTGGGGCTCGTCGATCGTCAGCAAGTGCATCACGTTGCCATGCGCGTCAATTTGCTGAGATTTTTGCCCTGGCGTTTGCAGATGCCAGTTCAACACTCGCTGACCGGCTTCCGTGCGTGGCGTCAATCGTAAACTCTGCACACTGTGATTAACCGGTCGGTCGTAGCGGTAGACGGTTTCATGTTCGATATGCAGCAACATGTCAGACCGTCGCCTCCGATACGAGAAAGTCGTGAGCAATACGAGCACCGAGATCACTGGTTCGCGATAAGAAACTAGCAAGGTAATCGCGAACACCGACGTCTAGCACCTCGTCGATGCGCCCATATTGCAGGGCCGCTTGGATCTCCCCGGAGCGTCGTGTCGTCTCGCCTGATCGAGCATTAGCGACGCGCACTAGCGTCTGATGGACACGATTGGTGCAATGCCGCAAAGAGCGCGGCATAGCCTCGTGAAAAATCAAAAGCTCCGCGACACGTCGTGGCGTAATGAGGTCGCGATACACTTTTCGATATACCTCGAATGCCGACACGGATCGCAGCAATGCGCTCCACTCATAGTAGTCGACCGCTGCATCAGGAGCTGCTGCATCTGGCATCAAGAGCTCGAACCGGGCATCGAGGATGCGCGCCGTGTTATCGGCACGCTCGAGATAAGTGCCAAGCAAGGTGAACTCGAGCGCTTCGTCATGCAACATCGTACCTTGGATGACGCCACGCGCTAGATGCGACCTGAATTTAACCCACTCAAAGAACTCGCCGGTATTCTGCCGACGAGCAGCGACGCGCTTGTAACGCTTCAGCTCAAGCCATGTCGCGTTCAGTGTCTCCCAAGTCTCGGACGTCAGCGTGCCGCGGACGGCGTGCGCATTTTCGCGCGCCCGATCGAGACAATGTTCGATGCTACCGGGATTGGCTGGCTCGAAAGCGATCCATTCGATGGCGGCATCCTGGGTGATGGTCTCGCGCGCTGCGAGATAGGCGTCTATCTGGCCGACTGTCGCGAGTGTTGAAGCCCATCGCTTTCGAGTGATGTCTTCCTCTTGTCGCAGCAGTGTCATGCGGCAATTTACATCCAGCATGCGCGCAAGATTTTCGGCTCGCTCTGTGTATCTCGCCATCCAATACAAATGGTCTGCGGTACGGCTCAACATGATGCGCGCTCGAGCACCCACGTATCTTTGGTGCCACCACCCTGCGACGAATTGACGACCAGCGATCCTTCGCGCAAAGCCACTCGCGTCAGGCCGCCTGGGACCATCGTGACGTCACGCCCGGATAACACAAATGGTCGTAAATCGACGTGTCGAGGTGCCAAACCCGTCTCGACGAAAGTTGGGCAAGCCGATAACGCCAATGTCGGCTGTGCGATATAGCGTGCGGGATCAGCAAGAATTCGCAAACGGAATGCCTCGATCTCCGCCTGTGTTGCTAGTGGCCCGATCAACATACCGTAGCCGCCAGCACCGTGAACCTCTTTGACGACGAGCTCCGCTAGATTGGCTAGCACATACGCGAGATCTTCTTCTCGGCGCAAAATCCAGGTAGGCACGTTTTGCAGGATAGGCTCTTCACCGAGGTAGAAGCGAACCATCTCCGGCACGTACGGATAGGTCGATTTGTCATCAGCGATACCCGTGCCGATCGCGTTTGAGATGACGACACGTCCGGCACGATACGCCGTGAGCAAACCCGGCACGCCGAGCATGGAATCGGGGCGAAAGGCCAGCGGATCCAGAAAATCGTCGTCCACGCGCCGATAGATGACATCGACACGGCGCGGGCCTTGCGTCGTGCGCATGTAGACGATCTCATCGTCGACGAACAAATCTTGTCCTTCGACGAGCTCGATACCCATCTGCTGAGCGAGAAAGGCATGTTCGAAGTAAGCGCTGTTGTGCGCACCCGGCGTCAGCAGCACGACAACTGGATCGCGTACGCCAGCGGGTGCCACGCTACGCAAGGTTTCGAGCAGTAAGTCAGGATAATGCTCGACGGGTGACACCGAGTAGCGCGCGAACAGCTCGGGAAATAATCGCATCATCGCTTTACGATCTTCGAGCATGTAGGACACACCCGAAGGTACGCGCAAATTGTCCTCGAGGACGTAGTACTCGCCCTTCCCTGCGCGCACCAGATCGATGCCTGCGATATGCGCATAGACGTCCATCGGCAAATCGATGCCTTGCATCTCGGGCCGATATTGCACGTTACAAAGCACCTGCTCGGCGGGAATGCGTCCTGCGCGCAGGATCTCCTGATCGTGATAAACGTCGTGCAGAAAGGCGTTGAGTGCCGTCACCCGCTGTCGTAAACCCTGCTGCAGCCGCTCCCACTCGGGTGAGGGAATGATCCGCGGGACGATATCGAACGGAATCAATCGCTCTGTGCCGGTCTCATCACCGTAGACAGCGAACGTAATACCGGCGCGACGAAACAAGGTATCGGCTTCGTTACGCTTCTCGACGATGCTGTCGGCAGGCGTCTCTGCGAGCCACTCGGCATAGGCTTGGTAATGTGGCCGCACGCCGCCGGCTTCGGTGTGCATCTCGTCGAAAATTGCCTCCTTCACCATATCTTGCCGCCGATATAACGTCCGGCTGCCGGCAGATGCGGGAAGTATTCCACCGATTCAAATGCGCCATGGAGAAAGTAGGGATCGTTTTCGATAATTTCTTTGGCGCGCGCAAGGCTGCGGGTGTGTAGGCAATACAAACTTCCGATCGGCTGTTCGCGACTTTCGTCGTACAGGGGGCCTGCCACGTTGAGCTCGTCCATGACACTCTCGATGTAGGCCATGTGCGAAGCGGTCTGCGCTGAGCGCACAGCGGCGCCAGAGACGCCGTCGCGACAGAGCACGATATAGGCGGTTTTCTCGTATCGGGAAGACATGGCGGGCCACTCCTGACCTGGCGGGGAGGGGGGATGCAGTCAGGATAGCAGCCCGCCAGTCTTCCTCAACTGTCGAAAACCACTGCGGCGAAGTTTGGTCGCGATGCCCTCGACACGCCAATCGATTGATGTGATCATTTCGATAGATGCCGTAAATCGCTCGGACAGGCTGCCAGGATGGCTGATATCAAGCTCAAAGATCTGCGTTACCTCGTCGCCGTGGCGGATACCGGGCACTTCGGTAAAGCGGCCGAGCGCTGCTTCGTCAGCCAGCCGACCCTCTCGGCACAACTGAAAAAACTCGAGGACTATCTAGGCGTGCCCCTCATCGAGCGGCAGCCGAGAGGTGCACTGCTGACACCGGCAGGCAGCGAGATCGTCGCGCGAGCGAGGCGAATCATCGAAGCTAGCGACGAGGTAGTCGACATCGCGCGCACTCATCGAGACCCGCTGGCGGGGCGGTTGCGAGTCGCGTTCTTGCCAACCATTGGCCCTTACCTACTGCCGCTCGTGGTGCCCAAACTACGCAAGGCCCTCCCACGACTCGAGCTCATGCTCTACGAATATCAAACCGCCCCTATGCTCGAGAAACTGCGCGCGGGCGAACTCGACCTTGGCATTCTCGCGCTGCCGATCGAAATCGATGGGCTCGTAACGCAACCCCTGTACGACGAGCCGTTCGTCGTCGCAGCCCCCACGAACCATCCACTCGCCGATCGCAAACAGATCCGTGTCGAGGATCTCTCCGGCGCCACATTGCTATTGCTCGAGGACGGCCACTGTTTGCGAGATCAAGCTCTCGATGTGTGCAATCGCATCGATGCGGAAGAAAAGCAGGACTTTCGCGCCACCAGCATCGAAACCTTGCGGCAAATGGTGGCGGCCGGTGCCGGCGTGACCTTACTGCCGGAGCTCGCCACGCGCGGCAGCCACGCAGCGCCACGCGGACTCGTATTGCGCCCTTTCGTGAAACCTCAACCCTCGCGACGCATCGGCGCGATTTGGCGTAAGAGCAGTACTCGCCAGGCTGCCATCCAAATGGTGTCCGATGTCATCGCGGAGCAGCTCGCATGACAGCCCCAATCATTCTTTGGTTTCGTCAAGATTTACGACTTGCCGACCATGCTGCGTTGACTGCAGCCGTCGAAAAAGGCGTGCCAATTATTCCCGTATTCCTCTGGTGCCCTGAGGAAGAAGGCGAATGGGCGCCAGGCGCCGCGACGCGTTGGTGGTTATATCAATCCTTGGGCTCGCTCGAGCGAGCGTTGAGCGAAAAGGGATCGCGGCTTGTCATTCGCCGCACGAAAGACAGCGCCGCCGAGCTACGTAAACTGATCAAAGAATCCGGTGCGACGGCGGTCTATTGGAGTCGTCGTTATGAGCCTCTGATCATCGCGCGCGATCAGCTGATCAAGCAGAACTTGCGAGATGCCGGCATCGAAGCGCGCAGCTTCAATGCCGCTCTACTGGTCGAACCTTGGGATATACAAAATAACTCGGGGAAACCGTTTCAGGTTTTCACGCCGTATTGGCGCAAGGTATCGGCCACACTCGATCTGCCCAAACCACTCGCGACGCCCGCTCGGATCCCGACGCCACCGACCTGGCCGGTGAGCACTGAGCTCGATGCGTTGAAGTTATTGCCCAAGATTCACTGGTACAGCGGCATGCAGGAAGCCTGGCGACCGGGTGAGCGCGGCGCCATGCAGCACCTTGGCCGGTTTCTCGACGACAGCGTCGCGAACTACGGTGAAACGCGCAACCTTCCAGCACAAACGGGTACGTCGCGGCTGTCTCCCCATCTGCATTTCGGCGAGATTTCGCCGCGACAGATCTGGCACACGGCGGCAAAGTGGCGCGGCAGTCAATTCATGGCAGAGATCGGCTGGCGAGAGTTTGCACATCACCTGCTCTACCATTTTCCGCGCACCACCAACGAACCGCTGCGACTCGAATACCAGAAATTCCCATGGCGTGACGACGTCAAACAATTGCAGGCCTGGCAACGTGGTCGTACTGGCGTTCCGCTCGTCGATGCAGGCATGCGCGAACTCTGGCACACCGGATGGATGCACAATCGGGTGCGCATGGTCGTCGCTTCGTTTCTAGTGAAAAACCTGCGGCTGCACTGGCTAGAGGGTGCACGCTGGTTCTGGGATACCTTGGTCGATGCGGACCTCGCCAGCAACACCCTCGGCTGGCAGTGGGCTGCGGGCTGCGGCGCTGACGCCGCGCCCTACTTCCGAGTATTCAACCCCGAAAGCCAGGCCGAGAAGTTCGATCCGCAGAGTGAATACATCCAGCGCTGGATCGGGGGCGACAAGAACTATCCCGCCTCTCCCATCGTCGATTTAAAAGAATCCCGCGCGGCGGCCATCGCCGCATGGCAAACCTTGAGGAAGCCATCATGATCAAGCACATCGTCGCGTGGCGACTCAGCGAAGACAACGACAAGGCGGTCAGCGCCGCCCATATCAAAGAATTACTGGAAGGATTGCGCGGCCAAATCCCAGGTCTGCTACATATCGAAGTGGGCGTGAACGTGGTGACCGACGTAAACGCGGCCGATGTGGTTCTCTACAGTGAGTTCACCGATCTCGAGGCGCTCAAAACCTACCAAGCACATCCGCTGCATCAAGCGGTCGTGCCGAAGGTGAAGGCGCTCACGACGGAGCGCCGCTCAGTCGACTACGAGGTCTGAGGTCAAACGACGGCAGCGTCTACCTCAAGCACACTCGCGGCACCCGCACTGACCACGCGCGCGAGCGCGTGCGCCTGCGGCAGAATATGACCCGCATAGAAACGCGCTGAAGCCAACTTGCCGCGCAGAAAGTCGACGTCTGCGCCTGACTCGCCGAGCTTGCGAGCCGCAATCGCAGCGGACTTGGTCAGCAACCAGCCTCCGATAACGTAGCCCGCGAGACGCAACGCCGGTACCGAGACGGCCAGTGCCCGCTCGGGTCCCTGCGCAGACGCCGCGAGCACGGACTTGACCGCGAATTCCAATGCGTCGATCGCTTCGAGGGTTGCCGCCTTACTCTCGATCACGGCTGCCGTGACATCAGCGGCGCCCGTGGGAGTGATCGTCGCCAACTCGCTGCGCATATCGGCTATCAAAGAACCCATCGCGGCTCCGCGGTCGCGCGCCAATTTACGGCCGATAAAATCGTTCGATTGAATCGCCGTCGTACCTTCGTAAATGGTGGTGATACGCACGTCACGGTAAGGCTGCGCCGCGCCTGTTTCTTCGACGAAACCCATGCCGCCGTGTATTTGCACACCGAGTGACGCAAGCTCGATGCCCGCTTCGGTGCTGCAGGCTTTGACGACCGGGATCAGCAAATCACCGCGCGTCTGCGCGGCCGCTTTGATGGCAGCATCCGGATGACGCGCACCGAGATCGAGCTGGAAAGACGCGTACATCGCCACCGCACGCAACGCCTCGATCTGCGATTTCATCGTCAGCAGCATGCGCTTCACATCAGGGTGATAAATGATCGGTGCGGGCGCGTTGATGCCCGGTACCGGCGGCTTGCCCTGCACGCGGGTGCGCGCCCATTCCGCTGCCTGCTGATAGGCTCGATCAGCCACAGCATAGCCTTCGAGACCCACCGACAAACGCGCCGCATTCATCATCACGAACATGTATTCGAGACCACGATTGGCCTCACCGACGAGATAACCGATCGCGCCCTGCTTCTGGCCATAGGCCATCACACAAGTTGGACTCGCATGGATACCGAGCTTGTGTTCGATCGAAATACTCTGCACATCGTTGCGCTCGCCGATAGACCCGTCGGCGTTCACCAAAAACTTCGGCACGATGAACATCGAAATGCCCTTGACGCCTGCCGGTGCTCCGTCGATACGGGCCAGCACGAGATGGATCGTGTTGGGCGTGAAATCGTGATCACCGTAAGTGATGAAGATCTTCTGGCCGAAGAGACGGTAATGATCTCCATCGGGTTGCGCACGAGTCCGAATCGCAGCGAGGTCCGAACCTGCTTGCGGCTCGGTGAGGTTCATCGTGCCGGTCCACTCGCCGCTCACCATCTTGGCGAGATAAAGGTGCTTCTGTTCTTCCGTGCCGTATTGTTCGATCGCTTCGACGGCGCCTTGGGTCAGCATCGGGCATAACTTGAACGACAGATTCGATGCCGCCCAAAGCTCTTCGACCGCCGTGCCGATCACATAAGGAACGCCCTGACCACCGTGTTCGGGCGAAGCGCGCAAACTCGCCCAACCACCCTCGACAAACTGCTGGTAAGCCGCTTTGAAGCCCGGCGCGCCGATGACGCCATCCGGCGTCCAACGAGCGCCGTCGCGATCGCCTGATTTGTAGAGGGGATCGAGCACCGTCTCGGCAAACTTGCCTGCTTCCTCGAGGACGGCATCGGCCAGATCGAGTGAAAACTCGGCATACGCAGGACAGGCCTGCAGAGCCGATTCACCGATCAGCTCATGCATGTTGAAACGCAGATCCTTCAGTGGCGCGCGGTACATCGGGCGATCCTTTCAACTTCGACAGGGATTGAACTCATTCTAACCCGCTAGCGCGGGGACGATGTTGGCCGCAAGGAACTCAACCAACGACTTCACGCGCTCGTCCTCGGCAAGTCTGCCGGGGTAGAGCGCACACAACGGGGCCTGCTCGGGCAGCACCCAGTCAGGCAACACGCGTTTGAGCTTCTGGGTGGCGAGCCCCTGCCGACACAGGAACTCCGGCAAAACTCCGATGCCGAGGCCCGCGGCCACCGAAGCATGTAAGAGGGCGGGATCGTTGACCGCCAGTTTCGGACGTACGGTGATCTCGGCTCGTCGGTTGCCGTGTGCGAGACGAATCACAAACAGCGGTCCATGGGTCGAATCGGGCGTCAGCAACTCGTGCCGGTCGAGCTCCTCTGGCGTCGCTGGAACGCCGACCCTCTGCAGGTAGGCTGGCGTCGCACACAGGATCGCCGGCGGTGCGCCGAGCACCCGGGCGACCGGCGAGTCCGCCGCCGCCGGGTCAGCCGCGACGGCACCGGCGCGAATGACAACGTCGTAGTCGGCCCTTGGGGTGTCGCCGACTTCACCCAAATCCACCTCGAGCGGGATCTGCGGAAA
>Ga0315899_10000669_pt1 | contig 40768 bp, 61 predicted proteins | sample LakEriMetagenome_2_FD_203518 | JGI IMG/M metagenome (GOLD analysis project Ga0315899, IMG submission 203518) | Freshwater fungal communities from buoy surface, Lake Erie, Ohio, United States - Buoy 4 MA112 | ecosystem: Environmental > Aquatic > Freshwater > Lake | place: USA: Lake Erie, Ohio...
TGTTGTTATTTTAGAACCAGCAAGTAACCCTAAAGAAATGAAGATACCAGATTTTAATGTTGCCACTACCAGATGGAATGTTGAAATGGATCCAAAATGGGATTATGGATTGCCGGAGAATAAATGGAGAATGAACGAATGATAGACTGCATGATTATAGGTGATAGTATTGCTGTTGGTACAGCAATGGCTAGACCTGAATGTGTAAGTTATAGTAAAGGTGGCTGGAACTCGTGGCAATGGAACAAGGACTACTTGGCCAAGGCTTCTGCACAGCCTGCTCGGACTGTGATCATTAGTCTTGGCGCCAATGACCACAAGGGTGTTAAGACAGAGGCGGAACTTCGTAAAATGCGAGAAGCCATTAAAGGCGATCGTGTATTTTGGATTAGTCCCGGAGCAGAGCGTAAACCGTATCCTCAAGCGGCAATTGAACGTATAGCCAAGGAATACGGAGATACTGTCTTGCCAAGGCCACAAGGTCATATGAGTGCCGACGGAGTACATCCTACAGGTCGGGGCTATAAATTAATTGGAGAACAGACAAAATGATAGCACAGAATAATGTAATGAGTGATAAATACTTGTATGGAAACAATCACTCATACATCATTCGTCTATAAATGGATTCACTTGCCTACGGGCAAGTGGTATATTGGTAGCAGAACCGCTAAAGGATCTCATCCCGAAGATGGATACATTAGTTCAAGCCAACTTATTAAACCGTTGATAAAACAAAATCCAACAGAGTGGAAAAGAGAAATCATTAAAACTGGTAGCCCAGAAGAGATGATTAAACTGGAAACTACTTTGTTGGAATCATTAGATGCTAAACACAATCCAATGAGTTTTAACCAACACAACGGCGATGGTAAGTTTACCAGAACAGGTGTAAAAGTATCAGAAAATACTCGTAAGAAACAAAGCGAGTCTATCAAAAAGGTTCATCCTAATAGAGGTAAGCCAAGTCCTAATAGGGGCAAAGTAGCATCAGAGGATACTCGTAAGAAGCAAAGTGAATCAAAGTTAGGGAAGAAACGCAAACCATTTACAGAGCAGACAAGAGACAAGATTAGGCAGGCAAAGTTAGGTAGTAATAATCCAAGTTATGGTAAAACACCAAGCGAGGAAACTAAAGAAAAACTACGCCAGGCTAATCAAGGTAAGAAGGAAACTTTTACCTGTCCGCATTGCGGTAAAGTAGGTAGCGGTGGATCAATGACAAGATGGCATTTTGATAACTGTAAGGAAAAGAAATGAACGAAGGAGAACGAGCAGGTTGCTGGGCCATTGTATATCTGCTAATGATAGGTGCGACTGCTTACTTTACAATTTTTATGATTGTTTTTAGTTTCGTTAAAAAATTGTTTTGGAGTTGAAGAATGAATAATATTAAAAGGAAAACAAAATGAGTTTTATTGATGTAGTTAAACCAGCATTACCAGATTATGCCAAAGATACACGGTTAAACATTGATGCTGTGTTATTGCGTAGCACTCTTGATGCTGATGTAGCAATGGGCTGTGCTGTAGCGGCATTAGCGGCAACAGGAAATGGTAAGTTGTTGAGCATTATGCTTGCGGACAATCCGGTGTATGCTGAACCGGCGATGACAGCGGCGTCAATTATGGCGACCAACAATGTGTGGTACCCATATGTTGAAATGGCTGATGATCCAGCATTAAAAGGATTGCCAGCACAGTTACGTATGAACGCTATTGCCAGCCACGGCGGTACAACTAAATCAAACTTTGAAGCATTTAGTTTGGCCGCAAGTATTGTTGGCAAGTGTCACTTCTGTGTTAAGGCACATTATGAAACACTCAAGACGGAAGGCTACACAGTAGAGAACCTACGTGATATTGGACGTATTGCCAGTGTTATGAATAGTGTTGCTAAAGTATTGAATAGTTAATTTCTTTGACATTTATACCTATATAGTATCGTCATTCATGCATAAAAGATACGACCCAGTAGAATTTGAATACATCAAAAATAAATGGGCAAGCAGTACAAACCCTATAAGCGTCTACGTTCATAGTCCATTTTGTCCATCAATTTGTAAGTACTGCATCTACGCAGGTGTTTTATTAAAAGATGAATTAACTTATTCAGAATATTATAATAATTACCTGCCAAACATTATCGATCTTTATCGTCCCATTTTAGAAGAAAAAAATAATTTAATAGGCAACTGGTTCTTTGGTGGCGGTACTCCGTCAATGATGAAACCGGAAACATTAAAAAATATTTTAAATTTGTTGCCGGGATTTAAGGAATCAAAAGGTGTAAAAACTTTTGAAATTCATCCAGCGTACTGGACGCCCGAACTATTAGATGTGCTAGAAGAATATCATTTTGATAACGCAATTCTATGTCTGCAATCCTTTGATAGAAAAACATTAATTAAACAAAAACGTGTTCCAGAAACTCAAGAACGAATCTTTGAGCTGGCCAAAGAGATTCGAAAACGGAATATGAATATTCTAGTAGATATCATTGCACACATGAATCAAGATCACACTGACATAGGAATTTTAGAAAACGATTTAAAATTAACATTTGAAAATATATGTCCAGATGAAATAAGTGTTCAGGCAATTTATCAAAATAAAGAATTACGTCCAATGACCCTTGACGCAGTTTTAAAAAATCCCTACATACAAAACGGTGATTATTTGATTGAAAATTTTGATGGGAAACATCAATATATTAACATTAAAGAATGTTTAACTGAAACGATTTTTGACAGAATTAAAAATTTAAAATGTTTAAGATTAGTTAATAAAAATTTAAAAGACAAAGAAAGGTATATGAGTTTTGTCCATCATATGGATCCTCAATATCTCCATACTATGTCTCTTGACACCCTAGCATTAGGGTCTTATAGGAATCCATATACACAAACACATTCTAATGTATCACATTTTAACTACATTGAATGCAATAATGATAATACTGAGCCAACATTTAAATTTATAAAATCATCTTTCTTTGATGAAGTTCGAGAAGTTATTAATTTTCTAGAGCAGTACGGAGAACCCCCTGCTGATTTTGAATTACTATTCAAAAATAGATATTTTGAAGAAAAGGAAAAACCGTTGTTACTTGACTACAAGTTTGCCGGTCACTATCCAAATACTGCAGGACTTATACAAAAAGGAATCGATTCTTTAACAAATGAAATAAAAACTTCTTGCAATTTTATCGGAAATGACATTATAATAAACAAGTAATTTTATTTTTTAAGGTGATAATATGAGCAATCGAGTTGGGCCTATTACGTTAGACGGCGAAGCTGCCGATCGGATTACAGTTTTAAATTTAAAAGAATGTCGTTCATATCTTAAAAAAGAATTGAAGCAGTGGAGGAAAAATCCACGTACAGATGCTAATCCTACGGGCTATTGGATGCACCCCGAAGACGTGAGTATAAACGAAATACTAGTACATCATTTAGACGCGGTTATAGCATATTTTGGCGGAGATTAAAAAATGGATATGGATCAGGCGGCAGTATTTTTAGCAGGCAGTATTTTAACAGCGTTAGGCTTTATAGTTGTTGTTGCGGCTATTGTTGTCATCAACAATATTATTCACAAATATTGGAAACCTGTTAAGATATTCTCTGCAGACAGTTGGAATTTGAATCCCCCGCAACGCTTTGCACATGCAGATGAATTGGAAAGAATCACGCCAAGTTTGGATAAAACCAATGAATCAAAAAATCAAGCAACTGGCTGAACAGGTTTATGGCACACAAGCAACTGAACAAGAAATAAAATTCGCCGAGTTGATTGTGAAGAAATGTATGGCTGTTGCCAAGTATCATACCCCCGACACAGAAGAATGTAAACACACATGGTTGATCCATGATAAGATTGGAAAACATTTCGGAGTTGATGAATGAACACAAGTAGTACCTCGGCAAGCTCTAGTCTGGGTATAACGGGCTTTATTGAAATCTTTGAGGGTCGTCTGAATAAAATGAAGTTGCACCTTAAGGAAGAATTGAGCAAGAGTAAAGGGGATAGAAATAAGAACGCTATCCGTCGTCTATTAAGCGATGCACGTAAACTAAATCGTACACTGAAAGAAATGCGTAATGCCAGTGCTAAAAAGTGTCCACATTGCGGAGAGCGGCTATGAACAAACAAATTCAAGAACTTGCTGAACAGGCTGGATTGGTTAAGATACTTGAAGAACACGCCCACGAATATGGCGCTGGCACGTTTGAGAATACTCCGTACCCAGAGTTGGAAAAGTTCGCCCTGTTGATTATTCGGAAATGTATGGCGTGTTCTACTTGGGTTGGCAAGAATAATACTAATACTGTTGAACCAATACACACTGCTCAAGCTATCAATCAGCGTATCAAACAACATTTCGGAGTTGAAGAATGAATGAACGAATTCAACAACTTGAAAGACAGGCGACGGAGACAGTGAAGTGTGGACTAAACGGTACTTCTACTACTGAAAGTTTCAATCGTAAAAAGTTCGCCGAGTTGATTGTTAGGGAATGTGCCGAAGTTGGTTCTAAATTCAGTCAAGCACATCCTTTAGATATTCAATATCAAATTAAAAGGCATTTCGGAGTTGAAGAATGAGCAACCTTTGGTTTAACATTAGATTTGGCACTAGGCATTTTCAATGGTCAAGAGATTGGGAAATCACATTCCGTGAGAATCCATATTGGTTAGAGAATCCTCCCTCTAAATGGTTTGAGGTGTATTGTATTTTTGGAAAGCAAGTAGGACTATGAATCGACTTACATGTATACATTGTGGAGATACTTATCCAGACTTTGACGTTGCACATGTCTGTAGTAAAGGGCCATATGCTTACAAAATTAAATCTATGTCAAACAACAAAATCGAAGAATTAGAAAAGCAATGTTGGAGTCATCGTGTAGATGGTGCGTTAGTAGACGGGCAGTTACACTTTGATACAAAAAAGTTCGCCGAGTTGATTGTGGCGAAAGTTTTAGACGAAGTTGCTACCCGTGCTTATGTTTCTGGTGACCGAGCGTGGAGTGATGATGCGGATCGTCCGTGGATTGAACTAGAATTTGGATTTGGTAAACTTGCGGAGATGAAAAAATGAAACTAACTGAATACAGTAAAGGGCGGCTACGAGCAACTTTTAGTAAATGGGAAGTTGACAAAGACTTTGCCGATCCTATGTACAACTACCTAATCTTTGGATTTGATCCAGGCGGTTTTTTTACTGCCGTGCTGGCGAATGATTTTGCGGCCGCAGTACAACGTAGTCATCCTTCAAATAATATTTCTGCACTAAAAAGGTTAGTAGGGTGGATGAACGATTGCATGCCATCGGATGCATATGGCAGTTATACCGCAGTTACAGAATGGTATAAAATGGATGACGAGGATCGTAGATACTGTTTAGAAAGACATCATTTACTGTATACCACAAAAGAAGAAGTGTGGAAGGCATTAAATGGTGAACCAGTTGACCGTTACGCTCGGCTAGAAGACATATGAGTACCCTTGCTGAATACTTTGCCGAACATCGACCTAAACCCAAATATAATGTTGGAGATAGAGTTGAGGGGATATACCAAAAGATTCCTTATGTTGGTACTGTCTATACTGACAACATGCGTAATGAATTAGAAGGCCCTATGGTATCTATACATTTAGACTTGCCCATAAAAATTGATAAGACTTGGCACAATTTTATACGTGTTAAATATAAAGAAATTAAAGGATTACGCAAATGAAATTATCCGCAGAGGGCGTAGAAGGACATTTAATTTGGTGTGGGGACGGGGTATATCGATTTCGTGTTTACACAGATGATTTTGAATTTACAGATTATGACCTGTTACATTGCGACTTAACTGTTACAATAACAGATAAGGATGCTGTATTCTATTCAGATGAAAGAGGTAATAGATTAAATCATAGTCCAGAAACCCTCGGAATTAAAGAATAAATTATAGTTAACTACGCACATAATAAGGGCCACTGGCCCTTTTTTTACGGCCAAACCTTTAAATAATGTATACTGGGTTGGAGGGCAAATGGATCCATTAACGCTGTTTGCATTAGCCAATGGTGCAGTCAGTGCTGTTAAAGCAGGATGTAAACTTTATAAAGATATAAAAGGTGCCGCTGGGGAAGTGAAAGACGTCCTCAAGGATCTCGACGACCAATTTAAAAAACTACATCCTCCAGAAAAACCTGCTACAAACGAACAAAAACGTCAGTTCAATGAAGAAAAAGCTCGTGTAATAGATCTTAACAAAAAAGCTAATGCAGGAGAAACAACTGGCATTTATACCGAAATTGGCAATCATCTTGGCACCTACTATGATAACTTCTACAAATGCATGGCAATTTTTGAAGAAGAAGAACGCCGTGCCAAAACAGAAGTATATCACGGCGAAGACAGTATAGGCAAACGTGCTCTACAACGTGTACTAATGAGAAAACAACTTCAACAAATGGAAGTTGAGTTAAGAGAGTTAATGATATATCAAAGTCCTCCTGAATTGGGTGCTCTTTACACGGAAGTAGAAGAGATGATGCGGCAGATGAGTAAAGAGCAAAGTATTCTGATTAAAAACCAAATGAAGCGTCAAGTTCTTGAGGATAAACGCAGACAGGCAAAATTAAAAAAATTACAGGAAGAATTTGTAATAGGTCTTTTTATCATGGCAATGATATTTGTTATGGGCGGTATGTTTATGTATGTAGCTTATGACCGCCAGCAGAAGTATCCTCAGTACGGCAATGATTTGTTTCCTAAAACAGAAGAACGGAGACGGGCCGAAGCTGAACCCAAAGTGTACATAGGAAGATAATGTAAATACAAGTATGAAAGGTCGCATTGCACTATTCCTGCATCAACCTTACTGTTCAGTTCAGAGCGGTAATGGAATTATGCGAGCCCTAGGATCCAAATATAATTTTAAAATTTTTACCCGCCATGAACTTGAGCGGGATTTTTTTGACGACGTGGATCTTGTTTGTATCCCCGGAGGATTTGGTGATGCAGGTCGTTTTGATTACTTGTTAGGTGAAAATGGCGATAAAATAAAAGAGTTTGTGCAACACGGAGGAGCGTATCTAGGAATTTGTATGGGTGCCTATTGGGCAGGACAGCATTACCTAGATATGTTAGAAGGTGTAGATGCTGTGCAATATATAACACGCCCAAAAACTGATACACACAGACCACATGCTAAAAATTTAGATGTAACATGGAATGGTAGGCAAGAGCAGATGTATTTTTATGACGGCTGTGCGTTGGTAGGTAAGGGAAAATATCAAACCATTGCAACCTATGCAAACGGTGACCCAATGGCGATAATACAAAACAGAATTGGGCTAATTGGTTGTCATCCAGAAAGTGAAAAACACTGGTACGAGAGTTATAGCTGGATGCAGGGAAAATATCATCAAGGCCGCCATTATCCATTGCTTTTAAATTTTGTAGACACTATACTAAAAGTATAATTGTACTCTAGGTTGACAGTTCTGGTTTTTTCTTGTATAATATACACATAGTAACAAGAAAGACTCTATGGAATTCCAAGTACAAAGCCGCAGTCCAACTCTAAAGCGTTATGTAGAAGCATTAATGCCTAGTTTGATCAAACAACTCAAATTGGAACGTAGTCGTAAATTTGTATTAATTGAAATTGCCAAAGGTATTACTCCCGATGCCACTGGTTCAACAACTAATCTGCCCGGTTTGGATAGTTATGTGATTGCACTTAAACCTCAAAAGTGGGCAGATCTCGGTAGTACTTTAGCACACGAAATGGTCCATGTTAAACAATTTGCCAAAGGACATTTCCAAATTGTAAATGGTACATGTTTTTGGAAAGGTAAAAAAATTACCAAACGAGTAAAATATCTGGATCTCCCATGGGAAATAGAAGCATTTTCTAAACAAGAAATTTTGTTCAGAAAAGCGGTTGAATCCAAATAAACACTTGACAGCATGGTAAAACCATGCTATAATATATACATACAGCAACACAGAAAGGTGCAAAATGATTCTTAACAATGCTCCAGTCAACGAAGCCATTGTTTCTAATGTCAGTGAAATTGGCGAATTCCGTATTCGTAACAGTGCCAAAGCATTCAGTATTTTGAGTTCGGGCTTGTATGCTAACAAGATCCGTGCTATTGTACGTGAACTTTCTTGTAATGCCGTTGACTCACATGCGGCCGCGGACAAGAAGGATACCCCTTTTGATGTTCATCTCCCAAACACTTTAGAACCTTGGTTTTCTATTCGAGACTATGGGACTGGCCTCTCACATAAACAAGTCACACAAATCTACACCACGTACTTTGAAAGTACAAAAACAGCCAGCAACGAATTTATCGGAGCTCTTGGATTGGGATCCAAAAGCCCTTTTAGTTATACTGACAATTTTACTGTAACTGCTATCCAAAACGGCGTTAAGGGCATTTACTCTGCTTTCATTAACGGTGACGGAGTCCCGAGCATTGCATTAATGATGCAAGAGGCTACCGACGAGCCAACGGGTGTTGAAGTTAAGTTTTCAGTCAACGACCGTTATGACTTTGACAAGTTCCGTCAAGAAGCTCGTAGTGTATATCGTCACTTTGTTCTTAAGCCTGTTGTCAACGGTAATAATGACTTTGTGTTTGATCTGATTGATTACGAAAGCCGCGACATCATTCCCGGTGTGCATAGTTACAAGAACGAAGGTCGTCGTGGTAGCGTGGCTGTCATGGGTAATATTGCTTATCCTATTGAAATCCCTGCCGCTGATCAAAGCATTGACCAGGATGTGCGAAACTTGTTGACTTGCGGACTTGAAATGCACTTTGCTATCGGCGAGTTGGACTTCCAAGCGTCACGTGAAGGTCTGAGCTACATTCCTTCAACCATTGCGGCTATTAAAGCCAAGTTGGAACAACTCAATACGGCATTGGCAGTTGTGATTGCTCGAGAAGCAGATGCTATCCCTAATCTGTGGGATCGTGCTGTGTTCTTGTTTAAGAAGAAAGAGCATAAGTTGTGGACTGCGGCTGTGGCCAAGTATGCGCTCGACACTAACTTGCCAACTTACAATACTAAACAGTACAGCCAAATGGCTCGTTTTGACTTCAAAGTTGAAGACCTTGCTACAAACTGGAACATTCAGATTCGTCTGTTACAACAAGCTCGTCATACTAAAACAGTGAGCAATGGTAAGAGCGTCACAGAGTATGCTGACAATCGTGCCAAAAATGCCAATGGACATTACATCACATGGCAAGAATGGCACATTCCAGTAGACGACACTTGCCACTTTATCATCAACGACCTAAAGACAGGTGCCGGCGAACGTGCCCGATATCATTATAAAGAAGTTGGGTGTGATGTGTACAGCCGTGCTATCTGGATCTTGGAGAAGGTAGACAAGAACAAGGCAATGAATACTCAAGCATTCTTTGCCGCTATCCAAGAACCGCCCACTGCTCGACGTTTTGCCGCAAGTACCTTGCAACAACGTGAACGTGAGAACATGGGCAAGAATGTAACAATTCTGCAATTGGTACGTCGTGGTGGTGGTGGATATCGTCGTAGTGATGATGACATGGTATGGCGTGACGCTGGTAAGGCTGATGCATTTGATGCCGCTGTTACATTTTACTATGTTCCGTTAAGCGGGTTCAGTATGCAAAGTGCCAAAGGTTATGCCAGTGGTAAGGAATTGTATGACGATGTTAAGGCTTTGCCCGATTTGTTCAAAGGTGATATCTACGGTGTTCGTAAAGGCGACATTGAAGAGATTAAGAAGTTGTCAAACTGGGTCAACTTTGAAGATTACATTGCCTCATTGTTAACTGCTAAAGATACAAGTAAATTGTTGATGAGTTTGGTTAAATCAAAACTTGACCATGCAGACATTTTAGAGTATAATAGTAGTGTAATAACGCTAATCGATGCCAAGAGTCCGTATGCAGAAATTGTAAATGAACTTAAAGGTGTTGAAAAGTTTAAAGGTTACACATATAATATTGATCGTTTGTTCCGCCGATTTGCTCCTAACGCTAATATTAGCCCGGATGCATTGGTTACAAAATATCAACAAAAACTTAATGACGTGAATCGTAGGTATCCGTTATTGAAAAGTCTGAGCACTTACCGCGTTGAAGCAAGCGATATTGCCGAATATGTAAATTTAATTGACGCAAAGAAAGGCGTATAAAATGAGCTATCCGTTTATCATTCAAGGCAGCAATGTTGTTGTCGTTATTGGAAATAAGTCACACACTATTTCTAAAACACATATTACCTATCCCAAGGTATTAGAAGCTATTAAGGCTGGAGATTGGGATACTGTTAAAGATGTCATCGAACCTAAAAAGGTTGTTTTGAACTATGGTGCTGGCAATGTTAGCATCCAAGGCGAAACATTGTTCTGGAAAGGTGAGGTCCTTAATACTGGACTTGCCCGTCGAATGATTGAAATGTTGCAAGAAGGCTTTCCAGTTGAACCAATGGTTAACTTTATGGAAAACCTGTATGCTAACCCTAGCAAGCGAGCAGTGACCGAACTGTATGGCTTCTTGGAGAAGAATAACTTGCCAATTACTCCAGACGGGTATTTCCTTGCTTACAAGAAAGTTCGTGATAACTTTATGGATGTGCATAGCGGTACAATGGATAACTCCGTTGGTCGTGTAGTTGAAATGGAACGTAACAAGGTAGACGACAACAAGGATCAAACCTGCTCAACAGGTCTGCACTTCTGCGGTATGAGTTACTTGTCGTGCTTTGGTGGTGATCGTACTGTTATTGTTAAGATTAATCCACGTGATGTTGTGAGCATTCCAACTGACTACAACGAAGCTAAAGGTCGTGCTTGCCGCTATGAAGTAATCGGTGAATTGGGTGTCGAACCTGAAGAAGCATTTACTGCACCTGTGCAGGAAAATGCCAACAGTTATAACAGCCCAACTAGTTGGGGTACAACTAATATATGATTAGACTTTGGCTAGCCTTTGCTATCCTTGCCGTTCTTATCCACTTTGGCATTACTGCTTGGAGGAATCTCAACGGCAAGGAACGTTGGACCTTGACAAAGTCCATTGTATATAGTATAATTGTTGCATCACTAGCACTAGTGGCAATGGTCGGATTGGTAATCTTATTTTAAGGATTAATATGGTTAATGATCGTTATCTTCGCCCTTTGTATTTTGCTTTGGGTTTCGTTGTTTGCTTTTTTCTTTTTTCACAAGGTATTATTTAAAATGAAACGTATTTTGACTCTCTCCGTTCTTGCCGCCGCTGTTCTTGCTACAGGTTGTACTCGTATTGAAACTGGTGAAGTTGGTGTTCGAGTTGGCTTTGACAAACAAGTACAGCCTGGAGAACTACTTCCGGGTTCGTTCAATCAGGTGTTGATCGGTGACGTACTGACATTTCCTATCAAGGATGTTAATGTCTCATTGGAGAATATGACTCCAGTGGCCAAAGATAACTCGACGATGAAAGACTTGGATGCTGTGGTTGTCTACAACATCAACCCACAACAAGTATCAGAACTGTATGCTACAAAGAACAAGGCTTTCCACGCAGAGTTCAAAGGCGACACCTATGTGATGTACAACTACATTGTTCAAAATGCTCGTAATGCTATCTACAAGGCAGCACGAAAGTATGAAGCACTAGATATGGCAGACAATCGCGGTGAAATGGAAAAGTTCATTCAAGACGAAATCGTTCGCAACTTGGCAGAAGAAAAGTTGGACGGTACTATTATGATTAGCCAAGTGTTGATTCGTAATGTAGTACCAGCAGACTCAGTTGTTGAGAGTGCCAACGCACTGGTTCGTTCAAAGAACGAATTGAAGCAGAAGGAAGTTGAAGTTAAGACTGCCGAAGCTGAAAGTCGTCGTATGGCAGCATTGGCTAACAACTCAGGGGCGTCAATTGCGTTTATGCAGGCACAGGCCATGTTGAACATCAGTGAAGGTATTAAGAACGGACAAGTGCAGACCATTGTTGTTCCAAGTAACTTCAACGCATTGATGATGCCCAAGTAATATGGACAAGCAAGTTCTGGACCTAGTTAATAGAATTACAGATTACCTAGCAATGGGTGGACTGTTTAATCCAGAACTTGCTAATCATACAGCAGTGAGAGATTTGTTAATAGAATGTAGGAAAGCATTAAATGAACGAACGAATTCAAAAACTTTGGGAAGAGGCTGCTAAAACAACTCAGGGTGATTCTTGGGAAAAGCAGACAAAGTTCATAGAAAAGTTCGCCGAGTTGATTGTTAGGGAATGTTGCATAGCATTGAATCCCATGTTGCGTGATATGATTAGTCGCGGGCAGGGAGTAGATTTAATTAAACTGCATTTTGGAATGAATCCCAAAGAAATTACAACTGCCATGCTTGACGCCGCCATTGCTCAATGCGAACGAGAATTAGCAAAAAAGAAATCTGGAGTTAAAGATGTTTAATTGGTTTAAAAGTCGAGAAGAACGTGCTAAAGGTTATAACGTAGTCCCGTTTCCAGAACGTGCTCCGGTTCCTCTTATTGAACCGCCAAAATCGGAACAAGAATACTACAGTATAGGAATAACCAGTGAAGGTCGTATAACTTTTAAAACTGGTATTTCAACAATTACTATGAATCGTAAAGGTTGTCAAAATTTAATTGAGCAACTTAATCTATTCATGAATCAACTAGAGGAAGAAAATAATGAATGAAAATTTAAAAAAACTATTCGAAGCGCAACAGATCCAAGTTAGGGTTGATGGACTTTATCCGACAACAGGGATTGATACGTTTGGACTGCTTTTATCGGGCATTAATGAATGTATCACTGTTCTTGAGGCGGCCGAGGAGACTTCTGCAATCTCTTCTATCAAAGCCCATTTTGGTTTAAATTAATTTGACAACTGTTATAATTTACAATATAATGAACTATGAACTTTACTAATGTAATCAATGCCGCTGGAAGTAGGATCACTGGAGGTAGTGACTACGGTTGGCAATGTTATGGAACTAATTCACAAATTCTTGATTTCCAAAACATTGACAAAAAGCCCTACGCTCATTGCGTCTTTGATCGAGAAACACAAACTGTTTATGAAATTGTAGTAGAGGTGCCGAATCACACGCAGGCATACAGATGGATTAATTTAGATTTTCGAGATGCATATTATAAAGAAAGTAATGATAGAGGTTTAGATCCTAATAATGCTTGGGATAACGTGTCTTTCACCCATGTAGACACTGAAGAACTTATTCTAGAATATCTAGAAGACATCGGTAATATAAATTACAGCAATATCAATTTTAATCAGGAAAGTATTATGAGCAACGATAGATTTAAAGTAGATTTGGATATTCGTTTTGTGTTTGATGTAGAAGCATCATCAATGGATGAAGCTCTTGAAAAGGCACACGAATGGCAAGAAACAATGAAGGTCAATTGGGGTAAGAATCCAGATGTTACCTGGATGGACCATGAAGTTGTAAAAGAGACAGTAAGCCGGGAACTCAGTTTCACGTGATGTGACCCCTGCGGTAAGATAATTATAAAAAACAAGGATCGCAATGACTAAAGGTAAACTTAATATCCCAACAAAACAAACAATTCCAGAAAAGCGTCAAATGCCAGCCGGCGCGGCAACAAAACCGCCTCTGACTAAATTTAATCCTTTTCCTGGACAAAGTAATTCAAATCCAGCAGGTGCTCCAAAGCAATTGCCGCAAACAAACAAACAACCTAGTGTAATGATTGCTGTTCCGGCCATGGAAATGGTTAATGCTGAATTTGCACAACACCTGGCTATGGCCGCCGCTAACATGGTTGCTAACGGTATTAAGATCAATTGTGCATTTAACATTGGTAGTGTAATTACTATTGCTAGACGTAATCTTGCTGATATCTTTATGAAAAGCGATTTTGACTACATTTGGTGGGTCGACAGCGACATGAAGTTTCCAATCGATGCGCCATTAAAGCTACTCAAAAGAAATGTACCAATTGTAGGTGCTAATTATCGTAGACGCCGTTTTCCTAATCCCAACTTTACGGGAATGTCAGGAGCTCCGGGTAGTTTTACAGAATTTGTAACTACTGATCAAAGTCCTCCAATGGAAAAGATCGATGTTCTTCCTCACGGAATGGTCTTGGCACATCGATCTGTTTATGAAAAAATCCAAGGCCCGTACTACCTACAAGAATTTGTTCCTGAACTTAATTTAGAAATTGGTGAGGACATTTTCTTCTGTAAACAAGTACAAAAAGCAGGTTTCGATATTTGGTGCGATCAAGAACTCAGCAGAGAAGTTGCACATATCGGTATCTTCCACTTTAACTATAACTTGTCCGTTGAAGGACAATAAAGGTAAATTATGAATTACGAGTCTATTGAAATACGCAAAGTACGAAACGGTGTTATTGTTACTCTGCGTAGTGACGACGACGAAGATCAAGAGTTCGTCTATGATACAGACCGTAAGGCCATTAAATTTGTTAAAGATCTATTAGAACTTAAGACAAAGGAAAAGGTAGCAGAATGATTAACGAAGCACTACTATTGCTGGTCCTATTACAGGTTAAGCATTGGTACATAGACTTTGTTGATCAAACTGCTATAGAAGTAGCCAGCAAAGGTATATACGGTGATGGCCCGGGAATAAATCATAGTGCAAAACATGCAATAGGAACAATGTTTTGTTTAATAGCAATTGCCGGACTTCCATACATTGCTCTAGCTGGCATACTTGCCTTTATTGATTTTGTACTACATTATCATATTGATTGGGCAAAAATGAATTACAGTAACAGAGATATTAATACTCCTGCTTTCTGGAATCACCTAGGACTAGATCAAATGGCTCATCAATTAACCTACATAGGTATTGCCTATTTAATGACATGAAGAAAAAAGAATATAATATTAAAGATAAAGTATGGATCCATTTAGGCGAACCTAAACTTGTTGAAGGCAGAATTGTAGAGGTTATCGACCTTGAACATCTAAAAGAAGGACACAGTCCAGATCGAGAATTATACATTATCGAACTAAAAACAGGAATTGATGACATCTACGAAGTTCGAGACTTTGATCAAATCAGTCCAGATGCAACCGGTCCTATTAACTTGTTTCGTAAATTAAACATAAATCAAGTTCGTGAGAATAGTCGATATCTAAAAAAGGTAGGCATGAAGATGCCTGTAGAAATGCCTAATGCGCTTACTGAAATTGTTAAAGAAATTAATCAAGATCAATTCCAGGAAGAAAATGAGCCAACTGCTGAACAAATACATGCCGCGATTGAAAGAGCAGAAAAAGCACAGATGCACAGCCCATTGAATAGTGGCGGTTCCCATAAACCCAAAAAACGTCAGTTTGTAAAACGAAAAAAGAATGATAGCTCAAACGCTTGACGAAGTAATGAAGGTTTGGGCCGAATCTAGTCTACCTACAATTCGACCTAAATTATATCAGGGACAAAATCGTAAGTGGCATATTAGACTAATAGAAGAGTTTGCCAGCGTAGACGATGCGGGTAATCATTACAACTCAAGTAAGCTCGACGAAAGAATAAATTGGGCACTACAAACTCTCGAGACTTGGAAAACAGCACACCGTACCGCATGGGATATGTGGTACTTTAACAGTAAGCGTGATGCTGAAAAATTTATAACAGTATATTACTTGGTATGGGAAAAGTAAGATGGCGAGTATTTGACGAAGACGGTCAAAGATTTGTTGAAGAAATACACAAAGTAACCGTTCATCATTTTTCAATGGGCGATGTTGAAGATCCGGATTTATATGCCGCACAACCACTTTGGGAATGGCAAGAAAGCGAAAAGGGTAAGTTTATTATGGAACACGCAATAGATAAACCCGAATGGCACAGGCATACGGATCCATACCAATACGGATATCAATATGTAATTGTTGCAGAACTAGAAAAGAAAAAACTTACAGAATATTATTTAAAATTTGGTCCATTTGTTAAATAATTGTTAGAGATGTATTGTGATTATTAACGTAATTGATAATTTTTTGCCGCAAGAAGTGTTTTCTAAAATACAAGATGAAATGCTTTCTGGAGATTTTCCTTGGTATACTAATGACCTTAAGGTTTCCAATAATGGATCTGAGTCGTTATTAAATTTTCAGCTTACCCATACGTTGTATCTTGAATATCAACCAAGAAGTAATCATATAAATCTTATTAGACCAATAATAGACAGAATAGGTCCAACTGCAATTTTAAGGATAAAGGCAAACCTTACAACAGTTACTCAAGATATATTCGAATATGGATTGCACGTAGACGGACCAAAATTTGCCGGATACACGGGCATTTATTACATCAATTCAAATAATGGATATACGTTATTTGAAAATGGACAAAAAATAGAATCTATAGCCAACAGATTTGTTGAATTTGATGCTACAATAAAACACACAGGTACATCTAGTACAGACACAAAATTTAGATGTGTACTTAATTTTAATTACTATAAGGAATGAATAATATGTTTGGTGCAAACTACACAGATGGCGGTATGTTAAACTATCGCTCTGCAGGCGAAATTAATAAAGCGATGGGTCGTGTCTACGGACATATGAGTCTAGCAGTCGTTGTATCAATGTTGGTTAGTTATTTTATAGGGACCAGTCCAGAGTTGCTACAATTCTTTTTTACAGGTGTGCTAAAGTGGATTGTAATTTTTGCTCCACTAGCGGCAATCTTTGGTGTCAGTTATGTGCTAGGCAACAATCCCAGCAAGGGTGTGGCACAGTTATGCCTACATGGATTTGCGGCACTTATGGGTCTGAGCTTTAGCATGATATTTGCTGTGTTCAACATGGGATCGATTGTCAGTGCATTCATGGGTGCGGCCATCCTGTTTGGTGTAATGAGCGGCTACGGATATTTTACTAAAAAGAATCTAGATAGCGTTGGTAAGTTTATGTTTGTTGGATTGATTGCAATTATCATTGCCAGCATTGTTAATATCTTTATTGGATCTACAGTAATGCAAATGGTTATTAGCTCACTGGCTATTATTATCTTTTTGGGCCTAACTGCCTACGACACACAAAAGATTCGTGAAGAACTCAGTGTAGAAACTAGTGACTCTGCTGAAGTTCGTGGGGCATTAACTCTATATATGGACTTTATCAACTTGTTCTTGAATCTGTTACAGTTGTTTGGCGAAAGAAAGTAAAAGGAATTAAAATGAGATCGCATTATTGGACATGTAGTAAATTTGCCGACTGGCTACGGGGCACCGCCAAACTTAAGGCAGGTACATCCGAAGAGTGGGATGAATGGACTAATACTGCAAAAATGAAACACAATTTTCGCTATTGGTTGGCAGAAGATGGGTTGGATTATATCCAACGATTTGTTTACTACGTACCGGACCGACTAAATGACATACGCTATTATATTAATAACCGCTGGGTCTCTCACAGCCATGCTCTTACGGCCCATCCTAGAGACATACAGCCCGGTAAGTGGTGCGATGTGGGCAATCGTTTCCTTCCTTGTCTTTTCAACGAGCTTGTGGACTTTGTTGAAATAGAACAAGCATGGCATCACTGCATCTGGAGTGACGAAGCAAAGACTAAATTTGAAACTCCATGGTGGCGTAAAGGTTGGCTACGTTGGAGAACCTGGCGTTGCCCAGAAGCCGGCATGGAATATCTCAAGTGGGCAAGTAGTCTAGTTGTTGATGAAAACATGGGATCTAACCCTACTGAAAAGGGTTACGGAGAACCAACATACCAAGCTAAAGCCGCTAAAGAAATTATTGAGCTTTACACTTGGTGGACTGTTACCTATCGTAATCGTCCTGATCCTTATGATGCTAGTGGATGGAGTGCCCACTGCGAAGCTATGCGAGTAAAATATCCCGGAAGTTTCTTGTCCAGCTTGAACTCAAAAGACAAAGAAGATCGCAAGGCCAGTAACGCGGCCCATAAACTTCTTCAAAAGATTGAAGCAGACTACGCCAAAGAAGACGAAGCAATGATGATTCGTCTTATTAAAATTAGAGAATCTCTATGGACTTAAAAGGAAAATAAAATGGCAAAATTAACTAAACTAGTAAAAGTAAATGAATCGATTACCATCAATCGGTATGACAACGCATGGATGGTTGAAATTGGTGGGCGTGACAAGAAAGAAGATTGGAAGAATTCTAAAACAGTCTGCAACACAGAAGAAGAACTAATTGCGTTAATCAAAGAATATAATTCAATGGATCTAGATAACTGATATGTCGGTATATCTAATTAAACCTCTACATAAGAAAAGCATCTGTTGGCACATAGAAATGTTCCGCGAAAATGCGGACGGTTCTATTAGTTGGGTTAATATTGATGATCACTATCGTTGGGGGCAAGGCTTTGTCGAAGCAGACATGGACTGCAATCTTCCCTGGGAAGGTGATCAACAAGCCCATGCTCGAACAGACTGCGGTTGGGGTGCAGAATTAGATGACCAACATGCCTGCTGGTTTGAATTTAGTGACGACTTTACTGACGAACAAAAAGAAGAATTTGAATCATCATATCACGAAGGTGGCGCTGGTTGGTTATTTGACGGTGAGCATAATTGGCAAGTCGAAGACGATTACCTAATTATTAACGCCCCATATCAAGTTAGTCTATGTGAAGAAGACGGAACCGTCATTGAAGAAAACGTAAAACTAAAGCCACGGCCAAACCCTAATACATCGTGGCCATTTAGTGAAGCTTTTCCAAAACCGGAAGACACATGACAAATGAAAGAAGATTCACACTTTCGAAGATGGGTCCGAATAATTTGGGCAGAAAACACAATAGAACGGCAAGAATATCAAGAACTTCCATATTCAATAAATGAATATTGGAATAGATACAAATGGTGGTTAAAACGTGAGTACCGATTCCAAAATAAACAGCAGTCCTAAACGGCATACTTTCCAAAAAGAATGTGCAATCCAGCGAGCAGAGGAAAAGGGTGAAGAGCCTAATCAAGACTACATTGATATGTGGGAACAGATTAAGATCGATGATGCCAATAAGATTCATGATCCCTCTTGGCAAAAAGACAACATGGAATACGATCTTCGTAGTACCAAATGGATCTGCGACAAAGTTAAAGAGTCGGACAACTATGCTCAAAACTTATATGCGGCCATGTGTAATATGCAGTTTATTAAATTAGATGTTATACCTATTCTAAAAGATCAACGCTGGAGTGCCAGTTGGAGGCATAGCGGAGGTATCATTGCTGACATGCAGGAAAAGGGTGACTACATTGATTGGTACTGTAGCGGTATCTGTAACGACGAATTGGGTAACGGCTTAACTGGAACTATACCGGATACTACAGATGGTCGTAATTATGTTCCAGAAGGTGTAGTTACTGACGAAATTCGAGAAGATCTAAAACAACTTGGTTGGGCCGCAGTAGAATGGGATGAAGATGATTAAAGTGGCCATTGTCCATTTGCTTTAAATTCTTCAACTCGTTGTGTCCATGTTTTCATGTACTCGATTGCAAATTCTTTTTCAAATGTTAGTTCATAACAATATCCGCCTGTTTCTTTTGGATCTACTTCCCTAAAACTCGAGCCACCGACCATCATATATAGATCTTTTGAGGCAGCGGTCACGGCAAAACATCGAAAAACTGAATAACAACCGCAGGCCCATTCCATACAAAGTGGACCGGCTTCAACAAATTTATCTCTTTCTCCGGGAAGTCCGTGACCAACTATGCTTGGAGTCATTCCCCTAACTACTAAAAATGCCAAATATCCCACACATCTATCGTCATCATGTATACTTACTCCGGCGCCCCATGGTATAGATTCGTACATATCAGCTGGCCCATTTACCATATCATACAACTGTCTGCGTCCTTGCTCTGTTATTGGTCGAAGTTCTAACATTTCAAAATTCCTTTAATCTGGATATTTAGTTGTGTAAATATACTAGACAAGTAATACAATCTGTTGTATAATATACTTAATAAGCGGGATTAGTTTAATGGTAAAACGATATCCTTCCAAGTTATAGTCAGCGGTTCGATTCCGCTATCCCGCTCCAAAATCCCTACTTGACAACTGGTAAATTCTCTGTTATAATATATACATATTGCTAAACAGGAGATCTAAATTGGCTACCAAACTACAAAAAGCATCTATTGCAATTCGCCAGAACAAAGGACGCGATCGTAGTCCTAACTGGGACGGCGCCAGCGAATTTACTGGCGATCAATTCTCTGGTCATTTCCGACGTGCTATGGAATGGTATCGTTTGGAAAGTTCTGTTAAAGAACTTAAACCTAAATTGGTAGAATGGATGAATTTTAACGGGTATAGCAAGGAAGATTCTGATGCTATCCGAAAAACTAAAGACAAATATTTTAATGGTACGTTGGTCGGAGTTGCAGCCTGTTTGGTAAAAGGCATGCCAGTAGTACACAAAGATTTTAATAAAGGTCGAGATACTTCCATTTGGGTACGTACAGAAATTGAAAAGGTATTGGCTGAAGGAGCCAATGACCGTGAAGACGACGATGATGCACCTAAAGTTGAAAAGCCCGTTGCGTATGTTCCTAATATTCAAGAACGTCTGCGTGAAACTGCCGGCGAAATGAGTGAAGAACTTGATTATGCTATCGACAGTTGGATTACTGACCCAGAAGCATTTAATCCTAAAGACATTAAGATTGTTAACCTGTTGCGAGGTAAAGGTGCTAAAGCCGCTCACGCTAGATATATCAAGAGTTTCTTTGCTCGTAATCATGCAGAATTGCTTGAACTGGCCAGCGGAGAAGCAGACGAACAGCTACGTGAGGCCTACAAACACAATAGCCGTAAGAACGTTAAGAAATTAATTGAGTTTTACGACAGCATTATAGCCGCGTGTGAGCAAATTGCCGCAGAAGCAAAAGTTATGAAAAAGCCTCGTGCTCAAAAGGTTAAGCCTGCAGAGGATTTGGTTAAGAAACTTAAATTCCTTGTTAAAGATGACAAGTTAGGAATAGTATCAGTGCCTCCGGCGGGTATTATTGGTTGCCAGGGTGTAGTAGTGTTCAACGTTAAAACTCGTAAGATCGGTTACTATATTCCTAAAACGTCAGCAGGTATCGGAGTTAAAGGTACTACGTTAATTGAATTTACAGAAAAGAGTTTTCAAAAGACTTTGCGTAAGCCTGTGGAACAGTTAAAAGAGTTTAAAGAGCAGAATACGCAGAAACGTTTTGAAACATGGTTTGCTAAAAATGTCAAGACTACTGAGACAGTACTCAATGGTCGGTTTAACGAAGATACTATTATTTTGAAAGTGTTCAAATGAAGAAAATCTTTTATGAAAAGGTTGGACGCAGGTATAAACCCGTATACGAATATGATCAAGTTTTACTAGATGCTTTTCCTAAAGGAACACATTTAGTAGATGTGTATCCTGGCGGGTCTAGTCGTAGGTTTAATGTTAATCCTGCCTATGCTCCTATGATTGCCGCTGGTCGTGTAGCAGAAGATGCTATAAGCAAGGTGCTAATGAAGGCTAGCGATCTACGTCCAAAGAATGCTCCCTTAACCGAGGGACAACGCAAGGCTTGGGACAATCTAGTCAAAGAGTTTGGAGATGAAGCTCGTTGTCTTGAATGGCCCAGTGCTCGCGAAGCTTGTGAGGAAGCAGTCAAAGCCATGCAAGTAGAAGCAGGTGTGTTGTTAGAAAACCCTACTGTCCGTAAAGCCTACGAACATTTCATGTTAATTTGCGAACTTACAAAGGAAACAAAGCGTGACATTGCCTGATGAAAGATATCGAGCAGTAGTACAGACTCGAAGGTTCTTATTTGATCTTTGTAATAGAGAGCATACACCTAGAGTTCCTAAACTTGTACGTGAGACAGCCCGCGCCATGTTGAGACACTATCCCAGTGAATACGAAATGCGTCAAGCCGCAGAAGGTGCTCCTGATGTATTTCAAGAAAGGATGGAACCGTTATACAGAATGGTTAAAGCATATTCTATAGATAAAAATAATGAAACAGAGAACTAAAATTATTTTTTATATTGCACTATGGATCATAATCGGATATGGATATTTCTACTTGTTTTCGCACAAGGAAATATTGTATACTAATAACATTACAGAAAGTAAAAAATGAAAATTGGATTAAGTTACAGCCGATGTGTTCGAGACATCGTTGAAGGTAAAGTGGATATTGATGATGTTCTTGTTGTTATTGCACGAACAGATTTTGATCCGCACAATGACGAACAGTGGCAAGCTATTTGGCAAGGCTATGCCGGCGGATCAGATGCGGCCTTAATGCGTGGATTTTTTGGAGGCTCTAATCCAGAATGGCATGGCTACGGAGATGAAGATGAGGACCGTTTCCGTTCAGTAAGTATTGAGCTTTGGGAGTCTGGTAAACTGCACCAGCCTCGTAAGTTTGGCGCACATCCAACGCGAATGCCGTATTATTGGATTGAAGCAAATCTGCTTGCTGAAGACATTAATAATAACCCTACTGTAAAACGAGCATTTGAACAATATCAAATTCTTGCAGGTCTAACAAAATCTAACAAAGTAAAGGACAATTTTTAATATGTTAATTCCAATGGTAATTGAAAAAACAAGCACAGGAGAACGTGCGTTTGACATTTATAGTCGATTGCTCAATGAGCGAATTGTATTTCTTAATGGACCAGTTGATGATCACAGTGCCAATGTTATTGTTGCACAGTTTTTACATCTTGAAAGCCAAGATAGCAACAAGGATATCAATTTTTATATTAATAGTCCCGGTGGAGTTGTAACAGCAGGTATGAGCATCTATGATACCATGCAGTTTATCAAGCCAGATGTTTGCACCTATGTTATGGGTCAAGCCTGTTCTATGGGTAGTCTACTAGCACAAGCAGGTGCACCAGGAAAACGTTATATGCTTCCCAACGCTCGTCACATGATACATCAGCCCAGTGGCGGAGCAGGCGGACAGGCTACAGATATGGAAATCCAAGTACGTGAGATCCTAAAAATGAAAGAAAATTTAACCAACATTTATGTTAAACATAATAGCAAGGGTAAAACATATGGGCAGTTAATTCAGGACATGGAAAGGGATAAATTTATGAGTGCCCAGGAAACCCTTGAATATGGACTTATTGATAAGATTGTTGAAAAACGTAATTAATGCCCTAATTATATCGGCTATTCTATCTGCGCCTGTACATGCTAACCAAAAAAAATCTTACAATAATCGAAATAACATTCTCGCCACTAGCTATGTTGTGCAAGACATAGATACAGGCGAAATTGTTACAGAAAAAAATAAAGAAGAAATAAGAAGTATTGCATCAATAACAAAGTTGATGACTGCTATTGTAGTACTTGACGCCAAACAAGATTTATCAGAAAAAATAGTATTTCATAAACCAACCGGAACAACTAGTAAATTGCCCAAAGGCACAGTTGTTACTAGGGCCGATTTATTACTACTCTCTCTTATGAGTAGCGATAATTCGGCGGCGGCACTATTAGCAGAATTATATCCCGGAGGAACTGATGCCGCAATAAAGGCAATGAACCAAAAGGCGTTTCATCTTCAGATGTATAATTCACATTTTAGTGACCCTACTGGTTTAGATCCTAATAATGTAAGCACGGCAACTGATCTAATTAAACTTACTAGTACCGCATATAATTACGATGATATACGTAATTTTTCAACTAAATCTACCGGAAAAATACAAGTTCAAGGAAAAAAGAAGTCATATTTTATAGATTTTAAAACTACCAATTCATTAGTTACTAACACGCACAACGTCTTGTTAAGTAAAACAGGTTGGATTAGAATCTCAGGTGGATGCCTTGTAATGATCGTTAAAGATCAAGGACGGCGGCTTGCTGTAATCCTGCTAAATAGTAGAAACACCCAAACTCGAATACGAGACGGTGCATTACTTACGGAATACGACAATGCCAGAAATTACAGGAATTTTAGATAACTCTACCCAGCAGGTTGTAGTTTTAAATGACGATAACGTCATTCTCCGAGGAAACGTTAAAATTCACGGAGTATTAGATGTAGGTCTAGTCAGAACTACCGAACTTATCGCAGATTCGCGATATGAACGAAAATTTCTTACATTTGTAGCCCCAGAAGGCCAGACAATATTAGGTACAGGTCTGCTATGGCACGATAAAATTCAAAACAAACAACTAATATATAAGACTAATCCCGATAGTTTTTTCCTTTCTGAAAACGTTGACATTCCATCAGAAAAGGGTTATCTAATCGGCGGTAGTCCTGTTCTTACATTTGATGAATTAGGCGGGTCAGTTACAAAAAGTAATTTACGATCTATAGGTCCATTAGATAATTTAACAGTTAACGGAAGTGCCAACATTGGCGACTTTGCGTTCTTTAATCCGGATAACCAGCGTTTAAGTTTAGGAAGAGATGATTCTAATGCTAAATTTAGCGTATATGATGTTATTCACGATGTTGAAATAATAGTTGATTCTGATTCTCAAGGTCAGGCAAAAATTGGAACATCTAATAATAGATCTGTTAATTTTGTTACTGGGGATCAAACTAGGATACACCTAGGTGCCAATGGTACTGTTGTATTAGGAAGCGAAACTAGAAATTCAATTATAAATCTTAATGGTAAGATTGGCGTCAACGTAAAAAATCCAGATCAGGATTTTGAAGTAGCCGGTAATATGAAATTTCAAAATAAATTATTCACAGTATCTAACGGACCTCCATCTGATGGTTCTTTCCAACGTGGCGATATTGTTTGGAATAATGATCCTATGCCTAGCGCATATATCGGTTGGGTATGTACACTTGGTGGAAGTCCCGGTCGATGGGCACCATTTGGACTAATTGCCGGATAATCATACATAGTTGTTGACATAACGTAAATAACAGCTTATAATTAAAGACAGCGGTCTTTCTACGTCATTCACCCCGCTTTATAAATTCTGCATGTCGTCAAACTTGCTACTTTACATAAAGGAGACTAGAGATGGCAAATCTTCAACCAGTACAATATAAGTACACATCAACTAAAGAATACATTGACGCATTCCCTTGCGCTTATCGTCAATGGCGAGCTGACTCGCATTGTAATCTAAATCACGGTTACAGTTTTTCAATGAAGTTCTATTTTGGAACCAACGACCTCGACGTCCGTAACTGGGCGGCAGACTACGGCGGCTTAAAAGAACTTAAAAAGATCCTCGAAGATCAGTTTGATCACACTACGCTGGTCAGTGCTGATGATCCAGAACTTGAGTTCTACAAAGAAATGGAACGCCGCAAATTGGCTAAACTTACAATCTTACCTCGAGTGGGCTGTGAGAGTTTAGCAGACATGTTGTACAAATATGTCAACGGTGTTTACATTCCAGACTTCTGGGGTGAAGGCGAAAGCCAACGCCTATGGTGCTACCGCGTAGAAGTTCGTGAGACACAGGCTAACATGGCCTTCCGTGAAGGCCATCGTGAATGGAATGAGGACTTATTTGCATGAAATTCAAACTAGGTGATTTAGTTAAAAAAGTTTCCGGGTCGCAATGGCACGGAACGATTGTTGGCACATACTCAACCGAATTAACTCCAGAGGGGTATGCTGTTGAAAGTTCTACCGAAAAAGGTTCTGTTCAAATCTATCCTGCAAAAGCTCTTGAACTATGGGATGCTAATGAAAAAAGTTTGGCGAATTTGGGCTAAAGCATTAGGTGATAAATCAGGCAGTACGGATGTAGAAGCGGATAAAATCGCTTTTATTCGTACTGCTATTGTGTTATGCTATATAATAACAAACGTCTTTATTATTGCAGGCGTTATACGGCATTGGTAATATTATGAACATGACAGATAAAGATTGGCTCGAGCGAGTTAGCATTGCATATAGAGCATATACCTATCCTAGCAAAGAGATAGAATCATTTATTAAATGGATGTATGAACAATACGGAATTATTCCACCTAAAGGAAAAGAATGAAAAAGGTTTTAGTAACCGGCGGTGCCGGATTTCTCGGTAGTCATCTATGTGATAGGTTAGTGAACGAAGGGCATCACGTTCTTTGTGTAGATAATTATTTTACAGGAGCAAAAACAAATATAGAGCATTTACTTGATTATAAAAACTTTGAAGTAATGCGTCAGGATATTTGTTTTCCATTATATGTTGAAGTAGATGAAATCTACAATTTAGCATGTCCTGCTAGCCCACAGGCATATCAATGGGATCCTATACATACTATGAAAACAAATGTATTAGGAGCATACAATTTATTAGGATTAGCAAAACGTACAGGTGCTAAAATTCTTCAAGCCAGCACTAGCGAAGTATACGGCGATCCTAAAGTACACCCGCAACCAGAAGAATATTGGGGTAATGTAAATCCAATCGGTATCCGTAGTTGCTACGATGAAGGTAAACGTGCCGCAGAAACACTATTCTATGACTATTATAGAGTACACAATGTCAATGCAAAGATAGTTCGTATTTTTAATACATATGGACCCCGAATGGCTACAGACGATGGTCGGGTAGTGAGTAATTTTATTGTACAAGCCTTGCGTGGAAAGAATATTACAATCTACGGCAGTGGATTACAAACTAGAAGTTTCTGTTATGTGGATGATCTAATTAACGGAATGATGGCAATGATGAATACTGACAATGAAGTAATTGGTCCTTTAAATTTAGGAAATCCCGGAGAATTTACCATGTTTGATTTAGCCAATATGGTTATTAAACTTACAGGTACAAATAGTCAAATTCTTCAAATGCCCTTACCCCAAGATGATCCAAAACAAAGACAGCCAAATATAAACAAAACAAAACAGATGTTAAAATGGGAACCTACCATTGATTTAGAAACCGGGCTACAAAAAACAATTAATTATTTTAAAACTAAATTAGGAAAAGAAGATGGACGAAATTATTTTTGAAAAAGATAGCGACTTAAACGAAGAAGCCAGATTTCATGCTGTTCGAGAAATTTTAAAAAAGGGCAGGTGTCTCGTTGATTTTACAAAAGTCGACGGAACTTCTCGTTCTATGATGTGTACCCTTAACGAAGAACTAATGAATGCAGTCGGAAGAGTCATTAGTGATGATGTTGTTGATATTGCTACCAACTTTAATGTAGTTACTGTATGGTCTTTGGAAAATTCTGCTTGGCGGGCCATGCGTGTTATGAATATCAAATCAGTAAAACTATCGCCTCAGGCTTGGACACTTGATGTAGAAGAAGACCCCGAAACCGGAGATGCTATCCTAACGTTCCCCCCAGACATGCTAGAAAAGGCAGGTTGGAAAGAAGGAGACACGCTAGAGTGGGAAGATAACAAGGACGGGTCTTGGTCACTTAAAAAGGTCTAACATGAAAATAGGTTTTAATTGTAGTTCTTTTGATTTGTTTCATGCAGGACATGTAACAATGTTAAAAATGGAAAAAAACTTATGCGACTATTTAATAGTTGCGTTACAAGTAGATCCTACCGTAGATCGTCCGGGAATAAAAAATAAGCCCGTTCAGAGTGTTTACGAAAGATATGTTCAGTTACAAGGTTGTAAATATGTAGATGAAATCCTTGTATACGAAACAGAACAAGATCTTCTTAACTTAATACAAACTCAAACTATTCATGTAAGATTTTTGAGTGAAGAATATTTGAATAGAGATTTTACCGGAAAGCAATATTGCCTTAATAACGGTATTGAATTACATTACCATAAGCGAAAACACCAATATAGCAGTAGCGACCTCAGGCGCAGAGTATACGAATTGGAATTGACAAAACTAGAAGAATCAAGTATAATTAATATTCCTCAATACAGTCCTGAACTCCTTGAAAAATATCAAAATTCCTAAAATTGGTTTTGCATGTAAATGGATTGATCATCCCGATCAAGTAAATGGCATAAATGCAAAAGATGACGCTAAACAATATAATACTGGCTCTACAACCGTTGCATGGTTAAATAGACAGACCACAGAAGTAGCAGAACAAAAGCTATGGGACCTTATGGTAGGTAACATTGAATCTACTCGAAAGCTGGTCGAACGTGTGAGCACACTAGATGAAAATTGTAGAATGGTACGACTCAGTAGCGATATATTACCTGTATATACTCAGTCAGTTTGGAGCAGGTTTTGGCGGCTTTCCGATGTTCGAGCGTATTGCGAAAGAGAATTTAGATCCGTGGGAGATCTGGCTCGCAAGAATAACGTTCGGTTGTCTTTTCATCCTGGTCAGTTTACTGTGCTGGCAAGTTGTAATCCAGGTATTGTAGAAAGATCAATAGAGGAATTTGAATATCATGCAGATATGGTCAGGTGGATGGGCTTCGGTAAACAATTCCAGGATTTTAAAATCAACGTACACATCTCGGGTAAACAAGGTCCCGAAGGTATTCGAACTGCCTACAAAAGACTTACCCCCGAAGCAAGAAACTGTATCACCATTGAAAACGAAGAAAACGCCTGGGGGTTAGATGATTGTATTGAGCTTACTGATTTGGTACCTATCGTTCTTGATATTCATCACCATTGGATTAAAACAGGCGAATATATCTCCCCCGTGGACTCCCGTGTTGATCGGGTGGTTCAGTCTTGGCGCGGTGTTCGGCCTACTATGCATTACTCTATCAGCCGCGAAGATTATCTCGTGGATCATGACCCTTCTGTAGTCCCTGACTACAAGAGTCTTTTAGAGAATGGATATAAAAAACAAAAGCTCAGAGCACATTCTGACTTCTATTGGAATAAAAGTACCAACGAATGGGCTTTGAGCTTTTTAGATCGATTCGACATTATGGCCGAATCAAAAGGTAAAAATTTAGCTAGTTTTGCTTTACACAAGCAGGCTAAAGAATTAGGCCTTCTTTGACTTGGCAGTACGTGCGGCTGGCTTTTTAACTGCTGGCTTTTTTGCGGCGGGCTTGGTAGCGGATGGCTTTGCAACTGCTTTAGGAGTACGTGGTTTACGTGCTGCCTTTGCAGGAGCTGCCTCAACAACCGGAGCTGCCTCAACAACCGGAGCTGCCTCAACAACTGGTTTAACTTCTTCAGCAACTGGAGCTGCCTCAGCAACTGATGTTGAAGTTTCTGTAGTCTTCCTGTTGTATAGGTATACTCCTACTAATCCAATAAAAATAAGTCCGAAAATTAATTCCATGATAGAAATCCTTTAAAAATAAGTGCATTTATTTACCTATCATAAATATTCGAGTAAAATATTATTGATAGCATAGGAGGAGACAAAAACAAACCTTAACTTTGACAAATCTGTCATAAACTATTATAATTAAAAAAATGCTAACAATAAAAAACGTGTCTGCCGTAATAGACCATAAAGAATTACTAAAAAATGTTTCGTTAGAAATTAAAAAAGGAGAAGTACACGCTATACTAGGTCCAAGAGGATCTGGAAAAAGTAGTCTAATCCATCTTATAAGCGGACACCCGGGCCTTATACAAACAGAAGGCAGTATTACATATAAAAATAAAAATCTTAAAAAATTAGATGCAGAAGATCGTGCTAGATTAGGAATGTTTTCAACATTTCAATACCCGCCAGAAATACCCGGACTCATCAATATTGAACTTGTTAAGGCTACCCTTAAATCAAGATCAGATCCACGAAACGAACAAGAAATAGAAAAAGATTACAATTCGTTCTGCGACCTTTTAAGTATGGAAAAATTTCATTCTCAAAAGTTTATGGATTATGACGATATATCAAAATCAGATCTTAAGAAGAATGAATTATTACAAATGCTTATGTGTGATCCTGATTTTATTCTCATAGACGATATTGATGTACACATGGAAGACGAGGACATTGATATTGTATCTACTATTTTAAATAGCTATATTAATGAAGACAAATGTATATTAATTATTAGCAACAATAAAAAAATATTAGATGCCGTAAATCCCACTCATGTACACATCCTAGTATCTGGCGAAATTAAAGAACAGGGTAATAAAGAATTATATAAAAGGATTATAGAAGATGGCGATTCACAGTTTTCTTAAAGCCGAAAAGGGCGACCCGGATTGGCAATACAGCCCAGAAAAATACATAGGTAAGGAATTTAAACTTATCGATGCAAATACTGTCGAACTTGCAGAAAAACAAGTAAACATGATGGTATTAAGACAAAATCCAACTGAAAAAGAACTGCTTGCGAAGCATATAAAGATCAATGTAAAAGCTGAAGCTAAATTAGATCTTATTGTTATTAATGAGGCAGATAGCAAACTTCAACAAGTATTTTTGTACGATGTTCATGTTGAAGAAGGCGGAGCAATCAATTTTGGAATATTTGTCAAGGGCGGAAAGTTAAACAAGCACATTATTCAAGTGTATCCCGAAGAAGGTAGCGAATTTAATGCTTACGGTCTTATGATGAATACAGTTGGTGGCGATACCGAAATTATTACTAAAACAGTTCATCGACATTGTGATACCGTTAGTAATCAAGTTATTTTAGGAATAGCAGGCAAAGATAGTCAGACAGTTTTTCAATCAATGTCTGTTTTAGAACAAGGATCGGACGGCAGCGAAACCCACATAGAATCTTCAAACCTAGTTATAGGAGAAAACGGAAGATGTTACAGTAAGCCTGATATACACGTAGACTGTGACGGCGTAGAATCTTCACAAGGATGTAGTACTTCCTATCTTAATTTTGATAAACTATACTACCTACAAAGTAAGGGTATAGATATGAAAAAGGCCATAAAAATTATATTAGACGGCTTTCAAGGACAGGCTATAAACATTGTTCCTTACGAAGATATAAGAGACGAGATTACACAATTATTTGAAATTTAAGCATTAGAAAGGTTTTCTGTTTTAGGTAAATACCTGTATGACAGAAAATCTTTGGATAATGTTAGCATTTAATTGGGAACCTTGTTATGGCGTTTAATCCTAGCACCTCTTTTTCAGGCAATGGTGCCGGCGGTCAATTAACAGTAAACTATAGTACAACTGCGACCACTTGGGCGATTACTACACTTAATTTACTTGGCACTGTATCTGTTGGAACTTTTCCAAATACACAGAATTCTAATTCAATAGCATCACAAAGTTTTAATTTTACCTGGCCAGTACGTGGTGGTAAAACTATTGCCGCAACTATCAAACCTGCAACTGGGGGCAGTACCCCAATTGGTATTACTTCTGTAGGAATTATTCTTTACGGACCAAGTTCAGGCATTAATGTTAACGGGCTTAACAATACTGCTTGGACATTAAACGCAGTTGAAGCAGGGATCCAAGGTGAAGACCTGTATGGCGGTGCCGTAACATCAAGTGGAGCATACAATTACAAAGATGGAAGATTTGTTAGTAATAATGCTTGGGGAACTATAACCGATAGTACTTGGGAAGCAGGTTATAGATCTCAAGACGGCCACAGCAAAATTATAGGATGGGCAAGAGACGGATATCCTATATATGGACCGTACGGTTATTCGAGCGCATTGAATACTGCCAGTACCGTAATAAGAATGGTTTCGGGATTTTATCCTGTTAATAAGGCTAACCGACCACCAACTAAAACACTAATTGTAAATGGAACTGTAACTTCATCTACACAATTATTAGTTTATAGTGCGGCTGGACTTGGTCTTGGAATGAGTGTTACCGGCGGCGGATTACCCAATGATGTTCGAATTATGAAAATCGTTGGTGTACAAATTACACTTAACAAAACAGTTAATATACCTAGCGGAACAGCTCTTACCGCGTCTTTCCCTCTAGGTATATTCATGGAAGACTGGGCATGGAGCAATACTACCGGAGTAACGCTAGATGTGTATAACGGAAGGTTCTGTCGAACACCCGAATACCCAGAAGGCACATACGCATATTTTTTATCAGAAACATCAACTGGTGTTCCGTATTTTCCGTACATTGTTGGCCTAAACTTCTATGGACCAATTACTGCTGACAACAATAACATCACTCTATCTAATCTTACCGTTAGTAGCGGAACGTTGTCACCGGCATTTAATTCTAATGTTTTAAATTATAATTTAACAATAACAAACACTGTATCATCTGTAAATTTTACACCTAGTGTTTCTACCGATACATCGTTTATAAAAGTTAACACCACTACAGTAATTTCTGGTACCACAGGGCCTGTTATTCCATTAATTGTTGGACTAACAACTGCTACAATAAGTGTTTCATCACAATACCAAACTACCGGAACTTATATTATTACAATTGACAGGCTTAAAAGTTCTAATAACAATCTGTCTTCACTTTTAGTAAGCCCGTCATCTCTTTCGCCGGTGTTTACTCCAACAGTAACATCTTATACTATTGTAGTCACTGAAACAGACACTAATTTATATATTGTACCAACTGTTGCAAATTCATTTGCGACAGTTAAAGTTAATACAAGTACGGTTATATCTGGACAAATTGGAATTGTACCATTAAGCTTCGGTTACAATAACATCAGTGTCGAAGTTACGGCTCAAGACGGAACAACAAAAACTTATTATATTACAGCAATAAGATTAAGCAACGTTTCATTACTTACTAATCTATCTGTATCAACTGGAACACTTACACCTAGCTTTAACAAAAATACTTTCTATTATAATGTAACTATTCCAAATTCAATAACTGGTATTTCTTTAACTGGAACAGTTATTGACTCAGGGTCTCAATTATATTTTAATGGTGTACTTACTCCTAGCGGTCAACAATATACATTAAGTGGTCTATCCACAGGCATTAATGTTATAACTGGCAAAATAAAATCTTCTGATAACACTACTGAACACAATTATAGAGTAAATGTTTTACGAGATTTAAGTTCTAATGCTGACTTATCTTCATTAACTTTTGCAGAAGGTTCCTTAATTCCTTCATTCTCATCTAGCACAGTTGCGTACTCTGCTCTAGTTAATAATGATATTAAAACAATATCAATAACTGCAAATACTTGGGATGCTAGTGCTGGGCTTTCTATTAATGGTGCTACAACATTATCCGGTGCAAGCAGTCAACCTATTCCTATTTTAGTAGGAACTACTTCTATTCCTATAAGAGTTACTTCTCCTAACAGTACTGTACAAAAAACTTATACATTAACAATTACTCGAAAAGGTAGTAGCGTATCAACACTGTCAAATGTTATTGTGTTTGGAGGAACGTTAACTCCTGCGTTTAATTCTTCTATTACACAATATAATCTTCCTATAGGGTATAGAACTACCGGTGTTAAGATTAGACCTTTTTCTTCAGATCCTACTAGTACAATTGCTATTAATAACGTTAATATTTTGTCTGGGACTACATCTACTAATATACCAACTTCAGTAGGAACTGTTAGCACCATAACAATTAAAGTTATTTCTCAAAATCAGGAAAGCACAACTACCTATACTATAAATGCATTAAGAGAATCTAACTATGACAATAATTTATCTTATCTAATACCGGGAGAAGGAACACTCTCCCCCGTTTTCGATGCTGATATTACATCGTACAGTTACACAGTATCTGGTACAAGTGCCAATACTGAAATTACTGCATTTACTAACGATCAAAACGCCCAACTTCTTATTAATAATGTACCTGCAACATCTGGAGTAGCAAGATCAGTCCCATTGTCCGGAAATTATAATAACGGAGTATGGAACGGATTGAATGTTATCACAGTTAAAGTAATAGCCGCTAATCCAATATATCAAAAAACTTATACCCTTAATGTTACCAAACTGGCTAGCGGTGTTTCTACTTTAGATAATCTCGTAGTAGATCCTGGCTCATTTACTCCTGTGTTTAATTCTAATACTTACGAGTATTATCTTAATCTTCCATATGTAACCGATCAAATAAGAATTAAAGCAGATCCCACTGATATATATTCAACAATTTTAATGAACAATAACTTTATTGTTCAGCCTGGAACTTATTCTCCATATTTTAGAGTATATGTAGGGAACCAAAACATTCCAGTAGTAGTTGAGTCTCCTAGTAAAGAAACTATAACAGGCTACAACATTTTTATAAACAGGGCCGGCATTGGATCTAGCACAGATGCTTACTTGTTAAACTTGATACCTGATATAGGAATACTTAAACCAGCTTTTAACAAAAATGTATACAACTATACGTTATCAGTTGACGGTTCTGCTACAAAATATAGAATTTCTCCATACAAATCTAACAATGAATCAACTGTAAGAATTAATGGAAACATTGTGTTGTCGGGAGAATATTCTTCTTACATCAATTTACCTAATCCTGTTACTACCAGTACGATTAGGGTAACGGCTGGTGACAATGCTACTATTCAAAATTATACCGTAACAGTAGTCAAAGCAAAAAGTTCTAACTCTTATCTTTCAAATATTATTTTAAGCAATGGTAAACTTACATCATTGTTTACTTCTACTAAAACTGATTATACTATTGAGTTACCATTTTATGTTAAAGCTATATCAATAAAACCATTTACAGCTGATAGTCAATCTAGAATGGGAGTACAGAGGTTATTGGTTACTTCAGGTACTTGGAGTCAACCAGTATTGACTCCTCCAGGAACTACTACTGTGGTAATTGACGTAACTGCTGGAGACCAAGTATCTCAAACATTATATAAGTTTAATGTTATAAGAAGTAATGCAGTACTTACAAATCCAGCAAATTTATTTTTACAAAATTCTCAAAATACAGTTTACGCAAATTTACTTAATAAAAATTCTTTAAGAATAATTTCTAAAGGTAGAACAACTTATGTTACCTCAGACACATTTCCAAACTCGTATATAAGATTTCCTGTACTTGATCAAAAAATTGATGTAATTTATCCTTACAGAGGAGGAGAAAGAGTACCAGCAGAAGTTCCAATATACCGAGATGCTACTACTAATACTGTAGGAATCACAGTTGTTGGAATTCCTATTAGAAATCCTAGGTCAACTACTGTAGCAGGTCTTAATTCGAGTACTTGGTCTTTAGATGCTAATTTTAATATTAAAACTATGCCAAGAGATCCATATAGTGGAGGTCCAGATAATACTGGTGCTTACTATTATCTCAATGATAAATTTGTTACTAATAATGCCTGGGCTAATACTCAGGGATGGTTAGGAGATTACACTCACGATGACGGACATAGTCGAGTAATAGGCTTTGCGGCTGACGGATACCCTATATATGGACCATACGGATATGCTTATCCAACAAGTCCGCTTGGCGGCGTTAAGCAAATGACCTCAGGGTATACTACAAAGATACTGCCAAATAGACCACCCTCTGTCGAAGTAAGGACTCAATTTTTTGCAGACTCTAATACAATTTTGTTACAGAGCGTAACAGGATTACAAGTTGGCATGAGAATATTTGCCGCTGGCCTAGCTAAAGAACTAGATACAACTATTTTACAGATAAACACCACTACTATAGTAGTTGATAGGTCTGTTTCTATCTCAGTTGATATTCCAATTACTGCATATTGGCCAAATGGCGCTTTTGTAGAAGATTATGTATATTCGATCACTACAGCAACACTTGATATTCACAATGGTAGATATTGCGTAACTCCTGAATACCCAATAGGAACATATGCATACTTTATGACAAATAAAAATGGTGTTCCTGCTTACCCGTATGTTATAGGTAATACCTTCTTTGGAAACTTATCAGATCAAGTTGTAACAAACACCGTGAAGCCAACCTGGGTCACTACTCAAGGTTTACTTCCGATAGTTACTGAATTATTACCAGCATCTATTACACTTTCTGCAACTGGACCAAATGTTCGGTATCAACTTATTAACGGGTCGTTACCTAACGGCCTTACACTTAATACTTCCACTGGAGTAATTTCCGGAGTACCGACAGTCGTTTGGTTAACAGATCGTTCAGAATTTGTGATAAGAGCATATAACCAATACGGAGTTGTTGACCGAAGTTTCATGATAGATGTACTTGGACCTACACCTCCTAGATTTATTACTCCGGGTATTAGACCAGCCGTGGGCCCAAGCGGTGAAAAATATTTAATCAACGGTCAAATTGTAGATTTTCAATTTACAGCTACTACTGATATATTAGGACCAGGCAGAGAAATTACATATCATATTGCCGACGGTGATGGACAACTTCCTCCAGGTCTTGTCCTTACTAATGACGGTCATTTATATGGGCAAGTAAAAGATAATTTAACATTATTTTATCAATTAGCCAGTAACGGAGCATTTGATGAACAGGGATGGGATGCGGCTCCGTTTGAGCATGTTAGTCTACAAGCAATAGGCTCGGGTCCTAGATTTATTAATAAAACTTATCAGTTTATTATCACTGCATCAAATGCGGCAGGTACTGCAAGACAACTTTACCAAATTGATGTAAATGATCCTTCATCAGATATATCAAAATATCCTGTAGCTCCACAATGGCTGACACCAAGTGATCTAGGTTCTATTCGTGCAAACACAAAACAAGTTATTCAATTTGAAATACACGACTGTGATCCTGGTACTGGAAATATAACATTTGATTGGGAACAGGTAAATGAAGACTTACCAGTTTTACCACAAGATATGGTTTTAGATAAGATTTCTGGAACTATGAGTGGTTATTTAAGATATACTCCAGTATACAGTTCAGTTTATTCATTTAAGGTACGAGTACTTAAGACTAGTCCAATTACGGGTATTACTACTTTTAGAGATAAAAACTTTACAATAACTATTCAAGGCGCAACTATTAGTAAAATGAAATTTATTACTGATAGTAACGTTGGTACCTTATATCAAGGTCAACAAAGTGAGTTGTCTATTCTAGCTCTACACGACGATCCAAATATTAAAGTTAGATATTCTTTACAGAGTGGATCTTTACCTCCTGGTATAGGACTTACACAAGACGGCGCATTGGCAGGAGTTGTTCCTTATAATACAGCTACCACTGTTGCAACAACTTATTCATTTAATGTATTGGCTATTGATAGTAATTTAGGTAGTCAATTAGTTAAAAACTTTAAGGTACAAGTATTGCCTTACCAAGGACAAAAATATACAAAAATTCTATTACATCCGTTGTTAAGCATTAAAGATCGACTATACTGGGATACATTTATCAACGATCCTTCAGTATTTGATTTTTCTTTATTATATAGACCGTACGATCCTGCATTCGGAGTTCAAAAGGTCCTAGAATTTGTTCTAGAATGGGGAGTACAAGAACTTTACATTGCACAGTATGTAAATTCTTTACAGAATTATTTTTATAGAAAAAGATTATATTTTGGAGAACTTAAATCTGCATTTGCAACTGACGATAACGGGGACAAACTATACGAAGTTGTATACGTAGAATTAATAGATAATTTAGTAAACGACAGCGGAGTTCCAATTAATCCGGTAGTTCAGTATGGAGATACAACAATATATCCAAATAGTATTGACGGTATGCGGGGCGCCATAGAGAGCATTGCATCGTCTAGTGATGATCTTTTACCAAAATTTATGAGAACTGTACAGGATAATACTGGGGTTCCTTTAGGAAGAATTATTTGTTTACCGCTATGTTATTGCTTGCCTGGTAATAGCCAACTTATTATCCGTAAGATCGAAACATATGGTATTGATTTTAAACTTATTACGTTTGATTTAGATAGAATAACCGTGTTAAACACCAAGGATAATTCTAGTGCTAAATATTTGCTGTTCCCTAAAAGAGGATTTTTAACGTAATGACAAGTGCAATCCAAACAATAACAATCGATGCAACCTTTCCAACTCCTGGACGAGATAACGATAGCCAAGGGTTTCGTACAAACTTTACAGCTATCAAAACAGGACTTGGTGTTGCTAAAAATGAAATAAGTGCCCTACAAAATAATATTGGAGAGGTTAATACATTTACCAATACAACTGAATCAAGTTCTACCAATACTGGAGCTTTACAAGTTGTCGGTGGGGTTGGAATCGGTGGGGATTTATGGGTAGGTGGCGAAATACATGGTATAGGACTAGGTGTACCACCAGGTACTATTGTTATGTGGTATGGCTCTATTGCAACTATTCCGGCAGGATGGGGATTCTGCGATGGAACAACCTATGACAACGGCGCAACTCCTAGTCCGGATTTAAGAAATCAATTTATTATAGGTGCGGCGGCAGATAATGAAGGGGCAGCTAAAGCTGATCCAGTAACACCAGGTGCCTTTGTAAAAACAGGAGGCAATAAAGACGGAACGCTAGGAGAACACACACATTCTTATAGTGGTGTTAATCAATCAGCTCCAGGCGGAACACAATTAGGCAGCGGTACCAGTGGATGGTATGCTCACACTAGTCTAACTACAAGTCAAGAAGGCAGTATTCTTACTGGTGCTAATTTACCTCCGTTTTATTCGTTAGCATTCATTATTAAATTACTTTAAGAGAGAAGCCATAAATGACTAGTCAAATTATTTTTAGTACTATAGATACAACATATCCTATACCAGGGCGAGATAACGATAGCCAGGGATTTAGAAGTAATTTTTCTGTAGTCAAGGCCGGATTAGAAATAGCACACGATGAAATTTCACTCTTACAGGCCAACAAAGCAGATCTTATAAATCAAAGTTCATTTACAAATGAAACAGATAGTGAATCTACAACAACTGGTGCGATGACTGTAGTAGGCGGATTAGGTATAGGTAAAAATCTTAATGTGGGCGGATCTATTACTTCGGGCGGAGCAAGTGTTAGTAATACTGCAACATCTGCATTTAGTCTTATTAACTCAGAACTAGTAAGTTCAGGAACATTAGGACAACCAACTCTTAAACTTAAACCTGTGCTATATGGAAATAGAGCATTTACAACGGGAACTGTTACCATAGGAGCAGTGTCTAATCTTGATCCTACCTATGTCCTATATGTTAATACTACCGGAACAAGTCAGACAGCTATTACAGGATATGCCCATAACAGTCAGGCAACTGCACTTCAATTAATTATGTCCACTGATACTGGTGCAGGCGGATATAAATGGCAAAAGTTTGTCAAATATGATGGCGCCGCGTTTAACATAGTTGGGGATATTTCTTTAGATAATGATGGAACAAATGACTTTATCATTTTTGGATCATCATCTGCAAATACAAAATTTAAGTTCGAAGGCGGAAAGTTTGTGATAGACAGTGCGCCGCCATCAACTGCCGGAGATGCAGGACGCCCCGGAATGATAACCTGGGATGCCGGTTTTATCTACGTATGTGTTGCAGAAGATACTTGGAAACGTGCCGCACTTACTACTTGGACTTAAATGTATAATCCACTTTTTATGGATCCGGCTACTCTTAAAGATTCCGAGCTGGAGAATAAAATTCTAGAATTATCCAAAAAGTATAATACAGCCTCGCAGTTAGGCAACGGCGGTTTGGCTAATCAAGTCCTTACGTTATTACTCACACTCAAAGATGAGCAAATAAAAAGAAGTCAAACATTGGTTGCTAAAACAATCAAAAATGATAACAAAGATCTTGGAAATCTAATCAACATCAATTGATCTTTTGTATTTGTCATGTTATAATTGTGTATGAACATAGACAAATATGGTCGAACGACTTTAACCGAAAACGAAGCGTTAGAAGCTATATATAGCAATTCTTACAACTTTCTCGATTCAGTATATTTCTCCAATACAAATACAGTTTTAACCTTTAATCAAGCGGTTGAAAAAAACGCCGATATTATTCCTTTACTAAAATTTTATCAAAATTTAGATATTGAAATTAAAGATTGGGATACCCAGTTACAAAACCAATGGTTTATGCCCAAGGATTACTGTCCTGATTTGATAGAAATGCTCTACAAAATGTGCAAAACTAAAGAACAAACAGAAAGAGTGAGCACAGAGTTAGAATTGTTTATCCAACATAATATGATGGATCTATTATTTTATCTTAAATATCTAGTAGATACATTACGCCAAAACAAGATTGTATGGGGTGTAGGACGCGGATCTAGCGTGGCCAGTTATGTTCTATTTTTAATAGGTGTCCATAAAATTGACAGTATTAAATACGATCTAGATATTAAAGAGTTCTTAAAATAAGGAGAGAACATGGGCAGAATTTATAAAACAATGCAGGGAAGAGAAATTGATATGGACCAGCTTATGGCAAGAAATGAAACAATGCCAGCAGTCGGTAACGTGCGTGTTAATGCTAGGGGAGATGAGTTAGGCCCCGACGGCAAAATTGTACGCACTCGAGAGGAAGTTCTTTCAGAATATTATGACAGCACTCCTACTTCTACATACGACCAAGAGTCACTTGCACAAAAGGTACAGATTAAATCTGAGCGCACAGAGTTTACTACAGCTCAACCCCAACCACCTGTAGTAATCCCTAATGAAAGTACCCAAGAAAGCATTAGAGTAAAAAGCAGGGAAATAAAATGACCGTTCGTGGAAAATTAAAACCTCTAGGAAGTAAAGTCATTATTCACAATATGAATTTCGGCATGGAAAAAACCAAGTCTGGAATTTTACTTCACAGCGATGATGGTAAAAGCTCTGGCATTCACCCACGCTGGGGACAGGTATTTGCCGTTGGCCCGGACCAAACTGATGTAACTGAAGGGCAGTGGGTTCTTTTAGAGCACGGTCGTTGGAGTCGGGGTCACGAATACGAAAAAGAAAATGGCGAAAAAATTGATATACGTCTAGCTGACAATAATGCTATA
>Ga0315899_10000670_pt1 | contig 40699 bp, 39 predicted proteins | sample LakEriMetagenome_2_FD_203518 | JGI IMG/M metagenome (GOLD analysis project Ga0315899, IMG submission 203518) | Freshwater fungal communities from buoy surface, Lake Erie, Ohio, United States - Buoy 4 MA112 | ecosystem: Environmental > Aquatic > Freshwater > Lake | place: USA: Lake Erie, Ohio...
AGGCATGGTGCCTATGTGCAGGAACTGGCACTGCATGAAATCAACAAAACCACCTACCATTACCTGATTACCCAGAAATACTGTCATGTGATTGACACAGAAATTAAAGCAATGAAATTGCAATTCCGTAAGTATGGGAATCATACAAACAACATTGCAGAAACAACATCGGCATGACCCATGAAAAGAAATATTTCAATGTATCCCAGCTGTTATTCTGGGCACTGATTGTATTGCTGATTGTGTTGTCATTCCTGAAATCAGACCTGGGGTTGTTTAACGAAAACGAACTCAGTCGCCGCCATGCAGAGGCGGATTCACTGAACAAGATTGCCTTGCAGGAACAGGAAGAACAAGAGGAAGAGGAAAATGCGCAAGACAATGATCCGGAAAACACCATTAAAAGAACCTGGAAATGGGAATCTTTCGATGGTAAGATTTACACCCTTTCGTTTTCTATTCCCAAAAAAGCCTACGAATCGGCGCGGCAAAACCGGCTGAAACTGCCCGCTGATCCGAATTGCTGGACCGGCATGTTCCGACATGACAGATCAGGACTGAAAGATATGGTGGAAGGTTACCGCAACATCATTGAAGAACAGAAACTGGACTACCGGCAAGCCATGCAAATGGTGGTTTCCAGTGCCCAGAATTTCGATTACACCTATATTACGTGGGCCAAGGATCCCTGTAGTGATATCCGCGATGCCAACGGCGAAAAACCCTCGCAGGATTGCAAACCGAAACCCTATCCTTATGGATGCTGCGACAATGTAGAACCATTTGCTGTGTATTCTCCGCTGGAATATGCGGTAAACGGGGCCGGTGACTGCGACACTAAATCCCTTTTTGCCATGTCGATACTCAAATACCTGAACATGGGATTTGATGCAGAAATGCTGATGGGCGAAGTTGAGGCAGGACATCATGCCATGCTGGGTATATGCGTTCCAAACCCACCTTTCAGAAAGCACTCTGTAAGGGATATGCGCACCGGAAAACGTTATTATGCCTGGGAATGCACGCAACGGAATAATGCGGCAGAACTGGGCGCTCCCGTATGGCAAATCTTTAAAAACTGGGAAGTAGTACCCATCAGATAAAAACAAAATAACAACTATGAATACAGGATTATTAAACCTACTCGTACTAATGGTTTTGGGAATCGGATACATGTTCGGATTCATCAAAATGCAACAGCGATTTTTTGCCAAGTTTTCAAACCCCACCAAAAATCAGGCGGTGCTGATTGTGTTTATTTCTTCCCTATTCATGGCAGGAATAAACCTATACCACGTAGCCGATCTCACCAACCAGGCATTTACATTTTTTGTTTCAAACAATCAGCTTTCCAGTGCCATCACTTACGCTGTTGGATATTTTGCCGGCATGTGGGTATTTTCATTAATATTTTTTAGATTGAGTTATTTGGTGGTGGGCATGCTCACGCATGAAAACGAAGATGTGGAGCTCACAAAAAACAATGTAGAGCTGGCATGGACACATGCTGTCATCCTCATTGTTTTGGCATTTGTAATAGCCCCTGCCCTAATCAACATTGCCGCCGGCTTTATTCCCTATCCGAAGTTTCCCAGTGTGTAATCAGTAGAGGCATAAAAAAAGCCCTCTGAAAAGGGCTTTTTGTTGTGGTATCGGACGATTGCGCTGATGCGGTTAAAATACGGATCATCTCCCAATTTGGGCTATCTTTATCCCTATATAAATTTTCATCATTATATTCTTCCAGAACGGGTTATTTAAAAATATCTTTTTTGAATAACATTCGTTCAGAGAATCAATTATTATGTCAAAGAGGTATTGTTGCCTATCTTAGGTTATCACAGCTACGGTATTTTTATGAAAATACAAGTTTTTTCACCAATCAACAATAAATACGCGTAAACCTTATCCACTTTATGTATATTTGATAACATGAAAGTTGAATTTTCTGAAAGTACAAACAGTTTTCCCATATCAAGCCATGGTGATCTGCTAAAAACCATATTAACAAAGTATGCCAATAATAGTCAAACGACAAAAGTGACACTCTATGCTGTGCAAGAAATAGTTCAAAACATAAAAGATGAATGGGAGTGGATACAAAAAAAGGCGGCCTATTTTGATGAATCCACAACTATAATCATTACCCGGCTATTAAAGCAGCAGCAAAAAATAAACAATATGGCAAAACGATTTAAAATCAAAGAAGAACCCGGTTTCGGAGATGTTCAATACCTGAACATAGCTGCAAAGTGGATTCGTTTTGAAAAAGACTTAAAATTCTCGCTTAATACGTTGCAGAATGCCATTGAGAATATGAAACAGTTATCACCACAGCAGACAAAATTAAGTTCAGATAAATACTGGATTATCGAAAAACAGAAAGAAATTTGGACTGAAAGGCAACCTTCCAACAAAGGCAAGGCAAAGCACGACATTACAATCGAGATGCCTTTGACAATATCATCAGGTATCAATATGGTTGCAATATCAGGGAATGGACAAGGTAGTATTCGCAAATATTTTACTTTTTGGCAATATAAAAAAGATCGATGGGTAAATATAAAATAGCCACAGCTCCATTTTTCTTAGTAAGTTTACAACTATATATTTGAATCAGAATACCTATGGAAATTATTAATTTTATGTCGCCTGGCACTGATGTTTTTGGAAGAAAATACCCATTGGAGATAACCTGCAAAGATGGTTCTGTTTTTTTTGGCCATATAAAGACCTATAATAATGCAGTAAAGAAAATATATTTTTTACTCTTGGGAAGCAATGAAGACTGGATTAATCAGAGAGAGCCGGATGTTCAACACAGGGAAAATATTACTATTCATACAGAAACCATTGATAGTATTCGCGTCTTCAAAAATTACTAGTTCCTACACCAGATTTACTATTAAATACCCACGCCAGAAACTGCTATTATGTCAACTTACGGACAAATACTTAACACCAAGCAGCTAATTGCTTTTCTAGATCACATTTTCAGAGACAATAAGGACAACAACCCAAAAAGAAATACCCCTGTTTTAATCTGGGGAAAACACGGTTTGGGGAAAACTGAGAGCATTATGGATTATGCCCGAAAGAAAAACTGGAAAATAGCCTATTGTGCGCCTGCACAATTTGAAGAAATGGGCGATTTACATGGCATGCCAATAGTCCGGGACCCCAATCCCAAGGTACACGGTGATGAGGTAACCATATACAGTCCCCCGGCATGGATACCGAAAGAACCCGGACCCGGGCTGTTGATTCTGGATGACATCAACAGGGCCGATGATAGAATCCTACGAGGCGTAATGCAGTTGCTTCAGAATTTTGAACTTATGTCATGGACACTTCCGCCCAACTGGCATATCATTGCCACAGCCAATCCTGATGACGGGAATTATTCGGTTACAACTATGGATGAGGCCATGCTGACAAGAATGTTGCATGTGACCCTTGAATTTGACGTGAAAAGCTGGCTGGATTGGGCAATTGAAAACGATATAGATAGACGCGGTGTTAATTTTGTTGCTACTTACCCCGAATCCATAACAGGCAATCGCACAACCCCCAGAAGTCTGGTGCAATTTTTCGAACATTTAAAAGGGATTGAGAATTTAAATGAGAATATTGAGATGGTAAATATTCTTGCAAGCAGCACACTCGATGCTACTACTGTTTCATCTTTTATTGCATACATCAATAATGACCTTGATGTTTTACTTTCACCTGAAGATATCCTTGACAGCAAAGATTGGGATAATACCTCAAAGCAGGTACAGAAAATTGCTATTGATAAAGATGGCGCCTTCAGACTGGACCGCCTATCTACGGTTATAATGCGGATTTCTCAATTTCTACTGCATAATAATTACCAAGGCGGAGCAAAACATAAAGAAAATTTAATTGCCTTTATGCATTTGGATTGTATACCTTCTGACCTTAAAATGTCTCTCTATTTAGACTTATCTAAAATAGGAAATCCACAGATAAAAGAAATAATTAAGGATCCAAAACTGGCTAAATTGATGTTAAATTCAATGTAAATAACATCAAATTATTAATCCCAATTAAGCTTAATTACCTTACCGGATTCCAGCAGATGCTGACCGGAATCACTGCCCACTATAACATATAAAATTTTGTATTTACACTTAACGTCAGGGGCGGATGCACCACCATCTGTAAAATAAATTACTCCCGCGTACTTTGTTTTTGATTCGTTAATAAATTCCAATGCAGGATTAAAATCTGTCCCTCCCCTGCCTTCCGCCTGAAAAGAATAATTTTTGGTAAATTTCTGGGCTGTCTGAACCCTGGCATCTGCTTGAATAATCAAAATTTCAGCCCCACGGTTATGTATATTTCTAATTTCATGCATAAACGCTTCCAGCTCTCTATTGTGAACAGAACCAGATGTATCGATAACGACTGCAAGTTTCCAGCCCGGTTCTCGTTTAATTCTTACACCAGGTCTGGTCCCAAAACGTTTACTCTCTCGCTTGATAGTTCTATACACCTTGGTGCTTCGGGTGCCTGACGCAAATAAACGCAGTGCCTTTTTCCAGTCCAGCTTTGATTTTAAACGCTTTTCCAACATTTCTATTTCTTCAACAACTTCACCAGGCAAATACCCTCGCCCCCGGTTTGGTAATTTGCCTAGACTATCCATAATCTTTTTGGCTAACTGCTTTTCTGCAGCGGAATCACGGCCAGGCATATATTCCTGTAGGGATTCTCCGATGGTATTTTTGCCCCAAAGAGAATGGTTTCCTAGGTTTTCTCTACCATAAACAGCATCTAACAGCGCCTTAGGACTGACATAAGAATCTGTTAACTGCTCATATTTTCCATCCTTGATTTTTTGGAGTTCTGCATAATAATATTCCAACGTTTCATTTTCGCGAAGATTAACACTATTAAATATTTGCAGCGTTACGGCACCGTCCGGCAAATCATTACTGCTGATAAACTGATTAATCACAATATCTGCAGCAAGATTCAGCAGCTTTAAATCGGCAAAATCAGACTGCCGGAACAAATGCCTGAAAACAAGATGTAATACTTCATGTTTTAATACTGCAACCTTTTGTTTTATCCCTTTAAGCTCTTTAGTATAAAAATCAGCATTCACGAACAGCGCAATCTGATTGTCTTTAAAACCAACGGCAATGGTTGGAATCCGGTTTGTAAAGACACGAACGAGGCCTGACAACATGTGAGCAAAAAAAGGCTCCTTAATCAATAACTGATTAACACAGTGAGATAGCTCTTCATTTGCTTTTTGGTTTGATGACATTATCTCATACTCTCTTCAAATATAATATCTTGACGATTAGAATATTTTTATTAATGAACACTTTTATCTATAATTGCTATACATCATTCAATAATTTGATTCCCTCTGAATTTATACGAAATAAAGGTCTAAGCAAAAAAGAATTCGTCAAATTGACCTCCTTGCTTCAATCAAAAGAATACAGTGAGATATTCGTAGGTGTATCTATTGTTGAAGGGCTGATGGATGAAAATCTGATAGATTTCTTACTGGATGGATTGACATATAAAAATTACACACTAAAAACACCCGATTTTTTCAATGCCGGACCAAAAGCCAAACCATATACCACAACTGCCTTACTAGGCATACTGCAGGCAGCTTCTGCTTTCCCGAAATGGAATAATTTTATTACCAAAATTAAGCATATACTGCTTGTTTGCGACCATCCTGAATATCTTGGTGTCTTTAAACAGGCAGACTCTGTCTGTCTACTCCGTAAAAATAATTATGGTAATTACAAACCTGAGATATGGAACTTCCCCGATAATGTTACGGCGGGAGTCAGCATAGGGAATCAGATATGGATGGAGAAAAATCTATCCATAGATAAATTCAGCAATGGTGAACGTATTCCGGAAGCCATGACTGAGAGCCAATGGTATAATTTTCAGGACCAATATAAACCGGGCATGGCGTGTTACAACTATAATGCCAACAATGAAACCGTCTGCGGTAAACTCTACAATGGCATTTCTATTATAGATTCGAGAAAATTGGCTCCAAAAGGCTGGCATATTCCATCATCAGCAGAATTTGAGAAGCTGATTACACATCTCGGAGGGCACTCAAAAGCAGGCAATAAATTAAAAAGCAAGACCGGATGGGCTCATGGTGGTCATGGCAATAACAAGAGCGGTTTTAATGCTTTTCCAGGGGGCTATATCAACTACCAGGGAATAAGTTATGGCCCCAAATTCGAAAACTATTCAAACTTACCTGCCGGTTACATTCCCTTTGAGCATGGGCCCGAAGTTCCAGGAGACGCAGCAGGCTGGTGGACCACTGATTTAGATACAGACCCCGGTAAATCATTTCTATATTATGTAGAAGGGGATTCAGATAATGTTCATAAAACAAGCAATTATATGAGCGATGGATTTTCTGTTCGATGCATCTGGGACTATTCAATATAAATTAAAATGAAAAATAAAAAGTTAACCCTCAAAGAAATTGATAATTTTAAAAAAATTTTCAAACAAATGGTACTATCCAATGAACCTGAAACCATAATTTCAGCTGTTGGAATGGCTGAGGGCCTGGATGATGAAAGGTTATATGATATAATGCTGGATGGAATTCGCATTGAAAAAAAATCAAATAGACTTCTGCCTTCAGATTTTTTTATGGACAATGGACCAAGAGGTATTCCTAAAGAATGGGGCACTTATAATACCTCCTATCCATATAATGCGATGAAAAAGATAATTAATAATGGTTTTCATCCATACAGATTTACAGCTATGACAGGCATATTAAATGCCGCTAGTAAATACCCTAAATGGCAGGCTTTTGTAAATGAAATCAAAGAATTAAGAAGTCCCTGTTTTTATCTGGATTTTTTAAACTGTTTTAAAAACCTGGATATTTTGTACTTGGAAAATGGAGACAGATTTGAAAAAGGCATCAACATGCCCTGTCTTAAAAAAATATTCTGGTACAGTTTTGGTCATGGAGAATGCCCTTACGATGAAACCGGAATCAGTTTACATGCCATAAACAAGTGTCACAATCTTACCCATCTTGAAATAGAAGGAAATTTGTTTCTCCCTGATGGTTTTGAGGGAATAGACGAAATGAGAAATTTAGAAACCCTAATTGTTGAAAAACTACAGGGCAACTTTATAAGCGGATTTAGTCCGCTTGGCTCTTGTAAAAAAATTAGTATTCTGAGTATAAATAAAAAAACAGAATACCCTAGAACCAAGTATGACACGTTTCATAATCATTCATCCACAATAATGAATTCACCCAATTATCAAGTTTCGGGAGAATCCAACTATGCGAATTGTTGGGTTGATCCCCCCAATGTGATTTATGATGAAATATACCCACCGGTTAACATCTCAAATCTAAAAGGTTTAGAAAATTTATATGAGTTAAAAGTATTGATACTAAAGGGTTTTCACTCCTTAACAGATACAACTGCACTTACAAACTGCAAAAATCTTGAAGAAATTCATATATTCTCTAACTCTGTAGCCAACCTAGTATTCCACAAAAAACTGCCACAATTAAGAAAATTAAAGTTAAAATGTAAAGAGTTAAAAACAATTGCTTGCCAGGAATATCCGGATATGCTTGAGGAATTTATTATAGAATCCAATAAGTTTAAATTTTCCTAACGATATAACCATGACAATCATGTTAAATTCAAAATATTTTATTAGGAATGTATACAATTGCACACATTAATAAAGTTTGGCTTTATGTGCATTGTGTTATCTGAATAAACTTAAAATAAACCGTAGTATTGCGAGTAAGGCATATAACTATTAACAATTCGGAATGTCACATATCCTTAGTAATGTTCTGTAAATTGAACAGCTTAAAACGAATTTGATATGATTTTTTTATAAATATAAAAATACTAACATTACAGAATTTCTAAGTTTATGTTTTTTATAATATGTAATGGTGTTAACCTGTTAAATAATTCCTCTCTTACTATTGCATTTTGCACGTTTATACGTATGTTCGTAATAAATTAATATAAAAACACTCAACATGAAACACACACTTAACTTTTGTGTCCTTTTGGCAAGCATTCTAATAATATCCTGCAATCAAGCTTCTCCAGAAAACAATTCAATCAGTGATTCAATTAGTAAAGAGGGACAAACGAATATTGAAGAACCAACAACAGACGAGGTAAAAATAGGAGATCAAATATGGATGACCAAAAACCTTGATGTTGCAACATTTAGAAATGGCGACCCTATTCCTGAGGCAAAAACAGACGAGGAATGGGTACGTGCTGGGAAAAATAGAAAACCAGCCATGTGTTATTACAATAATGACGAGGCCAATAAAAAATATGGAAGATTATATAATCGATATGCAGTAACAGATAAGAGAGGACTAGCTCCAAAAGACTGGCATATTCCTACTGATAGTGAGTTTGAAACACTTACGCAATCCGTTGGCGGTTATGAGGTTGCTGGCAAAAAACTAAAAACAAAGAATGGCTGGGAAGACAACAAAAATGGGGATAATAGTTCTGGTTTTTTTGGTTACCCAAATGGTTTACGATATACCGAGGGTACTTTCAGACACATGCACCAATATGTAAGATACTGGACGGCAGATGAAACAGCGGAGGAAACCAATGGACGCTACCTTCACCTATCGCTCGAATCATTTCCCAGCCACCCTCATGATGCCACCGAAGGCTTGTCAGTAAGATGCATTAAAGATTAATATTAGAATACTGCCTTTTCAATTGAAAAATTAAAAGTCCCTTACTATCATAATAATCACTATTAACAACATAGGTTGGTAATGGTATTTTTATTCAATCATTGAAACTAAAACATGCAGTTTACTGATCCCTCCTATCTTAGAATTATTGAGCACGGCTTACTTACAGGAATTTATAATAAAGATGACGGCTTCAATTTACCCATCGGCCTGACCGAAATTTATGAAAGTTACTTTCCACCAGAAACCAATGTCAACGAAAGAAAAGATTTAATGGAATTCTTTTGCACATGGGCTTTAATTAAAAAGGAAATAAGTATTGATTTCATTAAGCCTATTCTCCCTAATTTAAGTGCAGAAAAGGCACAGGAAATATTTAACAACCATAGCAAATTATTCAACATAAGCTCTAATGGTAAATGTTCCCTATACCATGATCGCCTAAGGGTATTCTTTTTACAAAAAATAAGCCATAAATACTTAGAAGATATTAATCACAATATAATAAATAAGTGTTACAAATCCTTAAAAGACAAAAAAGAAAATGAATGGTCCATTTATGCATTAGAACATCTTGGATCGCACCTATTGTGGACAGCCACCTTGAAAAAACAAAATGGCAAATCACTAAAGCACTTAGCTTACAGCATCCATATTTGGAAACAACAGAAAAAATATTGCGGCAACTATGATTGGAGCCGGAAAATGTTAGAAGAGGCAATGATCTGGGCAAGCATGAACAATGAGAAAGATATCATAGAATGTACTGTTAATCAGATTAATTTAAGAAACTTTGAAATATCCCAATTTATTACTGACATTAAAACCTATATCGGCGATAATGACATAGAAAAAGCAATCAGTATAATTAATATTATTTACAATGAATCACACCTCTATAAAACCACTGTGTTAATAGCATCAATCATATATGTTAAATTCGGCAAGCACAAGGATAATATTGATTTAGAAAATATAATTGATCGAATAATAAATGAGATAGATGAAAATTTAAAAGAGATTAAATCTAAATCTTTATTATCAGCTGATGAATATGAAGAATATTATAAAACAATAAACGGCACCTTAATTTTGATACAGAATAATTGGGGCAAAACAAGAATTAGTAAATCTTTTGCATTGATTGAATTTGATGACAACAAAGAACAGCACATTAATAGCGTAAACAAGTATGTATCCATGGAAGATTCAGAGCTAATGGTAAATCTTGATAATTTTACTGGCACTATAGATAACCCATACGAGTTGTGCAAAACAATTGCCAACATCTCTGCTGAGCTATTTAAACGGAATTATACAACCGACGCCATGAGATATCTGGAGGAAAGCATCCTCATAATGAAAAAACATAGCGTACAAAGCGCCTGGCCAATTGTCATAAGCACTCTTGTACAAATGGGCCGAACTGATGATGCAGATAAACACATAGAATCGCTCGAGAAAAGTATTTTATTTTGCAGTGATCAAGAATATCATGATCTGAATAAAGCATTTGAAGGTTCCCTTTATTGTGGGATTATGGCAAGTATCAATAACAATTCATTTCCGGAAGTTTGGATAAATAGACTATGCAATTACTATTTCACGGAATATAATTTATCAACTACAATAATAGATAGAAGTTTCCAAAAGTTACAGGCAATATTAGAAGCAATTAGCCAATCAAACCTAAAGACTAAAATGCCTGAAATCATCGAAAGAATAACAGAACTATGGGGTAAATATGTAAAATACGGCAATAAACCAATTTATAAACATATATACTTTTTAAAATTTGTTCTTTCTGCATTAGTTAAAATCCAATCATCAGAAGATACTATTAATACTCTCATAAGAGGGAACTACTCAATTCAGCGGCATGAAGAAAGCCAACGCAAAGACTTCAATACTGACAAGATTATCAAGACCTTTATAGCGGCCAACAAATACTATGAAGCATGGATTGTTGCAGAAAACGCTCAAAATGAAACTGAAACCAACCAATGGGAAGTGATATTATTTGCCATTAAAAAGGGTCATTATGACGATGCCCATGGATTGATAAAAATGCATATTAATAAGTATAATTATTTCGGCGAAAATGAAATAATAGAAATAAAAACTGAGAGACAGTTGATGAAAATGAAGGCATTGTATCACAATTATAAAGAATCCTTAGAGATGTTCACTAGACTCTGTAAGATTGCGGAAACTAAATATCCTATTTATGAGAAGGTAATGGATTTAATTGAAATAGCTGAATTGGCATATAACCAAAAAGAAACTGAATATGCCACAACCGTTCTGGATTTTGCTGGAAGAATTATCAAAAAATCAGGTAAAAATGAATCATATGCAGTTCAATCCTTAGCAAAAGAATATGCCAGACAGCATGCCTTGGATAAATCCCTTGAAATTATTAATAATTTACCAAACCCAAAGGATAGAGCAGCTTATATTTTAGATATCATTCAAATTTTGTGTACCCAAGGAAAGCTTGACGAAGCAGTCGAACTTTCAGAGAATTGGGAATTATATGGAGCAGAAAAAGAATTTATGAGATACGCGATTACCGAATTGCTAGAAGAGAAGAAATTTGAAAAAGCCATTGAATTAAACTCATATATTTCAGGAGAACAGCGATTTATTGCCTACAATGCAATCATAGAAGCACTTGAGAAAAACAATCTCACATCGTTGACCCAAAAAACGATTGCCGAAGCTTTTGAATACTTTTTGAATAACATAAACCACCGTGAAAATTATTCTGATTATTCAAATAATCTAGCGACAATTTCTAATCATCTTCACAAGACCAGTAAATTACAAACCATTACTTCACTTATTAAAATTTATAAAAAATCCAAATATCATTCCATTCTAATTCAACAATACGCTTTATTTTTAGCATTAAAAGGCCAAATTAATAATGCACTGAAAACTGCTAAATCAATTACCGATATTTCATTAAAAGGACAAACCTTTAAACAAATAGCAATCATACAATTTAGAAAAAACGAATTTAACGAATCTATCAACATAGCCAAAGCTATCTCCATAAAAGAAATACAGGATGAAACATTGAGCGAACTGGCAATAGAAGCCGCACTGGCTGGTATGTGGGAAAAATCACAACAAATTGGCGGCACAATAGAAGATAATCAATACAGATATGAATGCTGGCATAAAATATTTAGAAAAACCTATTGCCGAATTAACGACAACACATTCATCACAATAATGAATAAGATATATACACCCGAAATGAAAGATGCTTTTACGCGGCTTTGGTTTGATGAGCTTGTAAAATCTGAAACATTATGCGATTTTTCACCTAAAGAGATATTCCCAATCGGTTGCTTTAACATTGGGCAGAAGACGGTTCTATTGCGTGAATATTTCACATGGAAACTATTTTCTGATGGGTTGTCGGATAAAGAAGTAAAACTTTACAAAGAATGCATGAACATTACTAAGGAACTTAATTTAAAAAGTAATTTAGAAATATATTTGAAGGAAAATCCTCTATATTCTGATTTTAACTAAAGAACATTATATTTGTGTATGAACACTTTTAAAAAAATAGGATTGGTTTTACTGACCCTCATTATAGCAGGTTTAGTTTATAATTACTTTCCCGAAAAGAAATTACCGGCAAATGCCAAAATCACGAGAATTATTATTAACAAATCCGAAAGAAAAATGATGGTATTCAACGGCACAGACTTATTAAACACCTACACTGTAGCTTTGGGCAAGTCACCGATAGGTGATAAACAAAAACAGGGCGATAACAAAACTCCCGAAGGTCACTACAACATTTCGAGAAAATATGGTTTGGGGGTATGCGGATATCACAAAGGCCTATATATAAATTATCCAACTCCTGCTCAGATTACTCAGGGAAAAACCGGTAGAGATATTTTGATTCACGGACAAGACCCCAAATACAGTTTCACGGGTAAGTTTCACCGATGGAAAGACTGGACAGCAGGTTGTATTGCTGTTACAGATGAAGAAATAGATGATATTTACGATCGGGTAATAATCGGTTGTCCGGTCACTATCAATCCATAAAATAAAAGCCGATTTGCTATTATTCCTTTAAGGTTGTAAATCTGCAAATAGCCCAAAATGGCTTACAGGGATAGCAGTGAGCTATGTTGTCTTTCACAGTGATTTTGGTAAATTTCAAATCCATATTCGTGTAAACCTTTTTCGTTTTATCAAAAACAATATACTGTTTAATTTCATATCCTTTAGGAGAACGGCTCACGGCAAACCCATTCAGCGCATAGGATAGTCGCCAGTCTTCATCCTGTATGAACTTCACCTCTTTCACTTTCTCACCAACTTTCAGCGTCCTTGCGGCATTTATAACTACAGGCGATTTCTGAAAATAACCAGAATCAAGAAATAGTGTATCACCCGAACCCGAAGTATATCTGTCAAGTATTTGAGCGGCCTCGGGCGCAATAATCCTACCACCCAGAATGAGGGTCTGTACTTTCATTCTCTCCGGGTTAAAATCGCCTTTTACGGCTATGTATAAAAACAGCACAAGAAATAGTGTCATTAAAATAAATATTGTTTTCTTTATTATTTTCATGGTGTAAATATAATCAAAATCAATTACAAAAAGCGATAAAACATCTGGACCGATTTGTCATGAAAACATGATCAGTCCTTTCTATGAACCGGTTATATTGGTTTTATAAAGCTCAGTAAAAACTTCAAGGTTAATAATGTTCTCTGCCTGTTTCACAAAACCGACATTGCTACCGGACTTTAGATCTTTTCTGATTTTATCCAACAATAATAAATATAATATTTCATAATTGGATGAAAATACGGCAAGCAGAAAATCCCTTATTTCATCATTAAGCACATTGCCTTTTTTGTATCCTCCAATTATGAAATCATACAGACATTCTCTAAGCGTCCTTTCTGAAATCGGATTATACTTATCCCCTTCTGCAACATGTTCATGCAACATAGTAAAATCGCCTTTTTCTAAGCTCTCAGCAATCTTTTTTCTTGCATAATGCGGATATTGGTCTTTCAAAATAACATCAATCAAATCTTGGTGTTCAGTGTAGGTGTTTTTGATAGTTTCTATATATGATGCACGGTCATTATTAAGCAAATATTTAAATATGGAAGTGAAGAATGCTTTATGCTCTACCTGGCCAAATAATTCATGCAGTGTATCAAAATCATACTTTATTATGTAGTAACCGATTAGTTTGTCAATTAACATGGTTGTTTTTTCATTCCACAGTTCGGCATTTTGCCATAAAAATTCAAGCAACTCCCGTTCAGCTATAAACATCCAAGCTTCTTCCAGAAACAAAACCTTTACATCCCTATTTTCAATTTTCTCAAAGCTGTTCAACACTTTTTGCAGATCCTTTTCTGTAATGTGTCGGATTGTATTATAAACATACTTTCTGTCATTATCATCTTCATAATATTGCTGCAGTACAGCGGACAATTCGGATAATTGAACATCATTTATTTTGAGTTTACAGATATTACCTACTGACACTAAATACAACTTTATGTCTGCCAGAAGCTGAGATTCAGGGCTGTTCTCAATTAAATATAGTAAGACATGAATTGCCTTTTCGGCATCAACTTCCAATACAGCGAGATACTCATCCAAAGAATACTGCAAAGCAAAATACTGAATATCATAATTATTTGACAAATCAAACACAACTTTAGCCCTTATAGTCTGAGGGATTAAAGCTCTAATAGTAACTTCTCTCTGATAATCCTGCCTCCTTCTTGAATCAATTCTTTTTTCATTAAGAAATTTCAGAGTATTTGTATATATTGTAGACGAAATACTCATTTCTTTTTTACCGATTATCTGCAATAATTGAAACCAAACTTTATCAATGGTTTCCTGATTCGCAGAAAATAGCCTGGTACATATTTTTTCCATTCCGGAAATCCAAATGGAAAGATCACCGACGCGCTGAACCTGTGCCAGTATGTCACTCAGGTTATTCAAATAAATTCTAAAGGCATCAAGTTTGTATTCAGGATTATTATTAGTTTCAGCATACTCTTCGGCCCTCAGATATTTAAAACGCGGAATAATCTTCGAATCAAACAACAGTGAAGTTTCTACCAGTCGTTTAAAACCATCATCATTATCCATAAAATATTCAGATGCCTTTGCAGAATATTTATCGGAAGTCCCTACCACTCCAAAATTCGTATTGTCATAAAAGTCATCACTATTAATAATTCTTATTTTTTCATATATTTTATTTTTCCATACATCAGCAAGCTCGTGCATACCCTTTTTTTTATAATAATCAACCATGGCAAAACAGGATTGCAAATCTTGCACACTTTGGTTAAAAGAATTGAATGCGTCGGGTGTGAATAGAAAGCTCATACCAGATATTTTGCAGTTTCGTTTATAGGATTTTGATTAAATTCAAAAGGATTATTTGCGGATTCAAATGCACCATTTGAGTTTGGTCGAGTTTCCATTTCCTCTAAAATTAAATTCAATTTTGAATATTTTTTCATCGCAGAAAAAACAATAGCCCGTAAAGTAAAAAGCTTGGATTGCTCAGTATTGTTAAATTTCTCCCATGTCTTCAGTTGTCCTTTATTTAACAAGCAAACATATTTTTTAAACAATTCAGGATTTAAGCCATAGCCGCCGGAATATGTGTTATAAAATCGGAATACATAATCATTAAATGCATTGGATATTTTTGTATGTTGGGCTATAGACCCTAACACAGTTTGAATTGACGCAGCTATCTTTTCGGGATCAGAGATTTCCAGAAAGTATTCCACAACCAGATCAAGCACAAAAGCCTGGAATACACTATTTTTAATCTGTTTTATAAGATACAGAGCATTCTCAATATACTGCTCCTTTTGACCTTGGCTCAGACTTGTCTTTATTTCACTCAGTAACTCATCTCGATTATATGCTATAATCTTATTTTCATTTAAATAATATTTAACCGCTATTTTCCTGAAAGGGCTTTTAATATGGTTATATATTTGGGGTAGTTTTTCGGCAGCTATAACTTCTTTTTTCAGCAAATCTCTAATAACATCAGCAAATATGACTATATAGTCCTTTTTTAAGAGCTCTGATAACACAGTTTTCATCCAAAATAAAAATGGTTCGTTATTTCTTTGACTGATGTGAAAATTCATTAATTTCAAACCTGTTTCAATGGAAACACCGGAATTGGCAAACTTCTTTCTCAACTGTTCTTCTACCCTGTTTGCATCATCATTTGCTTCATTATTCTTTAGAAATGCATATGTTTCAAGAATAAGACCCATTTGCTCATTGGGATGTTTGTCTATTTGCCAAATTGCAATATCTGCCATTTTCTTTACCGAAGCAGGCAGATTTTTATTTAGCATTAACCGGAGAAGAATAGTGTTATAATTTGGAGTTATTTTAGTTTGTTGGAACACTGGATTTAATCTTTTGGTCTTTTGGCTTTGAGCTTTCAAATCATTGATTATGTTTATCATTTCTACAGCAAGCACGCGAGAGATTTTTTGCTTTTGATATTTTTCAGCATGCAAGCAAATCCATTCGAGTACATTCAGTTTGATATCGGTCGTAGCCACTTGTTTATAATGGCTTAGGATGTATACATAAATGCGTTTCTGTAATTTTTTATTTCTGTGTATATGGTCACAACATTTTGACAGGGTCGCTAAATTTAGTAGTTCATTATTATTCTGGACGATTTCATTAAGCAGAATGTGGCAGTAGCGAACATCAGGCCTTATACCTATTTCATCCATATGCTGCATCACTGCGCAAATACATTGTAATTTTAAGGCTTCGGAAGGGATAGTAGTGATAATTGCTCTTTGCATCGCTATTGCTTGATTTCTTAAAGCAATGTTTTTAGAGACTACTTTATTCAAACATTCTATTTTAAAATTGTATTTTTCGACCTTTATATTTTTATACACATTACCATACATATTGACCCGTTTTTCACCATTTTTATCAATAACATCTATGATTTCAGCTATTCTGGCTATATCATGGGTTTGCAATTCTCTGTCGAGTATTTTTTCTATATTATGGATATAATTTTCCTGTTGTGAGTCCTGTTTTATTATTTTAATAAGCAGGGAAAGATTGTAATGCTCATGTGCCAGCAAGCCCGTGATGTTTTGGGGATATTTCCACCAGTCCATTCGGTCTACACCCAGTTGAAATAGGGCTGCCTGATACCTGTAAATCATTTTCAGCGGATAGTATTCGGGCCATCGGACATTGAATTTTTCCTCATTCAATGAAAACAAATCAAAGAGAATATTAACAGTACTGCGAATAAATCTTTCTGTAAATTTATGTCTGCCTGTAAGCAGCAGTTCATGGAATAGCAACAGAATCATTTTTGCCTTCCGCACACCGCTAAAGGCATTCAGTCTGTCGGCAAGTAATTCTGTATTTTCTGATTCAAGAATGGCGTAAATATCCTTAAAACTGTTTTGTTCCTGATGCTGAGCAGTAAGCAATTTTAAAGCTGCTTCGTACGCCTTATTATTGTTTTTAGAATAAATAGCATAACGAATAAACTGTGATAGATCATCTTTTACCCATGTATATGCCCTGTTTGTTTTTATCTGCCTTTCTCTTAATACATCATTATCCAATGATTGCAAGTATTTTGTGTTATCACCCTTTATAAGGGTATGCATTAATAAATATTGGTTGATAAATTCAAGCGCGTAAATTTCTGCATCGTTATTTTTCTGATTCGCCAGGTTTTTTTCAAGTACATCAATAATTCTGTTACAACATGCTACGAAATCATTGGCATCTATCTTTTGTAATACAAAAATTCTAAATCGCTCATGAAATAACACATACTTTCCACTCTCTGGACTATTGAACCACTTGCTGTATCGTGCAATGTAATCCAGAATATCCTCCTCACTCCATCCACCCAGCAATGGAACAACAAAGGTCGCGCTAACCTCTTTTTTCAGGAGTGCCCAAACAGAAAAGAAATCCAGAAACTTTTTGCGTTCCTTTACATTGCTTTCCGGTGGAAGGGCTTTCTCAAATATACCGGCCAGCCCATCGGGCAATGCTGCGGGATTGTCTTTGTTGATAGCGCCGATAGCGAGGTCATCTGCAATGCTACGGAGGTAGGTAGGGTCAGAAAAATAAGGCCTTAACAAATTATTATTCAACAAAATACTCATAACAATAATTGAAATCTAAATTGTGACTATTTTTAACATATACAGTTGAATTACAGCAATAGTCAGTGTAATCTTAAAATCGGAATTTTTCTTTAACATTATTCGAGATGTTACTATTTAAAATAATGGCCCATTTCAAATTTAAAATATCATCTAATCTCGACATGTTTTTGCATATTTTTCTATAATTTAAAAATAAATTCATCACGCAATACTCTTTCATAATTAATTCTATTATTTCTGTTTTTTTATAATTCTTTTTCAAATTATTACATATTTTTTTTTTCGAATCTAACGTGCTGTAATTTATTAAATTATATTTTATGTGTTTTTTGCCAAAAATCGAAACTGTCTTTTCACCTTTATAAGCACTTACAAAATCAATGATGCCACTTACATAATTATCCTTATTATCACTTATAAAATCTTGATTTTTGAATTTTCCTCTTTTAGATATTTTTGCTTTTATTTTCATAATTAAACTATTTTTCATTTTTGTATCCTTTATACTTTCTGTATATTTTTTTAATTCATCAAAGCAAACATAATCAGCAGCGATAAATAAAATATCTGAGAGTACACTATCGCCGCAATCATTACTTATACAAAAATAGCAAGCTTCCTTTATTTTACCTCTTTTAGCAAATTCCAAAGCCATTATGGAATACAGCCTTATGGTTCGACTATTTTGCTCTATTGAAATATATTCTTCATCCAAAAAATGAACATTATCAATAAACCATTCACTCTCCATTTCTTTAATAAGCTTTATTGCCTCTTCAAAATTATTTTGATTAAGTAACTCCAACAACAATATTTCAAATGAACAAGTAGAAAATATAAAATAATCATTTAAAATTTTTGCTAATTCATATGCTATCTTACACTGTCCTCTATTTAGAGCCTCAACAGCAATTGACATAAGTATTTTTTCCTTCCACTCATCTTCATCATTCTGCGAATTAAAATTGATAGTTAATAACAAGCTGTTCATAAATTCACTTATTTTTTGCTGCCTGAATACCTCCTCATATATATCTAATAAATCACAAATCTTATTCCCATATGTATTATCACCATGAAAAATATTTAAGCTGTATTTTATTTCAACCAATTTATTTGCCTGCTCGAGAGCTATTGATGATTCAGCATGTTTATTTTCCAATGAAAACAAACTCGCTTTTTTAATATATAAAGGAATCAGATAGTCGTGTCCTAAATTATCTATTTCAAGACAGTAATCTATGACCTTAAATGATGCATCCAAGACTATTTTTTTTAGGCTAGTATTTTTCACTAAATCAATTATCGAATCAATTATTTCATTCTTAACTTTTGCCTCTTGAATAAGGTTTATATAGTCAAATATTTCAGAAATTATTTTAAACGATATTGACTCTTTGTTAACATTTGAAAACTCAATAGCTAATTTTGAATATATGATACATTTATCGGCAACATTTTCAATTTGTTTAATAATTTTAATTAGGTCATAAGGACTATCATACTTTGATATTTTAGGTAGAATATTACTTAAGGCATAATCTTTCCAAAATTTATTACGAATATTTAAGCTGTGTTTCAAACATTCTTTCAAAATTATTTTATTTTGCATATTCTTTGGCTTATCTAATACCTGAATATGTTTTAAAATATATTTAACATGTTCAAATTCAATAAAATCATTTGCCGAAACTTTAGAACATTCCTCAGCCTCATTCATGAATTTAGCTGTTAATTTCTCTTCACCCAGCATTAGCTGTAAAAGGGTAATGTTATTTATTATATCTAACTTCTTTACAAAAGCAGGCAGATCTTGAATCATTTGAATCACTTCAATATTTATTAATGATGCATATTGAAAATTGCCTTTTTTAACAAGTTCTAATGCAAACTCTGTCAAGTATTGTAATTTACAATCGTGTTCTGAGAAATCATGTATAAAAGAATGCAATACTCTAACTTCGACTATATCTAAAAAATCTACCTCCAATTTATTTTTATAGCACTCCACAGACATAGCCTTCCTGATATCGAAATATTCTGAAGAATTTATAACCAATCCTAATTTTGATATCTCACAAACCAACTTTAATGTTACATTGGTTGGAAACCAATCCCAAACATAATCTTGATTTATTGTGATTTTCATATGTCTTAAGATATATTCGATATATGTTTTCTTATAATTCTTGATAACTCTGTCCTTAGAAAATATTAAACTAATTAAACAAAGGATATATAAAATAAATCTCCTCATTACTCCAACCTGGTCATCTCCACCAAAAGTCTCTATACGTTGCAGCGCACATTCAATTTTATTTTTTTTCACTAATTCAAATATCCCTTCAGCATCGTTTTGCTCCCTATTATGTAAATCTAACTTGTTCAACGCACACTCAATCACTTCATCATCATCGTACTTCGATGCCCAAAGCATCAAGTCATTCAGCATATTTTTGCTCCAATTAAAACCTTTGCTAATCTCTATCTGCCTGTTCCAGTGGTTCGTGTCATAAGCCAATTTCTTCAACTCATCTCCCCCAAATTTGGAGCGCATGGAAGATAGCAAGAGTTGCGTGCTTGCATGCTCCAGTGCATAACGCTCCCATTCGTCAGCCTGTTTGTTTTTCAGCGAACTAAAACATAAGTCAATAATGCGTTGGTTGATGCTCAACACATCGCTCTCAGATATCTTCTGCAACAAAAACATCCTGAAGCGCTCATGATATAACACATACTTCCCACTCTCTGAACTATTGAACCACTTGCTGTAACGTGCAATGTAATCCGACACATCCTCCTCACACCATCCATCCAGCAATGGAACAACAAAGGCTGCACTAACCTCTTTTTTCAGGAGTGCCCAAACAGAGAAGAACTCCAGAAACCTTTTGCGTTCCCTAACATTCTGCTCCGGAGGCAGGGCTTTCTCGAATATACCGGCCAGCCCATCGGGCAATGCTGCGGGATTGTCTTTGTTGATAGCGCCCGCAGCCAGGTCATCTGCAATGCTACGGAGGTAGGTAGGGTCAATGAACTTCATGCCACAGCACCTTTTTGCAACACGGCCTGTATAAAGGCATCGGAAACATTAAATTTTTCCAAAGCGGCCCTAACAGCATTCTCTGTTAAACCCTGCAAGGGCTGTAATTCCGGGATGGCCTGCAACTGAAAACGCCCCCCAAGCCGGAAACCATTTTTGGACTGCCCTGGTAGCGAACGGTATGTAAAAATCCAGCGAATACTCTCAGGAGATTTCCATTCATCTTCTATTTCATCTTTATCATTGTAGGTATAAAACCAGTCCGTAATCTTTAGCTGGGCATTGGCAACTGCAGCTTCATCGAGCGCATCCACAATGACAACCAACGGCTTATCTGCATATTTTCTGGGAGGTTGATAGCAATGGCCAAGCAGTGCCTGAAACAAGTGTATGGCATCATAATAGCGGGAAGGCAGTCGGTCCATTTTCTTTTGTAATTTCTCATCTTCAATTTGCCATACCCCTGCGCCATTCATACCCGGCATTTTCTTGCCCTGCAGTATTAAATGGTACAAGACTGCGTGCAGGTTATTCGCCATACCCGAACCACAAAAATGATACATCACCGGAATATCGGCATGCATTAGGGCATCTATAATACCGGCTGTGAGAGCCCCTTTACCCATACCGGCCTCAGCATATATGGGAAGTACATTTTGAGGACTATTGCTATTTACCCAGTCCAGAACTGCCTGCAGTTCGTTATCCCGGCCCACAAAACACTCCAGGTAGTATTTAATACGGTCTGCATGGTCAAAAACCTGTCCGGCACCACCTCGCAATGCCTGCTGTATGGGTTCAAATTTTTCAGTAATTGGCGCATTTTGTGCCGGAACTGTTTCATCGCCTAAAAAAGTATTGATAAACTTGGCCTTGGTTTTTTGTTCGTATAAACCCTGAAACAAGTAGGGCAGTCCCTCTTTATCACCCTCCTGAACGAAGGGATGCAATAGCAATGAATGACCCTGTTTCTTCCAAAAAAACCGACTATCCTCCAAAACCACATCACCGCCTTCAAACAGCGAATAAAGTTTTGACATTGCATCCAAAATATCCATGCCTTTGCTCAATTCAGCCGCATGTTCGGGTACTATCCGAATATATTGGTGAACAAATTTGTTTCTGAATGTCACAAAACGATCAAGTAATGTGCTGTTATCTTTTTTTGGAATTGCACTTGCCCACGGACTGTTTGGTTGCATTGAGGCATACCAGAGGTTCTTCCAGTTGGTATCACCGGGCAGGGTTTCGCGAAGGTTGTCCATCACCTGTTTCAGAAACAATGCATCGTTTGATGTATCTCCGTCGTGGAACTTTTCACTGAGTTGAATGACTGCTCCCATGCGAAGAAAAAGGGTGCCCATACCCAAGCCGGCCATAAACAGATTGTTGATACTTCCGGGAATCTTATTCAGGTTTTCAAGGAATGCATCGCCGGTCAAATCAAGTTCGTTTTTAAGACTTAGGTAGCGGCTATGGTATTGTATAAAAGGGTTCATACAGATAATATTTTATGTTGGTATTCCAGTTTTACGTCTCTTCGGCCTAAAGCGAGATAAATTGGGGTGACTTCCGTCATTTTGCTGGGAAAACCATGGAGTTCATCCACTTCGTCTTCCTCAAATTTTTCGCGGGTTAAGGGTATCCAGGGCGCAAGTACATCCATAATTTCATGTACATATTCAATATTGAAATCATGGTCATCGGCGAATTTTCTGGCAACTACGGTCTTCTTTTTTCTAAGTTCTTTCAGCATAGTTTCAAGAATGATTTCCAGTATTTTCACATCTTCCCGTTCATCAGGCTTTTCTGCTGATGGGCCTTTGAATCGCAAATAATTATGAAGTGCAGGCATTACCGATTGAATATCGGGTACAGCGGGATTGGGCCGGTCAACTGGATAGCAGCTGGCGTTAAAAAACCGTTCCAGGTATCGAAAATGCTGCCCCACAGCAATAAGCAGAATTCCGCTATTGCCAAGCAGTTGATTTAGCTGTGTTATGTGCTGATTACTGAACATGGCCAATTGAATTCCATCCAGCAATACCACCACTTTTTCTTTTACCTGCTTCCGCAAATTGGGCAGCCAGTCTGCAGGTTTTTTATCTTTCGTTTTTATTTGTTTATTAGGATCCAACATTTCCTGCAAATGCTGAAGCAAAAAACTACCTGTATAAGATAAACCTTCTGCATTGATACGCAGGGCAAGGGTTTTGATATCGGGCTGACTACAAAGCCATGCACCAACATCTAGGTAAGCCGTGCTTTTGGATTCCATATCAGGGTGTATCCAACAGGCAAGTGCTCCAGTTTCATTGTTTTCAATAAAAGTCCTAATATCTGGATTGATGCCGTTTGGATTACCTTTAGCAAAAATACTGCACTCCTCCTCTCTAAACGCCTCGCCCGTTTCGCGTAGAATGCGTTGAGAAAGTTTTCCAAATGCAGTATCATTATCAAACGCAACCCATTGATCTTCTTCGGTTATTTTCCATTGCCCTGTGAAGGCCTGTTTAGAAATAAAATGATACTCATTGGGAACATCAAAAAAACGGCTTTCGTACAAATCAATGAGAGTGCGGGCTATTTTGTTGGCTTCTTCCAGATTCCTTTCGGGAGGAAGCACAAAGAAACCATGCATTACAGCATTTCTAAGTTCAGCCAGCCGATGTATATCGTTACGAAGAATTAAATTTTTGTTTTCCGTTTCCCAGAAGAATCTGCCTTTTTCAGAATCACAAAAATCATCAATCTCCCTAATCATATTGGCAGCCCAGCGATATATTGGGCCTGCATTGTAATCGTGTCCTGAAGAATTGAAAAGTCCTATTAAAAAGTCATTGTATACTTCTTTCTGCACAGGCTGATTAAGATAGGCAGCTATACCCACTGCCGCAATCTGGTAAAGAATTTCTTCGGCGAGCACAACAAGTTCGTCTGCTGCATAGGCGTCAGTTTCGTTCAAGACTGCATCGATGGCCTTGTACAAGCGTTGATTTTCCACGTACAATTCTCTTGCACGCAAAAGTTCTGATGAAAAGGCGGATATTTTTTTCATTTAAATGGAACTATAGATTGTATGTACTGAGTTGCAATTTATTACAAAGTAGGATAATACAAAACCTTAATAATTTCCAAATATTAAATTTTCCCCAATATCAGCATCAACAACAATATACTACCTAAAATTATTCTTTAATATTTGTTTATATCTGCAATATACTATTTTCTGTGCGAGCCTTAAACAATAATTTTTGTAATTTTTAATTATGGGATTCCCGGAATATATTTGGGAAAAAATCTTATTTTTTAAGGGTTAGATCCAACAAAAAAACCCCTAATGGGGGTTTTTGGTGGTATCGGACGGTCTTTGCCATTTTTCAACTTATTGATATTCTTATTTTTAAAAGCGCCAAAAAGTCAATGTGTCGTCACATTGGATTTTTTGACCGATTTTGGTAGTGAATAGGTTTTCCTGTGTTTTTTTGAGGTTTTTGGGGTTACCGGAATCGAATCGGGGTATTAAAATTACTTCGGACTCAAAATTTATATTTTCATTTAAGCCATTTCCTGCAAAAATAGATTTTTGTATTTTCACTTGCATAGGTTCAGGATGTCTGACATATTACAAAAAACTTTTCAGGCCTAAAACAAACCTGTGTTTATGTTTCACCGCTAACTTGCTTTTCACAAAGTCAAGCAATTGGTGCTATAGATTTGTTTTTAGGGGAGGATGTTAATAATTTCTTTAGAGAAAACTGCTAACCATACCCCCTATGGGACAGAAGGTCTGAAACTATCTCAAAATAAGTTAATTTTAGGGTATCTACAATATGGAATTGATGTAGTCTTCTCAAGACCTTAAAAACCAACTAACATGACCTACATATACAATTATTCAATGGGCTATTTCAAGCCGATTGTTTAATATTTCAAAGAAAGATGCAACTGAAAAAATGAGAATTATAAATATGAATACAACCATTTTTGTAAGTATGTAAGTACCCCATTTTTCGGACAGGGTGCAATTAGACATTTTAAGAATATGGATGAACAGTTTAAGATCAGATCATACTGATATGGAGAGCTCGCTTTGTTATATTTTCCAAATAGCACAAAAAAAGTGCAAGCAATCAACTAAGAGGTTGGATAAAAAAATGAAAAGCTAAAAAATAAATTGTTGATTTCTGGATATTAACCAGGTAATAAAATTCAAACCCCAAAGCAAGTCGGGATAGTAATTTCAGAAATAGGATTACCTTGAGTTGCTAAACTCTTTCTGTATCTCCAATATAAATTGCGGCATCACATCCCCTGCATCGTCCCATCTTAGTCATTAAAGAACTTGGACAGTCTCCCTTTGAATCACAACCAATGTGTCCGCATTTTTTGTGTCTTACTTTTGCGGCATAACATGGTTTGCCGGAATCAATTTTTTTTTCGTAGCAAGTTGGCATATTAGTTTTTTTAGGTTAAAACAGCGTGAGCTAATTCTTATTATGCTTTCAAAAGTAATAAAATGGCATCAAATAACCAACTAAGGTAACATCCGCCAACTCCTACTTAAAACTTCTCCCGAATCTTGTCTCCACAAAAGGCAAGATTTATGAATCAATCGCAAGATACCGGCGCATTTACCACAGCCTTAGGAATGATTGGTGGCGTGGTAAAAACTATTTCCGTAAAGTCGGTAATGATGGCGATAACATTTGGCTCATTGGCCAATGTAATGATCTATCCTGCGGCTTCTGCCGGCATAGGCTACATCGAAAAAAAAGCACTCGATAAGATTTCAGAGCGTATCAATGCTAATTGTAACCAAAACCAAAGTTCAAAGAATGATGAATAAGGTTTTGGGCATAGGACTAATTGGTTTGGGAGCCTACGGGCTTATCAAATTGCTTCGCATGAAAAATGTAGTTGATTCTATTTCAACCAATTTAGTCAATCCCCGAATCCATAAAGTTACCCTTCAAGGTATTTCGTTTCGTACTGAGGTTGCAATCAACAACCTTACAAAGGATTCAGTAAAAATCACTAAACCAGTTGTTACGCTTTCCACGAACGGTAAACTTCAAACACAGTCAAACTCGGAGAATAAAACCATCACCATTGAACCGCCGAATGTATCGCAAATTGACACGATTGAGCTGGTGATTGGCTGGACTACAATTGGAAATTTTGTAACCGGTATCCTGAAGAAAATCCCACAGCTCATCGCTGCTTTCAAGCCAGGAAGCACAAACGATATTGGGCAGATTCTCGGCATTCCTGTAGAGATGACCTTCTCGACTTATGCCAACGGCATCTTTTATCAAACAATACCTCAGAAAGTAATGTGATGCTGCTGGCTCGTACCATATCGCCCGATTTTGAAATCACTTTCGGACAAAGACGGATTCATGACGGTAAACTGTATGACCGTTACTTCTCTAAACCAGATGAACGAGATCACATCATCATCAAAGATGGCTAAGTAAGCGAAACAGTGGAGCTTATGGAGAAAATAGTACACAAGTACCTCACCGATACAGCTCGCATTGCTCATGTACACAAACGAAACACTCTGGATATTACTTGTTATTATATCTACATTTTTTTCTATAAAATCCAGTACAAGCTCGACAAGCGTGGATTGGAGCAGCTTCGTATACCTGCACGTTCCTGGGAAGATCGCAGAACCGGTGTGGATTGCGACTTTATGAACATTTTCATCAGCATTATTCTTACCAGTCTAAAAATTCCACACAGTTTACGCATCACTCGCTACTCTGCCGATCACTGGCAGCATGTGTATGTGATTGTTCCAGATAACAGAGATGGATATATCAACATAGATGCGGTAGTCTTTCCCTATGGATACGAGAAACATTTCACAGATAAAATGGACTATAACATGAGTTTAAATGGAATCCATGTCGCTGTACTCAGCGGCTTAAACAGCGACCTGAAAACCGTTGTAACGGATGTAGGTTTATCAGGCTTTGATTTAGGAGCTACAACTGCATACCATGAACTGTACAGCATCTACCGTCACTTAGTAGCTACCCAAAAAAGCATTGCTGACAATCCAAAAATGGTCAGCCACATTCTTTAAGATTAATCGTCTCTCTATCCTCAATCTGTATATATAACCTCCAATACTCCTAACCTTATTCATTCTCTATACTTATTGGAACTTTTAGACACGATAACTATTAAAAAAAGGAGGCATCGCCTCCCTTTTTTGTGGCGATGGGAATAATTACCCATGCTTTAATTAATTCTCTTCAGCAACTTTATTGTTTTTTGCTGGAAAATTGAATAGTAGGCATGTAACAATTGGAACAAAGAAAATTGCTACTGTCAAAATTGAAATTCCAATATCAGCTGCATGACTACCAAGAAATTTACTAATTGGAGATTCTGGCTGATAATGTTCAAAAATTGATAACCCTAGTTTCAACCCTAATATTGCGATTACAACAAATGCTGCTGTTTCCAAGAATGAGTAGGTTTCCATTAGTTTTACAAACCACTGCGCAATAAATCGCATTGCTAAGATTCCAATGAAAACTCCAAGACATACCAAAATAATATTGTCTGTGAATGCAACCGCTGCAAATACATTGTCAATAGAAAATGCCATATCCATTAATTCAACCAGCGCAACAGTTGCCCAAAAATTACCAAGAGCTCCTACTGTTAATCGGTATAGCCAATTGCTATTTTTATCTAGAATATCATCTTCCTTCTCAGGAGTTTGCTTTCCCTTCCAGAAATCATAAACCAAATAGAGCAGATAAAGACCACCTAAAGGCTTCAGCCACCAAATTTGAATTAGGAACGATGCAAATACCATAGCAAGGCCTCTGAATATGTAAGCACCCCAGATGCCATATTTTAAGGCTTTGTTTCGTTGTTTTTCTGGCAAGTCCATAACCATAGTGGCAAGAACTGCTGCATTATCAACAGAGAGCAAACTCTCAATGATAATTAAGTTTCCTACAATAGCAAGTGATGCCGATGGATTGTCAAAGATTTGTTGAATTAGATGTTCCATATTTGTGTTTAAAAATTATTTACTGGGGTTTGATTGAGCATTTTTAGTCCTATTTCTAAGCTATGTAGATTTTGTTGGTAAAGCTCAATTTTGTGATACTCATTCGCGTAAGACATTGAAATGAACTCATTCCAAGTTTCAAGTTTCTCTCTCATAACCAAGAAACTTATAAGTTTTTCCAGATTATCATTTGTTTGACTTAGGATGTATTTGGTTGTTCTTGTTGTAATGCGATAATCATCAGAAGTTATTAATTCAATTAATTTGTCAAATTCATCAATAAATGAATAGTTGAGAAAGTTCTCAAATGAAGGACAGATAGTCGAATTACTAAGCTTCGCGAAATATAAGAAAAAGCTATTTGTTTCAATACCATTACTGTCCATCAAATGCTCTACAACCCTTTGATGAGTGCCGGTTATAGAAATGTCATCAATAAAAATGCATAAATCATCCTTTGAAGGAGCTGTGATAAGTTTGTATGTATCGTTTTTAATAAGATTAAATCGTTCTTCTGCCGCTAGTGCCCCGTAATCTTCCGTATAAGTTTGACAGCGTTCAATTTTGCCAAACTCTAACTTAACAGTTTCAATTCTTTTCGACTCTAAATAATTCCTAAAGGCGTTATAAAAAGTATCCGTCAAATAATAACTCGAGGTAGGTATTTGCATATAGGGACTACTATACACAATTATTTTTTTATAGTTAGATATAAGTTTATCAAAGTGGAAAGTTTTGAAATATTCAAACAAATCCACCCCAAACTTTTTCGCCAAAGTATAAGAGCCAAATTTGAATTTACTATAATCTTCTCTCGAAAATGGGATCATTTCTACATCCCTAATAGTATGCATTGCATTTCTTGTGTGAATTAGAGGCTTATTGGAAATCAAATGAAATGCAGATAGTCCAGCCTTGTTAGCACCTAAGTAATCAGCAATTAAGTTATCACCAATATGCATTACATCTTTGCGCTCGACACCATTAGAGGTAATCTTTGAAAGTATTCTATTGAATATTTCAACATTTGGCTTTGCAACAAATTCTAAATCTGAAAAAATACAAAAAGAAAATTTATTTAAAAGATTATTTTCTTTAAGGAATGTTTCAATTACCTGTCCAGGAATAAAAGCAGTATTACTAGTAATTGAAATAGAAGATGAATTTAAATCAATTGAATTTAAAAATGTAAAAAAATCATCCGCTATTAATGGGGGGTATTTCAGGAATATTTCGAAGACATCGGATTTAATTTTTTCGATTGATAATCCTGGTTTTACATTTAGTTTTTGAAAAACAGAGTCATAGAGTGCATCAACAGATACAGTTTGTCCACCACTCTCAATGATATCATTGTAATTTTTACCAACCTCTGCAAAGGCCTTCGTAATTAAATTTTGTTCAATTTTATAAACAAATAACTTTGAAAAATACTTTGTTCTTTCGGATTTAAATTTTGGATTTGAAAAGGCAATTGTACTCCAGAAATCGAAAGAATAATGTTTGAAACATTTTTCTTTCGAATGACCTATCAAATCACTCCAGCTGCCTCTAATTATTTCTGTTTCTAAATATTTCACCTTAACTAGTAATTAACTTAACATTTACCAATCTCCCCCCAGCTTCTTTTGAAAGCAATAGCTGCTTACCTTCTGTCAAATCAACAGATGCTCCGATAGCTATATTCTGCTTTGTTTGAACATCGATTAAGTCAGGCATAGTGCGATTTATTAGTATCCATTTGTTGTTGTGGAAATGAAAATCACCTACCGGTCGTTTTTGTTCATCAGTTAACTTTTCATTCGGTGTAATGTTTCTATTTACATGCCATTGGTATAAATTCTGTCCTGAATACACCATGATTCTATGATTATCTAATCGATAATTTCCAGGAGTAGGGGCATAATACAGATCAAGAACCGGCAATTGGCCTCTGTATGGAGTATTGCAAAAGGGACATTTGGGATTACTGTTATTATCAAAAACAAACCATTTTTGCTCACAGGATGTATTCTGACAGGGTTGCATTAAATCAACTGTTTTTATTAATGCATCTTTCCATTCTTCTGCACTTGGTCTTCTACTTGGATTATGTAAACCCTCAATAAATGCTCTATCAAATAATGACTTGAGATAGGGGCCACATATTGTATAGGGTAATTTATTGATATCTGCCCAAGGTAACTCCCGAGGATCAGTTTGATTTGATTTTGGTCTATTTGCCTTCTCTGTAGGATGCTCAATGAATAAAGCCTTAGATCCCATCATCAAATTATCCTCTTGCGTTGAGTCGCCGGTTCCAAAGTAATTCCCACCTTTTAATGGGTGCCTGTATAGCAAGTACATGTATATCATTACAGCTAATGCATGTCGGTCTGTTTGCATGCTAGGCAACTTACGATTGGGATCTCTCTTATCTATGCTCATAGTTGAGAGAACCTCAGGTGCAATAAAATCGGGTGTGCCTATAACATCCGGAGGAAATTTTCCTGGAACGACTAACCCATCAATATCAATAATCGAAGCATTACCTGTAATAGGATCGATTAAAACATTCTTATATGATAAATCTGAGTGAGCTAAACCGGCAGCGTGCATTCGCGCTACAGCCCTACTTACATTTAAACAAATCCTGATATACTTACCCCAATCACCAAGCTCACTAGAATCAAGGTGTAGTTTATAAGTTTTATTCCGGTATCTGCTAGAAGCAAACCATTTACCTTCCTTTTCTTTTCCTTTTATTGATGATAAATTTGCTGCTCCTGGGTTAAATCCTTTCTGAAAAAAATAACAACTATTGTAAACAGGAACTATAATTCCTAGCTTTCCATTATGTTCAATAATATCATAAGGCCAGCAAAATAAATTTTTCCAATAGTCGCCTCCAGGTTGATTGAATATACTCTCGCGATATCGCTTCACAATATTATCTAAGCGATCTTTTGCTTGAGCATCTTGATGATCTCTAAAAAAAGCAACTACATATGATTTATCAGGAGCGAAATAAACGTCTTTAACTCCACCTTGCATAGGTGAGCCGTTATCAACAAACTGATAGTTTTGTCCGGTATTTGATACAACTGAAATTGTTTTCATACTAAAATTTTATTTCTAATAGAAGATGGCTAATGTTCTGTCATCATGATTACCTGGACTCCAGAAATCCATCCAATTCATTAGAGAATCTTCTGATGGTTTAATGTCAGATTCAAAGTCTATTTTTATATTTTCATCATTCTGGCCATTTAAATCATCCATAAAAGTATTCCACACATCTATCTTTTCAAGTGCTGCATCAGTTTGGAACTTTGCATCGGTGATTCCATCTGTCATCAAGAATAGTTTGCATGTTTTATCGACAATTTTATACTTTATTCTTTTTATGTAATCATTGTCTGCAAAGATTTCATTCATGGTCAAAAATCTTGTTTGGCCAGAAAATTCTCCACTATCGGGCAATCCAAGCAAACTAACAGAGTTCGCCTCTTTAGAATATATACCTATACCGCCATCTCCAACCCAAAAGGAAGAAACAAATAACTTGTCTCCGAATTCTTTTACAAAAGCAAATATTAAAGTTGTAGAATAGTCTTTGATTTGAGCTCCCTTTAAGGTGGCTTCTTCCTTAATTACACTCAGTGCCGAAAAAGCAGCTTTGCCAAGATGTGTTATGCAAAATGAACTGATTGATTTTTGATTCAATTCATTTGACTCGGTAATTTCAGAAGTAATAGCCTCTGATAGCTTTGTTAATTCATCAACTGTTATGTTCTTGAAGTAATCAACAACTTTCTCGCATGCTAATATCGAACCTTTTCTGCTATATTTTGCTGATCCAGCCCCATCTGCTACTGCCATAATGCCCCATCCAGTTTCTGCAGAAAAATCAAATGCAAAATCATCGTCTCGAAAGATCCCCTCATGAGCGTGAGAACGACCTCTTTTGGATCCAACAATAAACTTTTTAGAACCTAATACACCAGAAGATGAAGAATTATCTTCTTTCCAGTATGGATCATTACGATCAGAATCAAGATTTTTCCATAATGATTTTGGATCTGGATTCACTAGCAGTTTAACTTCTTTTACTCCAGCGACATCGTCTACTGATTCTTCTTCTAATTTAAAACTAATTTCAATTTTGAATTGACCAGGGTTGCTGAATGTACTTGAGATTGAGTTTGAAACTTGATCATAAGTAATATTTAGATCTTGACCATTAACACTAAGAATTTTTATTCCTTTAAAGGGCTCTTTTGACATGTCAAAAACATGTGTATAGGGTTTTCCAACTGTGGCATTTGGTATAGTGATCGCTGAGCTAATAAAATCATTAATTTTTACATTTTTATTCCAGGCATTAATCATTTTGTCTTGCATTAAAGTGATGGAGTCAAAAGATTCCTTTATTTCATTTGTTTCACAAATTTTGCTTAGCAGCGGGACATGCTTTTCTTCAATAAGTATACCTTTAGCTTGCAATAAGTTTTTTAAGTATTGAGTTGCCTTTTCCATATTATCCAAGGTTTCGATTCAAATCAATTGAACCTGAACCGTGACCATATTGACCTTGTGTGCCGCACCACGGACAGGTAGTTACTTGTTCCTCACCGGAACATAAAATTTTATTACAAGAACAAACAGCAACACCAAATTGATTTCCACAACATGGGCAAGTAGGAAATCCTTGAAGATTTTCTGTTGAAAGCTTTTGGTCTATTTGGGCATCAGAACTAAGCTCATGGTATTCTTGATTCACTTGATAAGCTCCGGCCAACCTATAAACTAAAGTACCAAATCCAAGACTTGATGAAAACTCACTCTCTTGAATTTGTTTTTTGTACTTAATTAGATACTCTTTTTTTGTATTTTGGCATTTAGCAATAAAAACAGCAAAATTCGGATCTAAATTATTTGAACCGGTCTCAACAGTATTTTGATTTACTTTTTCTAAACTTAATCCTGAAGTATTTGCCATCTGATGATTTCCTTTATCAGTAACGCTTACACTAGAAGCTTTAATAGAAGCAGTAACCCATTTGAAAAAATTCTTGTAAGTACTGGCTGAGGTGTCATTTATCAGATATACATCCTGAGTTAACTCTTTCAATTTGTTAATACTCTGAGCATCACCTAAAGAAATAGCTATTAAACTACATTTACTCGACCAATTCTGGTGCCACTCATTAACAGCTGAACTAGGATTGTCTGTGGGGGATCCATCCGAAAACAAGAAAACAACAGGTCTCCAATCACCCTTTTTTTCTGGAGTAGTTGGCACATGGTTCTTCCTCATTTCATGCATTAGTTGACCCAACCCATCACCTAAATTTGTACCGCTTCCTATTGAAAATTTTGGGGGGTAAAAAGTAATAATGTCTGTTAGTGGTATAATCGTTTTGGCTTTGCCTGCAAAAACAATGATGCTTATGAAAACAGTCTCTAAAGCATAAGGATCCTTTTTTAATTCTTGGATTACATGAGATATTCCTTCTTCTACAGAATTAATTTGATCTCCAACCATGGATTCTGAGACATCTATCAGAAAGTAAACAGGGAGTCTTCTCATATTGATCGATATATGATTAATAAAAGTGCAAATACTATTATTTGTCCAAAGTCAAGTTTTAAGCCGTTGTAACCAATTTCCCATTTAGTAGGTAATGTTCTTGAAACAAAAGAACAAGTCGACTTGAATAATTTATCTAAAAAAGAAAAATATTTCATTGCGTTAGGATTTAATAATGTTGCATGAGGCAACATTTTTGAATAAAGGAAAAGCCCAATCAACAGAATAAATATTACAGATTTAATTATTATCATTTTTATTATAGCACAGGTTGAACCTCTAGCGGTGGAGGTGGTAAAACAATATCTTCATTACTTGATGTACTAAGATTACCAACACCAATCGAAGACGAAACCCATTTAAAAAAAGAGGACAAAGTTGAACTATCGGCAGTTTCTAAATGCACAACATGGTTTGTAAGCATTTTTAAGTCATCCTCTGAACCTCTTGAACCAGCGGTGCATGCAACTATTGTAGCAAAGTTTTTTGACTTTACGCGATTAACCACGGATTTAAACTTTTCCTTGTCAGCAGGAACTCCACGAGTTAGAATAAATAATAGTGGCCTCCAGTCGCCTTTTTGCCCTTCAGTGCTTTTAATAATCTCTTTTTCTACTTGCTCACATAGAAATTCTAATGCTTCACCGGTATGAGGTGGCGAGGATTTCGGAATTTCAATATCAGGAATCTGAAGCAATTCCAATTCTGTCAGCGGTACAATTACCTCTGCTATTCTATCAAACCTAATTAAACTGATAAAAACTGATTCTAAAGCAAAAGGATCCTGGCGTAGTTTACTAACCATGACATCCAAACCGTTTTTGACAGCTTCGATGCGTTCTCCACGCATTCCGCCTGCGGTTTCAATTAAGATATATACTGGTAGTCTTCTCATTTTTTACTGCCTTTTACTTGGCATAATTATTCAAAATATTAGTTAAAGTCTGTAAGAAAATCTTATCTCCGGTTGGATCCCCAATCGCATCAAATCGCCATAAATTATTGCGTCTATATAGTTTACCAAGTATTAAGGCTCCTTTTCCAGAAAAACTGCTGTTAGTTGATATATCATAGTTAGCAAAGACAGTATTTACTTTTTTACTAGTCCCTTCATACATTCTGATTTTCGCATAAGGGACATGTGAAAAATCAAAATTTTGTCCCTGATTCAAATAGATATTAAGGAAGAAAAAAATCTTATCTACGTTACTACTTACTTTAGTTAAGTCAACAGTAATAATTTCATTATCAAGACCATCATCGCCATCAAGATCACCCTTCCTGTCATCCCCACTGTGTTTTAGAGCGCCTTCCCTTGTAGATAGTTTTCCTAAAGGCAGATTGTTCTTTTGAAGAAAGCCATTATAGTCCGGTGAATATATATAATCCACCATTTCACCGGATGCGTCAGTAAGAACACAACTGAGATCCAAGTCAACATCTTCAACTTCTCTTTTTGTTCCGCCCCAAAATGATTTTTTCTCTGTTACAATTGCTCCCCAGTTAACACCAACACAGAAGTTAGTCAAGCTTTCGCCAGAAGATTTTTTGAGATCGATTTTTTGTCCTTTTGATAATGAAATTGCCATATAAAGACGGTTTTATTTGTTAGTTTTTAATTTAAAAATGATGAGTATTTCTTGATATAAGCCTCAAAGCCTTGAGAAGTACCATTTCCAATAGCTTCAAACCTCCATGTTTCACCGCGTTTATAAATGCGGCCAAATTCAATTGCGGTCTCAGAAGAAAAATCCTCATCTAATTCATACTTAAGAATCTCCTGATTTGTGACGACATCAATTACTCTGATATAAGCATTTCTGACTTGACCAAAATTTTGACGTCGTTCAGAAGCTTCATATATAGAAGTGACAATAATTATTTCCTTTGCATCTGAATGTAATTTGCTTAGGTCTATAAACATGTCCTCATCGTCATCACCATCGCTAACATTTCCTGATTTATCATCTAAAGATCCCACAACTTCAAAGTTTGGACTAACAGGCCTTGTCTTAACTCGATAATCTTCTTCACGATTGGGATATTTAGTAGAATCATAGGGCTCTATCCTGAAATTATTCCTGAAGAGATCACTTGGTAGCATGCGTTCTTCACTGTTATAATAAACAATATACTTTTCTCCTTGAGGGGTTCCATCATATAGAACCTTACCATTCTCACCAAGTATAATGGCACTTACATCTAAGTCGAAATCTTTATCAGAAGTACTTGGATCCCAACCAAGACCAACTTTAAATTTTTGAGCATTGATATCAGCTCTATTTCCTTTTTTTAATTCCATAATTTTAGAAGAGGATTATCCCTTTTCGTTAAAAGGTTTTCAATACACAAAAAGTCTTACATCCGATTTAAACTAAAAATATGAGAACTCAATTAAAATACAACATTTACTTCCGGTGGAGGTGGAGGTAATTCGCTCATTGTAGTTGCTTCAACTCCAGCATTTTCAACTTTCTTTGAACTAGTCGTAATCGAAGAAGAAACCCATTTAAAATATGCTGCAATTGTCGCTTTGTCCGCTGTATCAAGCATAACAACATTTTCAGTGATTTGTTTGAGCAAAGTAGCATCTGCGCCAGTTCCAGCAGCACAAGCTACGACCATGCCAGTTTTTCGAGTTGTGAAATCATTCAAACCCCTTTGCCAGTCATCTGTTGGCTGTCCATCAGTCATGAAAAACACAAGTGGTTTCCAATCACCCTTTTGTTCTGGGCTAGATTTTTGTACTTCTCTATCAATGCTGCTGGCAACTAATGAGAGAGCTTCGCCTAGTGATGTTGTGCCTTGAGCAGTTAACGAAGGCTCCTGAAAAGAAGCTAAATCAGTTAAGGGAACAACTTGCCTAGCATCAGAATCAAATGTAATCACACTTAGATATGCAGTTTCTAAGGCATGAGGATCTGATCTTAGTGCTGTTAAAAGAGTGGAAAGTCCATTTTTTACAGCTTCAATTGGTTCTCCAGTCATCGAGCCGGATGTGTCTAAAACTAAATAGACGGGTAGTCTTCTTGTCATTGTATTGTTTTTTATAAGTTAAGATTTATTTGCTGCCGGCTGTCCATTGTAAGCCCCAGGCGTATGTTTTATCGCAGTCGGCATGTCCGTTGTGAAATGAAACTAATTTTTTAACTGTTATTCCTTCATTTCCTTCAAAATTGATTTCTGCTAATGCACACATCTTTTTTGTACTTGTTTGCTGCCCCATTTCAACAACTATATCCGGATTACCGGGGACCTTAATAGATGCAACAGCATTGGTTTGCGACCAATTAGCAACACCCTTGTAAATAAAACAGTAAACAGTTAACCTTTTTAAATCAGAAAGTCCAGCAGGATTTAATAGAATATTTTCACCGTCTCCAGCACCAGACCTATCATCTCCAGAATGCCAAACCCAAGGTTGTCCAGTATATCTGCCTTGTTTAGAAGCCTGCGTTCTATTTCCTCCTTGCCCATGAGCAAATTGGATTCCGTCTATGACCATTTTAGCGCCATTACGAAGCTCATAAAAGCACCCTAAATCAAGATCAATTCCATCTGATCCTGAAAACATTTTTTTTAGGGATCCGAATAAACCTGTGCTTTTATCCTCTTGTTTTTCTTGAGTCCAATTTAGGTTGATGGTAATCTCCTTTGAAAGAGTATTACCAGCAGAATCCTTTGTTAAATTGATTCTTTTTGCATCACCCGATTTTTCGAGTACAATTTTGTTTAAGTTTATGTTCATAGTTAAATTGATTCTTGAAATTTCTTTCTGAATTCGGTAGGTTTTTTAATGTCAATGAAAGTTTCTCGTGTTCCACCGGTTCCAATTATAACAACATTTCCAAAGCCAAGTATTCTTCCAAAGACAGATTGGTTTACAAGTACACTTTCCACCTTAGATAAATTCAATTCTAAAGTACTTCTTGCGATTAAGCCAGTTTTCATGATGATTCTTTTATTTGTAATTGCAAATTCATCAGTATATCTAGCTAACAATGGTGCTACAAATAATGTCAATAATGATTTTAAGTTGAAAAAAATCTTCCAATGATAAGTAGTCGTATACACAACTTGCTCACCACTTATTAAATTATTATTGACGTAATATCCCATTAAATAAAAACTTTTGTTTTCAAATTTTGAATACAATATGGGTTGATTTACATAAGTAAAAGATACACTGCTGCGGCAGCTCCAGACATTCTGCCGCCATCTGTTGTGGCAATTACTTTACCGTAAGAGGAGTCGCCTTCTCTTACTTTGCTGCCATCAATTGTAGCAGCAACTTTTCCGTATGAAGAATCGCCTTGTCTTATTTTAAAGCCATCAACTGTTGCAAGGATTTTTCCATAGGAAGAATCTCCTTCCCTTATTTTTGATCCATCGATAATGGCAATAACCTTTCCATATGAGGAATCACCCAATCGAATTTTATTTGAATCAATCGTTAATATCACTTTCCCATATGAGGAATCACCTTCTCTAATTTTCATCACATTGGAAAATTAAAAAGCATTACATTGTTGCACAGAACCTGATACTTCAAATATGTGCTTTCCAACTTCGCTAGGGCTTCTGTATATAACTGCAACGTCACCGCTTCCAGTCCACACATTAACTCCACCTCTTATCTGAGTAATTTTTACTGTGCCATTGTGTAGAACTTCTATACCACCCCTAGTTGTACCTTGAGAAGGTCTTGTTCCATTAAAACTGCATCTTCCTATTGAATATCCCATGATTTTTAATTTTAAAGTTATAAGTGTTAGTAATTATAGAAATTTTGCTTTGATCGTATTGATAGCATCCTTGTAGGTTCTGTCTTTAGTTGGCGTTCCAACAGCATTGAACTTCCATTCACCATTATGTTTGTAAAAAAGCCCAAGCACCATTACGACGTGACCAGCAAATGAAGGCTCCTTACCAATTGCATAATTTGCAATTACATTAGTAACCCTTTCATTGGTTCCTTCATAAATTCTAACGGCAGCGTGAGGAATGGTAGAAAAATCTTGACCTCTAAAACTTGTGAGGAATACCGCGATTTTTTCAACGTTGCTCTGAAGACGAGACAAGTCCACTGTGACTATTTCATTGTCTAATCCATCGTCTCCACCTTCGTCACCAACCAAATCATCCCCCGAATGTTGCATAGCACCAACTCGTGATTCCCATTGTTCTCCCCATCCAATTATTTCTACAGTATTTTTATTGGAATCAAAAGATGCCACATAAAGATCCAAGTCAACCGAATCTCCATTCGGCATTACTCCCCAGTTGGCACCTGCACAAAACTTAGAAATTGCAGCACCGTTTTCTTTTTTAAGATTTATTTTTTGGCCTTTGACCAAGTTAATTGTTGCCATTGTATTCTAAATTTTAGTTTAAAAATTAACAGTATTTATCCACGAACTTTTGAAGTCCACCAGCAAAGCCAGTTCCAATGGCTTTAAATTTCCATGCTCCATCTTTTTTGTATAATTCGCCAAATTCTACTGCCGTCTCTATTGAGAAATCTTCACCTAAATCATACTTAAGAATTTCTTCGTTTGTTGATGGGTCATAGATTCGTACAAATGCATTTCGTACCTGACCAAAATTTTGCCTTCTTGATTCAGCCTCATGAATGGTTACCACAAAAGTTATCTTTTCACATTCGCTTGGCAATTTTGATAGGTCTACTTTAATGCTTTCATCATCTCCATCGCCAGCACCTGTTAAATTATCTCCAGTATGTTCAACACAACCTTCAGGACTTTTCAGGTTATTGTAAAAGATAAAGTGACTATCTGAAAGCACTTTGCTGCTTGCATTTAGCATGAAGGCAGAAGCATCAAGATCAAATGATTGACCTGAATCAGTTTCGTTGGTGTCCCAACCCATACCTATTACAAATTTTTGCAGTGATCCGATGGAAGCGTTGCCTCCTTTTGTAAGATTAATTCCCATGACTTAGTTTTTTTAATTTGATATCATTGGCAATATTAACAATTATTTTCGATTTTTCAAAATTAACAGAAGTCCCCGGTAAAAACCGGGGACTCTCACCGGAAATGGAGGGGGCTGTAAGTACCCCATTTTTCGGACAGGGTGCAAATAGATATTTCAAATATGTGACCCCTCCCCGTATATCAGACAACCGAAATTAGAGTTTCAGGGGTATTTTCATGCAATATAATAAATTCTTTTGGTGTTAAATCATTGATTGAGCTGTGTGGACGGAATTGGTTGTATTCCCACCTAAAATCTTCAATTTTCTTTGCCGCGTCCTCCAAGGATAAGAACCAATTTACATTCAGACATTCATCTCTGAACTTTCCATTGAATGATTCTACATAGGGATTATCTGTAGGTTTTCCGGGCCTTGAGAAGTCCATGGTCACGCCATTTGAATACGCCCATAAATCAACATCTTTTGACACAAATTCAGTTCCCTTGTCACACTGAATACGCACAGATTTACAACCCTCAATAGTACAAATACAGCTCAATTCCTCTACTACATCAATGCCTTTTAGTGATTTGCCCACCAGCAAACCATGACATATTTTACTGTAGTTGTCCACTACAGTTAATACCCTAAATCTTTCCCCATTGAACAGGGCGTCTTGTACGAAGTCCATGCTCCATACCTGGTTAATAGCTTGATGATTCAATCGTTCTAAACGATGATTAGCACTGCGATTACGCCTCGGCCTTTTACTTCGAAGATTCAAGCCTTCCGCGCGGTAAATTCGGTAAACTCGCTTGTGATTGTCCGTAAAACCCTCTCTCCTCAATAGAGTATAGATCCGTTTAAAACCGTATCTAATTCTTGTATTGGCTATTTCTCGAATTCGTATTTTCAAGGCCGTTTCATCTCTACGATGGTGCTTATAAAAGAACATGGAACGGCAAAGCAAAACACATTTGCAGGCCCTATTCTTAGATATTTGATAGTGGTCAACCATCCACAATGCCATTTCCTTTTTGTACGTGGGTTTTATAACTTTTTTTTTATAACATCCTGAAGCATTTGTTTGTCCAGACTTAAATCTGCAACCAACT
>Ga0315899_10000671_pt1 | contig 40681 bp, 58 predicted proteins | sample LakEriMetagenome_2_FD_203518 | JGI IMG/M metagenome (GOLD analysis project Ga0315899, IMG submission 203518) | Freshwater fungal communities from buoy surface, Lake Erie, Ohio, United States - Buoy 4 MA112 | ecosystem: Environmental > Aquatic > Freshwater > Lake | place: USA: Lake Erie, Ohio...
TAGGTACGCGCAAGTTGACAGACGGCGTCTCTAAGATGCGAGCGATGTCCTTACGAACTTCTTCAGTGTACTGCTCTTTAGGCATCGTGATGATAAGTTCTTCGTGTACGCTGCCGATTACTTCATAGCCAGCTTTCATCAAAGCAACGAGGCGCTCTTTCATCAAGTCGGCCGCGGATGACTGGTTTGCGGAGTTAAAAGCCTTGCGAGCATACTCCGGTGGCAGATGCCGGCGACGTCCATAGAGATTACGAACATAGCCGCGTTGACGACACAGCGTCTCAGCCTCTCGCGACGTGATGCGGAGATTAGGCAACTTAGCGTGATAGGTGTTGTAGATGTCGTTGCCGCGGGCTTCAGCTAAGCGCTTAAACTCGTGCGGGTCAGACGCATTGATGCTCTCGACAACATCAGGGTCGACACTCAATGCGCTGATTAGACGAGCCTTGCCGCCGCCATAACCCATCAAGAAGTTAACAGTCTTTGCAGGTTTGCGCTTGATGCCGCACAAGTCTGCAACCCACTGATGGTAATCTTGGTCAGGATTCGCGTGGTAGGCTGCAATGGCGTCCGGGTCTCGGATGTAATGCACGATCGTGCGGTACTCAATCTGAGAGTAGTCACATGATAGTAACACGTGTCCTGGACGCGGAACGATGAGAGCTTTGGCCTCTGGCATGAGTTGTTGCATGTTCGGCTTCATGCAACTCATGCGTCCGGTGCGAACGCTCGGGTTGTATGAAGGGTGCAAAACGCCATCAATGTTCAAGTCAAGATACGTAGATAGGAACGTGCCGTTAAATGTTGCAAGTCGACGATACTCGAGCATCAACTTGAGAACCTCAACAGGTGCCCCAGGATACGACATGTACGACTTGAGCGCATGCTTGTCAAAAGAAGGGGCGCCAGATTCGGTGAAAGCGATGACAGGAAGACCGTGCGTATTGCAGAGTACGTCAAAGCAGTCTTCGTCTGAGTTAGCTTTAATGCTAAAGCCAAGTATGGACTCTAACTCGTCATCAATGTCCGCCATGCGGTGCAATGTCTTGAGTTGAGTTGCCATCGTGTTCATTACGTCGATGTTCATGCCTGACCGTTCCATATGATACAGGCACATTGTAATGTTGTCTTCAAGGTCGCACACCAGCTTGCAATCTGGCGGTATGTTATCTTGTAGATAACGATGCAACTTACGAGTGACGAACACGTCATCAGTTCCATACGGCGCCATGATGTCAGCTGGTATCCAACCGAAATCTTTGTTGCCTTTGAGATACGGTTTCATTTCCTTTTCGTGATGGCTGATGTCGTGATTAAGCCAGTCTTTTGATAGGAAGTCAAGACCATACCGCATTCGGTCTGAGTTCAAGATCTTCGCGTGCGACAGCGTGTCGAGTACTTTGCATTTGACCTCGACACCTAGGTTGTTGCTAAAGACATGCATGTCGTATTTGACGTTGTGATTAACCCACGTACCGCATGTGTTTACAACCTCCTCAAGCCACTTGTAAACTGGCTCCCAAGGAAGGTTGCCGCCGCGATGATGGCACACGGGGACATACCACGCGTCTGGGCAATCGTCCGCTGTCACGCAGATACCTGCAATGTAGCAGTTCTTCCAGACATTCAATGAATCCAGCGTGTAGTTGCCGCTTGTTGTTTCAAAGTCAAGGTACAGGTGCTTAGCTCCCGCCAAACATGGCAGATCGTCGAGCGTCGTACATAGCCTTCCGCCGTTGGATAATCTCATAGTGTGATCCAATCATGTGAAATTTCATAGTGTTACCACCTCTGTACTCTTTTACGCAGAGGACATCAGTGATGTTAGGTGTGTTAAGTATTAGGCCAGCACAAGCTGCACATGGCGAGTATGTGCTGATCATGTAGCACGGAGTGTTCTTGTCACTCAGTTTAAGTAGAGCATTCGTTTCAGCGTGAACGCAGCCGCACTGCCCTGGTTCACCGCTGCAAGATGTATTGTCGATGCCGCGTGCTGGGCCGTTGTAGCCGAAAGCAAGGACTTCAGTCAGCCCATGATCGACTACAACAGCGCCAACTTGCAACCGCTTGCACGTAGATAAGCTAGCGACATCATTTGCAAACTTGATCATAACTTCAAGTTTCGCATGGTATCGGCCCATTCCGTTATGCACTTGCGTTTCCTTTCATAAGCACTGCAGATTCTTTCAACAATGTCATCAGTGATGTCTGGCCTGTCAGTTGTAACGTGAATCTTGAAGTCAGCGTAGTACAGCATGAGCTTAAACGTCTCATTGACTAAGGACACTTCGTCGTACGTAAACAACTCACGCTTTTCATCGAATCGATCTCTGATGACTGGGCCATCAGCTGTGATAATGATAGTGAAGGCCAAGTACTTTAGGATCAAAGTCGAGTGTAGCACCTTGACGTCTTTGATTCTGCAAGACCGGTTCTTGAGCGTTGCAGAGTACGCGACCTCACTAAGGTGATAACGATCTCGGACGGCGTTGATCGAAGCCAAGTGAATGTAGTCTTCATCGCTCCAAGTATCCGGAAGAGGACCAAGGTGCTGATACACCATGTTGAGCCTCTTGGCTAACTTATGAGCTAGTGTTGTCTTTCCGACGCAGTCGGTGCCTTCTAAGATAAGCATCTTCCAGTACTCCTGATTGATAAATGGGTAAGTCAAGAACGCAGTTTGCGAGTGCTAGCAACATCGTGTTTCGTACAGGTGGTGATTTCGCGGGCATGCCGTTTAACCTATATGCGTACTCAAAGGCTAGACACGTGTTCATATCGTCCATGCTACAATCCGTGTCAGACAGACCCCACACGTCGAGATAACTCCTGCTTGATGTGCAGGCCTCTCTAGCCTGTTTGATGTACTTGTCGTACAGATGCAAGTCGGCAACCTGATGCTGGTACCAACCCGGCCGAATGCCTAACATGCCAGCTACGAACCGCTGAACGCACGTGTTAACAAAGATGTCGTACGGCATTCCTAGCCATACGTCGTTTGAACGCATTGTGGCGATCATACACAGTTCGTCGTTTATGATCATGAAGTTCCAAGACAGCGTGCAAGGTGTGTCGTTCACCCAATCAGCTTTCTCTACGTCTGAACTTCGATAGAGAGGTATCACTGCACGTCTCGTGTTAGGTGACTTGCGAAGAAGATCGACTAAGTCGCTGATCACCAGTCGTATACGAGGACCGTACGCGCCGTGTACAACTCCATCGTTTGCGAAATTGACATACTGCGGCGCGTAATGAGATATCATTTCGAGCGAGCCGGCTGAGTTAAAGTACCAGAAGAACTCGCCGGCAGCATAACGAGGGTCAAGCCCACGTCTTTCATTCGTCAGCCAAGTCATTGACGTCGACGCTAATCGTGCTGCGTAGCCGTGTAGTGCCACTGTTCCGCCGATGCGACTTTCCGATTGAGTGCCAAGAGTCAATAAGCTCCCCAGTGCGTGGGTCCACATTGAATCGATATCTTGGAAATGTTTCATCTTCAAAATCTCTCTGTCGTGTTTGTAGGTAAGCAGTTAAGTTGAACACCTTCTCAGTCTTACCCACTGATGAAGACGTTATCCAGCCATCACGATACTTTGCTTCCCAGTCTTCGCCGCCCCAAGCATCGTTGAGGTAGTGATATGCCTGTTGAGCAACCCATTCCCCAACGCACGGGCAGACTCCTTTAGCGATCTGCGGTACTGGATCATTGCCTAATGGAACTATCGGTAGTCCCATTATAGTCGCAAGCTCCTCATGTGTCAATCCTCGATGGTGATCGGGATGAATAAATCTGCCAGCTGATGAGAAGATAGTCGGGCACGGCCTCTGCCAGGACAATCGCTTCACGCAGTGCATGCTGAACGGCATACCGCTGTTGCGCATAAGCCAAGTATCTTGCATTCGTTCTGGCAGGTTGTCGCAATCATACTGTGCAAGCATGTTGAGATCCCAACCGTTAGGCAGTCGTGCCAAGCAATCTTGTTCGTCTTGAGACAGCTTCGTCAGTGTCATGTCAGTTCGATCTCGCATATGCCAAATAGCGTCGTACAGCGTTGGAGCATACTCAGGCAAAGTCATAGGCGAGATGTTAAACGGCTTTGACCCATCGTAAGCAACGAAAAAGTATCGCTTACGATATTGAGCATTGCCGAGGCTAGCGGCATTCACGAATAGGTGAGCAACGCGATATCCTTGAGCTGCAACCTTCTCCACTAGCATGTCGATGAGCGGCTTGCCAGTCGAATAGGCTTGCTGAACTGACTCCCAAGCAAAGATCGGGTATCGTCCAGTGCAGTAGTTCATGAACTCCCAGATGTCCCGAGTGCACGCGGCAAACGGTCCGTGAATGTTCTCGTCATACCCAGCTGTCACAGTACTAAAGCCTGTGCAACGAGGGTTGCCGAATGCAAAGTCGGCTGGGACGTCAGGCCATTCGTCCGCCGGCGAGTTGTGAACGTTGACGTTACACATGGCCTTTGCAGTCTCAATGCCGAACCCATGAACCTCAAGGTGATCAGTGACGTCAGCTACTTGCTGAACGCCGTGCGAAAACCCACCAGCGAATACGTGAATGCCTACAGCTTTCATAACAACTTTTCCAAGTCAGGTGGAACGAACCCGGTCTTATCTGAACAGCGCTGATCAGACGGCCGCTTGGTCATGTTGCTTCGATGAACTTCTTCGAAAGCTTCAGGCAACGGCAACTCGAAAACAGCAGCGGTTCCCAACGTGACGTACGACAAGTCGGCCAGACCGTCTAGTACGTCTACCTTGTTGCAATGAGCAAGCCCACCGATGACCTCAGCCAACTCCTCCATCATCAAGTGAGCTCTAAGCCATCGAACGTCCTTTGACTTATTGTACGACTTGAGCGCGTCTTGCGCTTCACCATCCAGCAATAACGAGAGCTGTGCCAATGCCGGTTCAGTATCGGTTGGCCAGTCATGTCGAGGCGTGATGTTCATATGCTCGTGAAACTGCTTCACTTGCGCTAATTGCTCTTTCAAAATTCTGCTCCTTCTGGGATGTGATCAGGCCTTTCAGGGATGTCGTCAAGGCCTTTGAGAAACGAAATGAAAGCAGACGTCTTAATGTAGGCACGCTGCCTACGTGTCAACGCATGCTTCCGAACAAGTACGCTTAATAGTCCCTGTGCAGCCTGTCTGTCCCAGGCGCACCAGTCTTGAATGTCCTGCAACTCGATGTACATTCGAGACAAGAGATTTTGAACGAAGTCTTTCGGGAATGGTGTCGTGATGATCGCTCGACGAACAGTGTCAGGATCGCTCAACTTGCTTTGTGATTCAATCGATTGAGTCAAGTCAAGATAACCGAAAGTGCGGCTTGAGTAAATCTCGTCTAAGAAGTCATGAACGTACTGTACGTGGCATGGTCTGACTAAGACTGACTCGCCTTGATTTGAGAATGTTCGTATCGCGAGCGATGCTGCAAGACGTGCTAGCTTGTACCTCATCGAGCCGCGGTCTACGATAGGGATAGAGTCAGTGAACTTGCTACTCATCTTGCTGCTTAGCTCGAGAACTAAGTCAGTGGACTCTTGCTCGAAGATAATGTCAGATGCTGTCCAGCCCCAAAGTATCAACCGCCGGCAGTCTTCAGCTGTGTAAACTGGATTGCCCATGGGTAACTTGTCGTTGATAAGCGACTGCGACACGTCCTTTGCAGATACGAGCAAGCACGCATCGAATCGACGCACGTCCTCTAGGCTGCCGATGAGTTCTTTGATCGCGTCAACACCGTAGCTGTAATGATCGATCGGGCTGTCAGACCTGGGGTTGGATAGTGCTATGAGGCGTGTACGAGCATGCGTGCGACGTTTCTCAATCTTTGGGATTTCTGCAACACCGCTTGACCGCATATCAGTCAACTTACTAATGACTTCAGTTGAAGTCCCTTTGAGTTCTTCAAGTATGACGAGTCGCTTGTCGTGCGTAGGTATCACGCCCCAACTAACGAACCATCGCGACCCCATTTGTTGAAGGCCGCCTAGGAGACCAGCGACAGTCGCGTTCTTGCATTCGACCTTCTCGCCTAAGCCATAGTGCCTTTGGAGGTTTATGGTCGTTTCAGTCTTGCCTTGAGCTGAGTCGCCAAGGATGAGAACTTCAACCCAACCTTTGATCTTCTTTTGATCGAAGGTAAGGAACAGCGGCGAGTGGTATGCCAGGTCAACCATCAAATGGATAGCCCTACGGCCATATATTCGGGTCACGTTGCGCTCTAGATCGTCATATAACGCATCCAACTTTTCCTTGAGACTACTATACGACCAATCCTTCGGCTGGAACTTATAGAGCGTGTCAAGGTCCTTTAAACGATAGGAACTCAGGGCATCCTGGCTAGTCCTGTACTTGCTGATGAGCAAAGTAGACTGCTGAGTTTGCGGGTGAGGATACATCCTGCCCATCATCTCGTATGTTTCATTAAGGTCGACGCCTTTGCCAATGCATATTGCCGGCTGCATCGACCTATCGATAGACCTATTAGTGATCTCAAGCCGTGGGCTTATGCGTACATCTTCGACGTTATAGTATGCAGTCGGCTCGAACTCGCATATTTGACATCGCTTAGGAATCTCTAACTCTTCTTTGAGAGCAGGCGCTTGATTTGCTTTAGGCCTAGCGACCATTTCTAGGATAGCCGGCGACTCAGCGTTTATGGCATACACGTGGGTCTCTTCATTAAGGAAGACAGGGCATACAGCGCATTCTTCGATGTCTCGAGTGCACTTGACCTTGACACTAGACGGGATCACGTATGGCGATGTGTCAAGTGTAGATACTGTACACGTCATAACAACACGCTTGCCAGCATTGTCAGCGTTGATGGCGTGAACCAGGTCTACGCGCTTTGGCTTCTCCATGACTTCGTGAGCCTTCTTAGGGGCTGCAAAGTCAGTCGCTTCTGTATACACTCGATGAAGGTCGCCGCGCATCGCAATGAAGTCATTGATGTCGCCTTTAGGGAACTTAGCTGGGTCCAACGGCAACAGTGCTGTACGAACCTTCGTGACGCGGGAAAGGTGCTTGCAGGTGTTAACTTGCGATCGCTTGCCTTCTTCGTCAATGTCATAGCATACAGTCGTAGGCTTGTCTTTGAAGTAGTTCGTTAGACGAGGATCCCAGTTGCTCTCGCCCAATGTCGATGTGACAACACCGATGCCGTGCGGGTTAAGATACCTTGCAGCTACAATGGCTTTGACTTCGCCACCAACCACTAAGAGTTGGTCATACTTAAGCTGTTCGATCGGGAACAGCCTGACTTTACCACGACCTTTGAGATTGCGAAACTTGTCCTTGCCAGGTGCACCGGGCAAGTACAGCCGAAGGTTTACGAAGTAGCCCGACTCGTTCTTGATCGGGATCGTAACGCGGCCATCTTTGGTGCCAAGACGATACTTGCGTATGTCATCATCAGTGACTCCTCTAGCGTACAGCTCTTGAAGTAACGGCTTAGCAGCCCATATGTCTGAGTGATAGTCTTCTATGACATCTGCTTTGATAACACGATCGGTGTTGATGTCATAACGAGTGGCAAGATCCTTCTTGATGTCAGCTCGAGTGCTCTTTAGAGCGCCGGCCAGAAAGGTGATTACATCGCCTTTCGCCCCGCATCCCGCGGTGCAGCATCTGAATCGTTGCTTCTCTACATTAATCGCACAGCTGGGAGTCGCGTCGCTATGAAAAGGGCAGAGACAGCGAAGCTCGCTGTCCCCAGCCCAGTTGAAACCCCAGCCGATGCGTTCAAGCTCGGCTATTACATTAATCATTACAGCTCAGTGTTTTGAACTTGACCTTCAACAATGTCATCAGCTTCGTGATCCACGCGGATAGCACGATCAGCATGTGCAGCCTTCAGTTCTTGGTACTGGTACGTCGTGTACTCGAAAGTAGGTTTGTCGACGAATGCACCAACCCCCTCAGGCGGGTTTTCGACATCGATGCCATACCATTGCCCCTTGTCGTTCTCGCGATAACGAGTACGAAACGCAAACTGACATCCGTACATCGGGGCCATGCGCATCTTGATGAGCGCTGCAAAGTTAGAGCCCGAGCGATGTTCAGCTCGCGAGAAAGACATGATAGCTGGCAGCATGTTGAGGCCTTCGGAGTGAATCAACACTACGAAGTTCAAATGCTCAACGTAACGCATCTGCTTATCAGGCATCTCAGGGCAAGGCTCGAAACGTCGCTTCGAGTCACGAGCTTTGATCGCGAGAAGACTGGTAGGATCGTACGATGAATCACGGATCATCGGAAGATTGCCTTTGGCCTCAAGAGGATTCCACAGGCAGAACTCCGGGAAGAAGAACAGTGGCGTGAAGATAACTCCAGAGCTCTCGTTCTTTGGCCGGCCACGATCGTCGAGATCGAGACCGATGATGCGAAGCATCTGTGGTACAAGGACAGCGTCTCCAGGTGAGAACTTGTCTTTGTACTCGCCACGAGATACAGGCTGGACGACCTTGATACGGGGTGGGACAATGAACTGTCCCATGTTCTCGGTCCCAGTGTCGACCATCGCGGGCTGGAGGTAATCGGGCAGGTTATCGTTCTTGATGATGAGTGAATTGCTCATTCTGTTATTCCTTTTCGTTGACGAATTGTGACCCCGTACACGGGGTAAGTTTTGTGTGGGTCAACTCCGGCTGGGAGTGGACGCCCTTGTGTAAGTAGCTCAGTGACAAAGTCGACTAAGCCAGGCCAGTGAGGACGAACAGCGTCAGACGTTTGCAGCTCCTCATTGATTCCAAGCGCTTTCATTAGCTCTGCATATTCAGGCGTTCCTTTCTTGGGAATTTGCGCAGCCATTCGGATGCGCGGGGTGATAGTACAGTACGGCGTTCGGATAGGGTCCGAGTCGCCGTTCTGTGCCCACATCATACATAGCAGACGTTCTGCTAGTTCGTAGGTGTTTCGTGTCTTCTTCTCAATCTCATCGAAGATCTCTGAGATTTTCTTGAGCGCAAAGGCCATGTCTGCAAGTTCCTCTAACGACACTTCGTTATGCAGGTCCTTGATGAAGCGATCATGTCTCTCTTTCCATTCGCTTAGGGCTGTCATTGCGTAGTTGAAGTATTCTCTGCTGTGCTCTTTCATCTCCAATAACCCTCATTACATAACGTTGATCAGCGGCATGAAAGAACAGTACTTTAAGCCACTGATATTCTTGAACTAGGAACGATGTTGCAAGCACCATTGGTACGCCGGTGCCGATGCATAGGAAACTGTCGGTGCGATTATCAAAGCCTAAGGCCTTGATACGCTTCATGAACTCATCTCGAAAACGTGCGTGATCGAAGATGCTTGGTCTTGCTCCAGTAAAGACTACGGTCAACTTGCCGTAACGAAGTGCGTCAGTGACGTCGTAGTCTGTCGGACTGATGATAAATACGCGGCTCATACTTGTGCTAGTACCGATGATCGGAGATCGTTAAGGATGTCTTTGATGTCAAGAGTCGATGCGGCATCGAGTCTCTTCTTAGCAACACGTGTTGCGATGACGGTGTCAATGGTGTTAGGTACGACTACTTCGGTGATACGAACTGGCACCCGTGTACCGCGTCTGTGGGCACGATCTTCGCTTTGCTCGCGAAGGATGGCGCTCCAGTTCTGTGATACGTAGATGACGTGCGTGCAGTTCGTGTCGACGCGAGTCGGGTCGTTAGGCGGGTAGCCAAGGAGGTTCAATCCAGTACCGCCGGCTTGTGGATTGCCAATGAACCAACGGCAGGATGGATCCTCGTTAAAGCGCCTCTCAGCTTCGATACGATCTTCGAAACTCGAGCCGCCATAGAATACCACAGGGCTCTCGCCAAGTGCTTCTAGACGCGTTTTGATAGCTTGGATATCCTCTACCCAGTTCGACCAAATGATCGTTTTGTCGTTTGGACCTTTCTCTTCGACCAAAGAAGCGATGTAGTCAGCTTTGACGTTCGTGTCGAAAGGAATGACGCGTCGCGGCGATGTGACGTCACCGTTTTCATCGATCACCTGGGGTATGACGCGGAACGAGGATGTGATCTGGCTGAGACGAAGCAACTGCGTCAAGATGTTGTTGACTGCAACCGCTTCGTTTTCGGTGTTCTCAAGCGTGTTCTCGATCTCAATGACAAGTTCGTCTCTGAGCTTGAGATAAGCTTCGGACTGTGTAGGTGTCATCTCGACTTCAGCTACGTCGAACAGCTTATCAGGGAGGAATGGCAATGCTTCTTCCTTTGAGATGATGAATGAGTAGCGTGACAGCTTGTCTTTGAGGATCGGCAGGTTCTGCGCCTCTTCGAACGAAAGGCCGTGCTGTGTCTGACGATACTTGCCAAAGTACTTGCGGAAGCTATCGAAGGTGCGAAAGCCACTCGTGCCAGGACCCATGAACTCGAAGAGAGTGTACAGGTCGTTGACGTTGTTGGCAATGGGTGTGCCAGTTAGTACGAGGCGCTTTTGAGCATTACGACCAAGCTTTTGAGCGTATTCGTTACGCTTGGTAGTGTGGGCCTTGATGTAGTGCGCTTCGTCGAGGATGGCATAGTCAAACTCGATGGCAGACAGCGCGTCCCAGGATTGCTGCAAGGTTTCGTAGTTGCAGATGATGACTGAGACAGGCGATGGTGACTTGATCGCACCGATGATCTGTGTTACGCGAGTGATCTGGCCGCCTCTAAGAATGTGAACGTCGCATTCAGTTGTTGCGAACTTCTTGAACTCAGATGACCAGTTGACGCGGACGTTAGGCGGGCATACGACGATGGCTCGGTACCTAGGCTTCTTGCGACGCTTGGCATCATTGCAGATGGCAGCGATTGCGACTGCTGTCTTGCCAGTGCCTTGCTTCATGAACAGGCCGTACCCGGGGAGGTTAAGAGCATTGACGAGGCCAACTCGCTGGTATGGCGAGAGGCTACCGAAGTCAATGTCTTCGTTGTCTGGGATGCGACCTTCGAGCTTGAAGCGAGCTACGCATTCAGCTGAGAGGCGTGATTCGGCGAGTACAGCGACCCAGTAGTTGAAGACGATTTGAGCATCGTCGTCGAACTCGAGCAAGATGCCGTCGTCGCGGTGCTTTAAGAGGCGCTCGACAGTAACGTCGCTAGCAGCAGTGCGGACGTAGCCGTCGTCGAGGCGCTTTAGGTCGGGCAGGGTTTGCCACTCGGGTCGAACGAAGTACCGGATGAAGCGTGAACCGTCTTCGTGTTGAACAAACTCGCGAAGATGAAAGAACGTGCCATCATCGCTTAACGATACGTGTACAATGTACATTGTGTTATCTCCTGTAATGGTTATACCTAGTTGCGAGGTCCTTGCGGCAAATGCAAGAATCGTTCGACGCACCACAGCACGTTGCCTGGTGCGCATCCAAAATGCTTTGCGACTATGCGAGCGGATTCATTATAGCAATCCTCATACATCTTGTCAACAGGCAACTTGAAAGGGAATCCGTAAGCTGTGCACATCGCATATTCCATCTCGATGGACGCCATGAGTCGCTTGTACGAATCGAGCCGTGCCATCACTCGCAGTGCTGTGCGAGCGATCAGTTTACTTCGAGGCGTCATTATTGAGTTCCTTGATCAAGCGGTTGAGTTGTCGGAGTTGCTTGCGAAGGTCTGCTTTCTCTTCAGGCAAACCCATGTGGTAGGCTTCGTACAACACGTGGCCTTCTTCTTTGATCTCAGCGACGACTTCCTCGGCGAGCATCAAGATTTCTTCGACAGTGAAACTTCGAATGTCGCGCGGTTCGTCAGCTGCCCAGTTCTGCATCTTGTACTCAAGTTCTTCAATCTTGAGCGCGTTGTCGATGAACCGCTGGCGAGGAAGGTCTTTCTTCATCGCTTCGTATTCTTGAAAAGCGACTTCGTCAGCTTCTTTGCAGGCTTGCTGCAAGGTAGTGTTGAAGCCGTAGCGAATCAGCACGTGCGGTGTGCGGTTGGTGTCGAGGACTTCCCAAGTCCAATTATCATCGTGATCGGGACCGGCGATCTTGACGTGCGGGAACTTGACCATCTGTGTTATCTCCTAAGGTTTTGTCGATTGCGAAGTGCGATCGACTATGTTAGAATTATCGACTACCAAAGCCAAAATGTAAATAGGAAATAACAGTTTTGTGGAAAAAAATTTTGACCGTTATACTATAGCTTTTGGCTGAGGAAACGTGGCCCAAAAATGCACTAGCCTTCATCGGCAAGAATTTTTTCATTTTTCTTGCATTTGCTATTGACATCCATCTGGTGGACGCTAGAGATCTTAAAATGAACGCGTCCAAATGCACTTTCGGCAGCAGGTACGACTATTATATCGAACTCCTGAGAAGAGTGCATTTTGGTGCATCGTCAATTCCAACCTTGCAGCCGAGGCAGGCCATAAATGGCACGGGAACGCGCTCAGGACGCGTCGAGATGGCCGGCAGAGGAGCCGTACGATACCAGGAAATTTTGATACATTCGGCTCTCGGGATGCGTTTTGGTGGAGGTCGAAATGAAAAACGCGTCCAAACGCACCATCAGGCGAGTACGACCAGTCGATCGTACCCGCCGAGGACTGTGCATTTTGGTGCTAATCTTCGATCTTGGATGCTGAGATCGAGCCGAAGAGTTCTTCTTGAAGGATCTCTAGCGCCTGTCGCTCGCCTTGGATCTCCGCTTTACCAAGTCGCATGTCAAAGGACCCTTTGAAGTCTACGCTGTCGAAGTTGTCGTGTAGCACGAAAAACAGTTCAGAGATCCCGTGCGGTTCATTCATCGTCATGGTCAGCTTTGCCATCTGTGTCGTCTCCTAAACGAGGTTTTGTCGATTGCGGAGTGCAATCGACTATGTTTTAATTATCGACTACCAAGGCCAAAATGTAAACAGGAAATTGTGATTTTTGGGAAAAATTTTACGCGTTTTTGAACGTGTCCAAAAAGCTTACCAGTCGAATTTCCTGGTTAACGATCGTCCATTGGCCGATCCGTGGGTTATCATACTCAAGCATTCGCGCGGTCGTTAACGTCGCAAACTCAAGCGTTATCATGCCTCTCATCGCGTCTCTTTGGACCTCCCTGCACGGTGTGCCATACGGCGAGTAATACACGCCATCGTTCGTCTCCCATGGGTGGTATCGGCCGCTTGAATCTTTTTGTGGCTTCGTCATCTGTCATCTCCTAAGTGAATGGACTCATCAGTGGCAGCACTAACTGCCAGACCGCCGAAGCGGTTTCGTCCTGTGCTACGATTCGACGATCACGCTGATGGCAAACTCTTCGGCGAGCTTTTCTATCACAGCGTGTACGTTGGGCCCAACTGCCAAGCAGCGGCCGCTGTCGTTGAAGACGAACCACAGGGTCTTTTCGTGCTGGATCCAACCCTCAGGGACTTTGTCGAACTGAATGGTGATCAGGCTGCTGTTGGAGGTTAGGTTACGCGTGCGGTATGCTCTGTGAGGTGTGGTCAAGAGCGCTTTGGTCAAGAGGTCCATCTGTGTCATCTCCTAAACGAGGTTTTGTCGATTGCGAAGTGCGATCGACTATGTTAGAATTATCGACTACCAAAGCCAAAATGTAAATAGGAAATTGTGATTTTGGGAAAAATTTTGCGAAGAAAATTTCGTGCGTCCAAATGCACTTTCGGCAGCAGGTACGACTATTATATCGAACTCCTGAGAAGAGTGCATTTTGGTGCATCATCCAGTCGAACCTTGCAGCCGAGGCAGGCCATAAATGGCACAGGAACGCGCTCCGGACGCGTCGAGATGGCTGCAAGAGGAGCCGTACGATACCAAGAAATTTTGATACATTCGGCTCTCGGGATGCGTTTTGGTGGAGGTCGAAATGAAAAACGCGTCCAAACGCACCATCAGGCGAGTACGACCAGTCGATCGTACCCGCCGAGGACTGTGCATTTTAGTGCGGTCTACGTGATCTTAATTGTGCCTATCAGGGCAACCGACTCAAGATCCTCTTCGATGTACTCGAAGTTAGTTCGATGTGCGTTCATCGACATGCTGTAGTCACCGTTTTTCAGTTGTCGAATTTTCAACCACTCAACGCGGTAGGTGTACTCTGAGCAGAGTTCCAACAACTTAGATAAGTGGTAGTCAGGGACCCGGCACGTCACCGTGCGGTTGACGATGTCAGTGCGTGATTTCTTAGCGGCCATCTGTGTCATCTCCTAAACGAGGTTTTGTCGATTGCGAAGTGCGATCGACTATGTTATAATTATCGACTACCAAAGCCAAAATGTAAACAGGAAATTGTGATTTTGGGAAAAATTTTGCGAAGAAAATTACGCGTCCAAATGCACCATCAGGCGAGTACGACCAGTCGATCGTACCCGCCGAGGAAAGTGCATTTTGGTGCGTTTTACCTTAGCGTGATGGCATACGCCTCATAGAGGAACCATTTTTCACCGGGCGGAATCTTCCCTTCAAGTTCCTTCTTAAACTTCTCCACCTCGACCTGGAATAACCAATCGGCCGTGTCAAAGTTGATTGCGGCCTCCTCGCCTAGGGTGAAGAACGCCTGTTTCGGCTTTTGAACTAGCCAACGGCCAGTTTTACGACTTTGCCTATCGAATACGAGTACGATCGCCGTGTTAGCTCGATTGTGCGTTTTAACGCGTTTGCAGAGCCATGGGTGGCAGTGAAAGTCAACGATCATCTGTGTCATCTCCCAAACGAGGTTTTGTCGATTGCGAAGTGCAATCGACTATGTTAGAATTATCGACTACCAAAGCCAAAATGTAAACAGGAAATTGTGATTTTAGGAAAAATTTTGCGAAGAAAATTACGCGCTAGCCTTCATCGGCAAGAATTTTTTCATTTTCTTGTATTTGCTATTGACATCCATCTGGTGGACGCTAGAGATCTTAAAATGAATGCGTCCAAATGCACTTTCGGCAGCTGGTACGACTATTCTATCGACCACCTGAGAAGAGTGCATTTTGGTGCATCGTCCAGTCGAATCTTGCAGCCGAGGCGGGCCATAAATGGCACGGGAACGCACCCCGGACGCGTCGAGATGGCTGCAAGAGGAGCCGTACGATACCAGGAAATTTTGATACATTCGGCTCTCGGGATGCGTTTTGGTGGAGGTCGAAATGAAAAACGCGTCCAAACGCACCATCAGGCGAGTACGACCAGTCGATCGTACCCGCCGAGGACTGTGCATTTTGGTGCTTAGTAGTCGAGGCCAAGTACTTTCTTGATCGCTTTGGTGCGGTAGTGTGCAACTTCACTACGGTGCAGCCCTGTGATCCATGGGCGGCCGTCAATGAAGACTGCCCAGGAATACGCGTCGTCTCCGCCATACTTGCGAGCGGTCACTCGGCGGTGGGTTTTTGGAATGTTGTCCATCTGTGTCATCTCCTAAACGAGGTTTGTCGATTGCGAAGTGCGATCGACTATGTTAGAATTATCGACTACCAAAGCCAAAATGTAAATAGGAAATTGTGATTTTAGGAAAAATTTTGCGAAGAAAATTACGCGCTAGCCTTCATCGGCAAGAATTTTTCATTTTTCTTGCATTTGCTATTGACATCCATCCGGTGGACGCTAGAGATCTTAAAATGAATGCGTCCAAATGCACTTTCGGCAGCTGGTACGACTATTCTATCGACCACCTGTGAAGAGTGCATTTTGGTGCATCGTCAAGTCGAACCTTGCAGCCGAGGCGGGCCATAAATGGCACGGGAACGCGCTCCGGACGCGTCGAGATGGCCGGCAGAGGAGCCGTACGATACCAAGAAATTTTGATACATTCGGCTCCCGGGATGCGTTTTGATGGAGGTCGAAATGAAAAACGCGTCCAAACGCACCATCAGGCGAGTACGACCAGTCGATCGTACCCGCCGAGGAAAGTGCATTTAAAGTCAGACCAGGTAGTCTTCCATCAATTCGTCAATGCCAGGGTAAAGTCGATCGAAGATGACCTGGCAGTGGCGCCGTTGACCTTTCACCTTGAGGATAGGGTAGGTGCCTTTCTGGGCTGGTATGAGTGTGATCTTGCATTCCATCGCGTGATCGATCTCCGAAATGATTCTTAACGCTTCATCTGGTTCGCAAACGTCGATCTCAAATTTTACAATCTTGGTGTGAATACGTGGGCAATGCGACTTCTTCTTAGCGGCCATCTGTGTCATCTCCTAAACGAGGTTTTGTCGATTGCGAAGTGCGATCGACTATGTTAGAATTATCGACTACCAAGGCCAAAATGTAAATAGGAATTTGTGATTTTGGGAAAAATTTTGCGAAGAAAATTTTGTGCGTCCAAATGCACTTTCGGCAGCTGGTACGACTATTCTATCGACCACCTGAGAAGAGTGCATTTTGGTGCATCATCCAGTCGAACCTTGCAGCTGAGGCAGGCCATAAATGGCACAGGAACGCGCTCCGGACGCGTCGAGATGGCCGACAGAGGAGCCGTACGATACCAGGAAATTTTGATACATTCGACTCCCGGGATGCGTTTTGGTGGAGGTCGAAATGAAAAAATGCGTCCAAACGCACCATCAGGCGAGTACGACCAGTCGATCGTACCCGCCGAGGAAAGTGCATTTAAAGGAACCCAGGGGCGAGTAGAACGACCACCCGCCCCCGGGTAACCTCGTTTGGCTTAACGTGCGGCGTCCCAGGCCGTCTTGGTGCCATATCCGAGTTGGCAACCTTCCACGATGTAGAAGACTGCCGGATGGAGGACGATTTCTTCGTCTTCTTCGTCTTCTTCTTCGTCTTCTTCTTCGTCTTCGTCGTCGATATCTTCCTGGGTGCAGGTGCCATAGATTGTATTTTCAAATGGCCAGTTCTGCTGGGTCATCAGTCGAACCTCGGTGTCACCTCCAAAGGTGTCCTTGGCTTCTTCAAGTCTTTCGATGAGTTCGTCGATCGTCATTTGTGTTATCTCCCAAACAAGGTTTTTGTCGATTGCGAAGTGCGATCGACTATGTTAGAATTATCGACTATCTATGGGAAAAAGTAAATAGCAATTTGTGTTTTGGGACAATTTTTGTGAAAAAATTTTGACCGTTATATTAGCGCACAAAAATGGTCGTTTTTGGCTCTGCAATGCGGTCGATCGGTTGTTCGATACAATAGTCGTACCTCGGTGTGAAAGTGCATTCGGATGGACGATTTTAAGCTACGAAACACGAGGATAGAGCCATTTTTCACTATTTTTCATTTTCTTGAATTTTCCTATTGACATCCATTTGGTGGCATCTAGAGATCTTAAAAGACGATGCACAGCAATGCACTTTCACCGGGCGGTACGACTATTGTATCGAAAAAGTGTGAAGAGTGCATTTGGATGCGTCAATTTTAAGGACTCTAGTAGCCATCTAGATGACTTCCAAAGAATTTTTCATTTTCTTGAATTTTCCTATTGACATCCATTTGGTGGCATCTAGAGATCTTAAAAGACGATGCACAGCAATGCACTTTCACCGGGCGGTACGACTATTGTATCGAAAAAGTGTGAAGAGTGCATTTGGATGCGTCAATTTTAAGGACTCTAGCAGCCATCTAGATGACTTCCAAAGAATTTTTCATTTTCTTCATTTCCCTATTGACATCCATTTGGTGGCATCTAGAGATCTTAAAATGTGTCTACAAAATGCACAGCAATGCACAAGTGAATGATGGTACGACTACGTGAAAGAGTTGATTCGTATCGTCATTCCGATGCGTTAGAATGAAGATTTGAAGCCCAGGTCGATTTCACTTTTGTTCCAATATATCGACAGGGAGCAGAAAATGGGCCGCTATTCGTCATTTAAGATACCTGGCTGCCACCAGGTTTCATCTGGCTGCCGTAGTCGATAAATAATATCGGTCACAATTTGAGAGCGTTAAAACGCACTAGAAAAACTTTCACAAAATTTTCGCAAAATCTTGATTGCCTATTTACTTTTCTTCATCGATAGTCGATAATTCTAACATAGTTGATTGCACTTCGCAATCGACAAAACCTCGTTTGGGAGATGACTAGCATGGAATACTCGACACGGTTCATCGCAACCTTGCAGAACTTCGTCAAGGCCTGTGAAAAGGCCGGCATTGTAGTTTGGGTTCGAAGTTCACGACAAAAGTACATCGTTTCGCTCGACAATAAACGCGACACGAAGCGAGCAAATGAAATTGCTTTAATGAACGATATGGAATTTTAGCCTATTGACACACAGGACGAAACAGGGTAGAATTACTCTGTATGGCAGTTGGTGCTGCCACTGATGAGTCCAATTTTTCCACTGTTCCTGTTTAGGAGTACACTGTTATGTCGAATGCGATTGCACCAAAGAAGCCCGTTCCACCACCTGCTGCTGTTGGAGCACCTGCCGCTGGCAAGGCTGAAAAGCCCGCCAAGGTCAAGAAAATTGATTTCCCTGGCCTCTTCGTTGGTGAAGGTGAAAACCGCGACTACCAAAAGTTGGAATCGATGCCCGTTGGCTTCGATGCCAAGAAGCACAAGCCGCTCCGCAAGAAAGACTTCAAGGACGAACCACTGTTCCTTGAATACCAAGCGTCGCTGCTCGATGCCAAAGCCGCTAACCTCCGCGCCCACGCTGAAAAGCTCCGCACCGTTGGTTCCTCTGCCTCCTCTGCCAAGGCCAAAACCCTGGTCAAGATGCAAGCACGGATGGCCGAACTCATGGCTGCACTCAAGGCCGAAGGCATGGACGTCGAAGCACTGCTTGGCTCCAAGTAGTATCGACTAGCATCCATCGAAATGCATCACAGACCGCTGGTACGATCGACTGGTCGTACCTGCTGTCTTGTGCATTTGGAAGCATCTTCTCGGGAAATCCGCGTTTAAACGCACAGGCCGAGCCTAATTTATCAAAATTTCCTGGTATCGTATAGCTCCTCTGCCGGCCATCTCGACGCATCCTGATCGCATTGGATGTCTTTTAAGAAAACTTTGGGTTGCACGTTGAAAAACAAGTGCACCAAAACGCATCCCGCGTCGGGATCGACTATTCTATCGACTGTCACCTGAAAGTGCATTCTAGTGCATTTTAGAAACCCGAAAAACTTTCCAAATTTTTGTCCCAAAATGCCAAAATGCTATTTACATTCGACATTCTATAGTCGATAATTCTAGCATAGTTGATTGCACTTCGCAATCGACAAAACCTTAGGAGATAACACAAATGACTGTAGCCACCCTCTTGGACCTAGACTGCGTCAAGCGCTGCATCGCTGCAATTCGTAACGACAAGATCGTTGGTGCATATGATTCGATGCACACCAACACCTTCACTGACGAAGAACTTGTCGACCATTACATCGCTGCTGACCTAAGCGCGACTGGGCACTGCCCGACACCTAATCAGATTGTTGCTCGGGCCCGACGCCTCGAAAAGATCTGGAAGGACCGATCCGAAGACATTCGCAATGCATAGGACGAAACCGCTTCGGCGGTCTGGCAGTCGTGCTGCCACTGATGAGTCCGGGTATAGCTGTTGGTCTTTACACCGACACAACCCAATAGGAGCGTAACATGGGACACCTCGTCCAAACCACTTACAACGATGTTGACACGGGAGCACTCGACACGGGAGCGATCTTCGCTGCCGGCGGGTTCGTTCGTTTCGACAGCGACACGCAGGTCACTGTCTGCTGCACCTCTGATCAGGAAGAAACTGTTCGTAACATCATCCTCGCCAAGCCGGCAGACGAGCCTGTCGAGGATTAAGCACCAAGGAGATTAGGGATGACCCCTACAGAATACCAAGACGAAGAACGCCGCCTCGTTGCACTCATACGGGCCTTACAAGCTGACATAGCTAGCCCCGTAACTCTTCAAGAGCGCATCGCTCGCGATGAGGCGGCCATACTCGCGATGCAGCAAAACATCGCCGCCGCTAAAGAGCGCCAAGCTCGACTGCCTGAGATTCTTCTTTCCACTCAGGCACGTCTCAAAGAACACCGTGCTAAGAAGCCTAGCACGAACGCTAAGGTTGAACGTTTACTCAAGCTCAAGGAGATGATGGATGAGCTGCTCAAAGAAGTTGGAGCGTGCGGTCAGGATAGCTGAGGTCTTCTCTGACCTCGTTCGCGGCGACCGTCCGCGTCCTGACATTCGCATCACAGACCGTGCCGGCCACCATACGATTGGAGCGCGTCATATCGAGCTCCAATCAGCACTGGCCGAGGAGTACGGTCAATTATACGACTACAAGATTGCAGAGCTGGTAGAAGCGTTCTATCAGCTGCCGTTTCACACCCTAGGTTTTCCGGAGTTTAAGCATGGCACTTCCAAAATGGGCTGAGTCCCAACTTGACACGCAAGAGAAAGAGATCGAGCGACTTAAGCGTCGCATCACGCAGCTCGTTGACGAGAAAGCATTGCTTGCGCGTCAGCTCGAGATCGCACAGACTGGCTGGACTGACGAAGCAATCGACGGCTGCCGCAAAGCTGCTGGTGCCGGCCAATGAACGTGTTCGTTCCTTTCACAGAGTTTGATCGCTGTGCAGCCTTCCTCGACGATGCTCGTCTCAACAAGCAGCTCGCTGAAGGCGCACAGATCATGCGGCAGATCGACATCTGGCCGCACGGGGCGTGGTCGCATCATCCTGCAATCATGTCCTGGGTTGGTCACCTTGACGCGCTCTTCGCGTACTTACACGCCGTTGAGCTCGAGCGCCACATCCGCGGGTTTCGTACACATCGCGAGTGGCTTAACATCCTCGACAAGTTCGTCGAGTTCGAAGTTGGAATGCCGTTCGACTACCCTACTTGGTGGGGTGAGCCGGCGGTTCACAAGTCTCATTATGACAACCTATTACTCAAGTTCGCGGGTCACCCGCATGGAGATTACGTATGGCCTGTAAGTATTTCGAAGTAAGAGACTGCGGCACTAACATCCCTGTCGTCGCAGTGGAGCTAGAGTGCCACCCAATTGCAGCACGCGCTGGGTTTCGCCCAGGTGTTAACAAGCACGTGTTGGTGACAGCGCTGTCTTCGCTCAAGACTTATCACTGTAGCAGCTTTATCGAAGGCCGCACGATGCGCACTGCTTGCGATCACATCGGCGCAAACTTTGGAGATCTGCAATGCGGATCTGTCATTGACGTTGAGTTCATTCTTGGTGAAACGAAAGAACCGAAGGTGGCCGAATGCGTCCGACGATGAAACTTTATAAGCTCGGTGAGCCGGCCAACTTTGCTCATGTAAAGCTTGACGGCCATTACCTTGAGGTCACTAAGGACGACTTCGGTCGTGTGACCTGCGTAACCCGTCATGGCACGGCTCTCGACTTAACATGGGTGCCTACGCTTAAGAATGCTTGGCTGCGCATGCCGCCTTGCACTGCGTTAGGAGAGCTCTGGTATCCTGGGCAGCCTGCGTCATACGTCAAGACAGCGATCAAGAACCAAGACCCTCAGTTGCGGTTCTCGGTCTTCGCAGTCGATGCTTGTAAGTCATTCTTAGAGTGTAGCATCTGGTGCATCAAGCACGGCTTCGAGATGACTCCTTATTACTCGAAGCTTGAAAAGAATTGGCCCGACGCGAATTGCTTAGGCGACTTTGACGTCTACAACTTGCCGGCCACTGAACATGAAGGCTTCGTCATGAAGGACGAACTGTGGAATGGTTGGCGTAAGCACAAGCCCTTCAAGACAATCGATCTTATCGTTGACGAGGTGACTGAAGGCCGTGGCCAGTTCATTGGCCTGGTCGGGTCGCTCGTGTGCAAGACAACTGAAGGCCATGTGGTCGCGAACGTCTCTGGGTTCACCTATGACGAACGGGTAGAACTAAGTGAAGCCGATGTTGGCCGCGTCGTCGAGGTCAAGTATCAGTATGTCGGTTCACAGGGCCGCTTGCGTCACCCTACGTTCGTTCGCTTCAGGGACGACAAGCTGCCAGTCGAATGTACTCTTGATCAAGATGAGGATTTGCGATGCAAGTACAGCTCCAAGTAAAGACCGCCGCAAGGTGGGAACCGTTCTGCAATCGCGAGTTCCCTAACATGGACGACGCTTGCGAATGGTTCAACAGCATACGATCGAAGTTCGAGACGAGGATGGTACCTCGTCACTCAAGCCGCTGGGTTAGTGGCATTACCATTGAAGAAAGGACCTGGGAAATTGTCAGGAAAAGCAAAAGACCCCGAAAAGCTTAGGCACGACTTCTGGGCACGTAACCGCTGGTGCGCGCCGAAGTTCTTTGTGTGGGAGGATGGCTACACGCACTACTCCTACATAAGCGGCTATCACCCGTCACGCATCGGCCAGATGGTGTGGAAGGCCCTCGAGCACCTTTGGGGAAATCCAGAGACGAAGGTGAAGACCGAGTCGTATCTCAAGTATATGAAGGACAAGATGCCGGCGGACGAGCTCGATCTTGTTGAGTCGAATCTTATCAGCCTTCATGCTGCGAACGAAGTCGTCGGCGACTGCACACTCGAGAACATTATCGTAAGCGATGGCCGCGTGTACTTCATCGACCCTGGACACTCGCGCGGCCTCAAGTGTCGAGAGCTCGATCTTGCTAAGATCTTGCAGTCGATGCGAGGCTGGGAGAATGTCAAGCGACCCAAGGTCTTTGCACCAAGGGAACCTGATCACCTGGGTATGTACACCCGGGAGACCGTTGCACTTTATATCACTCACTTATACAGGCTACTTAAGCATGAGCACCCAAAGCAATGCCACGAATGGGCACGATCCGAAATACAACTCGCGAAAGAAAACTTACTTCATCGACATCGACGGGACCCTGTTGATGAAGCCGGCGGCTGGCGCCCAGCACTGGTCTGACATGGTCAGCGCTGTGCCTGGGATGCTGAGCTGGGTAAACAGTCTTGAGCGGGACGGCCACGTGATCGTGTTGACGACCGCGCGTAAGGAAAGCCACCGCGCTGAGACTGAGCGTATGCTGAGGCTTAATGGCTTCTGCTGGGATCTTTTGATCATGGGCCTAACGAACGGAGAGCGCGTCGTCGTCAACGACGGCCCGTGCTCCGCTGTTGAACTTAAGACGAACGGAGGAATGCAATGATAGGAGTTGTTCTTGCTGCCGGCGATGCGACGCGTATGCCTAACAAGCTTATGCTTCATACGCCGCGGAATCACCCGCTTCTGTACGGCGCTCTCGAGTACGTGATGCGACAATGTTCTTACGTGGTAGTAGTGACCAAGAAGGACTCGATCGTCGAAACGTATTTGAAGCAGCTACGTTTTAAGCTAGATATACGCTTCCAAACGCACGCGAATGGAGTTGTCGATGCTATATCGATTGCCAACTCGAAACGCGTTTTGGTGGCATTCGGAGACTGCTACGGGTACGATATGCTACCAAATGTCTATACCAACCACGCGACCGTCGTAAAAGGCCGCGAGACTGGGATGGACGGTTGGGACGCGATAAACTCTAAGTGGGTTACACGAAGCGCCAGGTCTCGCTCGCATTCGTTCATCGGCGCGTTCTGCTGCCCGAGATGGAACCCGTCGTCTGGCAACCTCATCAAAGAGTTCAACGATCATAGCATCGTGCCTCAAGTTACTATGACCGATATTCAAGACTGTGGAACACCGGAAGGATACCTTAAGATATGGCAACGATAGTGGTAAGTAAGTATGGGATGAAGTTCTATTCGCGTGACTGCACGAAGAATGCGATCGGCGAGCAAGGCGAGACAGAAGGCGTACTCCGTCATCTTGTCAGTGCCGGCCACCGCGTGCTGTACTTTGGCAAGCATGAGGGCGAGATCCCAGGCGTCACGTTCCTTGAGCCGCATCTGACTGATCTCGACGACATGAGCACTGCCGCTCATCAAGAGTACTTGTGGTCGCTTGACACGCAGATGGTCGGCGATCACAAGCCTGACCTAGCATTGCAGATCAACGGCATGGCACCTACGTTCTCATGGATTGACAATCCACGCGGCGCAAGGCTGCAAAGCTTTGCTGTCCGTATGTGCGCACCTTGGCTTAACATTCTGCAGTCGCTCAAACTAAAGCGCACGTGCATCAATAACGATCCGCGGTCTTATCCGCGTGATCAGGAGATGTCATATGGTTGGGACTATGTTCGCCCGAGCGCCTTGCTTGACCAATGCGCCACTGTTAAGCCCATGACAGTTGGAGGCAAGCAGTACTCTCGCGTAAGCATGTACGCCAAGGCTGAATCGTTCGGCTGGCTGCCTCCTCGCGAGAACAAGAAGCTGCGGGACGTAGTGATCGTAGCGCACAGTCACTTCGATGATAGCTTAGGATCGAAGGCCACTTGGCCTGACCTCGAGAAGCTACTGGCGGAGACCGACTGCGTGGTGTACGGCAAAGGTTGGGAGGAGACCGAATGGCATGAGCGCTGGCCTGAGAAGTTCTTGGGTCCAGTGAAGCCGCTAGAGGTTCTCGACATCGTCAATACTGCAAAGGCTTCGTACGTCTGTGACCATACACCTGGCTTCAAGACTGGCAAGCCGTACGTCTTGACATCGCAGGGCTGCGTGCCGTGTTGGAGCTATAACGACGTTATGAACGCGATCAAGCATTATGATGAAAACATCGAGTGGGCTAAGATGTCGTTCCAGCCCGACTTCCGCGTACTTGATCGCGTGATTGAAGATCCTAACTTTGATGGGGGTGGCTATGAGCCGCGGTAAGGTTGTTAAGTTGAAGAAAGGCCAACTTGCGTTCATTGGCGGGATGGCTGTTCACGTTCGAGATGGTAAGGCCGAGATGTATGTGTACGGCGATGGTGAGATCATTGTCCCTACGATTACACGGGAGCACGGACCGTTCGACACGATAGACTCTATTGATAAAGTTTGGAGAGAAGTGAATGGAAATCAAGTGGACGAAGAAGATATGCAAGGACCTAGAGGCCTGCGGCGCGATGATCTTTCCGATCGTGGCGAGCAGGATGCAACCTCCGGGCTGGCCTGATAGGATCATAGTGCATAAGCATTGGACAGGCTTCATCGAGTTCAAGGGCGAAGGCACTGCGGTTCGCCCAGTGCAGGTCGTAGTGCTTCGCAACTTGAGAAAGCGAGGTAAGGTCGCCTATCTTGCACGTGAGCCTGGCATCCTGTACGACCCGCTCGATTATCGTGAGGTGGGAAACTTCAGTTGCGGTGCGGAACTCCTGGACCTCATACTGCAAGACCTGAGATAACTGATCAGCCTAGTGCATTAGTTCTAGAGATTTTACTAATCAGTTTTTTGAAATGCATTCTTATCTGTATCAATTTGATATAGATAGATAGAGATTACTTGGCTTTAGGTGAAATATACAATAAATATATGACAATTACAACTCACAAAAATTGACGGTGTTACCTGGCGGTCAGGACATGCAGTTGGCTGATCAGTTATCTCTAGGTGTGAAATGCTGTCGGATAGAGCTGAAACTGTCGTATACTGTGTAAATCTGGGTACTTACATAATATAACTGATCAGATCGCTTGCAGATGGCTGATCAGTTATATTGGGAGATGACGATGGAGCAACGAGAGAGAAGACAAAACAGAAGACTTGCAGCCCTACCCGCTGATAGGCGCTGCCCATGCTGTAACAAAACTGTTCTTAAGAGTAGAAGTTGGGTGATCAAAGATGGATGGGTCTCATGCAGAGGATGTTACTACGAAAGCTTTCAGATATGCCCTAGAGAACGAAAAGAGGATCAAGAGCATGCTCCTTAAGAGCGCTAGAGGCGATCGTAACCTTGCAGAGGAAATGTTTAGCGACGTAGCGTTAGAGAGGCTGCCCAGGCTCTTCGAACTTTATGACGAGAGCCGACCCATCGATAACTACATGCTTCACAACATACGCTGGTATGCCTTCAAGTATATGAACAGGCGTAAGCACTACTCAGAGCTTGAGCATACCGGCATTAGAGACAAGCACAGTCATCTCGACGCGCTTGACTCGCTGAATGAACTTGACCGTTACTTGATCGAAGCTAACGTGCTGTATGGCATGACCTACACAGAGATAGCTGCTGATCTTAACTGGCCTTCGTACCTTGTGAGTAGAGCTGTGAAGACGGCTAAAGACCGTCTTGCAGAGTGCTACGATGAGAACCGTGATTGGGTGTTTGTTAAACGTGTTATAAGGATACTATGCAATGCAGTGGAATGATGACGATGGTGAATGGGTTGGCGACGATTACTTAGACCGTCTCTTCATGTTAGGGGCGCTCATCATGATTCTTCTATTCACTATTATGGCGATCGACCTATGGTAGAAGAATTCGTTATTCTTGCAGTTAAGGGCAATGAGTCTGAGCTTCTTCGTAAAGGGGACGTGATGACCATTGCCCAGGCCGCAAGTCGTGAAGCGTACAAGAAGCCTGGCCCTGAGTGGGCTGTGCTGGTAATGTCATACCCTCGTTACTTGGAGTTCAAAGATGCCAGTGGACCCACTGCCTGCGGGCAAGGGCGGTAAGCCGCCTTACGACCACGAGCGTCGATGCAAAGCTACTCGCCGCTGCGGCCTGCGTTGTGAACGATGGGCACTAAGGGGTAGTAACTATTGTCAGTTTCACGGTGGACGACGTAAAGGTCAAGGCAAGTACTGGACACAAGCTGTGGCGCGGTTTTACAAGAGAGCATTAACTGAATCGCTAGAGGCGGTTGTCGCTGAGCATCTGGAAATGAAGCCAGACGATCAGCTCACCCTCTTCGAGGAGCTTGCTCTCGTTCGCGAGGCAGCAGCCGGTCACGTCAAGATCTACGCCGCCGCCATTGAGACTGGAAAGCAGGAAACCATTATGGCTGCCGGCGAGCTCATGGCCCTCGCGATGCAACGCGTCGCTGAGATGTGCAAGGCAGCATCAGCGGTGAACAGCACCCAAAAGGATAAGTTCAGCGCCCATGATCTCAACTACATTATTGAGCAGATCATACGCATCAGCTATGATTGCTTTAAGGACAATGATCTCGTTAACGTATTCGCCTCCCGCATACGCAGCGAGCTTCAGCTCAGTGAAAAAGACCGGGGTACGTCCATCACTCCGGATCAGGAAGTTCTAGAGATGGACAAACTTACTTTAGGAGAACCTCCACAATGAGGACGATCATCGCTTCTTTGTTCCTAGCCTTGTGCTGCACCGTCGTTTACGGGGCTGACGTGACCTGTGCCAACGGCGTGTGCACCAAGGCGAAGAACACCGTGACCGCTGCTGGCAGCGCTACGCGAAACGTCGCTAAGAAAGCGACCTACCCGATCCGTCGAATCTTCCGAGGACGCTAATGTTTGACTGGCTCTACCTGTGCTGCAATCAATGGATGCTGGATCTCTTCCTCGAGACCCTGCCTCCCATCGATAACCTACGACAAGTCGTCGTCGTCGCTAACGCTCCCGGCATTAGCACAGACGACCCTCGCTGTCGCGTGGTGCAGTACGACGGGCCAGCTCATTCATATAGCCTCTACGTAAAGCTCGACCTTTGTCGTTTCACAGACATCGACTTCTTGTACAGCGACGACGATGTCATCTGCCTGCGTAACCCATCCTACCTGGGCAACGCATGGTGCACTGGCAGCCATCTTGACAGACTTGGCACGTCAGCTAGAGACTTCGGCTTATGCCAGATGATAAGCGATGTCTGTGAATACGACTTCACTCCCATGGATGTTGGCTGCGACGCTGGCATCTATTACATGCGTCACGAATTAAAGGACGCGTTCAACAGCTGCGTTGAAAGGTTCTTCGCCCACCCGCTGTTCAACCTCGTCTTCGAGAACCCGAGCACCAACTGGTACCGCACCATCGATCAACGAATCATGAGCGGGTTCTTCAATCGTCATGGCTATAACTTCATCAAGTCGACGCAGGACATCAAAGTCATCTACTCCATGCAGAGCACGATCATCAAGCGTCGAGCTCCAACCTTCTACCACTACGGCTGCTCGTCCCATAAGAAGGAAGCCTGGCAGCTATTGAGAGATACATATGTGGAGTCAACTTAACCACCACGACATTCAGCATAAGCTGTGGCGCACTAAGAAGCGCTTCGCGTTGGTGGCAGCTGGCCGAGGAAGCGGCAAGACAGAGCTGGCACGTCGCCGCATCGTTCGGTATCTTCCGATCAAGAAGCCTTGGTCGAACCCGATGTACTTCTACGCGCTGCCCACGTATGGTCAAGCTAAGCGCGTTGCCTGGGAAGAGATCAAGAAGCTAGTGCCTAAGCATTGGATTCTCGGCGAACCCAAGGACGGTGAGATGGTAATCAAGACGATCTTTGGCAGTAGCCTCTACGTCGTAGGTCTCGACAAGCCTCAGCGTATCGAAGGAAACCAGTGGGACGGCGGGATCATCGATGAGTTCAGCGATCAGCGGCCCGGCGTGTTCGACAAGTCCGTTCGTCCAGCGCTGTCTCACAAGACCGGCTGGTGTTGGATGATCGGCGTCCCTAAGCGCTTCGGCATTGGCGCCGTTGAGTTCAAGGACAAGTTCTACAAGTACATGGACGAGGCAGCTGACCCTGACTTTCAGTCCTTCACGTGGTCCAGCGAGGACATCCTTAGTGCTAGCGAGCTCGAGAGCGCTCGTCGTAACCTGTCGTCTGAGGACTACGACGAACAGTTCCGCGCGTCATGGGTTAGCATTCGTGGTGCAGTGTATCACGCGTTCGACGAGGTCTTCAATGTTGTGTCAGAGGCTACATACAAAGCCGACGTTCCTATCGTCGTAGGCCAAGACTTCAACGTCGACCCGATGTCGTGGGTTCTCTGCCACGTTGCAGCTAATGGCCTCGTTGCGTTCGATGAACTGCGCATCAACAACACGAACACGCAGGCATCGCTCGACATACTTCATCAAAAGTACGGTCACCATAAAGCTGGCTGGATCTTCATCGGCGACGCGAGCGGCCGAGCACGTAAGACCAGCGCTACATCAACGGATTACGTCATCATTAAGAATGATCCTAGGTTCCCTAACAAGACGATGTCGTACACCAAAGCAAACCCTGCAGTCGAGGACCGCAATGCGTCAGTTAACGCGCTCCTCTGCAACGCGAATAAGGATCGCCGGCTGTTCGTTAACCCTCGCTGCAAGTGGCTCATTCGCGACTTGACATCGCTCTCTTATAAGCCTAACACGCGAGAGATACAGCTCGGCCCAGGGCTAGGCCACATGAGCGATGCGCTTGGGTATATCGTCTACAGGTTATTCCCATTGAGAACTGATCACAAAATAACATCATCGTTGGTGACGCGTGGTTAAACAGCTGACCTCTAACATTATCGTCAACGAGAGCGATAACGTACTGGCCCAGGCGCCAGGATCGATCAAGTACGATAAGATACGCTTGATGCGCAAAGACCCAACCATCTTCCTCGCGAGGTTGATGATACGGTCTCCTATCATCGCATCGTCGTGGACCATCGAGCGAGACGACGCTGAGTTGCAGGTCATCGCTGACGAAGTGAGCGCTCAGCTCATGCCGCTGCGTTTTCGGTTCCTTGAAGCTGCTTCACAAGGGCTCATCGACTTCGGGTGGCAAGCTTTTGAAAAGGTCTGGGTCGTTGAGAACGGGCGCTACACCATCAAGAAGCTAAAGCCTTTAATTCAGGATATCACTGACGTCCTAGTTGACCTTGAGACTGGTGACTACATCGGCATAAGGAACGGTACTGACGAGGATGAAGTAGAGCTGGAGGTCTTTGACTCGCTGCTGCTCAACGTCAACGTCGAGTGCGATTATCACTATGGTCATTCATACATGGCTAACGCTGAACGATCCTACGACGCGTCGATCAACGTATCGCGCAGCGCTGACATCTACGACAAGAAGATCGCAGGCGCTCACTGGCTTATTCGTTTCCCTGATGGAGGCGAGAGTTTGCATAACGGCGTGATGACTCCTAACGATGTCATAGCCAAGAGCCTGCTTACTGCACTCGAAAGCAGCGGTTCGTTTGCCATACCTCACAGGATCCTCGATACACTAGAGCAGCTCTCAGGTACTACACCGCAAGCCTGGCAGATCGAGCTCATCGAATCATCTGGCAGTGGTGCTAACTTCGAAGAGCGACTACTTCGATGTGACCGTGAAAAGGTTAGAGCGTTCGGCGTACCCGAGCGTTCCATACTTGAAGGTCAGTTCGGCACTAAGGCCGAAGCTGATTCACACGGTGACTTCGCTCTGCTTGGCATTGACCTCTTAAATCAAAGTATCGTCGAGCAGCTTAATACTCAGCTCGTGAATCAGATTCTCGAGCTGAACTATGGCGCGCAGTTCAAGAGCCGCGTGTATCTCAAAGCTCAGCCTTTGAGCGACTCATCTGTGTCGTACCTGCGTCAGCTCTACAGTACGATCATGTCGAACAGCGATGGATTCATTTCAGAGTTCGCATCGTTGGACATCGACGCAATTCGAGACCGCTTGCAGATCCCATACGTTGAGGTGCCAGATGCCTTTGGACCGTAACACACTAGAGCTGACTGTTGGCCGCGCTAACGTAACTAAGTGGGCTGACATGGATAACGACGGTGACGAAGCGGACATCGAGCGTCGCATCGATCACGCAATCGAATGGGCTACCACGCACTTCAATTCCTTAGTGCAAGATCCGCCTGATAACACTGTCGTTAACGATGTCATATTGAAGTTTGCTGCAATATGGCTGTACGAATCACGTGGCATTGCAGAAGAAGACGCTACGCGTAGCCCAGTGGCTCACCTTCGCAAGTACTGTCACACGTGGGTTGACGCGTTTAACAAGTCCACGATTCGTTTCACGCCGCATACGGCACCGAGCATAATATGAGCGCTGATCGCCTTTACTGGTATCGTCTTAAGATCCTTCGTATCGTCGACGCTGACACGTTCGAAGTGACGCTCGATAAGGGTCATAAAGATTACGCTGAGAGACGCATTCGTCTTTATGGCGTTGACGCATTTGAGAAGAACACACTTCTAGGTCAAGCTGCCATCAAGCTAGTGCAGGGACTACTTAAGCCTGATACTTGGTATGAGGCGAAGTCGCATTATGATAAAGTCGATTCATTCGGCCGGTACCTCTATGAAATCTTTCTTGACGAAGACGCTCAGCTGTCGCTCGGTCAGCGCTTGATTGATGAAGGCTTCGCAAACCCAATGGTGCGCTAATGGCGAATCTTACAGCCCTACAAACACGTGAGCTTATACGCGTAGAGAACGCGATGGCGCTCGAGATACGAAAGGTAATGTCGACGTTCAAGCTCGTCGCTATTCGTAGAGCGATGCGAGGCGACACTAGCATAATAACTCAAAAAGAAATCGAACGGCTAGTTCGGGTTATAGCTGCCGGGATGGCTGCTGCCTCGTCATTTGGGCGACGTAGAGCGCGTTTAAACGCACGCGTGGTGAAGGCTAGTATTATCGATCAGTTCGAAGATGACATGTCGTATATGCCACAGTCATTGCAACTAGTGACCGACTTTACAACGTCCATTAACTATGAGTTGAATCAGTTCACTCGTGATCTCATCTCCGAGAACCTTCCCGTCGCCAGCATGAAGCGCAAACTAGCGGAGCGCTTTGCAGCATTAGGCGTAAGCCCTACGAACTCCTATCAGCTAGAGAACATTGCTCGCACACAAGCTCAGATCACCTACAATGCCGCCAAGTACCGCGAAGAGCAAGAGGACTACATTCAGGACATCCTGTGGGGCTACAAGTATGTGACCACCGGTGATGAGCGCGTAAGACCAGAGCACGCTGTGCTCGAAGGAGTAATGCTGCCGAAAGATGATCCATTCTGGAAGCGGTATTATCCACCGAATGGCTGGTCTTGCAGATGCCAAGTGATTCCTATCTTTGAGAAGCAAAAGATCAAGAGACCACCGAAAGACGTTCCACCACCCGACCCTAAGTTCGCTAACACACCGGATCGCATATGATACTCGATGCACTTTACTTGACGCTCTCTGCTGAAGGCGATGTCTCTGGTGACGGCTTAGTGTTCGAGAAAGAAGTAATCTACGTCGGAACCTTTACGAAAGGCGACGTTGAGTTTCACGTCACTGAGAAACTTATTGACCACTGGGTCAAAGAGTTCGAAGCGATGTCTCAACACGGGTTCAAAGTCAAGCTTCCTGTTGAGCATACGTTTGATCCTGAGAAGAATCGCGGCCATGCTATTGCGTTCTCTAAAAAGCTCGACTCTAAAGGGCGCATCGGCTTGTTCGCTAAGCTTGAGTTCTTAGATGCCGAAGCAGCAAAGCTCGCTCATTCCACAGATGTAAGCATCTATTCGCCTCCTACATATCAGATGGGGAATGGGTATACTGCGAATAGACCGATAACGCATGTTGCGTTGACTGATTATCCTGTCGTTCCTGGCCTCGATCCGTTTGAGACGTTGGCCGCTTCACTTAAAGAGGTGATGGAGATGTCAATGAAAGACTTAGCTGAGAAGCTGAGCATGTCGATTCCGGCCGAAGTTACAGACGACGCTGGAATCGCCGATCTTATCGTCGCTGAGATGGCGCGACTCAAAGCCGCCGCAGCCGATGCAACCAAGCCCAGCGATAAGACCGCTGTCATGGAAGCATCGATGACGAAGATGATGAAGGAACTTCGAGCCGCTAAGATCGACTCGTTGGTGACAGCCTGTAAGCTGACTCCAGCCGAGGCGACTCAGTGGAAGAAGACGTACGCCGAAGCTGACGCCATCAGCTTTAGCGTTAACGACGGCTTCGACGCCGCGTTCAGCCTTGCTGTACACCGAGCTCCTATCACCACCCTTGGTGAGAAGACTCCGTCGCAGCATAAGTTTGATCCCAACAACAATCCTCTGATTGCAGACGCTAAGCGTCGGACTGGAGCGTAACCCTTGCCTAGTACAAGCGAAAAGAATTACATTGGCGACCTCGTTCGACATGAGTTCAACGAGGCGTACAATTTCGAAGCACTCGTGTTGGCCGCGGCTACCACAGTGCCAGTGAACTCCGATCTTCTTGGGTACCCAGTTGTGGTGTCTGGCACGACCGCCACCATCCAAACTGCGGCTCAAGTAACCGCGTTCACCGCCACGTCGTCCTGCAATGTCATTGCAGATGACACTCCGGCTGTTGCAGCTTTCTCTGCAACTCCTTCGACCGCCAAGTATCGCGTCTTGCGACGTGGTCCTGCAGTCGTCCATCGTCAAGGTCTCAAGACGGCTGATCCCGCAGCAGCCAACTACGATATGACCAAGTACATCGCTGCGCTCCTCGTCGCTGGAATCGTTGTCGTTAACGAAACCGGTTTGACTAACACCATCTCCTAAGGAGGCTGCTTTGTTAGACATCTTCACCACTGACGCGTTCAACCTGGTCTCATTGACATCTTCGATGGAGATCCTTCCCGTGATGCCAACTCGGCTCACGCAGTTGGGACTCTTCTCCGAAGAAGGAGTGAGCACCACGACCGTTGGCGTCGAGTTCCGGAACGGTTCGCTGTCGCTCATCCCGACCCAACCTCGAGGCACGATGCCAGAGTATGGTCGGTCTGAGAAGCGAATCATTCGATCCTTCAGCATCCCGCACATTCCGAAGAATGACTCGATCCGAGCTGAAGAGGTGCAAAACCTCCGAGCCTTTGGAAGCAACGACTCGGCTCAAGCGGTGTCTGCTGTTGTGAACACCAAGTTGACTGCGTTGAAGCAGGATCATGAGTTCACCGCTGAATGGCACAAGATGGGCGCACTCCGCGGCGTGCTGTTGGATGCTGACGGCTCGTCGGTGCTGTACAACTTCTTCACGGAGTTTGGCATCAGCGAGACGAACGTCAACTTCCCAATGGCGACCGCTAACGGTGTTGCAGCTGCAGCCCGTAGCGTAACGCGTCAAATGGAAACTGCGCTCGGTTCGCTGACTTACCGGTCGATTCGCGCACTTTGCAACCCGACGTTCTTTGAGTCGTTCATCAATAGCACTGACGTTAAAGCTGCTTACGACAAGTGGCAAGACGGCCAGTTCTTCCGTGATGATCAACGACGCGGATTCTTGTACCAAGGCATCTACTGGGAGGAGTTCAACGCTTCTCTCGGTGCGACTCCTTTCATCCCTGCGAGCACCTGCCGCTTCATTGCTGAAGGCGTTCCTGGGTTGTTCAAGCGGTACAACGCGCCAGCTGACTTCATGGAGACAGTGAACACCGTTGGGAAGACTTACTACGCGAAGCAAGAAATGCAACGCTTTGGTAAGGGCGTCGATCTGCACACGCAATCGAACCCGCTTCACATCTGCTTGCGACCTCAAACCCTCATCAAGGGTACTGCAACCTAATGATTGAGACGAATGTCACAATCTCACTAGACAAACTTAAGCTGTGGCGGAAGTCAATTCGGTCACAGCTTAAGCAGTCTAGCTCTGGGGACCTCACTGTCGTCTTTAAGCAGTGGGCTGTTCGTTACCGATCGTTTGCTCAAGACCGCTTTGACAGGGCGAGCAAAGGCGACGGTACATGGGAACGGTTGTCTCCCGTCACTATTGCACGACGTCGAAAAGGCTCTTCGACGATTCTTCGAGACACTGGCACGCTGTTCGCAGCACTAGCGCCGACGTGGTCAGCTCCGCCTGGCAGCATAAACGAACTCATCGATGGCGGCGTGCGAGTCGGGTTCGGCGGGTCAGCCTCGCACCCAGAAGGATTCGCGACGATAGCACAGATCGCAAGCTACCACCAAGTAGGTGGCGGCCGATTGCCTAGACGCGAGATCATTGTGCAACCTACTTCAAATGTCATTGACGCATTCGCGTCCGATCTTGAGAGGGCTTTAAAGAATGCTGAATGAAATTTACAACTTCATATTCGATCACTTGAAGCGCAACGCGCCTGATGTTGTTAGAGATGGCAACATGCGCTCAATGACCGGCTCTAACTTCTCCGTAAAGAGAGCCGTATCGAACGCTGACTTCCCTGAGATCCAAATGGGTCTCAATCGTGTCCTAGGGCCGCTGTCTTCTACGTCGTCGCACTCTAAGTTCGAGTTGGAGTATGACATTAAGATCGCGTCTGGTGAGATGACACAGGACGTCATTAATGAATTGATGTGGTGGCTGCTGACTCGTGTTCAGTGGCTTAATATGAACAGGGGTATATTCGACTATAAGAGTTCCCAGCCTATCACGTCCGTTACGTTTTCGGACAGTTCGGTAGGTTTAACAGTTGAAGATATCGGACGAAATGTCGTCGGGTTTACTTCGCTGTCCAAGATAAGGGTTTTAGTCAATGTACCGCATTCTCTGTTCATTCCTACTGCTTGTGACAATGTCTAGCGTGCTTCACGCGCAAGACAAGCTCCCGCAGGTTGTGTCCCAAGAAGAGGCTCCACAACAATCTCTACTTTCATTTCGCCGCTCTCTGATCAAAGCGGCTGAAGAAGCGCATCGCGACGGCGAGATCACTCGCGGCGAGCTCTTCAAGATCCGCATCGCGTCGCTTAGCCAGCCTTCGCTACGCAAGATGCAGCAGTCGATCGTCGAGCAAGCGACCTTTGAAGGAAAGATCGTCGCTGGTACACCGGTTGGCGCGATTGACTGGAACGCGTTGCTCCAGTTCATTAAAGAAGCGCTTCCTGTCATTCTCGAGATCATCAAGCTCCTTGCCTAATCATGCGATCACTGCTCCTACTCCTAACTTTGACGTCGTCGGCATTTGCACAGATCGAGACTTCGGTCTCTAAAGTGAAAGTGTTCGACGGCGTCGTCGGTGCTCGGCCAGTCGGAAGTCTTCTCTTCATCGACGCGGCGAGCGAACCTAAACTTGTTGATGCTGCCATCATCAAGATTGTCACTCCAGCGAAGTTCGTTAGGGTGCGCGCCCGATCAAAAGGCACGTTTGACCTTACTCCGCTACAGAAGATAAGTGAGACAGAGCATGCACTTATTGGGCAAGGCCGTTTCGCTGTCGAGATCACGACGTTCGATCCTTCGCTTGGTATTGACGACGCTGTTGTTGATGTGGAACTGCAAGAGCCTAAGCCAAACGGCCCTGATGGTGATAAGTTTGATCGCCTTGCAGCTCGTGTGGCGACTTGGACGAAAGGTCTTACAAAGAACAAAGAACTAGCGGCCTGCTATTCCGACGCGTCACGTCGTCTACTAGAAGAGCCCGCAACTACAATCAACATTGCGGCTGATCAAATAGTCGTCTGTCGAAACAAAGTGCTGCAAAATGGCATCCAGAGCTATACAAAGTTCATCGAAGAGCTAAATGCGGACATCAAATTGCGTTGGGGTTCGGCCCCGTTCACGAAAGCCGTAATGGCAGAGTACTATCAAGAAGTCGTAAGAGGCCTAGCATATGAATGAGTTGCACGGCTGGGGACCCAGAGACAACACGTCCATCGAAGATCGACTCATGCACGAGCGTCGAGGCTTTGATCGTCTGTACAGCGACATGCCAGTGTTAGCTGCACAGCGGTCTGAAGCACCGCTAACGAACCTAATGGCTGAAAGGTGGGAGCAGTTTCAGTCAGACAAAGGGAGGGGCGCTGGTTCGTACGACTTGACGCTCGTGCAAGAGTTCGTATGGGGCAAGGCGTTTGACTGGCTGCCGCAGATCATCGGCAGCTGTGTCCTCAGCAACACGCTTCGTCCTTGGGTGACTCGATCGTCGTATCAGATTGGCATGCGTGGCGACGGCAATGAGTTCCTTGGGCGTAATGAGTTCACACCGTACAACCTTTCCTTCTACGCACCGTTCTCGTATGGAGAAGCAAGACGCCGAGCGAAGATGAAAGGCAGCGATGGTCTCTACTGCGAGGCTGCTTATGACTCACTCACCAAGTGCGGTGTTCTGCCATGCAGCGTCCCAGCCCTGATGGACCTCTTGAAGAAGCTGAATGTCGCGTCTGACAAGGACTACCCTGAACCTCAGAGCAAGACCGTGTATCGAGCCTTTGGCGACTGGCAGTACATTGATGAGCTAACCAAGTACTGTGACTTCAGGCTTTTGGAAACGAAAAGCGTTACCACACTCGACGCTCTTTTAGCCGCTCACAAGGAGTTCAAGCCAGCGTCCGTATGCAGCGCGGTTGCCATCCGCAAGATTGGCACTCATAAAGATGGCTTTGATATTCACGCCCGCAACCCTAATGACGTGTGGATGCACAACATGAGTTTCGAAGGCTTTTTCTTGTCGTCTGACGGGAAGCTGTTCGTGAAACTCTCCAACAAGTCATGGGGCCCGAATGCCGTTTACAACTTGCCTGTCGAAGAAGTTGACGGGTGGTTTAAGCGCAACATGCTGACGGTGCAAACCATCGGCGAGATCGATCTTCCCAAGTCAGTACCGTTCACTTAATGGAGAGCGTGGTGGATGTTAGAACAGGAATTGTCTTCTACGCAGCAGTATGGCTCATCGGATTCACGACGGCATTTGTTCGTGTATTGCGGGATGACGCTTATAAATCTTTTGTGCACTGCGTTAGTGTCAGTAGTGCATCTGGATTTTTCTGCTTCGCAGTCGTTAGCATTGTTAGCGGTGATAACGCTGATGGTATCAGTGGAAGCTGGTATTGGTTGGGTGTTGCAGCACTTATCGGTCTAGCAGTCAAAGAGCAGGACGCCATCGCGCGAGCATTACTCTCCAAGATCTTGAAGGTGTTCACAGATGACGACATTAGGTCCTAAGCCAAAACGACTCGACCTGTACGTAACCCGAGGCCTGACGTGGGCAAAGGGCTTACAGATCAAAAATGCCGATGGGACCTATCTTGATCTCACCGGCCATGCCTTCGTAGGAGGGATTCGCAAGACCTCTTCGTCTGCCGCGTTTTATGCGTTCTCATTTACGCAGCTTTCAACTAACACCTTTGAATGGTCGCTGCCTGACAGCGTATCGTCGGCGATGCCTGTTGGGTGCAACGATTCTGATCCTGCTTCAAAGTATGTGTACGACGTACTTTGGACACGCCCAGGCAATGATCCTGTCTGCATTATGAAAGGCGTGGTTACACTTAACCCGAAAGTGACATGAGCGACATCGTAGACGTAGAGATCATCGACGATTATGACATCGTCTTAGAGATACTGCAAGGTGTAGTGACGATCAGCTCCGGCGATACCGGTGCATTCGTCAGCTACGGCCAAGAACAGCAGCTCTCATTGGCGCAGTATCGACAAGCGAGACGCAACCTCAACACTGGGTCTGGACCTACTTTAACATATAACATCGATGGTCGTTTGACGTCGATACTGTACTCAGACGGCTCATCAAAAACGTTCACGTACGACGGCGCCGGGCTGTTAACCTCCGTGCAGTTCACCGCAGGGCCACGTGTGTACACGAAGACGTTGGCTTATTCGAGTGGAAAGCTCGTTAGTGTAACAGAATCCATAACGGGGGTATAGTGCATTATGGTAGACGTGACATTGCCCGTTGGGTTGAAGGCATTAGACATCGTAAGAGGCGCGCCCGAGTACGTCGTAGCCGTACCATTCGTCGTCACTAGTATGCTAGACTTTGTCTTGTGCTGTAGACGCGATGAAGTGCTAAGCCCAGCTTGCGCGTTCTTGAGTGCCACGGTCCTTGGATTAGACATCACGGAGACAGCAAATGAAATCAGCGATTGAGCAAGTGTTCAATGGCTCATTAGCCCAAGTAGCAGTCGGCGGTGCGTATGACCCGACGAAGATCAACAGAGGCAAGCATACAGGCCAGTTCAATCTGGGCGCAGGCGATGCAGACAAGTTCATTGGCCCAGCGCCGCTAAGCGTCGGCAATCTCGCAGAGTCATCGCTAGGCATCCCTAGCGGGTTCTTGCATCCGATAAAAATAACTGACGACCTCTTTTGGGTTTTCGGCATGGATAGTGCTACATCGGCGGCTACTCGACGCGTCCAGCTGTGGACGTTCGTACCATCAACCTGCACTTATACGTTTGTAGGCGCTATCACACTAACTTTCCCGACGGCCACAGGCCATAATGTTCGCGGTATGCGCGTCGTACTAACGAATCATACCACGGGAACCGTTTCCGTGACAGGGTCTAGCGTTATTGGCGCTGGGACGTCTTGGCTGACAGGCTTAAGCGTAGGCTCAAGGATAGGCTTCGGGTCAACTAATCCCAACCAAATAACCACTTGGTACCAGATCTCTAGCTTCGTGTCTGACACATCGCTGTCCTTAACAGCCAACGCAGGTAACATTGCAGCTGGAACACCGTATGTGATTCAAGACTTGATGGTCGTGCACGCTACGACGAATGCGACTTCGACTAACGGCGGCTTGTTCGTGGCCAAAGGTCTTCGGTTTGAAGACTTCACGAATCCATCGACAACCATCCCTGCGGCGACGACTATCGATAAGATTAAAGCCGTGTATTGGCTCAAAGACGCAGCGACTGTAGTGAATACCATCATTGGCGGTTGCGCACTGGGTGATCTTGATTCGTTGACGCAGCAGTATGTGTATTCCACTAACGGCACCTCAACGATTCAGATCTTCAGGTATAACATACGAGCGCCGCTAACGCTGACCGCAGGGGCGGCTGTGTTAACTGGGTCTGACATGGTAGTAACTGGCGGCCAGGCCGTCACCGGCGCGCTGTCTCAACTTAATAACGGGAGAGTGGCAACACTACAACACGGGCCAGGATCCGGGGTGCCATCGCTGTACTTACTCACTGCCACTAGAATACTAAGAGCGCCTCTAAGCAATATCACCGCCGGCAACGTATCATGGATCGCAGACTCGATGGCTGAGTCCGTTCCCGGCGGCACGAATACTAACGTGTCCGGTGGGTCGACCGTGTTTCATACGTTTGATGTAGCTAGTGGTCTTGACAAGATAGTGCTCGGAGTGCTTAACACCGTAGCAACTGGGTCGATTTACATTACAGACTATAACACGACAGGCGCGCAGTTCGATAGGCGAGCATCATGTTTAACGAGTCAACTGCCGTCATCCTTACGCGACCTAGATAGCCCCATACACTTACATTACGTTTCAGGCAGTGCCCCTACGTTATGGGTGGAAGATGGTTGGATGTTTTGGGTGTACAACTCTGCCACCACGACAACTCAAAACGCATTCACAGCCTATCCTTTAGGCGCTGATATGATGTACGAGGCTGAGGCTCCAAATAGAATCATATGTCCGAAGATGTCGTTAGGGTCGATACCGTCAAAGCTGTATCGCGTCGCAGTTAACTCCGTGCAGACGCTAGGAAGCGCGCTCTACGGCGTCGCGCCTGACATGTACAAGGCCTATGTTCGTACGTCTGGCATTGACACTAACACTGGAGTATGGGTTGAAGTCCCTCCAAACGGCGATTTGAGCGGCCTTGATGCTAATGGTGACATTCAATTTTCATTCACGTTCCGCACCGCCGGCACGATAATGTTGCCTGCGCGTGTCCAGTCTCTTGCATTGATTTATGAGACTGAGGATTCGCTGCCAAGTCAGTACCGCTGGAACTTTGGAGACTTTAACCAGACGACTGGCACGTTTGCATTTAAGCAGGCTGAGCTGTTTAGCGGCATCGTACCGCTTCACACGATTAACATTTATCGAGCCGACACTAATGCACTAGTGCTAACGCAGACGAGTGCAGAAACGACTAATGGAACTTTCGAATACTTTAATGGGTCAGCCTGGGTTGTAGGTCTCGGGTCGGATGTCATCGGCACACGCCGTAGATTCGTCCCAACTGGATCACTTCCCGGCGGTGTTGACCTTTATGCGAAGTTAACGGTGGCGTAATGGCATTAGAAGCAGCCGGCGGAGTTGTCTTAATAAGAATAGACGACATGCCCGGCATCG